>Ga0182033_10002026_pt1 | contig 10255 bp, 10 predicted proteins | sample tim00Cox0000000H_FD_125968 | JGI IMG/M metagenome (GOLD analysis project Ga0182033, IMG submission 125968) | Lab enrichment of tropical soil microbial communities from Luquillo Experimental Forest, Puerto Rico - timezero.00C.oxic.00.000.00H | ecosystem: Environmental > Terrestrial > Soil >...
CTTTGCGAAGGTCTACTTCGGCGAGAACTGGAATCCGGGCCTGCGCGCGCCGCTGACGGAACCCGGCGTAAACGTCCGCGAAGGCGAGTATTTGCTGGCGGTGGACGGCCGGGAGGTGCACGGAAACGATGAAATCTACAGCTTCTTTCTGGAGCGCGCCGGCAAAGCCGTGCAATTGAAGGTGGGACCCGACGCGGGCGGTAAGGATGCGCGCACAGTGACCGTTGTGCCGATCGGGGACGAGCGTTCCCTGCGACAGCGCGAGTGGATGGAGGGCAACAGAAAGAAGGTGGATGAGCTGAGCGGCGGCAAGTTAGCTTATGTATATGTGCCCGACACGGCCGTGAACGGCTTCACTTATTTCAATCGCTACTACTTCGCGCAGAATTCGAAACAGGGCGCCGTTATCGACGAACGTTTCAACGGCGGCGGTTGGATCGCCGATTACATCGTGGACTGGCTCAAGCGCCCCTTGTTGATGGTTGCGATGACGCGAGAGGGCAAAGACAATGTCATCCCGCAAGTGATCTTCGGCCCAAAGGTGATGCTGATTAACCAATATGCGGGGTCGGGTGGCGACGCGCTGCCATGGATGTTCAAGAAGCTTCGCACAGGGCCCCTGATTGGCACGCGTACCTGGGGTGGACTCATCGGCATTGGCGGATATCCACCCTTAATGGATGGGGGCACAGTGACGGCGCCACGCTGGGGACTGTATAATCCCGATACCGGCGAGTTCGACGTAGAGAACAAAGGAGTCGCCCCAGACATCGAAGTGGATCTCGATCCTGCCCTGTGGCGTCAGGGCCACGACCCGCAATTGGAGAAGGGCGTCGAGGTGGCGCTTAAGGAGTTGCAAGAGCATCCAGTTCCTCCTATTAAGCGGCCGAAGTATCCGGTGTACAACTGGTCTCGGGTTCGCGCCGAAGCGGCCGAGAGGCCAACAACTTCGGGTATGGGGTCAGGTCAAAAGTAGGTGCTGCCAGCGCCGGTCACTCAGTTCTTCGGAATGCAGAGGACATCGGCAGTGACTCTGTGCCGGGTAGTGAGCCAGTTTGATGTAGAGGCGGCTTAACGCCGCCACGTGTGCGAGGTGAACTTCGCCGCTACGTGTGCCTGAAAGCGCACTTGGTCGGAGAGGTCAAAGTCCTCTCCAAGTCAACGTAACTTGTAACCGACTTGCAACTGCGTCGTCGCAAGAGGGGGTGGAGAGCAGCAGGAGCCAAGGTAGCGCAGACCGCCGTCTTTGCGGTCTGCGGCTTTTCATTCCCGGTTTGTGACAAGCTGCGGACCTCAAAAGCAAGGGTAGTGCGAGTTTCGCTTCCCAGAAACTCTGCGGTCTCTTCGTAGTGCCCGAGAAGAGCCGCAGGCTTCGATAGGCGCGAAGTCTGCGCTACCTTGATTCACGAGAAGCCGCTGACCTCAAGAGTGGAGGTCCCGTACCCTGCCGCCCTCCTCTTAGCGATGACGGAATCCACAGGAAGCCGTGGACACGTCGTTCGCGTCCTCGTACTGCCCGATGTCGGTTGTTTATTAACTCAACTCTTAAGGCGTAGCGACTCTAACCGCGCGGGGGGAGTCAGGGGAACATATGGAATGTATTCGAAGGCCGCGTGGGGTTTTCCCTGATATAAGTCGGAGGGAACAACCAAGCACTAACGAGAGAACAATTCAAGCACACCACGTCAGCATCTCGGAGACACCAATGCACACAAACGTACGAGTGGTACTTGTTTTCATAGCCCTTGGCGGTTGCACCTTAGCGCAGGCCAAGCATCCCATCACTTTCGACGACCTGATGAAGATTCAACGAATTTCCGATCCTCAGGTTTCGCCTGATGGGCAATGGGTGGCTTTCGCTCTAACCCGAGTCGATTTGGAAGCCAACAAGAAGCCCACTCATATCTGGCTGACACCTGCCCAAGGCGGCGAGCCACGCCAGCTCACCCGCGGAGAAGGTTCTGATAACCGCCCCCGCTGGTCGCCCGACGGCCAATCCATTGCTTTCATCTCGACACGCGGAGGCAAGTCGCAGGTTTGGATCATACCGATGGCAGGTGGCGAAGCACATGCATTGACCTCGATTTCCACCGAGGCTGATGGCGTCGTGTGGGCGCGCAAAGGCGACACGCTCCTCTTCACCTCACAAGTCTACCCCGACTGTTCCGACGATGACTGTAACCGCAGGCGGTTGGAGGAGGCCGAAAAAGGCAAGGTTAAGGCCCGCATCATCGACGAACTGCTCTTCCGCCACTGGGACTCCTGGCGCGACGGGAGATACACGCATTTGTTCTCTGTGTCCGTGAAAGGGGGAGCAGCGCGCGACCTGACACCGGGCGCCTATGACGCGCCCACCTTCTTCGTTGGGGCGCCCGACGGGTACGCGGTCTCTCCGGACGGCAAGGAAGTTTGTTACACTTCGAACCGCAGCAAGCCACCCAGCGCCGTAGCCTGGACCACGGATAATCATCTATATCTCGTGCCAGCCGCGGGTGGCGAAGCCAAGGACATCACCCCCGGCACGCACGGTTCCGACGCCTCGCCTCAGTATTCTCCCGACGGCCGCTACATCGCCTTCACCTCACAGCAGCGCAGCGGGTACGAGTCCGACTTGTTTCAGCTGAAAGTTTACGACCGGCAGACGGGTGAGATCAGGCTGGTCACCCCCAACTTCGACGAATGGGTGAACAGTTTTGCTTGGGCGCCGGACAGCAACGCGATCTTCTTCACCGCGCCCGAACAGGCGGTGCAGCCCATTTTCCGCACAACAGTCAGCAAGCCTCTAGTTGAGAAGGTGACCGGTGGCTTCAACGACGAACCGCAGGTCTCGCCGGACGGCAAGTGGATAGCGCTAACCAACTCCACGCTGACGCAGCCTACGGAGATCCATCGCGTCTCAACATCGGGTTCCGAACAGACCACCGCGTTGACGCATATCAACGACGCACTGGCAGACGAACTGGAGATGATTTCTGCTGAGTCGGTAACCACCAAAGGAGCTGGTGGCGCGGACATCCAAAGCCTGCTGGTGAAGCCTCCTGCTTTCGACCCGAACAAGAAATATGCGGGACTGGTGCTGATCCACGGCGGACCACAAAGTGCCTGGGAAGACGGGTGGAGCTACCGCTGGAACGCGCAGATGTTCGCCGCCCACGGCTACGTGGTGATGATGACCAACTACCATGGATCCACGGGCTACGGGCAGAAGTTTGTGGAGTCCATCTCCGGCGACTGGGGCGGCGCGCCCTATGAAGATTTGATGAAGGCCACGGACTACCTGGTTGCCCTAACCTACGTTGATAAGTCGCGCCTCGGCGCGGCGGGTGCGAGTGCCGGCGGCTACTACATCGACTGGATTGCCGGGCACACCGACCGCTTCAAGGCCTTGGTCTCCCATGACGGCCCCTACGATAACGTCAGCATGTACGGTGAGACGGAGGAACTTTGGTTAGACGAGTGGGAGCACCACGGCGTTCCGTGGAAGGTTCCTCAAAACTACGAGAAGGACTCTCCCTCCAACTTCGCCCAGAATTTCAAGACTCCTACCCTGGTCGTGGAAGGCGCCCTCGACTTCCGCGTCCCCGACGGGCAGGCGTTCCAGATGTTCACCGCACTGCAGCGCCAAAACGTACCCTCGCGGCTGCTCTACTTCCCCGACGAGGGTCATTGGGTACTCAAGCCGCTGAACAGCCAGTTGTGGTACAAGACAGTACTGGGGTGGCTGGACGGCTATTTGAAGCCATAAAAGAGGTCCCGCGCCCACAGAGCGGCAGGCATTCCGTTTTGGGAGTCGTTTCTCCCGAGATCTATGGGCCTTCTCGAAGCCTTCATCAAGCGTACAATACTCGCCATTCAAGATTTCTCCTATCTCCTCGTCCGTTCTATCTGGAACGCATTCTCACCGCCTCGCTACACCATCGACACGCTCATGCAGATGGACGCCCTCGGCTTTGGATCACTCCCCATCGTCCTGCCGACAGGCTTGTTCACGGGCGGAGTGGTAGCCCTACAGACCTACCGTACCCTGTTGAGATTTGGCGAGGTTGGCCTGATGGGTCAGGCCGTTGCGCTTGCAGTAGTTCTGGAGCTTGGACCGGTTCTGACGGCAGTGATGGTGGCGGGGCGCAACAGTTCCGGCATCGCCTCCGAGATCGGATCCATGGTGGTCAGCGAACAGATCGACGCCTTGCGCGCTCTGGGCACAGACCCTCTGCGCAAGTTGGTGACCCCACGGTTATACGCCACGCTCATCACCCTACCCCTCCTCACTATCCTCGCCGACTTCACAGCTATGATTGGAGGCTGGGTTATAAGTTCTACCGTAGCCAAGCTGACGACCGACGAATACTGGACGTCGGTCTATCAGTCGCTCACTTTTCGCGATGTTGCCCAGGGGCTGATCAAACCCTTCTTCTTCGCAGTCGTCATCGCGCTCGTAGGCTGCTATTTTGGCCTTTCCACGACGGGAGGAACCGCGGGCGTCGGCCGATCCACCACCCGCGCGGTAGTGGCGGCCGGGGTTCTTATCCTGGTGCTCGATTTCTTTATCACCCGATTCCTGATTGGGATCGGCTTTGCGTAAATTGTCCGTAGTCCATTGTCAGTGGTCAGTTGTCTGCTGTTCGTTGCTCAATCCGATCGACTGACTTAACCAGCCAAGGGCTGCGCCCTTGATATTCCCCTGTAGGGTCAGGCCTTGTGCCTGCCCTGGGCGACCACAGGGGTCGCCCCTACGAAGCCGGCCGCAAAAAACGGGAACATAATTCACGTTTCCTGTCCCATAACGGACTAACTACGGACCACGGACTACGGACCAACGACCAAGGGCCAATGACAAAAAACCAAGCACAAATACCCGCCATTGAGCTTCGCAACGTCTCGCTTTCCTTTGGCGAGAAACATGTCCTTTCGGACATCTCTTTCCAGCTGAGCACGGGAGGGACGCTCTTTTTGCTCGGGGTCACGGGCGGCGGAAAGTCGGTTTTGTTGAAGCTGATCTTAGGCCTCATGAAGCCGGACGCGGGAGAAATCCTGATTGAAGGGCGGAATGTCGTACCCTTGCCGGAGAGTGAGCTTCTCGCCTTTCGTAAGAAACTGGGCATTGTCTTTCAAGAAGGCGCCCTATTTGACTCGCTCTCAGTGTACGAGAACGTGTCCTATCGACTCCACGAAGAGGGCGAGCGCGACGAAGACAAAATCGAGCAGCGCGTACGCGAAGTACTGAGCTTCGTCGACATGGAGGACGCTATTGACAAGAGGCCCTCCGAGTTGTCGGGTGGGATGCGGCGCCGCGTCTCCATCGCCCGCGCCATCATCAGCCAGCCCTCCATCATGCTGTATGACTCTCCTACCGGAGGGCTGGATCCGGTCACGGCTCATACCATCAACATTCTCATCGCCAAACTGCGCGACACGCAACACGTAACCTCGGTGGTGGTTAGCCAGCGACTGCAGGATGCCGTGGCGCTTGTCGACTACGAGTTCTCGGCCGAGAGACAAGCGTTGGTCCCGGTCCGCGGCGGCAACGGGCGGGGGCCTGCCGCAACCACTCACTTCCTGGTACTCCGCGAGGGAACAACCTATTATCAGGGAACCTATCAGGAACTGGCGCACACACGGGATTCTTATCTTCGGAGGTTTCTCGCTTAAGCTAGGTGATAGGTGCTGGCACCTAACACCTAAGTTTCGTGGAGGGAAATGGACCATGCCTCAACGCAAAGAGATCAAGTGGTCGCAACTTCGGGTCGGCATCCTAGTGGCGATAAGCCTGGTGGTCCTTGCCGTGGGAGTTTTCCTGATCAGTGGCCACATGGGATTCTTGTCCCGCAGGTATACCCTGAAGGCCTAACTCTCGGACGCCTCGGGTCTACGCGAAGGGTCGCAGGTGCAACTTGCCGGCATACCCATTGGGAATGAGGAAGCCATCCGCGTCTCGACCTACACCGAACCCCTTCGTGCCGTCGAGATCGACATGAAGGTGGCGAAGCGCTATCAAGATCAAATCCGCGCGGACTCAATCGTCACCACAGAAAGCGCCGGCCTTCTGGGGGAGAAATACATCAACATCTCGCGCGGCAGCCCCGGCCAGCCCGTTCTGAGTGCTGGTGCCGAGTTGAAGTCGCATGAGGAACCCGATATCAAGCAGATCGTGCGGAATACCAACGACGTGATATCCGATCTCCGTGCGCTCAGCGCCAAGCTGAATGACATTAGCAATCAGATCACAACGGGCAAAGGATCCATGGGCAAGCTTATTTATGATCAGGCGCTTTACAATCGGATGAACGAAACCGCTAGCGCCGCTCAACGCGTCATGGCCGATATCGAACGTGGTCAGGGAACGATCGGCAAGCTCATTTCCGACGAAGCACTGTATCGGCAGATGAGTGCGACGATGGATCGGCTTAACAACTTCATCGACGACGTTCAGCATGGGAAGGGAAGCGCCGGCCGGTTCGTGACTGACCCGGCCGTCTACGACAACCTCAACAAAGCCGCGGCCAAGGCTAACACCCTCATAGACAACATTGACAGCAACAAAGGAACCCTCGGCCGGCTGATCAATGACCCCCAACTTTACAATCACCTTAACGAAACCGTCGACCACCTTAATACAATCACTGCGCGCATGGAGAAGGGCGAGGGAACACTGGGGCTTCTTTCCACCGACAAGACTCTTTACAACAATCTGAGCGAGAGCGCCAAGTCGCTTCGAGAGTTCCTGACGGAGTTCCGACAGAACCCCAAGAAGTACCTCACCATGCGTGTGAAGATACTTTAGTCAGTGGTCAGTTGTGTGGAAGCCTATCTGGTCGATGGGAAGTCTTCCGGCTTCAAACCCGCTTGAGGATGACTGATTACTGAGCGCGGACAACGGACGACCGAGCACAACCTAGACAAAGTCCCGGCCGATCAGGCGTTGAATTCGCTTGGGGATTGGCGGGTGGGTGGAGAAGAGGCTGGAAAAGATCTCGCCCGCGGTTAGGGGCTGGGCGCAATAGAGGTGCGCCATATTCTCCGGCACTCGCATGGGTATTTGCTTGGACCACTGATCGATCTTTTGCAGAGCGCTGGCGAGTCCCTGCGGATTGCCGGTAATGCCAGCGCCCGTAGCATCCGCTTCGTACTCGCGGGAGCGGGAGATGGCGAGCTGAATCAGAGTAGCGGCAAGAGGGGCCACGATGATCATCGCCAGGGCGGACAGGGCGCCGCCGCGGCGGTCGTCGTCACGCCCGCCGCCGCCGAAACCGCCGAACAGTTCACCCCAGTACGCCAGGCGGGCGATGAGCGTGATGGCACCGGCAACCGTGGCCACGATGGCGCTGATCAGGATGTCGCGGTTCTTGACGTGGCCGAGTTCATGGGCCAGCACACCCTCAATTTCCTGGTCGTTGCAGATCTCGAGGATGCCGCGGGTCACAGCCACCGAAGCATGATTGGGGTTCCGGCCGGTGGCGAAGGCATTCGGCGAATCCGTGGGAATCATGTAAATCTTGGGGACGGGGACGTTGGCCTTCGCTGCTAGCCGCTCAACAATCTCGTAGATTCGTGGCCCCTCCTCGCGCGAGATCGGCTGCGCGCCGCTCGTGGCCAGGGCAATCTTGTCGGAGAAAAAGTAACTACCCAGGTTCATCACCGCGGCCAGCACCAAGGCGAACGTCAGCCCCCGTTGGCCTCCCCACCACTGGCCGATCGCGAGCAGCAGTCCGGTGAGCCCGGCCAGGAGCACCGTCGTCTTCAGATTATTCCACATCGCTTTCTTCCCTCAGCTCTCTTCCGGTTAGTTGCGGGTCGAGTTCCGGTGTCTCCGCACTCAGACCCAGCTCCGTAGAAGTCGGACCCCACGGATGGATGGACTCACTAACCTAAAGAGCCTTTCGTCAGCCGTCACCAGTATGCAGTCTCTCTCCCGCGCCAGCGCCACGTATAGCCCGTCGTAGACCGAATGACGGAATCGAACAGACAGCGCCAGCGCTCCCTCCACAAGGCCTGACAACCGGACCAGGGCGGGGCAGAGGTCCCTGAACTCCCGAAAAACGGATCGCGCCTCCGCTGGATCAATCTCTCCCCTGACGACTCGCTTCCCGATGACATTGCCAACTTCCGCCGGGAGTATCTCCGGGGCCACCATTCGAACCCTTGCCGTCTGGCATCGAGTCGTAGTGCCAGCGCAAGGTCAGAATCTGACTCGTTAAAAATCCACTTGGCGGCCACACTGGCATCGACCACAAGATTCATCAGCGCTGGCGGTTTCCTCGGTCCTGTCTGGCCCTGCGAGACGACCGAGTCACACGCCTCCTGCTGTCTTCGCGGAGTCCGCGCGATACGGGAAAGTCGCGCACCAGCTCCAAGCCGCGCCCAGCCAAGTCGGCCTCGAAAGCCAGAATCCTGATCATCTCCTGGTTCAGGCTGCGGTTCTGCCGCCGGGCTCCATCACGCAAGAGTTTGTACACGCTTTCAGGCACGTTCCGAATCGTGAGGTTGGGCATCTCTACCCCTTCCACCAAACACCTACCCCTAGGATCGGGTTCTATCGGCTGTCGCGGTCCTCGCGAATGAGCTCAACGCTGTCCGGAGCGTTCGGGTACTTCCTGGCGATTTCCTCCCGCAGGCGATCCATCCTAGGCCGGTCTCGTTCGAACTGCTGCCATCCGCGTTCCCGTCGAGAGGCCAGAATGTGAAGCAGTTCGCCGTTCAGACTGCGGTAGTGCTTCTTCGCACTGGCGCGCAGGGCCTCGTGAACCCTCTTTGGCACGCCTCGAATCGTCACGTTTGCCAAGGCCGCTTCTCCCGTCAGCGCAATGATAGCATAACGCCGTCATCTTATTGTCGCCCCGTCAGACTTCCGGCCGGGTTCTGGGCGCGTTAGCCCTTCACCGAGAGCTTCCGCATCACAACAACTTCTCAAATTCCCCCGCCGACAGTTCCGCATCCCGTAAGATCTTCTTAAGCAGACCGCGACCAATCACTTTATGGTCAGGAACGGTGATCGATGTAGCCGATCCTAGACAGCGCCCGAACAACTGCCCGGCCAGAAAGAATAGGTAATCTTTTCATGCCTACACATGGCCCTCAATATACCTGGGGTTGTCAAGCGCGAGCCAGTCGAAAGGGTGGCCAGTCTTTCATGGCCTACAAAGTGATGGTATGCAGGCTTACTTCTTTGGGATGGTACGTTCTCAAAATGTCGCGGTTTCGCCTTTCCTCAGCGACCAGACGGATCACTTCTCGGATATTCCGAAGTGCCTCGTCCAGCGTCTTTCCTTGGCTGTAGCAGCCTTCAAAGAGAGGGCACCCTACCACGTAGAATCCGTTCTCATCTTTTTCGACGAAAACGGGCACTTGCGTGTTCCGCTGTTTCGTCCTGAGAGGCACAGTTACCTTCCGCATGTTTAAGATGGTACGGCGTTGCGCGGAAAAAAAATCAAACTGCCGTGCCCGAGCCATCGAGCGGCAGGGCTCCCGACCACGCAACTGCTGCCTTGGCATCTGCACCGTCCCCAGGTCCGCTTCGACTCCGATCTTCTCGCGCTGCTGCAATTCCCGCGCAGCATAACGCGGCACTATCGCTTGGCCAAAAGCTCTGCGATGGTGAGTCGGCCAGCCGCTTCGTAAGGCGCTGTACGGGGTTGGCGGCGGCTTCCTGGTCGCGATAGGGGCAGTCGCAGACTGGAAAAATCAGCTAGCCAGCGCTCTCTTCGCCGTCTCGCGCTCGAGTTTCATCTCTCCCTTCTTCAGGTCGGCGTCGACCTCGACCGTATCGCCGGCCAGCACGTCCCCGTCCAGCAGCTTCATCGCCAACGGATCCTGGATCAGGCGCTGGATGGCCCGTTTCAGCGGACGCGCCCCGAACTGAGGGTCGTAGCCTTCGCGGAACAATAGCTCGCGCGCCTTGTCCGTCAGCTCGATCTTCACCTTACGCTCAGCCAGTAGCCGGCTGAGGTTCTCCAACTGCAGGTCAATGATCTTGCTGATTTCTTCCTTGCCGAGAGCGTTGAAGATGACGATTTCATCGATGCGGTTGATGAATTCGGGGCGGAAGTGCTCAAGCAGCGTCTCATGGATGCGCTTACGCACGGCTTCGGTCAACCCGCGGCTCGATCCATCCCGACCCATGGCCTCATGAATGGCATGGCTGGCAATGTTGGAAGTCATGATGATGACGGTGTTCTTGAAGTCGACGTTGCGCCCTTTGCCGTCCGTCAGGCGTCCCTCGTCGAGAATCTGCAGGAAGATGTTAAAGACATCCGGATGC
>Ga0182033_10002029_pt1 | contig 10250 bp, 9 predicted proteins | sample tim00Cox0000000H_FD_125968 | JGI IMG/M metagenome (GOLD analysis project Ga0182033, IMG submission 125968) | Lab enrichment of tropical soil microbial communities from Luquillo Experimental Forest, Puerto Rico - timezero.00C.oxic.00.000.00H | ecosystem: Environmental > Terrestrial > Soil >...
CACCTTTCCCGCATCAAAGGCGGCCGCCTCGCCCACCTCGCCTACCCGGCCCAAGTGGCGACGCTCGCGATCTCCGACGTGCCCGGCGACGACCCGACCGTCATCGGCTCCGGCCCGACGGTGCCGGACCCGACGACGCTGGACGATGCCCGCGCCATCGTGCGGCGGTTCCAGCTCGCGCTGCCGGGCGCCGTGGCGCAGGCGCTGGACAATCCAGCCAACGAGACGCCGAAACCCGGCGATCAAGCCTTCGCGCGCTCGACCTACCGCATCGTGGTGCGGCCCGCCGATGCGCTGAAGGCGGCGCAGGCCCGGGCGTTGGCCGCCGGTTACGAATGCGTCGTGCTCGGCGACCGTCTGCAAGGCGAAGCCCGTGAGGTCGCGGCCGAGCAGGCGCTGCTCGCGCGGCAATTGAGCGCGGCGGACCGCCCGACGGTGATCCTGTCCGGGGGCGAGCTGACCGTGACCTTGCGCGGCCAGGGCCGTGGCGGGCCAAACCAGGAATACAGCCTGGCGCTTGCCCTCCATCTTGCCGGCGCTCCCGGCATTTCGGCGCTGGCCGCCGACTCCGACGGAACCGACGGCGGCGGCGGCCGGCCCGACGACCCGGCCGGCGCCTTTGTCGATCCGACGACGCTGAGCCGGGCCAAGGCGGGCGGCCTCGATCCCGCCGCGTTTCTCGCCGACAACGATTCCACGGGGTTTTTCAACGCCATCGGCGACTTGTTTATACCGGGACCGACGTTTACGAACGTGACCGACTTCCGCGCCATAGTCGTTGACAGGCCGTCCGCCTAAGCCGGATTCTTAAGCCGCGATGACAGATGCGACCTTTCGGAGACCCGTGCTGAGCGCGCTCGCGGCAGCCGTCGTGACAGCGGCCGCGCTTGCGGCGGCGGTCGGGCCGGCGGCGGCCGATTTCCGGCTGTGCAACAACACGCCGAGCCGGGTCGGCGTCGCGGTCGGTTACAAAGACTCCGACGGCTGGACCACCGAAGGCTGGTGGAACTTGCCGGCGCGGACCTGCGAGACCGTGCTCAAGGGCAACCTCGTCGCACGTTTTTATTATGTCTATGCCATCGACTACGATCGCGGCGGCGAATGGACCGGACATTCCTACATGTGCACCCGCGACCGCGAGTTCACGATCCGCGGCATCGGCGATTGCCTCGCCCACGGCTATGACCGCACCGGCTTCTTCGAGGTCGATACCGGCGAGCAGCGCGCCTGGACCGTGCAGCTCACCGAGTCCGCCGAGCAGCCGCAGCAGCCAAAGGTGCCGCCGCCCGGCAATGCCGCCGTCCCGCCCGCCCCGCCTGCCGGCCCAGGTGCAGCGACCCCGTCTGCGCCCGGACCGAAGAAGCCATGAGGCGGCAGCGCCGCAGCAAGATCGTCGCAACGCTCGGCCCTGCATCCTCGGACCGCGCCGTCATCGCGCGCCTGTTCGAAGCCGGCGCCGACGTGTTTCGCATCAATATGAGCCACACCAGTCACGAGGTGCTGCGCGCGCTGGTGACGACGATCCGCGCCGTCGAGGCCGACTACAGCCGGCCGATCGGCATCCTGGTCGACCTGCAGGGACCGAAGCTGCGGCTCGGCGCGTTCCAGGACGGCACCGCCGAGCTCGACACGGGCCAGGCCTTTGTGCTGGACGCCGATCCCGCGCCGGGCAATGCGACCCGCGTGCAGTTGCCGCATCCGGAGATCTTTGCCGCGATCAAGCGCGGCGATGCGCTGTTGATCGACGACGGCAAGCTGCGGCTCGTTGCGGCCGACGTTACGCCGGACCGCATCACGACGCGCGTCGAAGTCGGCGGCAAAGTGTCGAACCGCAAGGGCGTCAGCCTGCCCGACACCGTGGTGCCGCTCGCCGCGCTGGCGCCGAAGGACATCGCCGATCTCGAAGCAGCGCTTAATACCGGCGTCGACTGGATTGCGCTGTCGTTCATCCAGCGGCCGGAGGACGTCGCCGAAGCCAAGAAGATCACGCGCGGCCGCGCCGCGGTGATGGCCAAGATCGAGAAGCCGCAGGCTGTGGCACGGCTTGCCGACATTCTCGATCTCGCCGACGCGCTGATGGTGGCGCGCGGCGATCTCGGCGTGGAAATGCCGCTGGAGAAAGTGCCCGGCGTGCAGAAGGAAATGACGCGCGCCTGCCGCCGCGCCGGCAAGCCGGTGGTGGTCGCGACGCAGATGCTGGAATCGATGATCGCAAGCCCGGTACCGACCCGCGCCGAAGTCTCCGACGTCGCCACCGCGATCTTCGACGGCGCCGACGCGGTGATGCTGTCGGCAGAATCGGCAGCGGGGCAATTTCCGGTCGAGGCGGTGGCGACCATGAACCGCATCGCCGAGGAGGTCGAGCGCGACCCGATGTATCTCGGCTCGCTGCATGTGCTGCACACCGAGCCCGAGGCGACCGGCGCCGACGCCATTGCGGCCGCGGCGCGGCAGGTGGCCGAAACGCTCGACCTCTCGGCCATCGTGTGCTGGACCTCGTCGGGCTCGACGGGGTTGCGCGTATCGCGCGAGCGGCCGCAGTGCCCGATCATCGCGCTGTCGCCGATCGAGGCCGCCGGGCGCAAGCTCTCGGTGGTCTGGGGCATCCACTGCGTAATCGCCGAGGATGCCCACGATCAGGACGACATGGTGGAGCGTGCCTGCCGGCTCGCCTTCAAGGAAGGCTTCGCCAAGGCCGGCCAGCGCGTCATCATCGTCGCCGGCGTGCCGCTCGGTACGCCTGGTGCGACGAACTTTATGCGCATTGCGTTTGTCGGCGCAGGGACGGAAGACCAGTAGATCAAATATCCTGCCCCTCGACCTTCTCGGTCAGGGTCTTGACCACCTCGCCGACGTGCTCGAGATGCGGATCGATGGCAAGCGCGCGGCGGTAGGCTTCGAGCGCGTGCTTGTCGTCGCCGAGCTCCTGCAGGATCAAACCCAATCCCGCCAGCGCACCGAAATGGCGCGGCTCGCGCGTCAACACCTCGCGCAGGTCGGCGAGCGCATGGGCGATATCGTCCTTGAGGAAGTAGATGGTGGCGCGCTCGTTCCAGGCTTCGACATAGCCGGGGTTGATCGCGACGATGGCATTGAGAAGCTTGATGGCGAGATCGAAGTCCTTGTCGTCGGACGCCGCCTTGACCCGGCTCATCAACAGATTGCAGGTATCGCTGCCTGACACCGCCCAGGCCGCCCAGATGCGCTCCTCGATGGCCTTGGCGCTCGCCTCGTCGGGCGCGATCTTGAGCGCATCGAACAAGGTGTTGAGATCGACGCGCTCATGGCCGTGCCCGCCCTTGGGCAGGTTGCGCGGCGGATGAACCCATTCGCGGCCGACTTCCTGCGCCCCTGCCGGCAGGGCAAGGACAACCGCGAGCGCGGCGCCGTGAGCGAGTTTTAAGAATCGCGACCGCATGGCCATAATCTATTCGCTTGGCCCGTGGCAACAAGCGCGAACAGGGCCACTTTGCCCGCACAATGCGGCGCAATTGGGCAGGCCAGCGGATGGGCGGCAGTTTAGCCCTGGCGGGCCTTGAAGCGGCGCTGGGTCTTGTTGATGACGTAGACGCGGCCCTTGCGCCGCACGATGTGGTTGTCGCGATGGCGGCCGCGAAGCGATTTCAATGAGTTGCGCACTTTCATGGGATTATCCTTGAGTTGGGGCGTTGATTAAGGACGCCCCCGGGGCTTGTCAATGTCGCGGCCAACGGGCCATTTCTGAGCGCCAAAGCGGATCACAGTACCATGACCCAGAGCGCGGCCTCGTTGCGGCTGATTTCCGGCGTCGGCGCCAAGGGGCCGGCCTGCTTCCTGATCGAGGCCGCGGGCAAGCGCCTGATGCTCGACCTCGGCGAAGGCCCGCCGCCCGGGCTTTTTCCGCAGGTCGCCGATATCGGGGCGGTCGATGCGCTGGTGCTGAGCCACGGCCACCGCGACCACGTCGGCGGGCTGTCGCTCCTGCCCAAGCTCGGCAACCCGCCGGTCTACGGCACCGAAGCGGTCTTGCGCGCCTTGCCGACAGACATCGTAGCGAGACCGCTGCCGGTACGCGGCCGCGCCGAGGTGCTCGGCATCGCGGTCGAGACCGGCCGCAACGGCCATGCGCCGGGCGGCATCTGGCTTCACTTCGGCATAGGCGACGGCCTGCTCTACACGGGCGATATCTGCGCCGAGTCGATCGTCTACGCCTACGATGTGCCGGCAACGCCGACTGGCACGGCGCTGATGGATTGCTCCTACGGCAGCTATGCCGCGCCACTCGCCTCATGCTGGGAGAAGCTTGCGGACATTGCCACGCGCGGGCCGCTTTTGCTTCCCGTTCCCGCCAACGGCCGCGGCCCGGAGATCGCGCTCGAATTTTTGCGCCATGGCCGCAGCGATATTTTTGTCGACAACGCCATGCGCAACGCGCTGCGCCATCTTTGCGATGAAGATCGCGCCTCGTTGCAGCCGAACGTCGGCGACGATCTCAAACGACTTTTGGACATCGCAAAGCCGATCGATGGCGCGCGTGGCATCATGCTGGCCGGCTCCGCCGACGGCACCTCGGGCGCCACCGCGCGTCTGTTTCGCGACTGGCAGGACAAGCCCGAGCCGACGATCCTGTTCACCGGTTATGTCAATCCGACCACGCCGGCCGATCACATGGTCAAAAGCGGGCGCGCTCAGACCATGCGCTGGAACGTGCACCCGCGCCTCGCCGACACGGTCGCGCTCACTCAGGGCATCAAGGCGCGGACCATCATCCCCGCCTTTGTCGATCGTGCTCAGCTCAGAGCGCTCGCCGCAGCGTTCACGCCGGCGCGCGTCACCATGGAGCGCGACATCGCGCTGTGACGGTGGCCGCCGGTGCCGGCGTCATTCCATAGAAATCGCTTTTACTTCCGGATGCCTGGCATGCTTGCTCATGGCGGCGCCGGCGGGTTCCGGACGTGGTAACCTGCCGGCGCCGCCGTTATCGGCCTAAGGGCTCCGGGCATGACGGCTAAGGATCGTCACTTGCAGCGTGAAGTCGAGTTACCTGCCGAACACGAGTCGCCCGGAATTAGCGCAGATTCCGAACGTGCGGAGCGTTTGGCGAGACTTTTGACGCTGTCGTACGAGCCGATGTTTGTGTGGCGGCTCGACGGAGCGGTCGAGTTCTGGAACACGGGCGCCGAACGGCTCTACGGATTCTCGTCCAGCGAAGCGATCGGCCGCAGCAGCCACGCGCTGCTGCAAACACGATGGCCGGTCGAGTTCGCCGAGCTTTGCTCGCTGCTGCGGAAAGACCGTTATTGGTCCGGCGAGCTGCGCCATGTCTGCAAGGATGGCCGCGAGGTCATCGTCGACAGCCGGATGCAGCTGCTTGGCGACGATACCGTGCTCGAGGTCAACCGCGACATCACCGCCGCCGCCATCTACCGGGCCGTGTTCAACCAGTCCGGCATTTTCGCCGGCATCATGGACCTGCAGGGCTACCTGCGCGAAGCCAACAACCTGTCGCTGGAATGGTGCGGCTACACGCGAGAGCAAGTCCTCGACCGCCCGTTCTGGGAAACGCCGTGGTGGCGCGGCTCGGAAGCAATGCAGGCGCGGATCCGCCATGCCACCGCGCAAGCCGCCGCGGGCCAAGTTTTCCGCGAGGAACTTCGCTATTGGCTCGCGGACGGCAGCGAGCGCATCACTGATTTTGCCATGCATCCGATCCGGGATCGGTCGGGCACGGTTGCATTCCTCAACCCCACCGGGATCGACATCACCGACCGCAGGCGCGTCGCGGCCGAGCTCCTCGACAGCGAGCAGCGCTTGCGCTGGCTCGCCTCCATCGTCGAGTCGAGCGACGACGCCATCGTCTCAAAGAACCTCGACGGCGTGATCACGAGCTGGAACACGGGCGCCGAGCGCGTCTTCGGCTACACCGCCGAGGAGGCAGTCGGCCGGCCCATCACCATCGTGATCCCCCAAGATCGTCATGACGAAGAGCGCACGATACTGACGCGCATCCGGCGCGGCGAGCGCATCGAGCATTTCGAGACCGTGCGCCAGCGCAAGCATGGCAGCCTGATCGTCGTTTCGCTGACGGTCTCTCCGGTTAAGAACGCCGAGGGCAAGATCGTCGGCGCCTCGAAGATCGCGCGTGACATCACTGAGCAGAAGCGCAACCGGGATCACATCGCGACGCTCGCGCGGGAAGCCGAGCACCGCAGCAAAAACCTGCTCGCCAACGTGCAAGCAGCCGTCCATCTTTCCAAGGCCGGCACGGTGGAAGGCCTCAAGGAGGCCATCGAAGGCCGCATCCAGGCGCTCGCCAACGTCACTTCGCTGTTTGTCGAGAGCCGCTGGATCGGCGCCGAGCTGTCGGCGATCGCGGCGCGAGAGCTTGAGCCTTATTCGACGGCCGATGGAAGGCGCGTAGCGATGAATGGCCCGCAAATCCTGCTCGAGCCCGATGTCGCCCAGGCCATCGCGGTCACGCTGCACGAATTGGCGACCAACGCTGCCAAGTACGGCGCCTTGTCTGTCGCCGACGGCCGCCTCGAGCTCCGATGGTCGCACGAAACGGACGGACAGCTGCAGCTGCGCTGGACGGAAATCGGCGGTCCGCCGGTGCAGGAGCCGACCCGCAGGGGCTTTGGCCGGCGCATCATCGAACAGCTGATCGCCCAGCTCAAAGGGAAAACGCAGTTCGACTGGCGTGCCGAGGGGCTCGTCTGCGAAATCAGCTTGCGGGCGTGAGCATCGGCGCATGTTTTTGCAAAAATTTACCATCCCATTGGTCCTGGTCCTTTCCATCGCGCCCGCAGCCGCGCTGACCGACAAGAACAAGAGCGATTGCGAGCAGCAAACCAACCCGGCGCTCAAGGTCGCGACCTGCACGCGCATCCTGACCGGCACAAATCTGCCCAAGGACGTGCAAGTCTTCGGCCATTATCATCGCGGCCTCGGGCTCTTGCTGCAGGACAAGCTCGACGACGCCATCGTCGAATTCAACAAGGCGCTGCAAGTGGACCCGACCCACGCCAGGTCCTACAACAGCCGCGGCAACGCTTGGCGTCTCAAGGGCGAACTGGATCTCGCCATTGCCGACTTCAACGAGGCGATCCGGATCGATCCGAATTTTCCCTTTCCGTATAACGGCCGTGCCGCCGCCTTCTACGACAAGGGCGATCTCGATCGCGCCATCGCCGACAACACCGCGGTGATCCACCTCAATCCGACCTTAGCCGCGCCCTACAACAACCGCGCCATCGCCTGGCGCGACAAGGGCGAACTCGACCGCGCGCTCGACGATGCCAACGAAGCCTTGCGGCGCGATCCGAAGAACGTTGTGGTCTATTCCACCCGCGGCGCAATCTGGCGCATGAAGGGCGACCTCGATCGGGCGCTGGCCGACCAGGACGCGGCGATCCGCCTCGATCCGCGGAGCTCGCTGCCGTTCCTTACACGCGGCGACACCCACCGCTACCGCGGCGAATTGAGCCTCGCGCTCGCCGATTACGACCAGGCGCTGCGGCTGTCGCCCGACTACATCCCCGCTTATGTGGGACGCGGCCTGACCTTCGAGAAGCACGGCGACCTCGCGCGCGCCAAGGCCGAATACCTCAAGGCGCTGAACGCCCACACTGAGCTCAGAGGCGATATCGCGGCATCGAGTTTAGCGACCGCCCGGGCGCGGCTTGCGGCCTTCGAGTCCGGGGCGCCGCAGCCGGTCATCCCGGCGGCGCCGACGCGCGTGACCGCCTCCGATTCCATTCCGACGCCGGCGCTGACGGTTCCGCCGCCGGTTACGGCAGCCACCTCGCAAGGCCGCCGCATCGCGCTCGTCATCGGCAATGCCGCCTACCGCAACGCCCATGTTCTGACCAATCCGGAGCATGACGCCGAGGCTGTCGCCGCGTCGTTGCGCGCGCTCGGCTTCGACACCGTAACGCTGCTCGAAGACGCAACGCGCGAGAAGATGATTTCTGCGTTGCGCGCGTTTGCGGCCGATGCGGAGAAAGCCGATTGGGCCGTGGTCTATTATTCAGGCCATGGCATGGAGGTGTTCGGCACCAATTTTCTCATTCCCGTGGACGCCAAGCTCGCCGTCGACCGCGACGTCCAGCATGAGACGGTCGCGCTCGACCAGGTGCTGGCGTCGGTCGACGGCGCCAAGAAGCTGAAACTCATTCTGCTCGACGCCTGCCGCACCAACCCGTTCCTGGCACAGATGCGGCGCACCTCGTCGCTGGATGTGGGCGTGGCGTCGGGCCCCGCCACGCGCGGCGCGCTTGCTGCCGCCGGTCTGGTCGACCGCGGCCTCGGCGCGATTAACGTGTCCGGCGCCACCCTTGTGGTCTATGCCGCTAAGCACGGCCAGACCGCGCTCGACGGCCAAGGCAACAACAGCCCGTTCGCGGTCGCGCTCGTGCAGCGGATCGCGACGCCGAATGTCGAGATCAACAAGCTATTCCGGCTCGTCCGCGACGACGTGTTCGAAGCCACCGCGGGCCGGCAGGAGCCCTACACCTACGGCTCACTGCCAGGTCGCGAGGATTTCTTCTTCGCGCAGAAATAGACGGCTTCCCCGCCGTCAGGCAGTCGCGCGTATCAGTGCGGCCGGAACCGGAACGCGCCAGCGATCGTCGTGTGCGAACTGCTGTCGAACGACCGCTGTCAGAGCCTCACGGATAGCGGCAAAATTCGCTGGCGGCTGGTGGAACAGCAGTGTGGCCACGCGCACCGTTCCCCTCGCATAGATCTCGAACAGATCGTCCGGTCTCTGCAGATCCCATGCACACGAGACGGCGGTTACTGCAACGTTCGAAAATCCGGCATCCGACAGAAGCTTCGCGGCCAGTTCCGGTTTGGCGAATTGATGGAAATCCGGTCCGGGCGGCATGGCCATGCCGGGATCGCCATGCGCCTTAATCGCAGCATAGACGGCCGCGAAGCACGGCGAAGCCTCCGGCCCGCACCACACCGTCATTACAAACTTGCCGCCGGAGCGAAGCACGCGCCGCGCCTCGGCGAGGACGCGCGGCTGGTCGGGGACGTGGCAGACGCCGAAATTGGATACGACGACGTCGAATTCGGCGTCGCCAAAAGGAATGTCCTGCGCGTCCGCCTCGATGAAACTCGCCTTCGGCGCCCGCTGCCGAGCGAAGGCGAGCATGGCCGGCGAAAAATCGATGCCGACGACCTGACAGCCGCGACGGAGCAAACCGGCGGAAACGTTGCCTTGGCCGCAGCACAGATCGAGCGCTTTGAGACTTGGTCCGGTGCCGGCCGCATCGAGCAGGCTTTCGATCGCCCGATCCGGTGCGGAGCCAAACAGCTCGACATAGCCGGAAGCTCGCTCGGCATTGGACCAGCCGCTGCGTTCCATTTCCGCAAAGGCCGCATAGTCTGGCAGCGCCATGGCCGCTCCGACATGCCAATCGACGACATTGTTATCATAAGCCTCCCCATCAGACACCTGAACGCCGGCGCGGCGTATTGCTTCCCGTCGGCCCTGATGACCGGCTACCATGGGATGAATTGGGCGATCGGCAACAAACTGGTTACGAGCCTCGAATACCCAGCGGCAACGTCACCGGCGTTGCCATTCAGGCGATCGGCGGACTAGTGACGTCGCCGAAAAGCAAGAGAACTCCGGACCAAAGTCCGGAGCTCTCCGATTGAGCTTGAAGTCGCGGAACGACTTACTCGCCGTAGCGCGAATCCCACTCGCGCTTCAGCGCGCCGCGAATTCGGGCGTCGGGATCGGCGCCGATCACGACGCCGTCAACCACGACGCTGTTGGCAGCCGCCGGACCATAGGCCTGGGGCGATTGCGGTGCCGCAGCGGCCGGCGTCGCCAGCAGCGCAACACCGAGGGCGGACAGAATCAGTTTCGAACGGGAAGTCATCGTTGCATCCTCTCTGTTTGGCAATGCGCTTGGCTTTGGGGAGTTTGCAATGGTCGCCAGCGCACGGCCGCGGACGCTAGTCGACGGCTCTTTACAGTTTGGCCACCGGAACCGACAAATTTAGTGGAATTTTGCCGACGAATTCTTTTGCCGCGGCTACATCCCGGAAAGAAATGCGGTAGCCGCTCAGCGCACCTGATCGCCGCGCAGGCGCGCATGGCCGATACCGAGGGGCTGGGCGTCGAGCAGCACGATGGCAAGTCGCGCCGGCGCCTTGCTGCGGTTGACCCAGGCATGGTTGGTGCCGCGCTGGACCATGATATCGCCGGCGCGAAGCTTGACCGTGGAATCGTCCATGTCCATTTCGATCTCGCC
>Ga0182033_10002034_pt1 | contig 10242 bp, 8 predicted proteins | sample tim00Cox0000000H_FD_125968 | JGI IMG/M metagenome (GOLD analysis project Ga0182033, IMG submission 125968) | Lab enrichment of tropical soil microbial communities from Luquillo Experimental Forest, Puerto Rico - timezero.00C.oxic.00.000.00H | ecosystem: Environmental > Terrestrial > Soil >...
TAGTCGATGTCGTTTACCGTGACGCCGGCGGCCGCGAGGCCTTTCTCGAAGCGGTCGCTCTTGAGCATGTTCCAGAACGGCCGCGCCGCACGCGGCTTGTTGTTGCCGACGCAGGAATCGACCAGGATGGTGTGGTGCGGGGTCCTTATGACAAAGCCCTGTATGCACAGCACCAGCCGGCCGCTGGCCGGATCGATGAAGGTCGGCTGCAGCCAGGAGAGATTCTCCTCAAGCAGCTCCCGGGTGAGCGTCGGGAAGAATTCCATTACGTCGAAGAACGGCCCCTGCTGCTCGACCACCGGAATGATGGTAATGTCCTTGAGCGCGATTGCTGTCGTCATGGTGGGTACCTTCGTGAAGAGGTGGCCGGACCTCAGATTAACGCATTTTCCCAAAAAAGGCCTGCTCACTTGATCGGGGATGAAGGCCGCCCGGTCTTGCGGCGGTGGTCTTCGGTCTGGTGCGGCATACGACGGGATTGTCTTTTTCGCGGTGCTGATCCATTCACCAAAGCTGGGCCCATCAAAGTCCCTGCAAATCGAGAAACCCTATGCAACTTCATCGGACTGTGGGCGCGGCGATCGTCATTGGCATCCTGTTTGTCCCGTCCATGACGTGGGCGCAGGACCCTATTGCGCGCGCGAGGCCGGAGGAAGTGGGCATGTCCTCCGAGCGGCTCGCCCTCATCGGCAAAGCCGTTAATGCAGAGATCGCCCGCGAGCAGCTGCCCGGCGCCGTGCTGGCAATTTCGCGACGCGGCAAGCTCGTCTTCTTTGAAGCATTCGGCCACCAGGACAAGGCAGCCGGCGTACCGATGACCACCGACAGTATCTTCAGCGTTGCGTCCATGACCAAGCCGATGGTCGCGGTCGCGGCGCTCACGCTTTACGAGCAGGGCCGGCTGCTCATGGATGACCCGCTGTCGAAATATTTTTCGAAATTTGCCGACATGAAAGTCGCGGTGATGGACGCGAAGAAGGAGAATATCGTCGACAAGGTGCCGGCTGCGCGGGCAATCACGATCCAGGATCTGTTCCGGCACACTTCCGGTCTGATCTACGGCGGCCGCGGCACGACTGCGGTGCACAAGCTCTATCCGTCATCAAGCTCTGCAGCCGCCACAACCATGTCCGGTGCCGAGTTTCTCGACCGATTGAGCACAATGCCGTTGCTCCATCAGCCGGGCATGGTCTGGGATTACGGATTTGGTCTCGACGTGCTTGCATTGGTCGTCGAGTCCATGACCGAGCAAACCATGGGTCGATACCTCGAGCAGCAAGTTTGGAAGCCTCTGGGAATGGTGGACACGGCGTTTACGCTGCCCGCCGACAAGATGAGCCGCTACGCCAAGCCGCTTCCTGCCGATCCGGTCACCGGGCTCCCACAGGCAGCGCCACCCCTGCAATTCAGGTTCGATTGTGGCGGCGGCTGCGCCGTCTCCACGGCAGCCGACTACCTGCGCTTCGCGCAAATGCTCATGAACAAGGGCGCGTATGGTCGCGCCCGCATCCTGGGTCGCAAGACCGTCGAATACATGCTGTCGAACCAGCTCGCGCCCGACGCCAAGAACCTCATCGCGAATGCAGATCCAACGCGCGCCGACTACGGCTTTGGCCTTGGGTTGGCGGTTCGTACCACGGCCGGCATCGTGCGCATGCTGGGCTCGGTCGGAGATTTCTCCTGGCCGGGCGCAACCGGCACCAATTGGTGGGCTGATCCGCGCGAGGAGCTGGCGGTGGTGTGGATGGCGCAGACGCCGGGCCCGATTCGCTGGAAGTATCGGCAGATGATCAACGCGCTCGTTTATCAGGCGATCATCGATTGAGGGAACGACAGACGCGTCATCTCCGATGAGCCGTCCTGCGGCGCAGGTTCAGCAAACAGCAGGGTAACCGCCACGGCGGGCTCTTGCGCGGCCAGAACTGCCGTTCGAACTGCAACCTCGGCCGCTTTCCTGCGGGCGCAAATCAGAATGCAATCACCGCGCGAGGCTATCACCCAGCCCTTCGCGCTCTTTTCGATCACGTAATCTTCGGTTTGCATGCGCGTCCTCCGCAGGATTTGCCGCATGACCAATTCGATCCGCAGTTCCACGTTCCGAGTTTGAATCGACAAGAGTAAATTCTCTTTGCTGCCGATGCTGGAAACCCGCCGGTAGGATGTGGCCACAAACGAGCGCTGCGCCGGCTTGCTCGATCGCCGACGTTTTGGAATCTCAGCTCGAAGAAAATATCATCCGGCACCGGGATACCCGGTGCCGCACCGTGATACCCGCGCCGCAATCAGGTTCAGGAAAGGATTACAGGCGATGAGGCCAATGTCAGTCCTGCTGCTCGGTGCATCCCTCGCGATGAGCGTGCTGGCGCGGGCGCAAGCGCAGCAATCAATTCTCGGTTATCACGGGGACCCCGCGCGCAGCGGCCATTTCCTGGTCCCATCCCTCACTTTTGACCGGGCGCGCTCGTTGCGCCTGGACGAGAGTTTTCGCGCGCAGATGTCCGGCCACGTCTACAGCCAGCCTTTGTATTGGCGCGCACCTGGATCGAATTCGGGAATATTGATTGTTGCGACCGAAGACAATGTGGTTGTGGCAATCGATGCGGCAAGCGGCAAGGAGCTCTGGAACCGCTCGCTCGGCAAGCCTGTGCCCCGCTCATCGCTCGCTTGCGGCAACATCTCCCCGCTGGGGGTAACCGGCACGCCGGTCATCGATGAGGCTGCCGAGACCATCTATCTCGATGCCGCCGTCGAGCGGCCCTCCGGGCCGCGCCATCTGGTTTTTGCACTGTCGCTCAAGGACGGCGTGCCGCGGCCTGGCTGGCCGGTCGATGTGATGGACGCCATCGGTGGAGCGAGCCCGAGCTTCGTTGCGCGCGACCAGAACCAGCGCGGCGCCCTGGTGATGCTCGCCGGCAGCGTGTCTGTGCCGTACGGCGGCCATTTCGGGGACTGCGGCCAATACCATGGCTTCATCGTCGGCATTTCTGTTTCCGATCCGCGCACGGTGCGGTCGTGGGCGACCCGCGCGCGTGGCGGCGGCATCTGGGCGCCCGGCGGAATCAGCAGCGATGGAAAATCGATGTTCGTCACAACCGGCAACACCTTCGCCGCGACGACCTGGAGCGATGGCGAAGCAGTGGTGCGTCTTTCCCCGGATCTGCACCGCTCCAATGACCCCCGGGATTTCTTCGCGCCGTCGGATTGGCAGACCCTCGACGCGCGTGATGCCGACCTCAGCGGCACCAACCCGCTTCCGTTGGACTTCTCCGACGGCAGCCGCGGCCTGATCCTGGCGCTCGGCAAGGATCGCAAGGCCTATCTTCTCGACCGCGGCAATCTCGGCGGCATCGGCGGGCAACTCGCGGTCGCCACCGTGTCCGAACGCGCCGTCATCACCGCGCCTGCAACCTATCCGGCAGCGGACGGCGTCTTCGTTGCCTTTGAGGCGCAAGGAACCTCATGCCCGACGCAGGCACGCGGCCAGGGTGTTGTTGCGTTGAAGATCCGCGCCGGCCCTCCACCCGCCATGAGCACGGCCTGGTGCGCGCCGTTGCGTGGAAGGGGCTCGCCGATCGTGACCACGACCGATGGACACGCAAATCCGATCGTGTGGATTGTCGGCGCCGAAGGCGACAACCAGCTGCACGGGTTGCGCGGAGATACCGGCGAGTCCCTTGTGACCGCGCCGCTGCGGGCCATGACCGGCCTGCGTCATTTCCAGACGCTGATTGCAACCGAGGACCGGCTCTATGTGGCGGCGGACGAGACCGTGTACGCCTTTGCGTTCTGAGGATCAAAGCGACAGGTAGGGATCGTTCATGCGCTTGTCGTTGCGCCGCCGCTGCTTCATCACATCGCCGGTCAACCAGTATTCGCTGCGCGCGGCACGCTCGGCCTCGATCCTGAACTCGTCCGGCCACTGGCCGAGCGAATAGCCGAACCAGGGCGCCTGCGGCTTGAGCGGCGGCAGGCCGAGCTCCTGCCAGATGCTCCTGGCGTTCTCCATGTATTCCCTGGCCGGCAGCGAGATCGGCGGGTATGGGCGCTTGAGCATGGCGTTTATCAGCATCGCCGAATCGTTCGCCTCGTAGTGGTTGTCGTCCGCGCCAGCGCGCGGCCCGTGCCCCATGTCCTTGTGGTCGAGGATGCGCAGGTCCTGATGCGGGCGCATGCGGTAGGCCATCGCCCAGAACAGCATGTCCAGGTTCTCGGGCTCGATGTCCTCGTTGACCGCGACGATCATCTTGCCCACCGCCGACGAGAACGCGGAGGCGCCGTAGAGCGCGCGCCAGATTTCCGCATCGCGCGTATCGGACTTCATCTGGATGACGATCAGCTTGCGCAGATTGGTCAGCGGCTCGTGCATGAACACGCGGGTCACGCCGCTGATGTTGAGGTGATGGCGCAGATGATGCAGGAAGGCCGGTTCATAAGCCACCCGCTTGATCAGGCTGCTCTCGCTCGGCGTGACCTGGCTGATGATGGACACCAGCATCGCATTCCTGCGCCGCGTGATCGCGGTCACGTCCATGAAGGCGTTGTATTCCTTGAGATTCATGTAGCCGTGGGATTCGCCGAAGCTGCCTTCCGGCTCCAGACATTCCGTGTCGATGAAACCCTCGATCACGATCTCGGCTTCCGCCGGCACGATCAGATCCACCGTGCGCGCCTTGCAGACGCGGATCGGGCAGCCGATTAACCCGCCCGCCACCGCGAGCTCATCGAGATGCTTGGGCAGCTTGTGCACCGAGGCAAACGTAACCGCGGGGGGCGCGCCCAGCATCAGCGCCGCCGGCATCTTCTTCTCGCCGCGCGCCCGGTATTTGAGCCAATGCTCGTGGATGCCCTGGTTGAGCTCGATCTCGGGGTTCATCCCCATGCGGGTCGGGCTCTTCACCATGGCCCGGTAATTGCCGATGTTCTGGCAGCCCGTATCGGGGTCCCTGGTGATGAACATCGAGCATGATGCATAGGGGGCGTTGTCGAAGCCGGGGGTCGAGATCGGGATCGGCAGCATGTCCACCCCGTTGCCGGGCTCTTTCAGCGCTGCGCCCTCGATCACGATCTCCTGGCAGACCGGATCCTCGATCAGCGCCGGCTCGATCTGATGCTGCTCGGCGTAATCCCAGTTCTTCTTGATGTCCTCGACCTTGCAGCCGATGCCGATGCTGTAGATTTCGCGGTTGGAGGCCAGGATGCCCACCGCGACCGGGATGTCGTACCTGCGGCCGGCGCTGTCGACGACGTTTTCGAACAGAAATCCCTTGCGCTCCGATTCCGGGATGCCGCCGCGGAATTGCCAGCGCACGAGCGGATGCATCTCGGTGTCTTTGTTGATCGGCCGCTGCACGCGGATCAGCAGCCCCTGCCGCTCGAGCGCAGCGACATGCGCATGCAGGTCCGGATACCCAGGGTTTTTCATTTTTTCACCGATTGTGCTTGGCGGGTTGGCGACGGATGACGGCGTGGCTTTCGGCGCCGGCTGTGTCCATGCAAGCGGTCAAGGATAGGTCGCCCGGCGACGGCCGATCAACCCGGCCCCGATCTCGCAGGCTGCTCTAGGGGAGCTCGCGCACCACGCGAAAACCGTTTGCGGGATATCTGACGTCGGAATCGTAGCGGAAACGCGCCGTGGAACGCGCGGATTTGGCCTGGCTGTCGTAGGCGCCGCCGCGCAATACCCGCAGCCGGCACGCCCCCGCAGTCCATGCCGAGCCGTCCTTCGGCGCACCGCGGTAATTGTCGTTCCAGCAGTCTTCCACCCACTCCGCGGCGTTGCCGGCAGTATCGTAGAGGCCGAACGCATTGGATTTGTATGAACCAACCGGGGATGTTTGCTGGCCCGAGCCGGTGTTGCATTCCCGGCAGTTGGCCTGGCGCGAGCCGACGTCCCGTCCCCACCAGTATGGCGTGGTCGTTCCGGCCCGCGCGGCATATTCCCATTCGGCTTCGGAAGGAAGCCGGTAGGTTTGCCCGCTCTTCTCCGAAAGCCAGGCGGTGAACGCCTTCGCCTCGTCCCAGGTCACGTTAATCACCGGATGGTCGCCGCGTCCCCATCCGCGATCGTCGGGCTGCGGCTCGCAGCCCTGATCCTCCACGCAACGATCCCACTCGTCGAATGTCACTTCGTGCCGGCCGATCGCGAATTGCCTGGCGAAGCTCACCCGATGCACCGGGCTTTCGTAGTCCGCGTTGGAGCCCATGTCGAAGGAACCGGCGGGGACGATCACCATCTCCGGGCACCCCTCACAATCGCGAAAGGCGTTCCCGGGCCTGGTGTCGCTGCGCACAGGCTCGGCGGGAGTCGCGGCCGATGGCGCCGGTGTCCGGGTTGATGCAACGGGGGATCTCGCTGCGGGAGCCGGTCCGGGCGATGGGGCGGGCGGCGGAGCCGCAGCCGGGCCGGCGCCCGCCGGCGGCGATGCGCCGAAATAGAATTCGTCGGAGAGAGAGGAGGCGACCCACGGAACCTGCTGGTTGTTGGATGCGCGCGAGACGGCAACACGGGTGCGATTGAAGACGGCCTCGGCAGTCAAGCCCGGCACCCGGAGCTGATTGATCAGCTCGCTCATGAAAACGCTGCTCGTGCCGCTGCCGTCATAGATCAGCTTGCCGGGGACCGTGGAGAAAATCGCCAGCGTCCCTTCGGGCGCGTCCAGCGCGGTAAGGCCCGCGGGGGAAACTCGAAAGCGGCGCTCGAACGGATTTTGCCGGGCGGCATCGATGATGACGATCTTCACCATGGCGCCCCTGCGGCTCATATCCGCCACCAGCTGCTCGAGGCCGAAGCCCTCCCGCCGCAGATCGGTTTCGCTCCAGACCTGCGAGTTGACAGGAAAAAGATAGGTCTCTCCCCCCGCCTCGCTGCCGTAACCGCTGAAATAAAAGAGCGCGACCATGTCCTTGCGGATTTTTCCCAGGAAGGCATCGATTGCGCGCCGCATCTCCTCCTTGCCGAGGTTCTCCTTGATGTCGACGTCGAAACTGCTGCGACGCAGCTCATCGGCCAGGCTGCGCGCGTCCCTGATGGTGCTGGAGAGCGGCGTGCCGGCATTGGGATAGGCCGCATTTCCGATGACCAGCGCCACACGCGCGCCCGGCTGCTGCGCTTGCGCGAAGAAGAGCATCGACATCGCGAACGCAGCTATGACGCACAGCCAAAGCAGGAGCCGCATGTTCATGGCATGACAACAATTGCGCAGGCGCCGAGTGGGCAGTCGACCGGCTCAGTTTGCCACAGGAATGGTCGCGCCCACAATTCTGCGTGCGATTCTCGCGCTTGATCGGCCGCGCCGCTTGAGTCTATCGCGGCCCCTCGTCTGCGAATTCAGGGTATCGTGCTACTTCGCCTCCGGGGCGTTGACCGGCTCCCAGTCCGGACCCGGGGGCTTGCGTGCGAGCTCTTGCACGCGCTCAAGGAACAGCGCCGAGGGCGGATCGTCGCCCGCCGCAAGCGCAAATTGCTGCGCTGCGCCGGCAAAATCGCGCGCACGATAATGCTTGAGGCCCTCTCCATAGGCGCGCGCGCTGTTGCGCAGCTTCGGCGCGACATGGCCGGCCGCGCCGAGCGGCTCGAAAATCGGCACCGCCTGCATGCGGCCCTTGACCCGGATGGTGTCGAGCTCGCGCCAGACGAATGCCGCTCCGGTCAGCGCGACGGTCGTCTGCGAAGCGATGACGGTGGTGCCGTAAAGCTTGTTCGATCCTTCCAGCCGCGAGGCGAGGTTCACCATGTCACCCATCACCGTGTAGTTGAAGCGGCGCCGCGAGCCGATATTGCCGACCAGCGCTTCCCCGGAATTGAGCCCGATGCGCTGGCGCAGCGCACCGCCGAACCGGCGGCTCACGCCCGCAAGCATGCCCAGGCGGGTGCAACATTCCAGCGCCGCGCGCACCGCATTGGCGGCGTGCTCCTGGTCCGCGAGCGGCGCGCCGAAGACCGCCACGATGGCATCACCGATATACTTGTCGACGAAGCCGCCATGCCGCTCGATGATGTCGGTCATTTCCGAGAAATATTCGTTCATCGCCGCCACCAGCTCAGCCGGCGGGATGTTCTCGGCGAGCGAGGAGAACTCGGCAATGTCGGAGAAATAGACGGTGACGTTGCGCATTTCGCCGCCGAGCGCCGGCGGCTTGTTGGACGACAGCATTCTTTCGATGACCGCCGGCGCCAGATAGAGCGCGAAGCTCTGGCGCAAGAGCCGCTTGCCGCTGTCCGCGATCACAAAGCGGTAGCCTATGGTTGCGCCCAGCGCCGCGATACCGGCGATGAGAGGTTCGACGAGGGGCAGCGTCAGTGCATGCCGGAAGGCCACGGTCGCGGCCGCGACCCAGGCGATGGCGAGACCGGCGCTCACCAGAGCTGCCACGACGGGCCCGAAGGCAAGCGCCGGCGGCGACAAGAGCCGCGAGCGCAAATGAGCAGATCGCAATGCCGATGCGGCCAAATTCGATCAGACCATCGCCTCGAAGCAGGTTGTTCACCGCCGTTGCATGGATATAGACGCCCGCGATCGAGCCGCGGGTGAATTTCTGGCCCGCAACCGGCGCAAGCGCACAGCGCTCCGCGCGCGCGCCTTCAGGCGCGGTGGCAAAGCGCTTGGACGTGATCTGACGGTCTTCCACATCCAGCAACACGCCGATCAATACGATCTTGCCGCTGAAATGACGCTTGAAGAAATCCTTGTCGTCCTTCGCCACGCAGGCGTGCAGGTCGGCGAGAGAATAGGTCGGGATGCCGTCGGCGCCACCTGAAACTTCAGGGTAAGCACATCCGGCGCCTGCTGCGCCGGTCGCGGAGAGACCGCTTCGGACAGCGGCCCGATGCCGCGGGCGGCAAGCTCCGCCGCCATCGATGGTACTTTCTCCTCGTCGACCTCGAAGCTCAGCGGCAGGCGGCGGATCACGCCATCGGAATCGGTCAAGACATTGAGCGAGCGGATGTTGCGTCCGAATCCGACGGCGGCGCGCTGTCCCGGCGACGGCAGCAGCGGGCGATCCTGATGCTGAACCTCGCCGAGCACGACCTTGCCGGCGCGCGCGCCAAGCGCAAGCGCGCGCAGGTAGTCGCGGTCGAATCCGTGCACCCGCGCGCCCAGGGTTTCGTTGCCGAACGGCGCTGCCGACTGCTCGATCGAAGTAGGGAATACGACGCGTAAGCCGACAACCTTGGCGCCGCCCTCGATGATCGCGCTCAGCACCTGCGCAATCTCGGGCGTCCAGGTGACGCTGGGCGTCCCTTCGAACGGCGGCGTGCGGAATGTCTCCTCGTCGATCGCGACGACGACCGCGGCGGAATCCCCCGGAGAGTGTGCATTGCCGAACAGGCGCCAGGCGAGCGAGGTCGGAATATCGATGGACAGGCCGCGCAGCCCATCGAGCGCTGCAGATGAGACAACGAGAGTCGCGGCCAACACGATCAGGGAGGCGGCGAATGCGGCGCGCAGCGAAGCTGCGTCCATGCCCGCGCGGCGGACCTTCAAGCCGGCGGGAAGCGCAGCAGCCGGCTCACAATGGGCGCTTTGCTTGCACTGCCGGGCTTGTTGCTGGCCTTGTCGCTGCTCTTGCTGGTCGCTTTGCCGTCCACCCTGAAGTTGAGCTTGCGGCTTGCGAGCGTCGCGGCATAGTGCGCACCGGACTTGAGCTGCACGCCTTGCCGGCCGAGATCGTAGAAGCCGCCGTTGGCCAGAGACTCGTCGATGTCGATCGCGATGCGCTCGCCTGCGCCGTTCGTCCGCTCGATGACCAGGGTGCGGCTGTCGCCGGCGCGCAGCTTGGGAATCTCGAAGACCGGAGGCAGCGCGTACACCGTGAGCTCCAGGGGAGCGTCCTGCACGCGGAACGACGATGCCCCGCTGGCATTGGCCTGGGCGCTGCTCAGCTTCATGTTGCCCCCGTTGCAGGGCACCTTGCTGCGGGTGATCTTGCCGCCTGCCACCTCGCTCATGCTTGGTCCGACGCGAACCGTTCCACCGGTGATGGTCTCGTGCTCGCAGGATCTGAGATAGCTCAGCACCAGGACGTCGCCCGGTCCAAGCTTGATCACCTGGCCAGTGCCGACGTAATCCATGAACTCGACATCGGCGGATGCGCTCGTCACATCCTCCACCAGCGCGGTCGGAATGAGCGGCGCAGGCGCGCGCGCCGATGCCGGGCAGGATGCCGCGAGAGCGGCGCCCAGAACGACTGCGCTGAGGGCGTTGCTCGTCATCCGGCGGTCGGCACGACAATTTGTGCCAA
>Ga0182033_10002038_pt1 | contig 10235 bp, 7 predicted proteins | sample tim00Cox0000000H_FD_125968 | JGI IMG/M metagenome (GOLD analysis project Ga0182033, IMG submission 125968) | Lab enrichment of tropical soil microbial communities from Luquillo Experimental Forest, Puerto Rico - timezero.00C.oxic.00.000.00H | ecosystem: Environmental > Terrestrial > Soil >...
CGAGATCGACGACGACTCGCTCGGACTTGCGACTTCTTCCGGCTCGCCGCCCTCTCCTGGCGCGAGAAACAGATTCTGCGCCACACCGTGCTGTTTGGTGTAGAGCTCGAAGTATCGTCCACCCAACTCGTACAGCGACTCGTGTGTCCCGCGCTCCACAATCTGTCCCGCTTCTACCACAAGGATCTGGTCGGCGCGACGAATGGTCGACAGCCGGTGTGCGATGACGAACGTTGTCCTCCCCTGCATCAGATATCCGAGCCCAGCCTGAATCAGTGCCTCGGACTCCGAGTCCAAACTCGATGTTGCCTCATCCAGGATGAGGATTCTCGGATTGGCTAGGATCGCTCGTGCAATCGACACTCTCTGTCGCTGACCGCCGGAAAGCTTCACTCCGCGTTCACCAATCACAGTCTCGTACTTCAGCTCGAATTTCTCCGCGAATTCGTCCACTCGCGCGATCTGGCACGCCTGCAGGATTTCTTCCTCCGTGGCGTCTGGTTTCGAAAACGCCACATTTTCGCGAATCGTTCCGTCAAACAGGAACGAATCCTGAAGCACCATACCAAGCTGAGTACGGTATGAATCGAGTCGGAGGGCCGCCAAATCCACTCCATCCACCAAGACTCTGCCTGACTGAGGCTTATGGAACGCCGCGACCAGCCCGATAATGGTCGACTTTCCCGAACCCGACGACCCTACCAGTGCCGTCACCGTTCCCGGTTGCGAGTGGAACGAGATACCATGCAATACTGTCTTCTTCGCTTCGTACGCGAATTCTACGTTCTCGAACTCTACAGCGCCGCGAATCGTGGGCAGCGTCACACTACGTTCCGGGTCTTCGTCCTCCGGAGTCTCGCTAAGCACCTCGCGCGTGCGCTCCAATCCTGCGATGGCCTCCGTGATTTGCGTGCCGATGTTCACTACCTGAAACAGCGGCGCCGCCAGATAGCCCAGGAACATCGTGTAAGTGAAAAATCCACCCAGGGTCAAGGTGCCGGCTAGAATCTGCCGCGTGCCGATGAACATTACGATCGCCCCGACCACTCCCATCAGCGAAGAAGAAGTCAGGCTCATCAGCGAAGTAGCTGTCAGTGTCTTAAAAACGTTCTGGAGCAGCCGTTCCACGCCTGCGCTGAAGACGCGATGCTCGCGCTCCTCGGCGTGATAGCCCTTCACAACTCGCACCCCGCCTAGCGACTCCGTCAGACGGCCGGTAACCTCTGCATTGATCTTGGAACGTTCCTTGAAAATTGGCCGGATAGTTTTGAACGCATTGCGTAACCCCACCCCGAAAACCAGTAGGAAGCTAAAGGCGATCATGGTCATCAACGTGCTGATGCGCATGAGCACCACAAACGCTATGACCGCAGTCAACAGTCCACCCACGAAATCCACCAGGCCCGTACCTACCAGGTTGCGCACTCCCTCAACGTCGCTCATGATGCGCGATACCATGGTGCCCGTCTTGTTCGAGTCGTAATACGAAACCGAGAGTCTCCCGATGTGCTCCTGCACTCGCCGGCGCAACTCCGCGATCATCCTCTGCGCTGCCTTCGAGAGGGTCTGGGTCAGCGTGAATGACGTCATTCCCTGTACGAGAGTTGCCGTAAGGACAATCCCCACTAGCAAGGGCAGCATTCGCAACTGACGCTTACCGATGATGTTGTCCACCAGGAACTTGGTCGATGCAGGTAACACCAAGCCCGATACCCGGTTGATCACCATCAACACGAATCCCATTGCCAACAGTCCTCGGCGCGGACGAATGAGCTGCCAGATTTCCGGAAGCGCTTTAAACGAGGGCGCCTTCTTCGGAAGCTTCTTAGGTTCGTTGGTGATGGCCATGAAATTACTTGGATTCCCCGACTCTACTCAAAGGTGCGTGCGCCACGATCAACATTCTTTGCGCTATCGCTGACTTATTTGCACTTAGAGCGATGCAATTCGATGCGATACGGCACCCAACCTATGGCCTTACGAACGAAAAGGCCGCCCGGCAACAGGGCGGCCTTCTCTTCAAGGGAGAATAGTTCCAACGGAGGCTAGACCGTCAAAACTTTCTGGAACAAATACTAGGTTCGCCCTACCCCCCTGTCAAGCAGATTCTCCAACTTAAATTGCTGTATTTTCAACAACTTAGCACAAACAAGCCCCGGCTGAGGAAATTGGCCGAAATTGACCGATCTTGCCTCGCAAGAACCATAAACCATTCATTTTCAGCCGCTTACTCTGAGGAAGGGTGGTCGTCGAGGTGGAGTTGCAGGATTTCCACATTCTCCGGCAGATCGAGGACCGAACCCGGCATGTATTTGCTTACCAATACGCGAATTCCACCCAGGAACACGCCGAAGAGTAAACCGATCAACAACAAAATGCCGATTAATCCGAAAATTGCCACCAGCAGATTCCCGATGTTGTCTTTCTTGCTGATCGAAGTCGCTTCGTTCCACGTGACTTCAGCTTCATAGTTCACTGCATTGAGCAGGTTCTTCGCTTCATCGCTGCTGATTTTGCCGCTCTCCACAACGAGTATCGGTCCAGTCCGGCGCACCGCAAGCGCATTTGACGAACTCGCCGCCTGAAACGCGCGCAGCCGCTCGGTCGCAATCTGTGGTGTTGGATACTGCAGGAGAATCAGCGTGACCGGTCCGTCCGCGGTTGTGTAGCTCTGCGTCAGGATCTCCGGCTCGAAATTGAAGCCGACCACTTCTGCCGATAGCGGCGTCTTGTCTGCCGCTAGTGCCTGTGGTCCGAGGATGTACTTGGCGGAATTTTCCGCGGCGTCTTGCTTCGGCAGGTATTCGGGGAGGTTCGGTAAGTTCGCCGCCGTGCTCTTAGCCTCCGGCAGCATGCCGGTCAGCTCGCGCAGTTCCGCAGCTGACATTCCGGTCACACGATCGAACGCGGCATCCACGACGATGTTGCTACGGAAGAAAAGGATGCGCTCGTTGGCCGAAGCCGCCTTCGTTCCAATCCGCTCCGCCTTCATTTCGGGATCGCGATAGAACGTGAACGCCCCGTATGCTCCGGTGGCATCCTTAAACTCGGCAGCCTTCACCGTCAGCGTCCGCCCGTCCGGGCGAGTGTAAGTCGCCGTCTCCCCCGTAGTGAATCCATATTCATTGAGCACCGTGGCATGGGCCGTGTCAAACTGCTGTGCTTGGGAAACGGTCGCCGGGTTGCCGGTCTGGATCCATCCTGCGAAGGATTTGGGGAGAATTTTCTGCGCTCCAGCCGACATGGCAGTCGCCGACCAAAGCCCAACAATGAGAATCGATTTATACAGAAACGTCATCGGGAGAGCCCGGAAACCAGAGGGTTGGCGCATCAGCTCAGTCATTAGACTACTGTCCCCCGGCCAAAGTTTCCAACCAGAATAGCTCTAGAACCTCAGGCAATTCCCATCTGCGTCTTTCACGTACATCTCTCGCGTGCCCCATGTCTGGTCTACCGGACCAACCGCAATTTGTACACCGCTGGCTAACAACTCGACGCGCAACTCGTCGACGCTGTCCACCACCAGGTTCACCACCCCGCCCACAACTCCATCTCCAAAGAGCGATGAAAGATGAATCCACACGCCATCGCGCGAAACGCCCATATAGCACGGGTTCGCCTGCGCCGGATCGCCGCGATGCGCGAACTCCAGCCGGAATCCCAACGTGGTGCAGTAGAACTCCTGCGCTGCCGCGGCGTTTAAGACGTGGATAACGGGAACCGCAACCTCGATCACAAATTACCTCCGATCGTCTGGGCATTCTTTCGCCACTCGATGAGGGCCAATCGTCTCAACAGACAGGCTTGTGGATGTCGTGTTTCTCGCCTGACACGCAGAAAGTAGCTCCGCGTTCAACGCGAGGTAGGCTTAGTTTAAGAATCCCGTGACGGTTTTAACCGGCGGCACAGTTCTTGCCAGGACATCAGTCCGAGCGAATCCCCACCAACCCCTCCAGCCCATCCACCAACTTATTCACCCGCGCAACAACATCGACGCATCCGACGGCTGCAACAACAGCTCTGACGTCCCGCTCAAAACCACGTGGCAACTGGGGCAGTCCTGCTGCATGCTGCAGCAACCGCTTCTCCCCCGGATGCGGCATCTCATTCACCGCGAACAACACGTCAAAGTAGCTCGCCAAAAACGCCGCCACCCGATGATTCGCGCTCACTGAATCATTCCTTTGCACCGCCAGCTCAATCTGGTGCAGGAACGAAGATTGCGTGTCTCTCAGCAAACGATAGTTCTTCGCGATAACTGCTTGCTTCAGCTCAGCCGGATATGGCTGGCCAGCTCTCCGCTGCAACTCCGCAAACCAACCCTGGCGATCAAACAGCGTCTGGGAGTACAGCACGTTGTACCAGAAGCATGTCGAATATCCGACGGAGGCCTCGTGTCGCACCAACACTCGGTCCAGTTGCTCCTCGATCCAACGAGCGTGCCGGTACATCACATCGACAGCGCTTCCCGTCGCAACGTCGATCCATTCATCTCCCGGCTCCCAGGTGGCATTGCCGATCTCCGCACCCGGCGAGCCTGCAGCAATCCCCACTCGCTCTTCCAGGGGAATGTCCTCCATAACGTAAACGTAGAGATCAATATCGGAGCTCTCATCAGGAAACGGCGATATCTGCGATCCCGCCAACGCTACAGCTTCCACCGGCGACAGGGAAGAAAACTGCTGGGCGACTCGCTCAGCGAGCGCCCTGTACGGATTTAACATGGGAATCGGCACAAGCCATGCCAACTGAACGCTGGCCGCAGGATACCGCAAGATGAGGGATCGAGTGGACGCGGCTGAACTCTGGGCGGCCTTCCTGATGCCCGAAAAACTGAGCCGGATGACTGATGGCTGACGGACGTTGGCTGAAAGGGAAGAGCAAACAGCTAGCTGCTAGTTGCAATTTACTAGCCGCTGCTAACTGCCAGCTGCTAGTTGCTACCCTTCACTTCCCCGCATCCTTGTCGTACTTCGCCGCCACCTTCACCCCGCTCAATCCGCTGACATACTTGTAAATTCCCTTATTCAGCGACTCGGCAATCTTCTGCCGGTACTCCGGGGTTTCCAGTTTCTTCTCATCGGTGGGGTTCGACACAAACGAAATTTCGGCCAGGATGCTCGGCATATTTGCACCTATAAGGACCACGAACGGAGCCTTCTTTACCCCGCGATTCTTCAGCGTCGGATTCTTCGGCGAGAGTCCCGCATACAACGATGCCTGCACATCGCCGGCTAGTTCGCGCGATTCTTCGATTTTGTCTTTCAGCGTGATTTTCTTGACCAAGTCCTGAAGCTCATAGATCGACTTCTCCGAAACCGCGTTCTCTCTGGCGGCCACTTCCAGCGCATCAGCATTGGTTGTGAAGTTCAGGTAATACGTCTCGACCCCTCGCGCCGACGAATCCTGGCTCGAGTTAGCGTGTACCGAAACGAACAGGTCCGCCTGCTTCTCATTAGCGATTGCCGTGCGAGTCTCCAGCGGAATAAACGTGTCGTCATCGCGGGTATAAATCACCTCTGCACCTAACTTAGACTCGAGCAGTTTGCCTAGCCGCAGCGCGACATCCAGCACCAGGTCTTTTTCCTGCAAGCCGTTCGACCCTATCGTTCCCGTATCGTGGCCACCATGCCCGGCGTCAATGACGATCCGTCCGATCTTCAATCCGAACGCACGAATCAGGCTACGGTCGCCCTCCGAAGTCGGGGTGGCTGCATGCACCGGCTGCATATCCACAGGACTTGTCTTTGCCGGCTTCTTCACTATGGTTACGGCGGGCTTTTCAGGCTTCTTCTCCGGAACCACTGTAACCGCGGTGGGTGCAGTTGTCGGTTTGGTGGTCGCCTTGGCGACCAATTCGTCCGAGCCATTGGATTCAGCCTCGACCTTTGGATTAGCCTTCGCCACTTGGGTCGTAGACGACTTTGACATCTTACTGGCTGGCGTCAGCTCGCCGTTCGTATTCTTGAAAGCCGTGGTGGTAGTCGATGACTCCTTTTGTGCCGCTTTATCATCGTTTGCCGAACCGGTGGGAGAGATCGCGCTGTCCTTGAGTTCAGGCTTCAGCGACGCAGCGCTGGCGCTCGCAACCATTCCCGGCGTGGTAGCGGACTGATTGGCAACATTCGGAGATACGGTCGGTTTCCCCTCGTTTCTCGCCTGCTGCACGGAGGCAGTATCAGGGGGAAGATTGTCTTGCACTATCGCTGCCCTCCGCGTGTCCTTGCCATGAATGTCAACGATCAGCCGGTACGGATTGGGCAGCAGAAATGCCGAATATTCCGTCACATCGTCCACTTCCAGAACCACGCGCGTTGCATCCCGCTGATACTGCGCCACCCGTATCTTCTTCAGGAATCCGTCCTGCACATCGAAACTCTTGCCTAGCAGAGTCGAAACCAGCCGAGCATCCGGCAAATCGAAGAAGATGCGGTCAGGATCCGGTACACGCCCGGCTTCGTACTTCACTTGGCTGTCCACATCGATTGCCACCCGCGTGTAATCGGCGGTTGACCAGTAACGGATTCCGGTGACTCGGGCCACGCCAGTCTTCTTCGCCGCAGTCGTCGGCACAGCCGCCTCGACCGGCACATCGTTCTTTGCCGCCAATTCGCTCCTCTTCCGGGATTTCGAATGGGTCAACTCAGCCAGCGCTTCCTGGGCCTTCACCGCCTGCTGACTGTGCGGATACTTCTTCAGGAACTCTTCAAAGGTTGCCTTGGCTGCCGCCTCATCGCCCAAGTCTTCTTTATAGATTTGCGCAATGGTGAACAGCGCCTCCACCCGGTATTTGCTGCCGGGATACTCCCGCCGCAGGAACTCATACTCCATGATGGCGGCGTGCAAGTCTTTTTCGTCGGGGGCGTACTGGCGTCCCATCTCGGCCAAAATCTCCGCCACCGCAACAACGCTCGCGTCAGCCTTCGACGAGAACGGAGCCCGGTAGTAAACCTTGCGGTAGGCATCGGCCACCCTTTGATAGTCCTTGCGCGTCCGCTCGCTTGCTGGTCGCCCGTTGAGCGCCTCCCGCATTCGCTGGGCCGTCTCGTACTGGGTGCGTGCCTCCTGCTTCCGGACCGCCGGAGACCCTGCCGCAAAAGCAGTGCGGCAGACGACCAGCGAAACTATCAGCGCTACGAGGACGAATCCTCGTCGAATGATGACAGAAGGCTGGTGAAACTGCGGAGATATCGCGGATTGGAGAACGAGGCGAGGGTCTGAGCCGTTCATTGGGCGTGGAACCAATCGGACTGTCGTCCGCATCGCTCTTGGATTCAGAACGGAGTGGGCGCCCTCTATAACCCATGTGGAGGAAAGAAGGTGCGGGGCCGCTCGACGACTTAGCCCACTAAGCTCACAGCCAGAGCTATTCATTCCACGCAGGCTTCCGGCTACACTATACCCTCAAACTCCTGGCGGGCAGCAGCGTAGTCGGCGGACTAATCGTCAGAGCAATCTGATTATAGGCTTCGCAAGACCCCTTTTACGCCAGTCAACTGCTCGGGAACCACGAGAGTGAACCGCTATATCTTGTTGCCTACTCGCCTGTTACGAGCCACGAAGGTAAACCTCGCGGAACATTCCAAAACCGTCGATTGCCGCAAGACCTTCGAGGAGTTGAAGGCCAAAGGCGTCGAATTCCTCTCCGAACCCGAAAATCCTTCCTTCGGGCGCTAACCTGGGTCCACCACTTTACTTTTATACTCTCCTTATTCCAAATGGCTACCAAGCTGGAAGAAATCCTCGCCGCGACCCGCGCCCAGGTTGCCCAAACCAAGTCTACGGCCAACCTGGCCGAACTCACGGTTGCGGCCAACCGGCATCAGCCGCGTGGCTTCCGCGAAAACCTGCGTCGCGTCGCCCAATCCGGCCCGGCCATCATTGCCGAGCTCAAAAAGGCCTCTCCTTCGAAAGGGCTTATCCGCCCCGCATTCGATGTGCAGGCGCTTGCCGTAGAGCTCGAATCCGCCGGTGCGGCCTGCCTCTCCGTCCTCACCGACGAGCCATTCTTTCAAGGTTCACTTCGAAACCTGGAACTCGCCTCGCAGATCGTTACTGTCCCATGCCTGCGCAAAGACTTCATGCTGGACGAATTCCAAACTCTCGAAGCCCGCGCCCACCGCGCCGACGCCATCCTCCTCATTGTTGCAGCCCTCTCGCAGGAGCAACTTGCTGCGCTTCACCTCCGCGCCCGCGAACTCCAGCTCGACGTCCTCGTCGAGGTCCACGATGCCTTCGAGCTCGATCGCGCCCTGGCCGCCGGATGCGACCTCATCGGCGTCAACAACCGCAACCTACACACATTCGAAGTAAGCCTCAACACCTCGCTCGACCTTGCTACGCGGATTCCGCCCAGCATTGTGAAGGTCGCCGAAAGCGGTATCGACTCCGCCGTCGATGTCGCCCGTCTCCGCGACGCTGGCTTCGACGCCTTCCTCATCGGCGAATCCCTCATGCGAGCGCCCAACCCTGGCGAGGCGCTCCATGATCTGCTGACGAAGTCAACTGCCACTGCTTGAAGAGGTGCTTTCCAATTGCGTCGGGTTATCCGTTGTTGGATAGGACTCGGTGCCGTTCGAGAGCCTGGTCCGCTACAGTCCCGACGTGAGAGACGAAATAGGATAGCCCAGCGTTTTCAACGGCAGGTTGCCGTTATATAAAGAAGTTGAGAGTCCTTTTAGGGACGTCAGATTTCGGCGAGGGCTTGAGCCCGAGCCTCTTGAAACCCGAAACCCGAAACTTGAAACTGTCTTGTGCTCTGGATCAAGATCTGCGCCACCACCAACCTTGACGATGCCCGCGCCGCGCTTGACGCCGGAGCTAGCGCCCTCGGCTTCATCCTGACGGCCAGTCCGCGCCAGATCAGGCTCCGGGCCGCATCGCACATCATCCGCCAACTTCATTCCAGCACGGAGAAAATCGGCGTGGTTGTCAACGAAGCTCCCGGCAGACTTAAAGAACTCGCCGAATTGGTCGGATGCACCGGCTTCCAGCTCCACGGCGGTGAGCCCGCCGACCAGCTTCCCGAATTCCGCCGCGCCCTTGGCCTGCGCAAAATCATCAAGACTCTGCAAGTCGGCGAACTCCTCGCCAACTCAGCCAAGCTCGACGGGTATCTTGCACACGCCGGCCTCATCGACGGATTCCTGCTCGACTCTGGCTCTGCATCCTCCCGCGGCGGCACTGGCCAGACTTTTGACTGGCATGCGGCGCTCCCGCTCGTCCAGCGCATCAAGCGGCACAAGCCGGTCATCATCGCTGGCGGCCTCAATCCGGAAAACGTCGCCGACGCCATCCACCTCTTTGATCCTTGCGGCGTCGATGTCGTCTCCGGAGTCGAACTCTCCGCCGGCAAAAAAGACCCTGCCAAGCTCCGTGCCTTCATCGCTGCTGCCCGCGCGGCACAACTCACTGATCAGTGATTTGTCATCCCGACCGAGGGAGCCCGTGGGCGATCGAGTGGAGGGGTCTGCATTTTACACCCCGCTGATAAATCGCTCTCCCGCGCTTCCACGCCGTCAGCGCAACGAAGCAGGGAACGGCGGAGCCAGGTCCTCGTGAAGCGCCGATCTTGCGCTTCGTGGGATGATGGAGCGGCGATGTGCTTTTAGCCGTGGAGGTAAGTCCGCGGGACCGGGCGGAAATTATTGCCTAAGCCGCGGAGCGGCGTCGTTTTCAATGATTGCCAATGTCTTACCATCCACCCGCCCCCAATCCCTCTTTAAACCTGAAATCCCTCATAATGGGAAGAAACATGTCCACCACGACCGCACGCCCTCGCACTCAGAAAGGCCGCTTCGGCCCCTACGGCGGACGCTACGTCCCCGAAACCCTCATGGCCGCCTTGCAGGAGCTCGAGGCCGGCTACGCCGAAGCACGCCGCGACAAGTCATTCCGCGCCGAATATGTGAGACTTCTCCATACCTACGCTGGCCGCCCCACTCCACTGTTCAATGCCGAACGTCTCACCCAAGCCCTGCAAGGCCCCAAGATCTACCTCAAGCGCGAAGACCTCCTCCACACCGGCGCGCACAAGATCAACAACGCCCTCGGCCAGGGCCTGCTCGCCCGCCGCATGGGCAAAAAGCGCATCATCGCCGAAACCGGCGCCGGACAGCATGGCGTCGCGACGGCAACGGTATGCGCCCGCCTTGGTCTCGAATGCGATGTCTATATGGGCGAAGAAGACATCCGGAGGCAGGAACTCAACGTCTTCCGTATGAAACTTCTCGGCG
>Ga0182033_10002039_pt1 | contig 10233 bp, 7 predicted proteins | sample tim00Cox0000000H_FD_125968 | JGI IMG/M metagenome (GOLD analysis project Ga0182033, IMG submission 125968) | Lab enrichment of tropical soil microbial communities from Luquillo Experimental Forest, Puerto Rico - timezero.00C.oxic.00.000.00H | ecosystem: Environmental > Terrestrial > Soil >...
GTACATGCCTACAAGCCTGCCTTGTTTTGGAAGTCACTACCGACAATGATGCAGGTATGTCACATCACGCAGAACTGGTCCATAGTTCAGGTGTTGCTACGAAGGAACTGGCACTCAGGTCCTGTGGAAGAGTCTGAGGCCCTTGAGAAGCTGTCATCTCTCGCCAAACACGGTCGGTACAAGGATTCCATTATCGAGGACGCGAGACGGAAACTGGAGGCAAAACCATGAGCAAAACGATGAGCGTTCGCATGGATAGCGAGAACTACGATTTCCTTCAAGAGATCACCAAAGAGGAGGGGAGCGATCTGTCCAAAGCGGTTCGCGACATGGTGATGCGCGGAAGAGTCTTGTTCGCGGTCGAGAGATATAAGAAGGGAGTGGCCTCGCTCGGTAGGGCTGCGGAATTGGCCGGGGTTCCCTTGGGACAGATGATGACAATCCTTACGGAATTCGGGGTCGAAAGCAGGCTCGAAAAGGAAGACTATCTCCAGGGGCTAAAGAATCTCCAAAAGGTGTGGTGATGGCGCTAATGCCTCGGCTGTCATAAAAGTGTAATAGTAATTGCGATGAACGGCGGCAAAATGCGAACGAAAGGTGAATAACGAAAGAGAAATTGATTCGTCAGGGTTAATCGCAACTTGCTGAATTCCTTCGATTAGCGCCAACTCCGGCAAGACTTGATTAAATTGGTCAATCGGCTGTTAAGCGAAGGGTTGCTAGTTCGAATCTAGCCCGGGGAGCCAACTTTCTTCTTGCCAATCACTTGCGTTTTTTCAAAGCGCGTATTTTTGCCAAATAACATTCGGTTGCAAGCCGAAGGGTGGTTTTTTTCGTGGCCCGGTCGCTTCTCCGAACAGTACACTTTTGTTCGAATGGATTGCGAAGAGTCCGCGATCAGCGCTGCGACGCACTTTATTGGGTGCATTGGGTGCAGGATGAAGTCCTCACTCGATCTATTGCACCGTTACTGAAATCACCGTCAAGTGCTGGATCGTTCCCGAAGTCGCCGTTACCGTGACGTTGTAGGTCTGTGCGACGGGAGAAGGAGTCACGCTGCTCCCGCCCCCACATGCTGCAGGGAGAATCGCGGCGACTAGCACGAGAAGGCTCAGCGCCCACAGCCTGCGCCGCTTGTGGTCGACTGCCGCCGTCAGAACGCAGCCGAGCAGTCCCAGTGGGAGCCATGTGGCAAGTATCCCACCCCATGCCTCGAACCCACTCGGTTGTCGAAATCCCGCAGCTAAAGCTTGTGCATCAATCGTCAGCGTCGCACTGTTTCCTGGAATCACGGAACTGGGTGAAATTCCGCACGAAGGCATTGGTGCTGGTCCCGTTACCGAACAAGCTAGCGCGATGCTTCCAGAGAACCGTCCCTCAGCAGCGAATGTCAAAACATCGGTCACCTGGCTCCCGCGATTCAACGTTAGGCTGGCGATTTCAGGGTTCAACGAAAAGTCGGACGCAGTCGAGTTCATCAAAACACTGATCGTGTTGTCGCTGTTGAGAATGACCAAATCCGGTAGCTCGTTGCCATCTAGGTCGGCGGCGGCGCCCAAGTCCTGGCCGCTGACCGTAGCGATGGTTGCGGATTCCTGAAGGATTCCTTTCCCATTGTCCTTAAAAATCAGAACGCTGCCGGCACCGAGGAAAAGGCACACACCCTCGTGCCCTCCACCGCCGGCTATGACCGCAAGATCAAGCCTGCCGTCGCCGTCGAAATCCGCCAGGAGTGGCGACCCCGCATGACAGCCTACACTTCCGGTGGCAAGCGTGCTCCCGGCCGAAAAGCTACCATCGCCGTTGCCCGCCAGCACACTCACGCCCGAGGCAGTGCCATTTCCAAAGTTCGCGAAGGTGACTACCAAGTCGAATTTGCCGTCGCCGTTTAAGTCCCCGACAGCCATGGATTTGCCGAACAAGCCCGCGGGATCGTAACCCACAGGGGATTGGAAAGTACCGTCCCCGTTACCCTGTAGAATCCCGACAATCCCCGCGCTAAACCTACCAGCCACTGCCAGGTCAGCCTTGCCGTCCCGGTTGAAATCAGCGACCGTCACCGCCATCGCTCCGCTATCCCCCGCGTTTCCCGCATAATCAACATGCGGTTGGAAAGTACCATCGCCTTTGCCTAAGAGCACACTCACAACGCTGGGCGGATGCGCTTCTACAGCCGCCACTGCCAAGTCGAGATTATTATCACCGTTGAAGTCTCCTACTGCGACGGAAATGGGACCGGCCCCGGTTGCATAATCAACATGCGTCTGGAAAGTGCCGTCACCATTGCCTAACAGGACGCTCACAGTCCCCGGCAGCCAGCCCCCAGCCACGTTGATGCCGTTATTCGCTACGACCAAGTCGAGTCGGCCGTCACGGTTGAAATCGCCCACGGCGATAGACCATGGATTTTTTCCGGCCGTGATGTCATGTGCGGGCTGGAATGTACCATCGCCATTGCCAAGTAAGATGCTCACATTCCCGGCGTCGGCAATCCCTGGATCACCTGAGTTAGCTACTGCGATGTCGAGTTTACGGTCTCCATTGAAGTCAGCGATGACCACCGCTTTCGGGTTTTTGCCCACCGGGTAGTCTTTCGCCGGAGCAAATTCGGTCTTGCCATAGGTTTTCGTGACGCTGATCACGGAGATTAGGACTGCGATGATTTTAAGAATGCGATTCAATGCGCGCATAGCGAAACTCCTTTCACAGAGGCGCACCTTGCACAAATTCAGCACCAAGCTGTTGTGTCCCTTGCGCTGAGAAAGGACCGGTGAACCAGCCACATTTTCCTCAAAGGACGCCAAATCATTCGTGGTTTGTGCTGATCTTAGCTGTATGCTCCGGAGAGTCGCGCTAATCGCCAGTGAGTTCAATAACGGGCCTCTGTCTTATTTCTGTCTTTTCTCGGCGGCTGCTCCTGGCCGTAGACGGACTTGCGAGGTTCTTTCGGCTAGAAGTGATAGACTCGGCTCTCAAGACCTGGTGCTGGCCTCTTATGGGGACCTTCCAACAAGCGCACGGGACACTTCGCTTCGGTGTATTTGAGGTGGATCTGCAGGCTAGCGAACTTCGCCGGCAAGGGGCGAAGGTCAAACTCCAGGAGCAGCCTTTTCAGGTTCTCCAGATGCTCTTAGAACGCCGGGGCGAAGCAGTGACCCGGGAGGAGTTGCAGAAGAGAATCTGGCCTGCAGACACGTTCGTGGACTTCGAGCAGGGGCTCTACAACAGTGTCAAGCGGCTCCGTGAGGCCCTCGGCGATACAGCCGAAACTCCGCGGTACATCGAGACTTTGCCCCGCAAGGGCTACCGTTTCATCGGGGGCGTTGAAACTGGCGCGCCGCACATCGAGTCGATCGCTGTCCTGCCCCTAGACAATCTCTCCGGCGATCCCGAGCAGGAGTACTTCACCGAAGGCATGACCGAAGCTTTGATTACCAGCCTGGCGAAGATCGGCGCCCTGCACGTGACTTCCAGAACTTCAGTCATGCAGTACAAGGGCGCCCATCGGCCGCTCCGCGAGATCGCCCAGGAGCTCCGCGTGGATGGAATCATCGAGGGAACCGTGGTGCGGTCCGGTGATCGTGTGCGCATCTCTGCGCAGTTGGTCGACGCTAAGACGGACACGCAACTTTGGGCTGAGAGCTATGACCGCGACCTGCGCGATATTCTTGCACTTCATTCAGAGGTAGCCCAGGCCATTGCGCGGGAAGTGCAGGTCAAACTGACGCCCCACGACCACGCCCACTTCGCCCGCGTCCACCGCGTTAACCCGCAGGCATACGATGCGTATCTCAAAGGCCGCTACTACTGGAGCCAACGTCCTCTGAGAATGGCGGAAGCTGTCAAATGCTTTGAGGAAGCGATTGCGATAGACTCGACTTACGCCACGGCCTACGCGGGCTTGGCGGATTGCCTTTGCTCGCTTGGTGCGTGGGGTATCGTTTCGGCGAAGGAAGGTTGCAACAAGGCAAGGGTGCTGGCGCTGAAGGCCCTCGAAATCGACGACAGTTTGGCAGAAGCACACGCCTCATTAGCTTGGGCCAGCCTGTATCATTATGAATTCGCAACTGCGGAAAGAGAATTTCAACGTGCAATCGAGCTCAACCCGCGATATCCGCCAGTACACCAACAGTTTGGCTGGTATCTGTGCATAATGGACCGCTACGAGGAAGCCTATACCGAGGTTCAGCGCGCCATCCATCTAGACCCACTCGTGACCCTGAACAATGCCTTTCTCGGGTTCGTTTATTTCTATGCGCGTCGATATGATCAGGCAATCCAGCAATGTCAGAAGGCTCTTGCGCTCGACCCAAGCTACGGTCCAGCTCACGCGTTCCTGGGATGGGCCTATTCTCGCAAGTCGCTTCATGAGCCGGCCATCTCTGCCTTGCGAAGAGCATGTGATTTCTGGCCGGGTTCGAGTCCGATTGGATTGCTCGGTCAGGCCTATGCAACCGCCGGGCGTTTTGGCGAAGCACACAAGGTCCTGGAGCAATTGGATCAGCTCACGAAAAAGCGGTATGTAACGCCCTACGTCGTAGCCCACATCCACGCCGCCCTAGGCCAAAGGGACGAAGCCTTCCATTGGCTGGAAATTTCGTACGAACAGCGCGCCGAGTGGATGGTACTCCTCAAGATTGATCCCTGTCTCGATGCCTTGCGTTCCGACCCGCGGTTTCAGGATCTCCTCCGCCGCATGAATTTCCCAACGTAGGCCTGAGAATCCACTTGGGTGCAGGATCGGGTGCAACTAAAGAAGGTAGAATGGCTCGGAATTGCCGGTAAGCGACACCAGACGCGGCACTTAGAATTTTAATCGCAACGGCTGTTAACCGAAGGGTTGCTAGTTCGAATCTAGCCCGGGGAGCCAAAATTCTTTAGTCTCAATCAGTTACATCGATGGGGTGGAGCATTCGGCTCGCGACCGAATGGGTTTAGTATGTGCTACCAACCGCCGGCCGGGAAGTTGCTGAACCAACAGTTCTTTTTCCATGACCCCTCACACGCGAAGCGGTACCGTCATAAAAATGTAATAGTTAATCGGATCCGGGTGGCCAACTCAAAAAGCTCCGACCGAAGGTTCGATGTCCAGAAATTTTCCATCATCCACATGTTCGCGCAGAGCTTCCAATTAGAGATTGGCGGACCCCGGTGATCGGCCTGCCTGACCCGAGTTCAACGAGACCTCCGGCAAAGGCGGGCCGGATTCACGGTTCCTTATATGTATGTATCCTGCCGCAACAACCGGTCACCTCATGCGCCGCGCGGGGGCTTTGCTGGTTCAATTCGCGCCTGGTATTCAGATGTGCGCGAAGGGAAAAAACGAAATCAAACTGTTTTGGGACGAATGAGAATTTGGCGAGGCAGTGCGTCCAGCGAAGGCGGACGTGTTCAGTAGGGGGGTAGACCTATACGAGCAAAAGTCAGAAGTTCCTTAGCTTGGGTCGTGCCCGCCGAGGATAACGAAGTGGGTGAAGCCGACCGACAAAGCCATTGTAAGGATGGTGAGCGAGTTGCCGGGCCGTAATGAAAGTAAACCCACAGTTGTCAGACAACCAGGCAACGACATATAGACATATAGAGGTTGGGAGTTATGATCCGTGTGCGAGAGATTGAAGCCCTGATGGAATTTTTGCGTAGCACAACGGTGCAGAGAAGTTGGGAAAGGGCGCGCATCAATCTCCATCGCAGGATTCCCGCGGATTTGCCGCTCTGAGGAATGGATGTCCAAGTTCAGTCCCGATCAATGGCAGGCCCTCAGCCCACGGCTCGACGAAGCGCTCGAAATGACAGACGACGAGCGCTCAACTTGGCTCTCCACACTGCGTGCCGAGAACCCCTCTCTGGCACGTCAATTGGAGATACTTCTACAGGAGCACCGCGAGTTGTCCGAGGAAGGTTTTCTCGAGAACCGCGCTATTGAATTGCCGACAGCGCCGGTCATGGCGGGCCAAACTCTTGGTGTGTACACGCTAGTATCCCAAATTGGCCACGGCGGTATGGGCACGGTCTGGTTGGCGGAACGAAGCGACGGACGATTTGAGCGCCGAGTTGCAGTGAAACTTCTCAATGGCGCGCTGATGGGGAAGAGCGGCGAGGAGCGATTCAAACGCGAGGGCAGCATACTGGGCCGCTTGAGGCATCCGCACATTGCGGAACTGATCGACGCGGGCGTGACGCAGACTGGACAGCCTTATTTGGTGCTTGAGTACGTTGACGGCGACCACGTAGACCGCTACTGCGACCGACACAAGCTAGACGTCGGAGCCCGTGTTCGTTTGTTCCTTGATGTTTTGCGGGCTGTAACTCATGCGCATACCAACCTCATCGTGCACCGTGATCTCAAGCCCTCGAACCTGCTGGTGCGAGCTGACGGCCAGGCGAAGCTGCTCGACTTCGGTATTGCCAAGCTGCTGGAAAGCGACGGGCAGGCCGGAGGGTCGCCGCTTACGCTCGAAGGTGGCAGGGCAATGACACCCGAATACGCCGCTCCCGAACAACTGAAGGGCGAAGCCGTTACAACTGCCACGGATGTCTATGCTTCAGGCGTTCTGTTGTATGTATTGCTGACGGGGCAACATCCGGCCGGCTCCGGCCCGCATACGCCCGCAAGCCTGGTCAAGGCTATCTTGGACACCGAGCCTCTTCGTCCTTCGGAGGTCGTAGCTGTAACGCATGCAAATGGAGAGAACGCAGTCACGAATGCCAGGAGCCGCGCCACGACGCCCGACAAGCTGGCCCGGTTGTTGCTCGGCGACCTCGATACGATGATCGCAAAAGCGCTGAAGAAGAATCCGGAGGAACGCTATCCATCGATCAAGACCTTCGCCGACGACTTGCAACGATACTTGCAACACGAGCCCATCAGTGCTCGACCGGACGCAGTCGCATATCGCGCTGGCAAATTTGTACGCCGACATCGGAGCAGTGTTCTCGCGGCACTGGTGGCCACGCTGGCGCTGATCGGCACAACCCTGTTTACATGGTTTTTTCCTCGTCGCCCCGAACCTCTTCCGCAGTTCAAGCAGCGAAAGCTTACGGCAAACGCCCAAGATTTGCCCGTGCTCAATGCTGCGATTTCTCCGGATGGCAAGTATCTAGGCTACTCTGACCAGCAAGGCATTCACTTGCAGCTCGTCGCCACGAACGCAGCCCAAGAGGCCTCTTTGCCTAGCGGCGTTCAGGCGGGGACAGCTTTCTGGACCTTTGGGAGTTGGTTCCCGGACTCGAAGCGTTTCCTCGCTTCTGTCAGCGTTCCCGGAAAGCCAGCTAGCTTGTGGTCGATTCCGATAGTAGGAGGGGAGGCAGAGAAACTTGCTGAAGTTGAAGATATGTTCGGAGGAGGGATGGTTTCACCCGGCGGTTCCAACATTGCCTACGAAAGGCTGCGAAGCGGCAGTGGGGCACGCGAGATTTGGGTGATGGGTTCGCACGGAGACTCTCCTCACAAGATACTGACAGCCGAAAGCCAGGCCACAGTTAGAGATGCCGCCTGGTCGCCAACAGGAAATCGGCTTGCGTACTTATATGTGGTGGAGCAGGGTGGTCGCGAAGCGGTGATGGTTAAGAGTTGTAACCTCAGTGGAACAGATTTAACGACAATCCTCCAGGAAAACCACCTGAGCTCATTCACTTGGATGTCTTCAGGGCGTTTCCTTTACTCCCGAAACATGGAAGTCGGTACAGCTGAGTCCGACAATCTGTGGGAATTGAAGGTTGACGACAAGAGCGGAGTTCCGCAGGGCAAAACACGCCAGCTGACCGATTGGTCGGGATTCTCTGTTAATAGCTTCAGCGCGACGGCGGACGGAAAGCAGCTAGCTTTTCTAAGGCGCAATGACCACGCTTCTGTTTTTGTCGGAGACCTCACCGGCAAGGAAAGCCGCCTCGTGAACTACCGCCGGCTGACGCTCGACGACAATTACAATATCCCTTTGGCATGGACGCCAGATTCCCGCGAAGTGATTTTTTCATCGCAACGGGCGTCAAACCGACTGATGTATCGGCAAGCGTTAGACCAGGGTAGCATCCCTCAACTCATAACTCCCGTCGTCGACATGAACTTCTATTTGGCTCGGTTGAGTCCGGATGGATCCTGGATACTTCTGGAGGGAGCGCCAACTGGCTCCCGCGGCCGGGCCCTCTACCGCGCTGATCTAAGGGGTGGCACTCCTCAACCGCTATTCTCCATCGAGGCATCCATGCAATTTTGGTGCACAAACAAGGCCGCCAACTTTTGCGTGTTTGGACGTCCGTCCACGGACAAGAGCGAGCTGGTGGTTGTTGCATTTGATCCACTCAGTGGTCAGGGGAAGGAACTGGTGCGGATACCCCTCGAGGTCGGCAGTAGCGCCGACATTGGATTAGATTACTCTTGGCAACTCTCTCCCGATGGTTCGTGGATCGGCATCGTGAAAAGACACGGACATCAAATTCGTCTGGTGCCGCTGGGTGGAGGTCCGATGAGAACGATCATAGTAAAAGGCCACGCCGACCTCCTGGAGGTGAATTGGGCAACAGATTCTCAAAGTATGTTTGTTTCGTCTGCGGAGCCTGGAGCCGCTAACTTGTTGCATGTTGGCCTTAACGGTGATGCCCAGCCTGTTTTGCAGCAACCGCAACCGAAGTTGATGTGGGGATTTCCCTCCCCCGACGGGCACCACCTCGCGATCCTCGCTGCGAGCTCAGACGCGAATGTGTGGCTGATCGGCAACTTCTGAGTGGTAGCATCCTACGCCAGGGCCATTCCCACCCCCGCGCTGCCCGGCAGTTGGACGAGTCTGTGACTCACCCGCGAGCCCGCTCAACCACCTCGAATCCTTCCTATCTGTTGTCGTCTTTTCCCTTCCATTTCCGATATCTCAAGTAGGGACCAATCGCTCCAGTCTTACGCTCGGCACCACGATTCTGTAGGTTGAGCGTAGCGGTGAATTAATGGGCGGGAGCCTTCGAGATACCGCGCGCGTGCACAATCTAGATCAAAGGAAGAAGGAGAAAGAAGTGAACTACAATTGCAGTAAGAAGTTTTGGTGCGGCCGAGCCGGCCACAGTATTATGCGTGGCATTCTGGCGGCGTTCTCAGTTCTGGCCGCTTCCGGGATCACCTCTGCCCAAGACAAGAAGGACGAGATCAGCTTCAACCTGCTACCAAACCCGGCGGTCGTTGACTGCCTTCGTGCCAATCCTTTTGAGGAGCCGCGGGCCCACGCCACGGTCATTCGCGGCAAACAGAATGACACGCTAATTCTGGATCTGGATGGGATCAAGCCGGGTCTCGCCTTTGACTTGTTCACCGTCCAGAACAGCTTCTTTCAAGCCAACGGCACCAAGGACCCCAATTTCACGGGGAGCTTCGGTTTGGCCTGGTATCAGTCCGATATCAAGATTGGCAAGGAAACGGATGATGGCCATGTCCAGATCAAAACGATTCTTTTGGACGATATCTTCGGTTTCGACCCCGACGTACGCTTGGTTCCGACGAACACGTTCCATCTGGGTTTCTGGTTCGACAATCCCGAAGATGCGGCGGCTCTGCCCAGCTGTCACTTCGACCCGACCAAGCCCACGCCGTTCAACGGAGAGCATAAGGCTGGACCGTTTGCCATGATCAGTGTTCCTGACAAGGCCGGTTTGGGCCCCCTCTGTACGAGCCAGAACGATTCCACAACACCGGGTACCTGCAACGCCAACTGAAGCCCCCGCGGGAGAGCAGGGGCGATGAGCGATCGCCCCTCTTCCTGGGCAAGATTACACTCGGAAAATGAATCGCCAGCGACAGACTGCAGCAAAGCTGTCGGTGAGCGTAACCTGGAGCGACCACGAGGCAGTCGTTTCGAATCGGACAGGTTCCCGGTGGATTCTCGCCAACGCATAAACTATCCCGAAACAGCCTTCGAGTCCTCGACGCCGACTTCTGCCCCGCAATAATCTCCTGTTTGGTCCGTCGTCTGCTTGATCAGCCGCGAGCGCCAGTCGAAATTCGAGATTCCCGCAAGATAGCCGCTCCCCCGGGCACTGACGTCTGGAAGACTGCGACCGTCGCTGAGGCGTATTTGTATCTTGGGCGGACCGATGAAGCCATTGGCGAGTACCAAAGACTTCTTACACTGGAGGCCGAAGGTTGGAAACACCAGTCTGCCGCACTGCAGGCCGGACGAATCGCAGCCAAGCTCGGCAACCTTGCTCTGGCGGAAGAACTGGAAGCGATCTTCACGCCTGGCGCGCGGCGAGTGA
>Ga0182033_10002043_pt1 | contig 10225 bp, 8 predicted proteins | sample tim00Cox0000000H_FD_125968 | JGI IMG/M metagenome (GOLD analysis project Ga0182033, IMG submission 125968) | Lab enrichment of tropical soil microbial communities from Luquillo Experimental Forest, Puerto Rico - timezero.00C.oxic.00.000.00H | ecosystem: Environmental > Terrestrial > Soil >...
CGTTGTCAGGCGGAATCAGCGCAAACTCGGAGCCCGACGCCGGCGCGATCGCCTCGACATAGCCGCACAGCGGTTTGGCGGGGTAGGTATCGAGGTTGACGCGCACCGGATCGCCGACCCTCATCTGTCCGACCTGCGTCTCGCGATAATTGGCCTCGATCCAGAGATTGCTGGTCGGCACGATCGAGAGCATGCGCGTGCCGGCAGTGACATATTCGCCGACCCGCGTCTTGCGATTGGCGACGACGCCGTCGATCGGCGACCAGACCTCGGTATCGTCGAGCGCGAACTTCGACGACAGCAAATTGGCTTGCGCGCTCGCAATCTGCGCCTTGGCCGCGATCTCGTTGGCGTCGATCACGACCAGCTGCTCGCGCTCGAAGGCGAGATTTGCCGTCGCTTGATCGACGGATGAATGGGCGGTGGCGGCAGCCGCGGTATCGGCATCGACCGTTGCCTGCGGGCTGGCAGCCTTCTGCAACAGCTCGGTATGGCGACCCAGGGTGATATCCGCATTCTTCGCCTGCGCCTGCGCGGAACGCAGCGCTGCTTCCGCAACCGCGATCTTCGAGTTCTCGAGCTGACGCTGCGCCTCGATCTGGGACAGCGATGCCTTTGCCTGGTCCAATGCCGCCTGCGCCTTTTCCACCGCCATGCGAAAGTCGCGAGGATCGACGCGAACGATAACTTGGCCGGCCCGCACCGGCATGTCGTCGTCCACCAGGACTTCGGTGGCGTAACCGGTCACGCGCGGGCTGATGCCGGTGATTTCTCCGCGCACATAGGCGTCGTTGGTCGTCTGGACCCTGCGCGCCCTCTCATACCAGTTCCACCCGAAATAGCCGATCACGGCGATGACGGCGATCGTGGCCAGGGCCAGCGCTATGCGTTTCAAACCCGCGATCATGCCCGCCTGCTCGCTTCCAGGGATCGGTCACTTGCAGCTGCCGGCGTCGCCTTCGGCGCAGATGGGCGCTGCTGCGGGGCCTCCCGCAGGGGCGGCAGCATGAGCACCATGACTGCCGATACGGCGAGGGCGGCAGAAATGATGACGAATGCGTCCGCAAACGCAAGCACGAATGCCTGCCGCGAGAACGTGGTCGAAAGAGACTGCCACGCCTGCAATTGCGCAAGGCTTTGATCTGCGTGCTCGCGCAGAAAAGTGGCGGCCAAGTTGCCCAAGCGCTCAACGAGGGCAAGATTGGAATTGCTGAGGCTCTCGACCAGCAAAGCCGAGTGGAACTTCTCGCGCTCGGTGATCAACGATCCCACGACCGCGATACCGAAGGTCTGCCCGACCACCCGGCTGAGGTTGAACAGAGCTGCCGCCGTCGTCCCTTGCTCCGGCGCAACGTCGCGCGTCGCATAATACACGGTGGGGATAAGGAACAGTCCCTGGCCGAAGCCGATGACAATCATGCTCAGACGAAAGTCGCCGGCCTGCCAGGACGGCGTGATCCTGCTGGAAAGGAATGCCCCGACCGCGAACAGCGCGAGCCCAAGCGACAGCGGCATGCGCGCTTCACCGCGCGAAGCCCACAACCATGCAGCCGGCACGGCGATGCATTCCGCCCAGAACATCCAGATGTTCGCATCGGCGATCTGCTCAATGCGAAAGCCCTGCAGGCGCGTGAGCGCCTGCGGCACCACGAACGCCGCCATCACCAGGCCGAAGCGGTAGCATGTTGCGAGAAAAATCGCCCAGCCGAATGTCGGCTTGGCAAGGAGCGAGAGATCAAGCAGCGGATGCTTGCGGATGAGAAAGACGAGGATGCCGACCGGGATGAATATCGCTGCGACAAGCCCCGCCCCCGTAATAATCGGGTTCTCAAGCCAGAAGAACCGGTCGCCCTGTTTCAAGAACAGAATGAGAGCGGCAAGTCCGATTGAGAGGAGGATGTAGCCGGGCCAGTCGATGTCCCTAAACCGCATGGCATGCGGGGTTGGGCGAATGAGCCACCAGGCAAGGCCGACAAACACGAGCGACCAGGCAAGATCGAAATAATAGAGCCCCGCCCAACCGAACCGCTCCGTCATGAACCCGCCAACCGAGGCATTAAGCGCCGCCGGCGCGGTGGAGGCGAAGGCGAACACTGCCAGTCCGAGGTTGCGGGCTGCGCCGCGCGGCAGCGTTGCCATTACGGCAACGAACAGCAGGACCGACAGAATACCCGTGCAAAAGCTCTGCATCGCACGAAGGACAAGCAGGCTGTCCTCGCCCCCGGCATGAAGGCTGGCGAAGGCGCAGAGAGCAAAAACCGTACCGGCCCATAGCGCGACCGTGCGTAGCGAGACCGCCCGGACCAACGTTGCTGCAATTGGAATCCCCGCTACCTCGGCCATGGTGGCGATGCACGCGATCCAGGAGGTGTCGTCTGCGGAGATGGAAAAGCCGCCGCCGACGTCCGCTATTCCAAGGTCGACCAGCTGTGAAGAGATGGTCGAGCCAAGCGTCGCAAGCGCAATGACGCCGATCGTCTCGATCGCCACGGGCAGCGGGGGCAGGACAGGTGCTGAAGCCGGATGCGATGCTTGTACAGATTGCGGCGTTGAAATCTCCTGAGCCATAGCCTGCACCGGAGTGATTGGAGTTCGCTCGCTGACCGATTGCGCCGATTCCGAATCAGATTGTCACTGCAGCAGATTGTCCAGACTCACTCGACCGGCGCCATGGATAATGACAAACAGAAAGCCGCCCACAATCGCCAGATGCTCGAACGTCGTCGTCTCCTGCTGCACACGCTTGTCGCCGGTCAATCCTCGCGTCCCATGCGCCAGCAGAGTCGCGACTACGGTGAAACCAAGCAAAGCGAGCGCTCCGAGCCGAGCCCAGAAGCCCAACAAAACCATCAAGCCTCCGGCAATCTGGCAAGCGACAGTGAGCCACAGGAACAATCCCGCATCCGGCAGGCCGAGTGCCGCGACTTCGGCCCTGCCGGCCGCAGGATGAAGCGCTTTCGAGATTCCGCTCCAGAGAAAAACGAAGCTGAGGCAAAAGCGGGCGAGCAGGTCGCCATAGTCGATGTAGGTCATCGCTAAACGGCCCAGCAGGCGCAGCCGAGCGCGCCCCAGAACGATTTTAGATCGGAGATCGGCAGGGTGCCCGACCATGCGCCGGCATGATCGTGGCCATGAATGTTGCATGCCTTCGCGCAGTCGCAGCTCAGGGCAAGCTTGCGGCGGTCCCCGGATTGCCTGGCAGCGCGTGCGTCACCCCAAGCCGCATAGCCGCCGAAGGTGCGCACCGGCGACCAGTCCGGCATCGCGGGCGGCGGCGCCCCCTGGTCCAGGCCGGCAAAGTCGCCCGCCCCATAGACGACCTTGCCGCCGACAAGGGTGAGGTCCGATGTCGTGTCCGCGATCTCGTCCTGCGGGCACGAGAAATAGTCCCGGTCGGGCACGATCAGGTCCGCGAGCTGGCCGACCTGCATGCGTCCTTTCCTTCCCTCCTCGTTGGAGAACCAGGTCACGTTCTCGGTCCACATGCGCAGCGCCGTCTCGCGATCGAGGCAGTTGCGTTGCGGATAGAGCCGCAAACCGGCGACGGTCTTTCCGCTCACCAGCCACGCCAGCGAGACCCACGGATTATAGGAGGCAACGCGCGTGGCATCGGTGCCGCCCGAGACCTTGATGCCCTTTTGCAGCATCTTGCCGATGGGGGGCGTGGCTTCTGCCGCGGCGGCGCCGTAGCGCTCGACAAAATATTCCCCCTGATAAGCCATGCGGTGCTGCACGGCGATGCCGCCGCCAAGGGCGGCAATGCGATCCATGGAACGATCCGAGATCGTCTCCGCGTGGTCGAAGAACCAGTTGAGCCCTGCGAGCGGGATGTCGCGATTGACTCGCTCGAAGACGTCGAGGGCGCGCGCAATGGTCTCATCGTAGGTGGCGTGCAGCCGCCATGGCCAGCGGTTCTGCGCGAGAATGCGCACGACCTCATCGAGCTCACCCTCCATCTCCGGCGGCATGTCCGGGCGCGGCTGGCGGAAGTCCTCGAAGTCGGCGGCGGAGAACACCAGCATCTCTCCGGCGCCGTTGTGGCGGAAGTAATCGCTACCCTGCTTGTACTTTGACGTCTTGGTCCAGTTCAGGAAATCCGCCTTCTCGCCCTTGGGCTTCTGCGTGAAGAGGTTATAGGCAAGCCGCACCGTGAGCTGACCCTCCGCGGTGAGCTTCTCTATGACGGCATAATCTTCGGGATAGTTCTGAAAGCCGCCGCCTGCGTCGATCGCTCCCGTCACGCCGAGCCGGTTGAGTTCGCGCATGAAATGACGGGTCGAGTTGAGCTGATAATCGAGGGGGAGCTTCGGGCCCTTGGCGAGCGTCGCGTAGAGGATGCCGGCATTGGGCTTGGCGATCAGCAGACCGGTCGGGTTGCCCTGGGCATCGCGGACGATCTCGCCCGCCGGCGGGTCGGGGGTGTCCGTGGTGTAGCCGACGGCACGCAGCGCCGCGGCATTGAGCAGGGCGCGGTCGTAGAGATGCAGGAGGAACACCGGTGTGTCGGGCGCGACCGCGTTGATCTCCTCGATGGTCGGCAGGCGCTTCTCCTCGAACTGATGCGCGGTAAAGCCGCCCACCACCCGCACCCACTGTGGCGGCGGGGTCACCGCCACCTGCCGTTTGAGCATGGCCATGGCGTCGGCGAGGCTGCGCACGCCGTCCCAGCGCAGCTCCATGTTGAAGTTGAGCCCGCCGCGGATGATGTGCAGGTGGTTGTCGATGAGGCCGGGCAACACACGGCGGCCTTTGAGATCGATGACCCGCGTCGAAGGGCCGGCGAGCGGCATCACGTCCTGCTCTTGCCCGACCGCGATGAAGACGCCGCCTGTGATTGCGACGGCGCTCGCGTGCGGGTTGGAGCGGTCGAGGGTGGTGAAGCGCGCGTTGCGCAGAATCAGATCAGCACTCATGTTCGGCCTCGCTTCTGATGAGGTTCGCCCCCTATCCCGCTCTCCGCTTTCCCAGAGGGCTCTTCATGCCGCCTTTCCGGCCTCGCTGGCGTGCGGTCCCAGCATTGTCTTGGCGTAGATGATGCCAAGGCCGTAGGCGCCGCCAAATGTTTTTGCGAGGCCGGTAACCGCATCGTAGGTCTCGGTGCGTGCCCAATCACGTTGCAATTCCAGCAGGTACTGGACCGAGGTCATTGGACGGGCGCCAGCCTGCACCACCCGCTCTATCGCGCGGTCGTGTGCCTCGTCGGATACGTCCCCACACGCGTCAGCAATCACATAGACCTCGAAGCCTTGATCGAGGGCCGAGAGCGCCGGGCCCACGATGCACACCGAGGTCCACAAGCCGGCGAGCACGATCCGCCCTTTGCCGATGCGATTGACCTCCTCGATTACCGCCTTGTCCTCCCAGGTGTTCATGCTGGTGCGGTCGAAGAACCGCGCCTTCGGGAAAGCGGCCTTGATCTCGTCGAACATGGGCCCCGAGAACGTCTTCTCCGCCACGGTCGTGGGAATGACCGAGACATTGAAGATGCGCGCCGCGTTGGCGACGAGCGCCGCGTTGTTGCGCAGCATGACCGGGTCGATGGACTTGGTCGCGAATGCCATCTGCGACTGGAAGTCGATCATGATGAGGGTATGGTCGGTGGGAGAGAGCAGCATCTTTCCCGGTACTGGCTTGGCAGTCGGCATTTCCATCTCCTTTGGCGTCATGGTGAAGATTGCACAAAACAAGGAACGGCCCCGGCCGGGGGCGGATCAGGGTCACGGCAGGTCGAAAACGAGGATTTCGGTGTCGTCGGCGTGTGACGTGATGGTGAGCTTTCTTTCGCCCTCGATGGCGACGCCGTCACCCGCGCCGGCAGCTTTGTCGTTGACGTCAACCGCTCCCCGCACCACCTGGACCCATCCCTTGCGGCCGGCTTTGAGCTCGTGGCTGGCGCAATGACCGCCAACGAGCAGCGCGTCGTAAAGTTCCACGTCCTGGTGGATGACGATCGAGCCGGCGCGCCCGTCCGGCGAGCCCACGAGGCGCAGCTGCCCGCGTTTTTCCGATTGCGGGAATGCCTTCTGATCATATCGGGGGGCAAGGCCCTGGCGGTCGGGCAGCACCCAGATCTGCAGAAAATGCACCGGCTCGGTCTGCGAGTGATTGAATTCGCTGTGCCGGATGCCGGTCCCGGCCGACATGATCTGCACGTCTCCCGGCCTGATCACTGAGCCGGTACCGAGGCTGTCCTTGTGCTCGAGCGCGCCATCGAGAACATAGGAGATGATCTCCATGTCGCGGTGCCCGTGCGTCTCGAACCCGGCGCCCGGGCGCACGCGGTCCTCGTTGATGACGCGCAGCGGGCCGAAGCCCATGTGCCCCGGGTCATAGTAATCGCCGAACGAGAAGGTGTGGCGGCTGTCGAGCCAGCCGAGGTTGGCGGCTCCGCGCTCGCCAGCAGGTCTCACAACGATCATGGCGGGAAACTCCGTTTCTCAGCCTCGAAATGTCGTGCGCCGGCCTTGGCAGACAATCTGCTAATTTGTAGAGGCAGTGTCTCTGATTTGAGGACAATCCCGCCCGCCACCACCGTAATCGGGTATGGACAAGCTCAACAGCATCAGGGCTTTCACCAAAGTCGTGCAGCATAGCAGCTTCGCGGCCGCAGCGCGCGATTTGCGGTTGTCCCGCTCGGCCGTGAGCAAGCACGTCATCGAGCTCGAGCAGGAGCTCGGGGTCCAGCTGCTTTCCCGCACCACCCGCAGCGTCACGGCGACCGAGAACGGCCAGGCCTATTACGAGCGCTGCCTCGCGATTCTCTCCGACCTGGAAGAAGCCGATCTCTCGGCCACGCGCCTGCAGGCCGAGGTGCGCGGGCTCTTGCGGATCAACGCCCCGATGTCGTTTGGAACGCTGCATCTTGCGCGCGCGGTGGCCGATTTCATGGAAAAATATCCGGACCTGCGCATCCAGCTCCTCCTGAGCGATCAGCAGGTCGACCCGGTGCAGGAAGGCTTCGACGTCACCTTGCGCATTGCCGACCTGCCGTCATCGAGCATGATCGCGCGCCGGATCGCGCCTGCGCGCCGCGCAATCTGCGCGAGCCCTTCCTATCTCGCGCGGCACGGCACGCCGAAGCATCCCGACGATCTGCGCGGCCATGCGTGCCTCACTTACGGACATCTCGCCACCGGCAACCAGTGGAAGCTCACCGGCCCGGACGGGGATCATTGGATTGCCATCCCCTGGACGCTTTGCACCAACAACGCCGAGGTGCTCAGGGATGCGGCGGTACAGGGGCGCGGGATTGCGCTGCTGCCCACCTTCATCGCCGGCGCCGACTTCCAGCAGGGACGCCTCGCAACGATTCTGCCGGGCTACCAGGCCCCCGAGATCTCGATCTATGCCATCTATCCCGAGACCCGGCATCTTTCGCTCAAGGTGCGGGTGTTCATCGATTTCCTGGTAGAGCGCTTCGGTGGCCGCCCTTATTGGGACCTGGTCGAGTGAATGCACGCACATGAAACGGCGTTGACATGAAAGCCCCGCGCTGATGGCGGAAATGAAGGTCGCCAATCTCGCGCTGCAGGGCGGCGGCAGCCATGGCGCCTTCACCTGGGGCGTGCTCGAGCGTCTGCTCCAGGAGCCGGGGCTTAAGATCGATGGCGTGAGCGCGACCAGCGCCGGCGCCATCAATGCCGCCGTGCTGGCGCACGGAGCGCCACCAACGTGCGCACGGGAAAGGTTCGCGTCTTCACCAGCGATGAGATCTGCGTGGCGCACCTGCTGGCGTCCGCCTGCCTGCCCAATTTCTGCCAGGCGGTCGAGATCGACGGCGAATATTTCTGGGACGGCGGCTACATGGGAAATCCCGCGCTGTTTCCGCTGATCTACGGCTGCCAGTCCTGCGAAATCATCGTGGTCCACATCAATCCGACCGAACGACCTGAAATCCCGAGGACCGCGCAGGGCATTATCAACCGCATCAACGAGATCAGCTTCAATTCATCCCTGTTTCGCGAGATGCGCGCAATCGCCTTCGTCAGCAAGCTGATTGACGAGGGAAAGATCACCGACGGCAGCCTCAAGCGCATGCTGATTCACGCCATCGATGCCGATGACGTGATGCAGGGGCTCGGTCCCATGAGCAAGCTCAACGCCGATTGGGATTTTCTGATGCATTTGCACGACATCGGACGCGAGCGCGCCGACCGCTGGCTCAAGTCCAATCTTGGCATGCTCGGGATCGAATCGACCGTCGATATCCGCGCCAAATATTTGTGAACGTCAGAGCCCCTCATCCCACCCTCTCAGCCGAAGTCGGATTTATCCGACTTCAGCCATCGATAATGATCGAACTCGGGTAAACCCGAGTTCGATTGCAAGCGCGGGGAGAGGGAGTGCACGATCCGTGCCTGCGTACACGATAGATGCTTGCACGGTGTTTCACTCCCTCTCCCCGTTCTTCACGGGGAGAGGGTGGGGTGAGGGGCTCGCGCCGGCCGCCATCTGAGAATGTGGTAACTAACTACCCGGCGAGGGTCGCGGCGTTCTTCGTCCGGTCGATCTCGAGCGCGCCGGACTTGATGCGCGGAATGAGCTCGTGGCCAAACTCGACCGCGTCGTTGAGGGGATCGAATCCACGCATGAGAAACGAATCCACGCCCAATCGGTAGTACCTGAGAATGGCCTCGGCGACCTGTTCGGGCGTGCCGACGAGGCACGATGTATTGCCGAGCGCGCCGGTCGCGCGCGCAATCGGCATCCACAGGCGCTCGTCGTGAACATCCGCCTCCAGAGCAAAGCTCATCAGGCGCTTTCCCGCCGCATCGACCGGACCGGCCGCGGCCTCCTGGCGGCTCCAGCCCTTCTTGCCGGTCATCGCAGCGAGGATCCCCCTGGCCTTGTCCCACGCCGCGCCTTCGCTGGCGGCAATGATCGGGCGAAGCGAGACATTGAATGCCAGCGTCCGCTTGAACGCCGCCGCCTGCCGGCGCACTTGCGCAATACGCTCGGCGGTCGACGCCAGCGGCTCGGCGTAGATGGCATAGACGTCGCAGAGTCGGGCGCCCATGGCGAGCGCGCCGGCTGAAGCGCCCCCGAAGAAGAGCAGCGGATGCGGCTTGCGCAGCGGACGCACATCCGAGTGCGCGCCTTTGACCCGATAGAAGGCACCCGAGAAATCGAACGGCGCATCGCTCGACCAGGCAAGCTTCATCAATTCGAGGTACTCCGCGGCCCGCAGATAACGCTCCTCCTTCGGGCTGAAATCGCCATCTCCCTCCTGCTCGGCATCGCTCTTGCCGGTGATTATGTGCACCGCGAGCCGCCCATCGGTCAGATGATCGAAGGTGGCGATCTTGCGCGCCATCAGGGTCGGAGCGACGAAGCCCGGCCGGTGCGCCACCAGGTAGCCGAGCCCCCTGGTGCGGGCGGCGGCATGCTGCGCAACCAGGAAGCCTTCGGCGGAGGAGGACGAATAGCCGACAAGCGCCAGGTCGAAGCCGGCGTCATGATGCGCGCGGGCAAATTCCGTCAGATAGCCGGGCGAAAGGCCGCCTTCGATGACATGCAGCGTCGCGTCGCCGGCCGGCGGAGCAACCCCGATCATTCCGACGATCCGGACCGGCATGGCCAGGCAACGCTCCTGTCGCGTTCAATTGAAGCGCGGCGACTTGTTGAGATAGAACTTTTGCATCGCGCCCCGGTACTTTTCCATTTCCGCGCGATTGAGGTCGATCGACGGCTGTACGTCGGGCGGCAGCAGCGCGAAATAGGGAGTCTTTGCCGACTCCTCCAGAAACTCGACCCGCGCGCTCGCCAGCGCATCCGGCGTCGTCATCAGGTCGATGATCGATGCCGCAAGCACCTTCGCACCCGTGACCTGTCCCTTATGGGAGATGGGGCCGACCGGCGTGATGGCGGCATGCCATTCGTGGTACTCGATGCCCGGCACCGAGGATGGAAAGTTGAAGATGCCGGCCGGCACGACCCAGGAGACGTCGCCGTTGTCGTTTGACGAGGTCGACTGCGCGCGGCTGCCGAGCGCCATCGGCTCCGTGCGCAGGCCCACGACCGGCCGCTCGGCGGATTTCTGAAAATCGCGGGCGAAACGCTGGTCCTCGTCGGTCCATTTCGGCATGCCGACCAGCCCGATGTTGCGCTGGATCGCCTCGGCGATTGCCTTGTTGCCGAGCTGCGGCCAGGCGGAGGCTGCGTATTTGACGTCCCAGCCGGTGCCGGTCATCAGCGCGGCGCCCTCGGCGATCTTGACGAGCTTGTC
>Ga0182033_10002044_pt1 | contig 10221 bp, 10 predicted proteins | sample tim00Cox0000000H_FD_125968 | JGI IMG/M metagenome (GOLD analysis project Ga0182033, IMG submission 125968) | Lab enrichment of tropical soil microbial communities from Luquillo Experimental Forest, Puerto Rico - timezero.00C.oxic.00.000.00H | ecosystem: Environmental > Terrestrial > Soil >...
ATGGACCGTTATACTCAGGTGTTGCGCAATGACCCGCGCAACGCCGACGCGCTCTATTACATTGCGCTTATCGCCTGCCACGAAGGTCAGTTTCAGCAAGGGATCGATCTGGCCCGCCGTTCACTGTCGTTTCGTCCGCGGCAGGCTCGGGCACACAACCTGATCGGACAGGCACTTCACCGGATGGGCAGGGTCGAAGACGCCCTGCAAAGTTTCGACATGGCGATTGAATGCGACGGCAATCTTGGAGACGCCTACAGTAACCGCGCCAATATGCTGAGCGAACTCGGAAGAAATAGCGAAGCTTTGTCGAGCTTCGATCGGGCTCTCGCGATCGACCCCATTTCGGCACCCGACTGGATCAACCGGGGAGCAACGCTTCATGGTGCCGGGCGGCTCGGCGAAGCGATTGCCAGTTATGACAGGGCGATCGCGCTCGACCCGGATTTCTGCGTCCCCCATTGCAATCGGGGTCACGTTTTGATCGACCTGGGCCGTGATGCGGAAGCCCTGGAAAGCTATGACCGGGCTATCACGCTCGAGCCAAAGATGGCGGAGGCCTATCTCGGGCGCGCGTTGGCGCTGAAAAAGCTCACACGCATTAATGATGCGCTGGCGAGCGTCGACAAGGCAATTGGCATAAGGGCCGATGTCGCCAAAATGCACGAGGCGCGCGCAAGCTTGTTGCGCTCACTGGGGCGGGAAGATGATGCGCGGGCAGCCGATACGCGTGCCGCCGAACTTCAGTCGAAGAAAAACGAGCCTTCACAAAGCTGACAATTGCGCGGCATACTGTGGGGAATTCTTCGGGGGGCTTTTGATTACCGAGGACATCGACCATGAATAATACCAAACCTACCGCGCGCCTGACCACGCCGACCGATCTCGGCGCGAATGCCCAAAAAGACATCACCGGGGCGCTGAACGCGTTGCTCGCGGATACCTTCGCGCTTTACATGAAAACTAAGAATTTTCACTGGCACGTCAGTGGGCCGCATTTCCGCGATTATCACCTATTGTTCGACGAGCACGCAGACCAGATATTCGCCACGACCGATGTGCTCGCTGAGCGCGTGCGCAAGCTTGGCGGGACTACACTGCGATCCATCGGCGATATCGCGCGTCATCAACGTCTGAGCGACAATGACGCAGCTTATGTCGATCCACAGGACATGCTGGCAGAGCTGCGCGAAGACAATCAACGCGTGATCACGGCACTGCGCGAAACCCACGATCTCTGCGACGAACACAACGACGTTGCGACGGCCAGTTTTCTCGAGACATTCATCGACGACGCTGAACGACGTGTTTGGTTCCTTTATGAAGCCGGACGCCGGGGCGATCCTACCGGACATTGATTCTGGATGGCATGGTGCCGCCGCGCCTTCCGCGTGCCGAAGGCGCGGCCGCCATGTCCGTCTTCGGCCATACTAAAAGCGACTAGCTCGCAAGATTCAGAACTGAAGCTGCCGCCCTGAACTCAGCCTCGCGAAAGGCTCGGCGTTCGAGCGCAAGTTCGTCGCGTCCCCATTGCGTCATTTGCCAATCCTCGTCCACATGCGCAGCTGCCCAAGCTGTATCGATATCGATTGCACCCTGCGCAATCGCCAAAGCCAGCAGTGCTGAGCCGGTCAACGTGGTGATCGAAGAAACCGCTGCGAGGCGCCAGGGGTCACGAGGAATGGCGCTTTGCAAAGCTTCAACGGCTTCAGTGGGCTGCGTGACGTGCACGACACCTTGCGCCGACTTGAAGTTCGCACCGAAGGTCTCACGGGCCCAGGCAAGCACCGGATCCCAAGCTTGCGACTGTCTGTCTACGAGCTTCTCGGGCGTCTCTGCGCGATAGAAAAGCAAATCGCTACCAAGATATTTTGCAATCTCATCCGCGACAGACGCAGAGTTTTCGCTGACCGCATCTATCACGGCGTTCGCGAGCCGCGTGAGCGGCATTTGTCGCGGGTCGATGGTCTCGCCTTGCGCATCCCACTCCGCCGCAATGGCGGCGCCGAGTGCCCGCGTGGGCGCGACAAAAGCGCGCCGTCGCGGCGTCAGGACAGGTCTGCCGTCGAGCGATATTCCAACACCGCCCTGCTGGTCGGTTAGCTGCGCTTGTTTGTAGAATCGCTTCCGCAAGCGCGGCCGAATGGTTTGGCGCGCCGCTTCCGCTGGATCGAGCGATTGGCTCTCGAAAATATGGGTAAAAATCTCACGCATTGGGACGGATTTGTGCGCCGCAAAATAACGAGGAACTTCGTTCCTTAGATGTTAATTTAGAATAGGAACGTTAAGGGCCGGAATGCCATGCTCTCGCCGCTTTCAAGGAGCGAAAAACCGCAGAGAGACTTGTGGTTGGCGGGACTCATACACGGAAGGATAAGTAGCCTTGCTGGGTCCCAGCCAATATTATCAGGCTCGGATTCGTGCCTGGAAATAGGCCGATCGATAGGGAGCGGAGCCGCCGGGGGGCCGTGACGCGACGTCGCTTGAGGTGTGCGGAAGTAGCGGGGCGCGTTTCGAGGAGTCAATGAAGAATACCGACATTTCCGACCCTGACTACTTCCACAAGGTCGTGGACTGCCAGTGGGCTTGCCCGGCGCACACGCCGGTTCCGGAATATATCCGTCTGATCGCACACGGCCGATATTCCGATGCGTACATGATCAATTGGCGCTCGAATGTGTTTCCGGGGATCCTCGGTCGCACCTGTGATCGCCCCTGCGAGCCGGCGTGCCGGCGCACACGTGTGGAGAAGGAGCCGGTGGCTATTTGCCGCCTGAAAAGAGTCGCAGCTGATTACAAAGACGACATTCGCGAGCGCCTGCCCAAGCCAGCAGTGAAGAAAAACGGAAAGCGCGTCGCGTTGATCGGCTGCGGTCCCGCCTCTCTCACCGTTGCCCGCGATCTCGCCCCGATTGGCTACCATTGCGTTGTTTTCGACCAGGACCCTAAAGCCGGCGGTATGATTCGCACGCAGATCCCGAAATTCCGCCTGCCGGATTCCGTTATAGACGAGGAGTGCGGCTATATCCTCGACCTTGGCGTCGAATTTCGCGCTGGAAAGCGCATCGACAGCATGAAGGCACTGCTCGGCGAGAACTGGGACGCGATTTTCGTCGGTTCGGGCGCGCCGCGCGGCCGCGATCTTGATGTCCCCGGTCGCAAGGAAGCCGCGAAGAACATCCATATTGGTATCGACTGGCTCTCCTCTGTTTCGTTCGGACACATTTCCAAGATCGGCCGCCGCGTGGTCGTTCTCGGCGGCGGCAATACCGCGATGGATTGTTGCCGCTCCGCGCGTCGCCTCGGCGGCGAACAGGTTGACGTCGTGGTGCGCTCAGGGTTTGAGGAAATGAAGGCGTCGCCCTGGGAGAAGGAAGACGCCATGCACGAGGGCATTCCGATCCATAACTACCTCGTGCCCAAAGAATTCACGCACGAGAATGGAAAGCTCACCGGCATCACCTTCGAAAAGGTAAAGGCCGAATACGATGCCAAGGGCCGTCGCAAACTCCTACCAGCCGGTGAACCCGACCAACACTTCCCCTGCGACGATGTGCTGGTTGCTGTTGGCCAGGAGAATGCATTCCCATGGGTCGAGCGCGACATAGGCATCGAATTCGATCAACGGGACATGCCGAAAGTCGATTCCAAGACGATGGCGTCCACCCATCCAAAGATCTTCTTCGGTGGTGACGCCGCATTCGGTCCGAAGAACATCATCTGGGCCGTCGCGCACGGGCACGAAGCCGCGGTCTCGATCGACAAGTTTCTTAATGGCGAAGACATCAACGACCGCCCCGCTCCCGCGGTCGAGGTGATGAGCCAGAAGATGGGCATCCATGAGTGGAGCTACGATAACGAAATCGCCCTCGACAAGCGCTACAAGGTGCCGCACCGCGATAAAGTCTTTGCACTCAGGGATATCAAGGCCGAAGTCGAGCTTGGTTTTGACGAAAAGCTGGCATTCTCGGAAGCCGGGCGTTGTCTGAATTGCGACGTTCAGACCGTGTTTTCGGCGCAGCTGTGTATCGAATGCGACGCCTGCGTCGACATCTGCCCTATGGATTGCATTACGTTCACCGCGAACGGCGAAGAAGCGCATCTGCGCCAGCAGCTGAATGCGCCTTCGCCCAATCTCACCCAGGATCTGTATGTTCAGGATGGCCTCAAGACCGGCCGCGTCATGGTCAAGGATGAGGACGTCTGTCTGCACTGCGGCCTCTGCGCCGAGCGCTGCCCGACGGGCGCCTGGGACATGCAGAAATTCCTCATCGATATGACTCAAGCAGGGACTTCATGCCGACCGCCGCGCCGATCAGCCGCGTAAACGACTTCGTCGTTCGTTTCGCCAACGTCAACGGCTCGGGTTCCGCGAGCGCGAACGAGATGTTTGCGCGTGCCGTTATGCGCATGGGCGTGCCGGTCGCCCCGCGCAACATCTTTCCCTCCAACATTCAAGGCCTACCGACCTGGTACGAGGTCCGCATTTCGGAGGCGGGCCATCTCGGTGCTCGCGGCGGAACGGACCTCATGGTCGCGATGAACCCGCAGACCTTTGACAGGGATATCGCCGGCATCGAACCGGGCGGTTATCTGTTCTACGATTCGACCAAGCCGATGCCACCATCGAAATTCCGTGATGACATTACGGTTATCGGCGTGCCGCTAACAGCCATCTGTAATCGCGAATACACGGATCCGCGCCAGCGCCAGCTGTTCAAGAACATCATCTATATCGGTGTACTTACCGCCCTCCTCGACATGGATGTGAAGGTCGTGGAGCAACTCATTGGCGAACAATACAAAGGCAAGGACAAGCTGATTGAGCCCAATATCAAGGCGCTGCATATCGGCCGCGACTATGCGGTTCTAAACCTGCAGTACCCGCTCAGCATCAAGCTCAGGCGTGCCAATGCCGTCGGCGATCGAATATTCATTGAGGGCAACTCGGCTGCGGGCCTAGGCGCAGTCTATGGCGGCGCGACCGTCTGTGCCTGGTATCCGATCACCCCATCGTCTTCACTTGCAGATGCCTTCACCCGGCATTGCGCCAAGTTCCGCATTGACGCGGACACCAAGCAAGCCAAATACGCGATCATCCAGGCCGAGGATGAGCTTGCCTCGATCGGAATCGTGATCGGCGCCGGCTGGAACGGCGCGCGAGCATTCACGGCGACCTCAGGCCCCGGCATTTCCTTGATGCAGGAGTTTATCGGGCTAGCCTATTTCGCTGAAATTCCTGCAGTTCTTTTCGACGTCCAACGTGCCGGTCCCTCGACCGGCATGCCGACCCGCACGCAGCAGTGCGATGTCACGTCCTGCGCCTATGCCTCGCACGGCGACACCAAGCACGTTTTGCTCTTCCCCGAGGACCCGGCTGAGAGCTTCGAATTCAGCGCCAAGGCCTTCGACCTCGCCGATCGCCTGCAGACACCGATCTTCGTCATGCTCGACCTCGACATCGGCATGAACCACCACCTGTCCAAACCGCTCGCCTGGGACGACAGCCGCACGTATGACCGCGGCAAGGTTATGACGGCGGCTGAACTCGACGCCGGAAAGGAGTTTGGGCGTTACCTTGATGTCGATGGTGATGGTATCCCGTATCGCACCTATCCTGGCACGCACCCCACCAAAGGGTCCTTCTTCACGCGCGGCACTTCGCGCGATCGCTATGCGCGGTACACCGAAGAAGGTGCGCCTTACGTCGACAACATGCAGCGGTTGGTCCGCAAGTTCGAAACCGCCAAGGATCTGGTGCCACGGCCACTAATCGCGAACGCGGGAAAGCCAACCAAATACGGAGTGATCTACTATGGCTCCACCTCGCCCGCGATGGACGAGGCGATCCATATGATCGAGGCACGTGGACACGCGCTCGACCGCATGCGCGTGCGCGCTTTCCCCTTCCATTCCAGCGTCAACAGCTTTGTCGCGGACCACGACTTCGTGTTTGTGGTCGAGCAGAATCGCGACGCGCAAGTGCGCTCGCTGATCGTCAACGAGTGCGGCATCGACCCGGTACGGCTCGTTCCGATCCTGCACTATGACGGCACGCCCATTACCGCGCGTTTTATCGCCAAAGCCATCGGTGACCACCTTGACAAGCTGACGGTGAAGCCGATGAAGGTGGCCTCATGACTTATCTCGCCAAACCGAAATTCCACCATCCCGATTTGCCGAAGAATTCGCTCGGCTATACGCACCGCGACTATGAGGGCACTGTATCGACGCTCTGCGCGGGCTGCGGGCATGACTCGATCACGGCCGCGATCATCCAGGCTTGTTTCGAGCTGTCGATCGAACCGCACCGGGTTGCCAAGATCTCGGGGATCGGCTGCTCGTCGAAGACGCCGACCTACTTCCTCGGCAACTCGCATGGTTTCAATTCGGTGCACGGCCGTATGCCGTCAGTGCTGACCGGCGCGAACCTTGCAAACCGCGATTTGATCTATCTCGGCGTGTCCGGCGACGGCGACAGCGCTTCGATCGGGCTTGGTCAGTTCGCCCACTGCCTGCGCCGTGGCGTGAACATGGTCTATATCGTCGAGAACAATGGCGTCTACGGCCTGACCAAAGGACAGTTTTCGGCCACCGCCGACCGTGGCTCGAAATCCAAGCGGGGCTTCATCAATACCGACAATTCCATCGATCTTGTTGCGATGGCTTTGCAGCTTGGCGCGAGCTTCGTAGCCCGCTCCTTCTCCGGCGACAAGCATCAGCTGGTGCCAATCATCAAGGCGGCGATCGCACACACGGGGGCGGCATTTATTGATGTCATCTCCCCGTGCGTGGCCTTCAACAACCACGCGGGATCGACCAAGAGCTTCGATTTCGTTCGCGAGCACAATGAAGCTGTCAATCGACTCGATTTCATCTCCAGCCGGATGCCGATCGAGGTCAAATACGAACCCGGTACGGTTGAGGTTGTCGAGCAGCACGATGGCTCAAAGCTCGCGCTGCGCAAGCTCGCTGCTGATTATGACATTCACGACCGCACGGCGGCACTCGGCTTCCTGCAGCACCACGCTGCCAAGGGCCAGATCGTTACCGGTCTCCTGTACGTTGAAGCCGAGTCCGAGGATTTGCATGCGCATTTGCGCACGGTGAGGGCGCCGCTCAATTCTCTCGGCGAAAAAGATTTGTGTCCGGGTCAAACCACCCTCGACAAGTTCAACGCGGGCTTGCGCTAGCTTGGAATCTCGTCAGCTCGGCCGCTCTGATGTGCGCATCGCCCCGCTCGTGCTGGGTTGCAACGTGTTCGGCTGGAACGTCGATGAGCCGACTTCACATCGCATTCTCGACGCGTTCGTAGACGCCGGTTTCAACGCCGTCGACACTTCAGACAGCTATTCTCGCTGGGTGCCGAGCCATGCCGGTGGCGAATCCGAGACCATCATTGGCAACTGGCTGAAATCGCCCGGTAAGCGCGACAAGATCATGCTCGCGACCAAGGTGGGCGAGGACATGGGCGAAGGCCGCTCACTTCGCAAGGATTACATCCTTCGCGAATGCGAGGGCTCGCTGCGGCGGCTGAATACGGACCATATCGATCTCTACCAGACCCATTTCGACGACGACGTGACACCGGTTGCGGAGACAATGGAGGCCTATGCGGCGCTGATAAAAGCCGGCAAGGTGCGCCTCGTCGGCGCTTCCAACGTCAGTCCAAACCGCTTCAAGGCCTCGCTGGAGGTCAGCAAGACGCTCGGCCTACCGCGCTACGAAACGCTGCAACCGCTCTACAACCTCTCGGATCGCAATGAATTCGAATCGGGCTATGCCGCGCTGTGCCGGCAAGAGAACATCAGTGTCATCCCTTATTATGGACTGGCCGCCGGTTTCCTCACCGGCAAATACCGCGTGCCCACCGATGCCGACGGAAATCCCGCGCGCGGGGCCAGACTGAGGAAATATCTCGACGCGCGCGGCACACGCATTCTGAAGGCACTGGACGAAGTAGCTTCACGCCACAACGCAATGCCGGCGCAGGTCGCGCTCGCTTGGTTGATCGGCCGCGTTACAGCGCCGATCGCTAGCGCCACGAGCGTCGCGCAGTTCAAAGAGATCGCCATGGCGCCGCAGGTCAGGTTGACCGCCGATGACCTCGCCGTGCTCGATCGAGCAACCTCCTCCTGAAAACCTCAGGGGCGCCCGCGCGGCACACGGGACGCCCCTGAATGTTTCGGCTACCGGGTGTCTGCGGAAGGCAAGCTGACAAAAAAAACTGACCGCCGTGAGATGGGGATGCTCAGCGGCTAGCAAACGTCAAATTCGGTACAAATGTGAGTAGCCCCTTATACCCGATTCGACACCCTGGCCCAAGGTCCAACTCCATGATCGGCGGCGCGCAAGATCGGGCTTGGTGATTCATACATCGCTAAGAACTTGCTTCCATCGTGATCGTCAAGCTAAGGAGGCGATTCTCATGGCGATCATCGGAGCGATTGTAACAGTCGGGCTTTTGATCAACGCTTTGCTTTTACTTTTCTTAGTCACCGAGGCGCTTCGGAACGAGAAGAAAGCACTCTTTCTCGCACTCGGCCTGTTTTTTGCGATGTGGGGTGAAGTTCTGTGGTACGCAGCCAACTAGCTTCGCATCCGCCAGCACTTGAGTCCCGAAGGAAACGCGAATCATGTAGTTTGCGATGCTTCGAACAAATGCAGGGGTAATCGAATGGCTAAAAAACGAAAGGCAAAAAAGACCAAGGTGAAAAGGACCAAGACAAAAAAGGCAAGAAAGATTAAGGTGAAACGCAGGCGAATGGCGAAGAAGAAAAGCCAGCCTAATGTAGGGATGCCTGAACCTACAGCAACGGCTATAGTGACCTCTGAACCTACTGCAACGGATGTGACTCCGATTCCGACCCAAGTAGCAACTGCGTCAACCGCTGTTTAGGACCGAGAGTTTTCATTCTTGTCGCAGTCTCCAGCACCCGCCCGACAAATGTCTTGGCGGATTGGCTGAGGTCATTTTCGCTCGCGTCTCGCTCTAATACGAATCGTCCGCGTTCTGTCTGATTGTCGACAGAACAAAACGCCGAATCACGGTACGATATTACGAGAATCGCAGGTGTGCTCCAAGGAGGACGCCATGAAATCCCTAATCATTAAACGCTCGGTTATAGTTGGCGGACACAAAACCAGCATCAGCCTTGAAGATGCGTTCTGGAGCGGGCTGAAGGAGATTGCGCAAGCCCAGGGTGCGACGTTGGCGCAGACGGTTACAGAAATCGACACGACGCGCCAACAGAATAAACAGAATAATCTGTCGTCGGCGATCCGCTTGTTTGTACTTGGCCATATTCGCGATCAGAAAATGAGGGCCGTGTTTGAGTCAGGCGTTTTGGGAACTAGATCGACATAAACGAACCAGGTCACCAGGACACTCATCGGTGAAAATACGGTGCTCTATTTTTCGAGTGCCAACCGCTATCCCGCGCATTTTTTATCGATGATGGCTTGCTCTATAGTGGTCATCTGACCCTTCAGTTTCGACAACTGAGCGGCGACTTCATCTCCGCCGACAACGGATCGCTTTTCATCTTGAACGCCAATTGGCTTCGAAGCCTTCGCAGACACGGCTTCCGTCCGCAGTTTTTGGCAGGTGTAAGATTGATAGCGAGTAAGTGAGGCGTCTGCCACCGAGTCCTCTGATGAATTCGTGAGACATCCGCCTAGCGACAGCGCGACTATAGGTGGCAGGATAAAACGCATAGCCCCGCCCCTATAACCGCAGAGGCATGCCAACGATATAGACCGCAACTTGCGGCTTCGCGACGAGTCCATGTTACAATGATGCCACACCGCCGCTATTTTTTTGCATCGCCGTACTGGCGCACCGCTTCCAACACTGTACGTGATGGAAAAGCGATCAGAATGTAGACAGCATCAATTTTCTTCGTTGAATTTGATACCCCTCTACTGGCCCGTGACGTTCCCCCAACCAACGTTGCGGGCCATTTCTTTTGCACGCTTGTAAACGCTCAAAAGCGCGGAACTAAGTCGAGATAACGAACCATGCAGGCGTCATGCATTTGTCCATAACGCCTGCACTGTGCAATCTCCTGCCGCTGATCCGGCAGTCGAATATCGGCACGGCATTCGATTGCCACATTGCACAAATTGAATATTGAGATGTTAATCACAGCAGCGAGTAGTGCTTGCAATGGCCCGTGAACCAAAAGACCCTTCAGACGTTCCCAGTATTGATTCCCCGGC
>Ga0182033_10002050_pt1 | contig 10206 bp, 7 predicted proteins | sample tim00Cox0000000H_FD_125968 | JGI IMG/M metagenome (GOLD analysis project Ga0182033, IMG submission 125968) | Lab enrichment of tropical soil microbial communities from Luquillo Experimental Forest, Puerto Rico - timezero.00C.oxic.00.000.00H | ecosystem: Environmental > Terrestrial > Soil >...
GGCGTGCTCGGCGTGGTGGATGGCGCCTCGCCGCTGGGTGTCGAAACCGAGGCCGACATTTCGTGGCGGAAAGACCTGCTGCGCAAGATCGGCTACAAGCTGTAGTGGCTGGATGAAGCCGAACCCGACAGGCTGCACCACCTGCAGCTGACGCTGCCACGCATCGAACGCGGCGAAGCACGCGCCAAGAAACAAAATTGATTTTGACTATAGTGGGTTTGTGTTTACTCATTTCCTTCGGGAATACCTCGCGCGCTAACTCTTCCTCCGGCTCGCGCACCCGAGCACGCGTTCTCGGTTCCACCGACCTGCTCCCAATAGTCCGATACGATCGGGGGGCCGGCGAGCGCAGCCTCGACTTGGGCCTAGTGCCTACTGGGCGAAGGACATCAAAGTCGGTTTCTCCAACATCAACGCCGAGGCCAAGGGGATCGAGAACAGGCCAGCTTCCCGCGAGGCTTTTCAGCGGCGCCGCTCTTGGCCGCCGCGCGAGCCAAGGTTATGCCTCTCTGTGGGGGCGGATCGCGTTGCCAATAGCGACCTTCGTGTCGAACAGATTAGTCTCCCCGTCGCGGGGCCGCTAGGTTAGAAACCACCTATCATTGGAGCTGCGTAAAGCTCTGTTTTTTCTCCGGCTGTGGCCCGCAAGAAAGCGCTACCGGGAAGTTCTCGCTACCCGTGATAAGAGTGCCTCGGTCAGCTCACCTTCCCTGATTTGAAAGGTTGAAAAGCAGCGGTCCCGCTCCCACGGATTTACGATCCGATCGCAGCGTTCGCGTGCTCTATTGCTCCTCCCGCCATCTCTCCTCGCGCGTCTCTTCCCACGACGACCCATAATATCCGTCAGGATCGCGCCGTTCCTCTCTCCACGATTCGGGAGGGGGAGGCGACCCCGGGCCGGATCGCGCGCAAGACCAGCGATCTTGTCGAACGGCGCTCAGGACAATCATGGTAAAATGTATTTTTCGGCTATGCCGCCCGCCGGTTCGCGGCCGTAGCGGCGAGGAATTTGGGCATGCGTAGATTGACGGTCGCGACCCTGTTGGGGCACTGCTCGTCGCAAGCGGTGTTTCCGCTCAGCAAAAATCGGGTAAGGACAGCGTTTACGAAGAGCTGAATTTCTTCGTCAAGGCCTTTGAGCGGATCCGCCAGGACGCGGTTGATCCGGTCTCCGACACCAAGCTGATCGGCGCGGCGATCTCCGGCATGTTGTCGGGCCTCGATCCGCGGTCTTCGTTCATCGACGAAGAGGCCTTCAAGGCCATGCAGAAGCCGGCGAACGACAACGAGGCTGGCCTCGGCCTCGTTGTGACGATCGAGAACGGGCAGCTGAAGGTGATCTCGCCCGACGACGGATCGCCGGCGGCGGCGGCCGGGATCAAGCCGGGCGACTTGATTTTCTCGATCGACAAGGAGCCGACTTACGATCTGACGCTGAGCGAGGCCGAGCAGAAGCTGCGAGGTCCTGCGGGCAACGAGGTCGTGCTGAATGTGCGGCGCGGTAATGGGAGCCCGGTCGATGTGACGATCAAGCGCCAGCCTTATAAGCTTCAGAGTGTGGCTTCCCATGTCGAAGCCGGTGATATCGGGTATTTGCGGATCGCCGGGTTTGACAACGGCACCGAGGCGGCGCTCGCCGGCGCGATCCAGGATCTGCGGCAACGGGCGGGCAATAAGCTGATTGGCTTCATCCTCGATCTCCGGAATAACCCCGGCGGGAAGTTCGACGCCGCAGTGACCACAGCAGACGCTCTCCTCGACAAAGGCGACATCGTCGTCATCAAGGGCCGCAAGCCGTCGGACACGAAAAAGATCAGCGCGACGCCGGGCGATCTCGCCAAGGGCCTGCCGGTCGTCGCGCTCGTCAATGGCGGTACGGCGAGGGAAGCCGAACTCGTCGCTGGCGCATTGCAGGACAATCACCGCGCGGTGCTGCTCGGTACAAAGACCTTCGGCGAGAGCTCGATCGAGACGCTGATCCCGTTGGGCAGCGGCGGCGCGATTCGTTTGACGACTGCGCGCTTTACGTCGCCGAACAGCCGGGAGATCCAGGGAAAGGGGATTGCGCCCGATCTCGGGGTCACTCCGCTCAAGCTGGCGAAGCTCGGCCGCGGCGAAGGCCGCCACGAAGCCGATTTGCCCGGGGCTCTGAAGAATCCCGACCAGCCGGGGAGCCCCGCCAAACCGCCGGCCGAGGCTCCTCCCGGCGCGACCGCGACGCCGGCCCCGGAAGCGGCGCCCTCGGTAGCCACCGGCGACATCGGCACGGCGAACGACGAGCAATTGACGCAGGCGATCGATGTTTTGCGCGGACTGTCGCTGATCGGCCGCCGCGCTTCGGGTTGAGGCGGTTCGCGGCGATCTTGCCACCCGGGCTTTCGTTAACCATACTTACAATCGCGTCACATTGCTGCCGCATCAGCCGTGCCATCCTATAGTCACACAAAAAGAACGGCGCGTAAGAGGTCTTTCATAAAACCGTCACAGTTGACGGCAAAGCCGAGAGTTTATCTCGAGAAGGCTAAAATGATCGGACGTCAGACGGCAACAGGAGTCCAAAGCAGAGACTGATTCGATTGGCTTAGCTTTCAACACAACGTTGATTAAGGAGGCCGAATTGTGGATGCGTGCTTACAGAGACTTCCTGGCCAGCGTTGAAAGCATGATGACCGATTGGCTTCGGCGGCAACGCGCGGCGTTCGACGCTTCCAACCGTTCGGTCCGGAAAATCTGCGACTCGCGCAACATTATCGTTGTCGCACAGGCCCAAGCCGAATGGGTCTCCGATTGCCTCGAATGGACCGCCTCAAACGTCCGGGCGGTCGGCAAACGACGCTGCCGCCCTGACGCGGAAAGCGACGGAACGGCTCGGTGAGGCCGCGCGCGAGGAGAACGGCGTGATGCGGCAGCAAAGCGAGGCATTATCGCAACCGCGGACGCCCGCTCCGCTGGAGCGCCCCGCCGCCGAATAAACGAAATCTCCCACTCGCGAGGGGGCCGCCCGGCTAAGTACGGGCTTGGTCCGATCATCACGACGACAACGTTGATCGCGGTCGGCGCTTGGTTCCTCACGCCGATGTGGAATGTAGGTAACTTGCCGACTAGTCCCAATCGGCAAAATATTGAACCCCGTGCCCGCCCCCGGGCGGGCGGCCCTCGCGGGCCGTCCCGGGGGTGATGCGGGCACCCTCGTTTTCTGAGCAAGGCCAAAGGCCCGGATGGCCGGGTCAACCGGTCAAGCCCGGCCAACGGGCATTGTATTGGGGCCGGCCGGCTTGGTGGTGATCATGGGGGCGGGCGACATCATCAAGCCAGCAGCGCCGAACCTCGTCATGCCCGGCCCGGCGTTCGTCTTTTCGCATCCTGGTATATTCTCGGCGTGATCGGCTTCTGGGCGTTCGGCCCCGAAACCAAGGGCCGCACCTTCGAGGAGATGGACAGCGCGCTCAACCGGCCGACCGCCGCTGCGAGACCGTTGGCGCAAACCGCCGGTAACTGAGCCAGGGGCTGCCTCACCGGGCACTCGGCGCTCTCGCGAAACAATCCACGCGTGGTTCGGGATGACTGTCGATCGCTTCGGCAACTCTCAGGACAAATGCGCGGAACCGCGGTACCCCGCTCCGACGGCGCCGGCCCGTCCACGCAACCGGGCGTGAGAAGAGGGCCGACAACCAAATTCACCGCGCCCGCGTACTACAAGTTCGAATCCATCTTCCTCCACCGAAGAGTCTGCGAACTTTTGGTTTTTTTGGAACGACCGGGCAAATTTGATCCGGTCTTCAAGTGAAAGGCACCCAGGAGATGGTTGCTGCAGGAACGGCAAGCGAGTCCCCGAACCAATGCCGGAGCACTACGCAGCTTGCAGCGAAAGCTGCTCCGCGAAATGGCAGCGGGCGAAGTGGCCGGGGCTCACTTCGCGCAGCAACGGCGCCTCGCGGCAGCAGCGATCTTGGGCGAACCGGCAACGCGGATGAAAATAGCAGCCTGATGGCGGCGCGGCCGGGCTTGGTACCTCCCCTTTGAGGATTGCATCACCAACCGCAATACGCGGATCGGGAACCGGGACGGCGCGCATCAGCGCAGCCGTGTAAGGATGGCGGGGCCGCGCGAAGACCGCTTCGGTTGGCGCCAGTTCAACGAGCTGGCCGACATACATGACAGCGACGCGGTCGGAGATGTGGCGCACCACGGAGAGGTCGTGCGCCACGAAAATGAAAGTCAGTCGCAGCCGGGACTGGAGTTCGAGGAGCAGGTTCAGGACCTGCGCCTGGACCGAGACATCAAGCGCGGAGACCGGTTCGTCGGCAACCACCAAGCGGGGACTGGTTGCGAGCGCGCGCGCAATGCCGATGCGCTGGCGCTGGCCGCCGCTGAAGGCGTGCGGGAAACGGTGCATAAACTCGGGCCGAAGCCCGACGAGCTGCAGCAGCCCAGCGACACGCTCCGTACGCTCGCGACGGCTTCGCATGCCGTTGACCAGCAGCGGCTCGCCGACATTGTCGAGCAGCGTCATGCGCGGATTGAGCGAGCCAAATGGATCCTGGAAAATCATTTGGACGTCGCGCCGCAGCGGTTTGAGCTCCGCGCCTGACATCGGTGCCAGATCGACCACCTTACCCTCGCGGGTGCGGTACAGCACTTGGCCTGCCGTCGGCTCGATCGCGCGCAGGATCGAGCGCGATAGTGTCGTCTTGCCACATCCCGATTCGCCGACGAGCCCGAGCGTCTCGCCTTGCCGGACGGCGAAACTGACGTCATCGACCGCCCGCACTTGGGCAACCACACGCCGGAAGAAGCCCCTGGTGACCGGGAAATATTTCCGGAGCCCCCTCACGTCGAGCAGCGGCGGCACGTTCTCCCCGGCCAGGCTGATCATGCCGGTTCGGCCGGATCGTGATACAGGAAGCAGCTCGCCTGCTGCTGAAGCCCGACTGGCACCAGTCTCGGGACGGCATGCGCGCATCGGTGGGGTATCACGAGGTCGCAGCGCGGATGGAACGGGCATCCCGGCGGGCGATTGAACGGATGCGGTAGCGCGCCGGCAATTACCGGCAATATCATACGGGTCTCGCCGTAAAGGCTCGGGATCGAGCGAAGCAACGCCTTGGTGTAGGGATGCTTGGGCGCGTGGAAGATGTCGTCAACTGGGCCTTCTTCCATGACGCTCCCGAGATACATCACCACGACATAATGCGCCACCTGCGCGATGACGCCGAGATCATGCGTGATGAAAATGATCGCCGTGTCGTACTTGCGCTGCAGCTCGCGTAATAAAGCCAGGATTTGCGCCTGCGTCGTTACGTCGATCGCCGTCGTTGGTTCATCGGCGATCAGCAGACGGGGCCTGCAGGAGAGCGCCATTGCGATCATCGCGCGCTGGCGCAGCCCTCCGGACAACTGCCAGGAATAGGCGTCGACGCGCTGCTCAGGCATTGAAATGCCGACATCGCGAAACAGCTCGATGGTCATCACACGAGCGTCATGCCGGGAAATCGACCGTCCGTCAGGATGCCGGCTCGCATGCAGCATGATCGCCTCGATGATCTGCTGCCCGACTGTATGCACCGGGCTGAAGGCAGCCATCGGTTCCTGCGGGATGAGCGCGATTTCGGCCCCACGCAGCGCACGCATCAACGCGCCGCGCGGTTGAAGCCGCGTAAGGTCGAGGACCCGCGGCCGCGCACCATTCTGACGGTAGAGAATCTCGCCGCGGCTGATGCGTCCCGGGGTCTCGATCAGCTGCAGGATTGCCTTCATCGTGACGCTTTTGCCGCAGCCCGATTCGCCGACGATCCCCACCACCTGGCCCGCGCGAACGTTGAAACTCACCCCATCCACGGCCCGCACGGTGCCTTCCTCGAGCTCGAAGACGACTCTGAGATCGCGGACGGAGAGCAGCGGCTCTATCTGTTCCCGACTCTCAGCGGCTGTAGGGGTCGGAGGCATCGCGCAAACCGTCGCCCACCAAGTTGAACGCAAGAACGGCAACGATCACGACGAGCCCCGGGATGAGCAGCCAGGGCGCCAGCGCCAGCGTCTGGATATTCTGTGCCTCTTGCAGCAGCACGCCCCAGCTGATCGCCGGCGGTCGGATCCCGAGGCCCAGGAAGGACAACGAGGTTTCGCTGATGATCAAAACCGGAATAGCAAGCGAGCTGGTGGCGATGATATGGCTCAGAAAGGTCGGCACCATATGCCGCAGTATGATCCGCCGCTGACTGCATCCGGCGAGCTTGGCCGCGAGCACAAAGTCTTCCTCGCGGAGTGCCAGAAACCGACCGCGCACCTCGCGCCCGAGTGTGGTCCAGCCGACCAGCGAGAGGATTACCGTGATGGCGAAGAACACCTGGGTCGGCGTCCAGTCGCGCGGCAGCGCGGCCGAGAGGGCGAGCCAGATTGGGATCGTCGGCACCGATTGCAGCAGCTCGATCAGCCGCTGGATCACCTGGTCTGCGAGCCCGCCAAAATAGCCGGAGATGCCGCCCAGAGCCACGCCAAGAACGACGCTGAGTGCCACGGCGACCAGCCCGACGGTCATCGAGGTTTGCGTGCCGTGCATGATGCGGGACCATTGGTCGCGTCCCAGCCGGTCGGAGCCGAGCAGGAAGATCCGTTGGCCGGCGTCGGCAGGCCCCAGCAGATGTATGTTGGTCTCGAACAGACCGAGCACCCGATAACTTGCGCGCTGCGCGAACAATTTCACTGGGATCTTGCGGTTCGGGTCAGGCGTCCACTCCATCCTGAGCGTCACCGGGTTGCGCTTGCCGACGACCTCCGGAACCCATAGACTGAAGCGGCCCCTGTCGAAGAAATGAAGTGGCTGAACCGGAATGAAGGCCTGGCGCGCGTCGGTGAGCTCGGGGTTCTGGGTGCTGAAGAAGTCGGGGCACAGCACGACAATATAGAGGACCGCGAGCACAAAGGCGCTGGCCAGTGCAAGGTAGTGCTTGCGGAAACGCCACCAAACGAGGGTCCAGTTGGAGGCGACCGCGACGCGTTCTTCCGTTGCTGCCGAAAGGGCCGGGGATTCCGAGATCGACACGCTAGCGCTCCATCCGGATGCGCGGGTCGATCAGCGCGAGCAGGACATCGGAGAGCAATGTGCCGAGGATGGTAAGGAACGAATAGATCAACAGGATGGCACCGGCGAGATACATGTCCCGGTTGACCAAGGCCCTGAGCAGCAGCGGACCGATATTCGGTAGGTTCATCACCGTCGCCACGATCAAGCTGCCCGAAAACAATTGCGGCAGGTACCAGCCGATCGTGCTTACCAATGGATTGAACGCGAGTCGTACCGGGTAGCGCAGGACGAGGCGCCATTCGCGCATGCCCTTGGCGCGCGCGGTCATGACATAGGGCTTGTTGAGTTCGTCGAGCAGGTTGGCGCGCAGAATCCGGGTGAGCCGCGCCGTCCCAGCGACGCCGAGCACCACTGCGGGAAGCCACATGTGCTCGGCAAGATCGATCACCCGCGCAGGGCTCCACGGCGCGTCGACATATTCTGGCGTAAAGAGCCCGGTGACGCTGAGGCCGAAATAGGCGAATGCGATCCACATCAGCACCAGCGCGAGCATGAAGTTGGGTGTGGCTACGCCGACATAGTTTATCACCGTCAACAGATGATCGATGACCGAGCGCTGATGCGTGGCCGAGTAGATGCCCGCCGGAATGGCGATCGCCCAGGTGAAGATGAAGGACATGAACGCGAGCGCGACGGTCAGTACGAGCTGCTCGCCTATCAGCTCGGCGTTTGGGCGCTGATACTCGAGCGACACGCCAAGTTTGCCGGTGAGCAAGTTTTGCAACCAGCGCAGGTACTGCACGATGAATGACTGATCCAGTCCGTAATCATGGCGCAGTGCCTGGACCTGTTCGGCGCTGATCGAAGTGCCGGAAGCTGATAGGGTGGCTACGTAAGAGGTGAGAAAATCACCCGGCGGAGCCTGGATGATGGCAAAGATCACGAACGAGTAGACCAGCAGCAGAAACGGCAACAAGAGCAGCCGTTGCGCGATGTAGTACGTCATCGGTCGTTGTTACCGCTCAACCACGTCACGCCCGAATCAGTTTGGTCCATCCACAACTTGGGGTTGGCAAGAAACGACACGGATGCCCAGGTAAACCAGACGTGGTGAAGACAGGCTGCTTTGCCCCCAAAGAAGCCTCACCGCGACGCAAAGTAGAACTGCTCGCTACGTGCGTTGCCGGGAGACCGGAGAGGCCAATCGTTGCCGAGCGTGGCCGGCACGTTGTGGAACCTATTGTTTATTACGACAACACCTTGGACCATCGGCGTAAGCCCGACGGTGCCAATCTCATAGACATTATCCGCCCAAATGCGGAACAACTCCTGCGCGAGCTTCATCTGATCGTCCGGCCCCACGGTACGGGCGGTGTCGACGATTTGCATGATCCGCTTGATTGGGGGTGGCGGTTCCATTCCCTCCCGGCCATTCGACGTGACCCATTTTGCAAACAGTGGCCCAAGAGTGAGGATCGGCGAGTTGCGCGGGTCAAACTTCGCGTTTCCGGTGAACGGAAACGCGGAGGTGTCCTCGTTCCACACCTCGGCCATCAGCTCGTTGGCGTCACGCATGCTGAATTCGAGTGCCCGTTCGCGGATCTGCACCATCGCCTTGACGCCGACTTCCTGCCAGTCCTTGGCAACGAGCTGCGCCACATCCGGCCAGGCGCCGAAAGCGGGTACGACACCAATCTCGATCGTGACCGGCTTGCCGTTTGCCATCAGGCGAGTGCCCTGCGCATCACGCTTTGCGAGACCGAGCTGATCGAGCAACTTGTTTGCCTGGTCGCGATCGAACTCGGTGTATTTCGCCGCCCACTCGACGCCGGGAAAGTAGGGATGCCACGGCGCCGGCACGCCCTGACGGGCCTCGCCGAGACCGAGGAAGACGGATTCCTTGATCTGGTCGCGATTGATGGCGAGCGACAGCGCGATCCGGAAGTCCTTTGTCGCCAACAGCTTGCCAATCTCGGGATCGGCCGTGTAGCTCTGATTTAACTGGATGACAGCATCCGAGCCGCCAAAGGTCGGCCAAGTAATGACATGGTATTTCCCGTTCCGCTCCCGCTCCTTAAAGACCGGGTAGTTGGTCATCTGGATATGCCGTGCCTGCATGTCGAAATCGCCCGCAATCGCCGCCAGATTGAGCGCCTGGATATCGGCGAAATAGGTGAAACGGACCTCGTCGACATAGGGGAGCTGGTTCCCGGCAGGATCGACGCCGATGTAGTACGGATTGCGGCGCAACGTGAGCACGGGGTCGCTTACCCGCGTCATCGGCACCCAAGCCGCCATTGTGGGACGCTCGGGGTTTTCCGGCGGCGCATTTTTGGTGGCAAAGAGTTCCGTCCACGTCTTAAAGCCGGCGGCCTGCACCTGGCGATCGATGTCTTCCTTGGCTGTGTAGGCGGGGTGGAACTTTTTGAGATACTGCCCCGGCAGAAATACCGCAAAAGTCCGGTCGGCGCCGTCCTGGTTGGCAAGAGCGGTCAGAAACAGCGTCGCCGGTTCGCTATAGGTGAAGCGAACCCTGTAGTCGTCGATCTTTTCGACTTTCGCGGGCGAGCCGTCGGCGTTACGGATCCATCCGGGCAGCGCCGGCGTGAGATCCTTGTTGAGGAGGACGTCCTTGTACCAGAAGACGATGTCATCGGCAGTGAACGGCGCGCCGTCGGACCAGCGGGCCCCCTTGCGTAGAGCAACCGTCCAAGTCCTGAAATCGAAAGACGGCTCGGCACCTGCAGCAATTTTGGGCTCGATTTTCGCGCCGTCGGGGGAGAAGCGGAACAGCGCGTCATACACAACGCGGACGTAGTTGTTGGCATCCGCCGGCCCCAGGAAGGCGCGCCGCCACACGCCGCCATATTCGCCAATCTTCTCGACGACGGGAACGACGAGCGGCTGCTTCGGCAACCGCTCCTCTACTGGCGGCAGCTTCCCGGCCTTGACCTGTTCGGCAAGTGCAGGCGACTCTTTGTAGTTGCTAGACTGCGCCGTGCCGGGTGCGGGTTCGGCGGTGGTAAAGCAGATGGCGGTCAGCGCTGCCGCAATTGCTTTCAGCAACTCTCGTTTCGACCACCGCATGCCCAAGCCTCAAGTCGCGTAGGGGTCTTGTATTGTTTCCCCATAAAAAGATCTTGAAGCAGCGTTATCGCCGGGTCAATCGGCAGATGGCGTAA
>Ga0182033_10002051_pt1 | contig 10204 bp, 10 predicted proteins | sample tim00Cox0000000H_FD_125968 | JGI IMG/M metagenome (GOLD analysis project Ga0182033, IMG submission 125968) | Lab enrichment of tropical soil microbial communities from Luquillo Experimental Forest, Puerto Rico - timezero.00C.oxic.00.000.00H | ecosystem: Environmental > Terrestrial > Soil >...
TGAAAAGCAGAACCGGTTCGATAATAGGCCGGCGGTTCATATCTGGTTAGCCTGAATGGAGTCGTCGCCGAAATTACAGATTGGCGTAATGCTGGATCGCTCATAGTCCCCGATGATGTTCGGTTTTGGTAGGGCAGGATCTCCGAGCCGTCCGGTTTACGGCTTGCACCCCCACTCTCCCCGGGCGGCTCGGAGATCCGCCCCTACCAACAACCTTCCAGTCATACACGTCTCGCTAAACACACACGGTTGCTTGCAACCCCCCGCGGTTTTTTGCCAACCCTAACCAGACTTTCTTTTACTGCGCATCCAGGCGTTGCAAGCAATGCCCCTCCAGTTCTAGCGGCTTAAGGACCTCCCTCGTCAGTTCCTGGAAAAGCCTGAGCTGTTTGAGCCCGATGTCGCAGGAGATGATCACAGAGCACAAGGGAAGCCATCGCCTCGACCATCGGAACCGCCCTTGGCAAAACACAGGGATCATGACGGCCGCGCACCGACAACTCCGTCGGCTCTCCGGACGCGGTCACAGTCTCTTGGCGCCGAAGGATCGTCGCAGTCGGCTTGAATGCGACCCGAAAGAAAATATTCTCTCCGTTGCTGATCCCTCCTTGAATGCCGCCGGAATAATTTGTCCGGGTTCGCACCCTGCCTTCCCGCATTTCAAAATCGTCGTTGTGTTCGGCACCGGTTAACTCTGTGCCGGCGAAGCCCGATCCAATCTCAAAGCCCTTCGTCGCGGGTAAGCTCAGCATCGCCTTCGCCAGATCAGCCTCCAACTTGTCGAAAACTGGTTCTCCAAGACCGGGGGGAATTCCGCGGGCGACACACTCAATCACTCCACCGACTGAGTTTCCTTCCTTCCGCATCGTCTTGATGAGTTCAATCATTCGTTCGGCAGCAACCGGATCCGGGCAGCGAACAATTGATTTTTCGACATCCGAAAGTTCAACCTTCGAGGTGTCCACAACTGCCTCGATGCAATGCACCCGCTTTACAAAAGCAACTATCTGGAATTCAGAAAACCAGGCGCGCAACACTTTCTTGGCGATGGCGCCTGCAGCAACGCGGCCGATGGTTTCCCGAGCCGAAGCGCGGCCCCCGCCCTGCCAATTCCGAATGCCATACTTCGCCTGATAGGTGTAGTCAGCATGAGAGGGTCGAAAGGCGGTCTCCATCTCTCGATAGGCTTCCGGACGCGCATCCTTGTTCCAGACCATGATTGAGATTGGCGTACCTAAAGTGTAACCTTCAAATACGCCGGAAAGAATCTGGCATCGATCTTCTTCCGCGCGCGGTGTGACGATTTCGCTCTGTCCGGGTCGTCTCCGATCGAGCTCCAACTGCAGATCAGCCTCTGATAGAGAGATCCGAGGAGGGCACCCATCAACGACCGCTCCGACACCGCCGCCGTGTGATTCACCCCAAGTAGCGACGCGGAATAATACGCCAAAAATCGAAGACATTTCTGAGAATCAGAATTACTCGAAGCCCAAACCGCTGGCAAGTTACCGTTTTTGACGAACGCCTTGGGGGTGTAAAGCTAGGGGCAGATCTCCGAGCTGCCCGCCGAGAATAGCCATTTTCGCCGACGTTCGCCTTTTTGGGGAGGGACGGCCTCTGTTGTGCCGTCCTACTATTATCTTCGATCGAGTGAGAGGGAGAAATAATGGGTCCCTATAACGGCCGGCTCGGAGATCCGGCCCTACCGGTCTGAGCTGCAGAGAGACGGCGGATCCAGAACACAGAATTTTGACTAAGTCTGCGAGCAGAACGAACGTGTCCCTCAATGATTGCGCAACCTAAGCTTACTGTTCCAGATACTTTTCCATCATTTAGCCTCTCCCGCCTGCTAAAGACTGTCTTCGACCCACGTGCCGGCGAACGAGTCGCGATCTTGATCGATCTGGATGACCCGCAGGACATTAAGAACTTTGCGTTTTTGAAAAACCCCGACCTGACGATTCAAAAATACGCTTACGAGGTGTTTTACAAAGGCTTGAAAAAAGGCGTGCTCAGTGAGCTAAAGCTCAGCGGGGGCGAGATTTTTGCTTATAAAATCACGGGAGGAAGTAACCTTGATCTCCCGGACGCCGCAGTTGCACCCGATGGCACCAATCTAAGCCTCGAAAACGAAATCTATCCAAACTATAATATCATTCTTTGTATTTCGACTTATTCGGCAACTGCGCCCCTGACAGCTTTCGCCAAAAAATTTGGGTTCAGAGGTGCCACCCTTCACGGGTTAAATCAGATTATTCTGAATACTGGCTTGGCGGTCGACTACGGCCAGGTCAGCAAAGACGCTGAGAAACTGCGTCTTGGTATGACCCGGGCCGATTGGGTTGAGATCGATTTCACCTATGGCCGGGACGCATTCACTCTACACCTTGAACTGAGCAAACAAGAGGCGCAGAAAAGCCACGGCCTGTGCCGCGGCAAACCGGATATTGCAAACCTGCCTGCTGGCGAAATCTACTACGTGCCGACCGGTGCTTCCGGCCAGTTTCCTCTGAAATTTGAAGATGGAACCATAGGGCTGATGACGGTGAAGGATGGCAGAATCGTGGACTCCAGGTTACTGAAGGGAAACCAGGAGACGATTGACGCTCACAAGCAGAGACTCCAGAGTGACCCATTGACAGGTGAACTGGGCGAACTCGGATTCGGCACCCAGTTGCTGCCGGTATCCGGCCGCGATATTCAGGATGAGAAAATCCTCGGCACACTTCACGTGGCAACGGGCCGGAGTGATCATCTTGGCGGGCATTTGACTCCGGACAAATTCCGCAACAAAAAGAATGCGACACACGACGATATTTTGTTCGCACCGCACAAAACCCCGGAAATCAATGTCCCCCAGGTTCGAATGAAAAGGAATGGGGAAGTAGAGATCCTGATTGAGAGTTTTCAACCCGCTGCCTACATGGCTGACCTGCTGACATAGAAATCTGAGCACAACCGAATCCGGCGTTAACGAGGCCGCGATAAATGCTCGATGGAGGCTTGGAGGCGTGTGGTCCCTCGCAGCCGTTGCCGGCCCTAAATTGACACCATTTCACGGCGCCGACGGAGGGGACGCCCTCCAGGGAATCGGCCGGCAATGGTCCTTTTGCTCCGCGCTTTACACCCTATTTCCCTATGACGAGCATGTATGAAACCGATCTTCTGCTCAACCAGTATCTCCTTTTTCACTACGGAACTGCGGAGGATCAACTGCCATATGCTTTCGGGCCGCGGGATTCGCTTTTTTTCCCTCAACGATGCGTGAGCGAGTTTCTACCGGAGATCGGAAGGATTGAGCGTTCTCTTGACCTTGGTTGTGCTGTTGGACGCTCCACGTTTGAACTCTCGTGCTGGTCCGACGAAGTCCTCGGGATTGACTCTTCTCGTCGATTTATTCAATGCGCTCAATCAATCCAGAAAACAGGGCGAATTGAGATCCGGCGCACCGAAGAGGGAGTACTCTTCACGCTTCTGCAACGGGAGTTACCTCCGGATATCCGCCGCGCATCATGCCGGTTCGAAGTCGGAGACGCCACCAGGTTGGGGTCCGAGATCGGTTCGTTTGATGTCGTCCTCGCGGCTAATTTGATCGATCGCGTTGGCCAGCCGCGAAAATTACTGCGATCTCTCGCGGAAATCGTTCGTCCTGGCGGTCACCTGATTTTGACTTCCCCCTACACCTGGCTGGAGGAATTCACGCCGGCTGCGGAATGGATGGGAGGGACCCGCGACAGTCTAGGCCGTGCGAGGCTATCGCTCGCGGGCTTGACCGCTGAATTGAGTACCGGCTTCAGCCATCAACAGACCAAAGACATGCCGCTGCTGATCCGCGAACACGCGCGAAAATTTCAGTGGAGCGTAGCGCAGGGGACTCTTTGGAAGAGAAAATTCCCTTAGCCGGCAACGGGACACAGAGGGGGAATTTCACCACAGAGACACAGCTACAGGCCGTTGCGAAATGGCGTGTCTGTTTAGCCTGATCTTCCCTGGAGTTTTCGGGGAAATTACAGAATGGCGTAATGTAACATTGCAACATTGCTCATAGTCCCCAACGGTGTTCGGTGTTGGTAGGGCCGGATCTCCGAGCCGGCCGGTTCATGGCTTGCACCGTCACCCCTCCTCGGGCGGCTCGGAGATCCGCCCCTACCACATTCCCTTGCACGTATGCGCTCGCAAAACACACACGAAATGGCATTTCGCAACAGGCTCTGGCTAGCGCGCCGTTCTACCTGGCGGAACTGCGCCCGAAACCGGGGGCACGATTCTCGGACTCGAGGGGTTCACTTGAAGAGTCATGCGCATTTTGTCGTACCCGACTACCATCGCCTCAAGAAAATACGTCCGCCCGGCGGACATATCGCGAGTAGATATGCTTCCGACAAATTCTGCGCGTTCTGCAGGATTGATAATGACATAGCCTGGAGTCTGGGTAACCGGCTGGTCGTCAGACCATTGCACCAGCTTTTTCCCAGTCGCATCGCGAAGGATAAAATCGTATTTGCGACTGTCGCTGAAAATAAAGTTCACAGGCTTCCGGGATCGATTGATCAGCAAAAGGTGGGCCTCTAACGCACGCGTGTCAGACAGTCGAACGAACTCAGGGATAATTTTCAACCGCATCTCGACACCATAGTAAACCGGACCGGTGATGGGACCGAAGAGATTGGATTTTCTGGAGTTCGCGACCGCGGCGCCGGTTGTGTCTTTCTTGCTTTTGCCAACGAACGGCACCCACCGGTAAACTCCGCTGGAACTGGAACAACCAGCAAGCGAAATGAGCATCCCGGCACAGATCGCAACACGAAAATTCATTGCGACGGTTTAGCGGATGGCGAGCCAGGTTGCAAATCCTATCCGACATCATCAAAGTCGCCTATGCTCAGCAGTACCCTTGCACCGAATCCCCACGCCACGGCGCCGATCGCTCTTCTTATCATTGCGTTGCTGGGAGGTGGTCTTTACGCACAAGCACCGAAGATCATTCTCCCGACAGAGAATCACGCATTGCTGGAGGGCGACAGCGCCGCTTTCTACCAGTACGTGAAACGGGATTTCGAAGGCGTAGCGAGCGAGCCGTGGGAAGGTGGCCAATATGGCTTTGTCCGCGATCCCCGGCGTATAGGTAATACGATTATCTACACTCGCTTTCACGAGGGTATTGATATCCGACCACTTCGGAGAGACGCCGGCGGCGAGCCGCTGGACCTTGTTCATGCAATAGCCAGCGGCATCGTCGTTTATACAAACTCTGTGCCCTCCTCCTCGAATTATGGCAGATATGTTGTCGTCGAGCATCAGTTCGACGGATGCCCGTACTACAGTCTTTACGCACATCTCAGCGCGGTCCAAGTGAACGTCGGCGACCACGTTTCCCAGAATGATGTCATCGGTGTCCTTGGTCATACAGGCGAAGGCATCGACCGTGAGCGCGCACACCTTCACCTCGAATTGAACCTTCTCATCAACGGAGAGTTTGAGAAGTGGTACTCGAAGTATTTTCCGGCAGAAGGAAATCGGCACGGAATTTACAACGGCCAAAATCTCGACGGGTTTGATATTGGCCGGTTTTATCTCGAGCTGGCAAAAAATCCAACTTTGACGGTCCCCCAATTTTTCCAGGAAGAAACGACCTGGTACAAGGTACGCGTAGCGGCCTCCAAGCACATGGATCTGCTGCGGCGTTATCCATGGTTGTCTGAGGGCCGGCTGGAGGCGCCCGCCTGGGAAATTTCTTTTAACCAGGCTGGCATTCCGATTCGAGTGCAGGCTATTGATGGTCCGGTTATTCAACCAGTCGTTACATGGGTAAAGAACTCCCCGTATCCTTACGCCCCGCAAACAAGAGGTTATCTTCTGGGCAGCGGCTCGCATTTCGGCCTGAGCCCTCAAGGACGCCGGTATATGGATCTAATCAGTCCTGAAAATGAGTGACCACGAGCGGCACAGCATGCAGGCACGGCCTCGCTCCATGAGATATTTCTTTTTAACTTTGTTCGCATTTACCTTTTGCTGCCAGGCCGAGGATCGTTTGAGTCCCTCGGTGAGCCAACTCCTGGTTGCGATCGCACCGAGCTGGAACAGCATGAATGGAAAGCTTCAGCGCTTAGAAAAGACCGAAGAAGGATGGCACCCCGCCGGTCCCCCGATTGCGGTGCTTTTCGGGAAATCCGGATTGGCCTGGGGCAGAGGCTTGCTGGTTGGTCAAGGAGGAGGTCCGGTCAAGGTCGAGCGGGATCATCGAGCTCCTGCGGGCGTGTTTCGCATCGGAATGATCTACACATACGATCGCTCTTTACCGCCGGGCGCCGACTATCCGTTTCACACGGTGGCTGATGGAGACGCCTGGGTTGATGATATACACAGCAGCCAATACAACCTGCACGTCACTGTGGACTCACGCAATCCTCCCCCCTGGTTTCAGAAGCAGAAAATGCGGCGCGGAGATTTCGCGTACCGCTGGCTGATCGAAATCAGGCATAACGCTGATCCGCCTGTACCGGGATTCGGCAGTGCGATCTTCTTCCACATTCGACGCGGACCGCAACGCCCGTCCTCAGGATGCACCACTATGGCGGAGCAAAATCTGGTGCAGATTGTTCGCTGGCTCCGAGCGCGTGCCAGCCCCGAGTACGTTTGTTTGCCCAAGACCGAATATCTTTTACGCTGGCAAGCATGGGGACTGCCGGATCCCGCGGTCACACAGCTTTTCTAGCCTGGCTCTGCTCCGACCCTGCAGTGGACGTGGCAGGGGCAGATCTTCCGAGCCGTCCATCGAGAACTCGGCTGCCAGCCTGGAGTCGACCGGCTAGGAGATCCGGCCCTACCAACGCCGCAATCTAATCTGGAACTCGTTTCCTTCAGCACCTCAGAAGACTGAAACTATTTGAGGAATTTTCTGATCCATCGAAGTTGAGTAAATGATCGATAAACGGAGCAGCGCTCTGATCCTTGTTGGGCATGGATCAACTCTCAATCCGGATTCGAGCGCCCCAACGTTTCAACATGCCGACGAGATCATTCGGCGCGATGCATTCGCGGAAGTGCACTGCGCGTTCTGGAAGGAGGAACCGAGTTTGCGCGAGGTCTTGTACATGGTGGAGAGCGACCAAGTATATGTGGTTCCCAACTTCATCAGTGAAGGTTACTTTACAGAAACCGTCATTCCGCGAGAACTTGAACTTGGCGGCCCGATTTCACATCGCATGGGCAAAACGATCGGCTACTGTGACCCCGTAGGTAATGATCCCCGAATGATGGACCTGGTCCTGCGCGGCGCCCGGCGGGTCGCTCCCGATGTACCTGCTGACCAGGCATGCCTGCTGGTCGTCGGTCACGGGACGAGCCTGAATGAGAAGTCCGCCCAGGCGACCCTGCGCCAAGTCACGCAAATCAGACGCAAAGGGTGGTACGCGGAGGTCGCCGCGGCTTACATGGAAGAAGCTCCCTTTATCGCTGACTGGCGAAAAAACACGTCACAGCACTACGTTATCGTTGTCCCCTTCTTTATCGCGGACGGCTTGCACAGCTACCAGGATATCCCGGTTTTGCTCGGTATTGAACCGGAGGCGAGCGTGGCCGCCAGCCGGCAGGAGGTTTTCCGTCGCAATCCGTACCGCCTTGACGGCAGAGAACTATACTATGCCAAGGCAATTGGCTCGGAACCTTCGATGGCCGACGTCATTCTCGATACGGTCGATCGCTTCCTGCAAAAATATTCTAGCGAGGCCGCGCCTCGGACCAGCGAGGTGGAGGGGTAAAAAGGGCCGCGCCTCAGCAGCCGCATGACCAATGACGAACTAAAGGAGTTGATCCAGGCAGGGTATCACGCGATCGGAGAACTCGAGTTCGCGGAGACAACCGACGGCTACCGTCTTTACCATCGCAGGGATCGAAATTCCTTATCCAAAACAAAAGTTCTTCGCTCTCCCGAAGATGCCAGAGAAATCGCCAAATACGACCGCACAGGCGCGTACCGGCCGTTGAAAGGGGCGCCTAGCTTGCCTTCAGGCTGGGTGCTCGAACTACCGGATCTGGACGCGCTCCGGAGGGCTTTGGACTATTTCTATCCCGCGGCCCTGGGAATATGGAGAGCATTCAGAGAGCGAAGTGCAGGGGTCGTGAGTTTCCGCCATACGCTTGATCGTCAGACGGGGATGTATCGCATTGCTCAAAAGATAACCACCGGGCAGGCGGAAAATCTTGTGCAGAAGTTCTGCAGCTCCGACGGTCGCTGTTTGCGAACGATTCTTTGGGGAATCGAGCCGGATCGGCCTTCCGCATTTCTACCTTGCTCAAAATCTGATCCATCTGCCGATCAGACCGGCGAAGGCCGCAGGGTTATCCCTTATCTATGCCTTGAAGGCTGCAATATGCTAGTGGCCGCAGCGAGAAAAGTCGTTGTCGCTCGACGAAAAACCGAACGCTCAAAAGATGCCAAACTCGGAAACGCGCCTGAAAATCAGCATCACCAAAACCCTTGAAAAGCAAAATCGGTTGCAGATGAGTCAAGTTTTTCAGTATCCGCGTATCACCATCAAGTACCTGCTTTTCAAGGATTCTATCGCGAGGCCGCTTCACCCAATCGGTGCTGCTCCCAATGCGACCTTGAGATCCCTAGATCTCGCCGGTTTGAGGCGCGGCCTCGCCAGATCATGATCGCCTATCGTTGCAGAACGCTTGTCTCGATGCATGGGCCGCCCATTGAAAACGGCGCATTCGTAGTAGAGGGAGCATCTATAGTTGAAGCGGGCAACGTGCATCAAATTCTCCGCAAGCATTTGGGAGAGGTTGTCGACCTGGGCGAAGTAGCCGTGCTGCCCGGTTTGATCAATGCCCATTGCCACCTGGACTATACCCTCATGCGGGGAGCAATCCTGCCGGCGCGCAGTTTCGCGCACTGGGTTAACAGGATCAATGCCCTGAAAAGATCATTCACCGATAGCGATTACGTTCGTGCCATGCGGCTCGGCTTCGCAGAGCTCCGGCGAAACGGAATAACAACGGTTCTGGACATTGTTGCGAATCCGCAAATTTTTCCGTTCCTTCCGAGCGCTCCTATTCGAACATGGTTTTGCTTGGAACTCATCGACGTCCGCCCGCGCCCTTGGATTGACGAGTCGGCCTACGGCTCCTGGTTATTCTTCTCCGAGAAGGTGAAACCAGTTGGTGGACTGGGCCTCAGCCCGCATGCGCCATACACCGCCTCCTCGAAGATGTACGAACTCGCGCTCAAATGTTCGCGCATGCTCAATATGCTGGTCACCACCCACGTGGGCGAATCACACGAGGAATACGACATGTTCGCGGAAAATCGCGGAGCACTTTACGATTTTGTCTCGACGCTCGGACGGCCAATGACCGACTGTGGAACAACATCTCCGCTCCGGTATCTGATCAAAAACGGTTTAATCGACGAGGATTGCATTTTAGCGCACTTGAACGAATTGGATGGCGATGATCTGGAACTCCTTAACGACGCGAGATGGCGCGCATTGCACGTGGTCCATTGCCCGAAGAGCCATCGATTCCTGCATCATCGACGCTTTCCAATGGAGGCGTTGCTTGAGCGCGGCTTGAATGTCTGCCTCGGCACCGACAGCCTCGCAAGCAATGATTCGCTTAATCTTTTTTCCGAGATGCGCACCGCTAAAAAAAACTACCCAGAGCTCACGGCTCGGGAACTCTTGGAGATGGTTACCGTGCGACCGGCGCGCGCCTTGAAAATGGAGCGTCATTTAGCCAAGATCGCTAGCGGCTATCTGGCCGATTTAATTGCCATTCCCTTTACGGGGTCTGTCGATGAGGTATACGAAGCAATTATCCAAAACCGAGGTCCGATCGAATGGATGATGATCAACGGAAAAATCATGGCCTGATGCGCTGGATCGCGTCAGCTGTTGCCTATGGAATTTTGACCTTTCAGCCGCTCGGCGTTTTCGGAAGGCATAAGCCGAAACTCGCCGTCAAGCCTGCTCCCCCGAAGCCTTCTCTCGAGACGCTTCTTGAGCAAGGAGAACCAACCGTTGCCGCTGAAAGCGCCGCCGCGATTGATTCGTTCACCGGCGAGTTCTTGTTCGTAAAGAACGAGAATGCCCCTCAATACCCCGCCAGTTCAACAAAAATCCTGACGGCCCTTTTGGTCATCGAAGCTGGAGACCTCGACAAACTCGTAACGGTTGACCTTTCGGACACTAAGGTCGAA
>Ga0182033_10002054_pt1 | contig 10200 bp, 8 predicted proteins | sample tim00Cox0000000H_FD_125968 | JGI IMG/M metagenome (GOLD analysis project Ga0182033, IMG submission 125968) | Lab enrichment of tropical soil microbial communities from Luquillo Experimental Forest, Puerto Rico - timezero.00C.oxic.00.000.00H | ecosystem: Environmental > Terrestrial > Soil >...
CATCACCACCTTCGAGCCGACCAAAGATCCAGATCTAAAGTCAACGTACGACACCTATATTCTCCATCCGGAAGCCGCGGGCGCTTGGTGTGAAGCACACAATGGCGACGGTCCCTTGGACAGAATCGGAATGGAGATGGTCGACAAGTATTTGCGTCTTCGGCCACAGCGCTACAACGCGTTTACGCTTAATCGCTCATTCTTCTGGCACAGAATCGTACACGCAGATGCGTTCTATTCCGACTCCTACCGCCCTATTGCCAACCGCCCCGTGACGTCGCAAGACATGCAGAACGACGCGAGATTGATCGCAGCAATCGCAACTCTCAATCAGACAGCGATTCCTTATATTCTAATTCATCTTCCGTTCTATCCAGAGGTTAAGTCCGGGCAGGAGTATTGGTGGCCGAGCTTGGCGCAGATCGCGGGACAAATAGGCCGGATGACAGGTCGGCCGATGTACGGTTGGCTCGATCACTTTCCTCACCCAGTGCCGAATCCCGAGCGCATGAACCATTCGGCAGACAACATGCATCCCTCGCCCTGGGGAATGCAGATGTACGCGGACGCCGTGTCCGAGATCGTTCTCAAAAACGGCATCCATTAGGGTGCGTAGCGGCCGGTCTCCATACCGTGGAAGATGGGGATAGCCGAAGAACAATTGCCGCGAGATACTTTGTGCGTATTCAGAGAGGGTCGGGATGCCGAACCACCACATATCGAGCAGATCGTGATCGTTCCCGGTCGCCGCCCTCACCTTGTTAAAGAAGACCTCGAATTGACCCGGTGCGAGCGGCGCGGCGTCAGGAAGACCGAGCGCTTCCCTGAGTGACCCGCCTTTGGCACCCAAAATTGTCGCCACTGAGCCACGGAAAACCGCGCCCGGTTGCAGCGCGATTTCTTGACGCAGCCGATCAACAATCGCGCTTGATTTACGGATATTGAATGCATCGCGTTCGGGAAAATACGAAATCGCGGGAGCCCTTCGGGCAAGAAAATCGCCGCACCGCCAGGCCACCACCAGAGAAAGAGCAATAACCACGATCGGCAAAACGAATCGCTGATTCCACGCTAGGCGGTCCGCGACCGTAGCAGGCGCAATCGCCAAGATCGACCGTGCGATGAATCGGACGAGAAGCCAGATTGAGAAAAGGCTGAAGAATGACCAAAACGGATGCATTGCTACAATGACATAGATGGGGCTGATAGTGACGTCGGTGACGATGCCGAGGCCGCAGCACAGCCAAAATATGAGCAGGCTCGTCCAAAGCAGCGCAAACCATCCACCGACAGCCGATAGCGGCCGCGGCATTCGAATCCACGCGGCGACGCCGCCTGCACTGATTGCAAAGTGCAGCCAATATGCACCGGTCAACGCGCCCGGAAATGGCAATGGGCGAGTGCAAAGGACCGCGGCTTCGCAAAGCCAATGCTGCGCCGCGGCTAACTTCGCGCTCGACAGCTCGATCGGCCAGTGAATTTGCGGCAACGAGATCTCTTCCCCTCCGCCCTTGGCGAAACGTGCCGTTAGCGACTTGGACGCCGTGAAGAACTCAAAAATGCCGAGTGCGTAGAAGATCGCAAACGCATAGAAACCGGCAGCAACGCGCCAAAAAACTTGCCAAACAGAAGATGAAGCCAGCAGGATCAGCGCGCAGAGCAGAACCAGGCCGGACATGGTGCCGGCGCTATAAAACGGCGCGGTCAATAGACACACGAGTATGAGCACGACCATGCAGGTCGCGAGCGCGGCATTGATGGCGCAGCTATAAACCGGACCGCGCGCCGACCAGTTGTGGTTACCAATCAAAACGAACACGGTGAGAATGAGATTGCACAGCGCCAATGTATTGGCCCACTGCGGGCTTGTTGCAACGACGCCCTGCAAACCAAATACAAAATTGAACGGAGGGAAAAATAGAACGACGAGCCAAAGCGCGGCAGCGAACGAAAATGCGCGTGAAAATCCAAGCACGACCCCCAGGACGAAACAGGATACGGTCACCTCCACAAAATATACGGTCATGGAGACGACGAACTTGGTCGCCGACCCGAGATCGGACTGAAATATCCAAGCGCCGGGATTAAAGTACGGATTCATGGGCATAAGCATGCTGCCCATCCCTTGGAACGGATTTAGCGCGGTGACTCCGAGCGGTCGCGCCCAATCCATGTACGCGTTCGCGAGCCAAATGCTGAAATCGGCGTCTCGGCCAACGTAAAGCAGCGTCGGATCTGCTGACCAAATCCTTATGCAGCTCAATAAGACGACCAAATAGGCGATTGCATACGCGAGGGGCATCCTGCAGCGGATGCCGGCGCGCGATAGGCGACCGTTCCAGAGTGAAAGTCCTGTTGGCGTGCCCGTGTGCATGTGAAAACGATATTGAAGGGTCGCGCTGCTCGATGAAGCAGCCCGATTGCGGGCCTGGGAACCGCCGCTAGCTCGTAAGCGCCGGACTCACCGGTAGCAGAGGCCGAGCATCGATCCGCTTTTGCAAGGCCTGGGTCAATGGCTTTTCAAACACGAGGTGCGTCGCGGCAGCAACTAGGAGAGCCGTCGCGAGCATCGCGCCGGCGTATGGCCACATGTGATCGAGCGGGTTGATGGCGAACGTGGCAACAATCCAGGCCAAAAACGCAAACGCGAGAGTATGCGTGAGATAGAGCGCGTAGGAGATATCACCCAAGAATACCACTGGCCGGAGGATGCGGCTGGTCACCGGTCTCAGAATTGATGATAGGGACGTCGCAGCGACGATCAACGCTGCTGCCAAACCGCAGCTATATTGTCGCGGCATCTCCGGGACGGTGAGGGCATACCAGAAGACCGCAGCAGCGATTGAGATGATTGTGACTTGGATCGACATCCGAATGCCGGCACGATAAGCGAGCGCGATGATCATGCCGAATATGAATTCGATGATGATCGGATCGGCGAGATAGGCGAAGGAATGCGACGCGGGCGGTGCGAAGAAGCCGACGGAAGGGGCATTCGGTGCAGGGCCCAGAAGAACAAACAAGACGAGGAACACGCTGGCCGCCGCTACGACGGCAAACCGGCCTTTCGCGAACAGTGCGACCGCAAATATAGTGTAAAAGAACATCTCGAAGATCAAGGTCCAGCCGACGAACAGGAGTGGAGCCTCGTAAGGAACGTGTGGAGCAAAGAAGAACGAGCCGAGAACCGCCTTGGTGGAGGCGTACGGAACCACAAACCAGATGAAGATCGACGTCGTCGCCCAATACAGCGGCACGATACGAGCAAGGCGCCGGGTGAAAAATTTGCGGGACGCACCGGGCTGGCCGAACAGGCGTTCGGAGGAATAGACCATCACGAATCCGGAAATCACAAAGAACAAATCGACCCCGAAGGGGCCAACGGCAAAAGCCGGGAATGACGCGGCTTTGTGTTCCGCGATCAACGTCGTTGAAGCATGTCCTATAAGCACCAAGAGCGCGGCGATCGCTCGCAGCGCCTGAATTGAAACTAACGACGGGGAACTCGATCCGGTGGGCTGTGAAATTCCCATATCCCCTCACGCGCGGTAACCTTACTGTATTGCTTGTCTGGAAGCCAGACACGCAACTCCCAGCATGCTACGTCAAAGAGGCAAGTCGCGCGGACGCCGCGCGATGGCGCACATGTTTCCAAGCTGCACGCCGATGTCGGGCCCCCCGTGTTCGGGAAGCCATTTGGCTGGCAGGCCCAGTACGGTAAGGCCGGCGCGCGCCAGAAACGCCGCCGGAAAATAATTTGTGGTGCAGATAACTTCCAGCACCTCGAAACCGCACAACCTGAGCAGCAGGCGTATGGATTCGGGCGAAAAAAGCTGCGGATGCTGCAGTGTGAACGGCGGCCAACGATGACCGAGCAGGCGAGCAAGCCAAGAACGAACATTGTGCGTGATGATCATCAAGACGCCGTCCGGCTCGAGCGTCGCAAACACGTCGCGCAACACGCCGCGCGGTTCGAGCACGTGATCCAGCACGTGGATCATCACCGCGGTCGAAACCGCGCAGGCGGGCACCTGCGCAGCCGGCAACATCGTGCTGAGGATGGTAGCATTGCGTCCGGCGAAACGTCGCGCGAGGTCCCCATGCACCGCTCGGTTCGGTTCCGAAAGCCAAAAGCGATCGAACTGTCCGGCGCGGGCGCAGGCCTCTGCGAACAGACCCACATCTGCCCCGATTTCGAGCAGTCCGCCGCGCATCCGGCTATGGCGACGGAGAATGTTCAGATACCCATTTTGCGTGCGCTCACGCGAGTCAAGCGGTACGCCGGCCATGTTTTCCGCCTGCTCCGCATAAAGCGACTGCAGTCGTTCCGCGCTGTAGTAAATCGGACAGTAATAGGCATCGCATTTCCCACAACGGACATAAGTGAAAAACACCCGTCCCGGAGCGTAGCCCGAAAGAAAGCGACCGTGCTCCGTGAGAGGTATGTTCTCGGCGCGAGGCGAAGAGCACACGCGATCGTGCGCGGCCGAAGCCGGCGTATCGCAACATGGGCAGTTCGTCCGTTGCGCGTAACAATTCGAGGGCGATGTTGCTACCAGCATCGCCTTCTCTCGTATGGAACTATCCGACGCAATATCGGGCCTGGTCGTGGACATCGCGTGTTCTCAACCGCTGCGTTGGATGGCGAACATCCTCTGCAGCGCGGCGATCAGGCGGGCCAGGCCCTCTCCTCTCTCGGTCAATGCGTAACCGGCAGAGGTCGGAATGGCCCATTTATTCTCGAGGATCAGTGCAAGGCGATTCTCGAAGCTTTCCGTCACGATGTATCGCTGCAGAATGGCAGAGTAAAGCTCGGCTTGTGCCGGTCTGGCAAAAAGATCCACGAGTATGCGCAGGGACACTGATTTGTACAACGCGCCAAACACCATAAGGAAAATCATCGTCGCAAACCAAAAGATGATCGATGTGGTCCAGAAGCTGACCGCGCGGTTGAGGCCGACTGCGACCCCAAGCGTCGTGACATAGGCAACCAAAGCAACTGTAATCGCAACCAAGGCGGCCGAAGCGGTCTGGCGCAGTCGAAGGATTACGGCAACGGCCGCGACACAGAACACAAAACCCGCTGCGCCGAGCACAACGCTCGTGTGCACCGTATCCGCCCTTATCAACCGGTCGCCTCCAGAGCGAGCAGGAGAACTGCCCTGCGACAGATCCACGCCACCGTACGGCCACGCCACGGCGTCAGCACGATTGCGTCGCCGGAGCGGCAAACAAGTCCAGCCGATTCCAGCCCGGCGAGGCGATGGCGCATGATCCAATCTAGTCCTTCGCCGCCGCGGTAACTTCGAGCAAGTTCCGGCGCCGACAGCGGCCGGTCGGAGCGATGCATCGTGATCAGAAGGCCGAGCGTGTAACCGCGCGACAAAAGCGCCCAGATTTCCAAAAAGAACAAGACCGCAGTCCCTATGGCCATAGCCCCGATAATGATCTCCGCTGCGTCGCTTGGCTGCGCCGCCGGAATGAACAAAAGCGCGCCCGCCCAGGCTAGGAAGACAACAATCACGCTGATGAGAAACTGGAGCGCGTTACGCCCAGCGACGCGCGGCATGCGGGCACTCACAAAGAGACAGAACGGCAGCATCACCGACGCTACAAAAGCCGCGGCAAGCGGGCCTGAGACTGTGAAGTCGAACGAAAGCATTGCTATCGACGATTAGCGGTATGACCACAGGAACCGAGGCGCCACGCCATCGACAAGCGAGTCAAAGCTTATTTCCCACAAGTCCCTCCCGAAGCAAAACTCTGAGCACTCCGGTTGCCGTGTGCATCATGCCCCAGGCAGAGGGATGGAGGTTGTACGGCGAATGATTCATCCGCTCGGGCTGTTGCACAGGCAGATCGAGATGTTGGAGCAATCCGATCACACTGTGACCGGTGACTGTTTGCAGGTCGGAGCGCTCGTTTCGCGATCATCGTCCCACGCGAACTCCTTGCCGGCCGCCAGTTCGGGATAGTAGGGCAGATGAATGAGTAGATACGGAATACCAGTGTTTGCAACCGCGCTGACCGCCTGCAGGAACTTCTCGTCGTGGGAGAATGGGCGATCCGGAGTGTCTCGCGCAACCCGATCTATTGCTTTTGATGACTCGAACGGGTCTTTATTGACGATCTTGTTCAAGATGAACGATCGGGACAAATCCGCTGCCGAATAGCGCGTTGTGCGCAGTCTGAGGTATTTGTCCACGATTTCCCGCGTGACTTCATCGGCACTGCCTTTAACGGATTGACACCAGTCCAGCGTCGCGCGCGGGTGAAGCAGGAACGTATCATAGGCGAGCGTCGGATTGGTCGTCTTGGTCGGCGTAGTCACGGTGAACACCCTCGGTTCACCGCCAACGACAGTCTCAAAGCGCCAAATTCGTCCCGGTCGCATGCCTGTAGTGGTCGTCAGCGCGAAAATTGCGAAATTCGGCCGGTATTCGGGCAGCCTGGTGGCTGCCAGATCAAACATCCGCATCACGCCCATTCCATCACGGGCAAAGTTGAGCACGTGAACGCTTCGCCTGGTTAACCGTTGCAGATCGCGCTGGAGATAATTTGTCCAAGTCAGGTTTTCCGGACCGCTGAACCAGGTAAACGAGTCGCCGAACACTGCTATCTTCAAATCGGCTGAGGCGTAGTCGCCTTCGATGAGCCCGCTTCCTCCAATAGCGTTGATCGGATTGAGCCGCGCGCAATCGCTTACGATGCCACGCTCGATGCGGGTCCAATCGACGTCTTCGCGAACGTACTGATATCCTTCGTCAGGATCGAATATCCAAAGCGACCGATTGTAGACCTCGATGGGCGGCAGGTTTGCCGGATTCACGAGACGCCAAGGCAGCATCAATCGCGCATCCGTGCGCAGCAGCAGCAGCCGGTGCCCTGCCTCCACGAGCACGAAACCGATCGCGAGGGAAATGATGCCGACGGCGATGGCAGTGCCGATCTTGCGCATGACGCGCCGTGCGGCGGCTCCACTATTCGCTTGGCCGATTTGCGTCACGCAAGACTCCGTTGGGGCACGATATGACGTGAGGCGTTCGCCGCCTACTTCGGCGCGTTGTCCTCTCCGACAATGGCTGAGCGGGCCTCGAGCAGGAAGGGGCGCCAGCGTCCTGAGATGACCTTGATCTGTGACAGAATTTTTTGCTTTTTCTCGGGCGAGAGGTCGCTGCGCGGATCGGCGAGCCTATCGAGCTCATCCTCGAGCTTGGTCCAAAATTGCCTGCCCCCGAATCCTGAGCGAATCGTGGTATCCAACTGGTGCATGCGCCGGCTAGCAAAATCATCCAACATATCGAGCATGATCCAGGCAGACAGGAGAATCGCGCCGGCAACGACCGCGGTTTTGAACACAAACTGACCAAGCGGCCCGACAGTGGAATTGGCGGTGGCCTGCGCAGGCGGTTCTTTGGGTGCTTCCATATCAGTGCTCCATAGGTGACGCGCGATTCCTATTGTTCACGATCATATCCCAGCTTTGCGCTCAAGCGGCCACTCCGCAGGCGCAGGCGGCGCTGGTGCAACGAAGTCAGGGAACGCGCCCCTCGATGTTCAAACATGAACGGCCCGCAGTGAACGCCTGGATCCGGGTCCTGCCATACGTGCTCTCCTGGGGCACGCTCGCGCTGTTGTTGGTCATCGGCATGACCCGTGTTCCGGCGGCGCTCTATGCGCGGGTGGACGGTCAGTGGGCGAAATGGAACGCAGAGGCGATCCTGCACTTCGGCAAGCCGTTCGATCTGAGCCCCTACAACATGCTTGCAGGGACCGGTTCAATCTATTTGCCAAATCTTCCTTGGTTAAACCCGGGAGCACTGGCGCTCGTGCTGCCGCTCGGGGAGCAGGCGAAAGACATCGTTTCCTACGCCATTTATGCAGCCGAGCTTGCGGCCGGCATTGCCGTGCTTGCGCGCGCGATCGGATTTTCCTGGCTGACCGCCACCGCAGCCGCGCAACTGCACCTCTACCTGCTCTTTCCCCCCTTCTCCGAGGCGTTGCGAATTTTGGATTGGTATTCGCTGATACCGGCTTTCGCTCATCTGACCGCGGTATTGAATTTTGCATTGGTTCTCATTCTCGCCTGCGGCCGCGCCGGCAATTGGCCGCGCAACCTTGTTGTGTCGTTTGGACTTTTTGCCTTGTTGATCTGCGGGCTGCTGTCGGCGCCGTTCACCTTCGTTTTTGCCACGCCTCCTTATCTCCTGATCGGTGCCATTCTCATCGTGGCGCGGCGACCATCGCGCGGTGAATGGGGCTGGAAGATCGTTGCGCTTGCCCTGTGCCTTGCATTTTTCTTCGCATCCGGGCTGCCGGATTACTATCTCGGCACGATTGCCACCGCTGCTCGAACGCCGAGCAGTGCGGTCGCGTGGGACCAACTCCTGTCCCCTCTCGCCTGGCTGCGGATGTTCCGCGATTTTCCGCTGTGCCAAAATCCATGGCTGCTGTTGTGCCTCAACGATCGCGGGGCATGGCTGCTGATTGCGAGTCTCATCGGCGCAGGGCTGGCGATCGTTACGCGACGCGGCGACGTACGGAGCGTCGCCTGGGCGCTGCTCGGATATATCGCTTTTGCCCACATCTATGCCTACGCGTACCAGAACGGATGGCTGGGGCCGGTCGCGGTTCTGTCCCACCATTTTTTGATTTGGTCAGGCCTGTCATTCGTTTGCATCTTTGCTGTGGTCGGCCTGTTCGAACCTTTGCGATTGTTGATGTCGAGCGCGTCCGAACAACCGAGGACGTCGGCTCGCAAACAACTAGCAATTTTTTCAGCAAACTTGGTTCTTGTGGCTCTGGTCATTGTCATCGCCGTCAGAATTTTGGGCCACCCCTACGGAACCTATCGCTATCATCTCCCCCAACTCATGATCGGTGCTGCGGCCATCGGCAGCCTGCTAATCGGCATCGCGCTCATTCGAAGCTACCGCGGTCGCCAGCTTCGCACCCAGGCGTCGATGGTTCGCGCAAGCAACTGGCTCGGCGTATCGATGCTTTGCCTGTTTCCGGTCCTCGCATTGGTCCATTTGTCCATGGGAATTCGTGAGGACGTCCCGTCCGCTCGCGAGCCGTCGCTACGTAACTACTTGGGTGAACATGCCGCGATCGCGCCGGGCAAACCCTTTCGGGGATATACGGCCACGATCTGGATTGACAAAAGCGGCAAGATAGCCGCGGATGCCAACCGCAAGGTGTTTGCCGATAGCGCATTGTACGTTTCCGGGCGTGAATATTTCTACGCGCACTATGCGGAAACGTTCACGGAAACCGATCTGTGGCGGGCGGACATTCCTACCTTGGAGGAATATGGACAGTGGACCTCGCTGCAGGCGCATGCCTTTGCCATGCTGCTGCTTGCAGCGCCGGGAACGCGAGATTATCCGCATTTGCTCCGTGTTTTCGCGATCGAGCCCGATATTTTGCGCCTGCTCGGTGTCCGTTATGTTGTTACCGATGCCGACAGCATCGGCGAGTCAGCAATACTTCGCCGCTCCGTCAGCGACCCGGATGCTGTGAGCGTTCGTCTGTTCGAATTGGCGGATGCCAACCTTGCGACCTATAGCCCCACCCAGTTCGTGATGGCCGCCTCAGCGAATGCAATCGCAAACCGAATTTGGGAAAACAAAGACCGCCTCGATCAGGTCGCCGTAGTTTCGGACGATATTCCTGGGACGCCAGCACGGGCGCGGAACGTCGCGATGACGGTCGAGCGAGACGGCTTCCGAATACGGGCGCAAAGCGACGGTCCAGCACATATCATCGTGCCGGTGCAGTTTTCGCATTGTTTGGTCGTGAGCAATGGCGCTCCGGTCCGGCTGACGCGTGTCAACCTTATGCAAACTTTGCTATCGTTCGATGGCAAGATCGACGCCCGCATTGAATTTCGCTTTGGGCTGTTCGCCGACAATAGCTGTCGGCTTCGGGACGGACTGGACAATCGAGCGCTTGGGCTTTGATGCGGAGATTCAGTCGGGCTTCTGTCGGAACCGGAGTGTCTTGCGCAGGGCCACGGAATCGAAATGGCGAGCAGTGGGGCACGGCACCCACCAGGTGAGTTGTGCCGACAACGAATGGTGATGCGGCTTGGTTTATCTGGTCACGGGTGGTGCAGGTTTCATCGGCTCCGCCGTGGTGCGCATGCTTGTGACCGGCGGGCACACCGTAGTGGTGCTCGACAAGCTCACCTACGCCGCG
>Ga0182033_10002055_pt1 | contig 10194 bp, 10 predicted proteins | sample tim00Cox0000000H_FD_125968 | JGI IMG/M metagenome (GOLD analysis project Ga0182033, IMG submission 125968) | Lab enrichment of tropical soil microbial communities from Luquillo Experimental Forest, Puerto Rico - timezero.00C.oxic.00.000.00H | ecosystem: Environmental > Terrestrial > Soil >...
GAGGTCGGCGAGATTCGCGTCAAGGGCTATGTCACGGTCGGCTATTACAAGGATGCGGACAAGAGCCGGGCCGCCTTCGATGCGAGCGGCTATTTCATCACCGGTGATCTCGGTGTCGTCGATGCCGAAGGAAGGCTGTATTTTCGCGGACGCATCAAGGAAATGATCAAGACCGGCGGCATCAATGTTGCGCCAGTGGAGGTCGAGGAAACGCTGATGGCGCATCCCGCCGTCAAGCTTGCCTGCGTCACCGGCGTTCCCGATGCGCAGCGCGACGAGATTGTGGCCGCGCTGGTCGTGTGCCGGCCGGGTGAGCACGTCGAGCAGGCCGACCTTCTGGCGCTCTGCCGGCGCCGGCTTGCCGCCTACAAGATTCCCCGCCTGATGAAGTTCGTGAGCGAAGCGGAGCTGCCGCTCACCGTCACCGGCAAGCTCCAGAAGAACCGGCTGGCGGAATTCTTCACCCGCGGCGCATGAGCTCGATCGGGAAGAGATGATGGCGCAAGCCGCCTGCGTCGCGCACACCCAGGATGTTCTCGGCGAGGTCCCGCGCTGGCATCCGCTGGAACGCGCGCTCTACTGGATCGACGCCTTCAAGCCGGCGGTTCATCGTCTCGACCCCGCAAGCGGGAAGCTCGAAAGCTTCACGCCGCCGGAGAAGCTCGGCTCCTTCGCCCCGCGCGCGGGCGGAGGATTGCTGATCGCCGGGCGCGGCGGCCTCGCTCATTACGATCCGGCGAGCGGCACGCTCGATCGGATCGTCGACCCGGAGGGCGGCGGCGCCGTCAACATCCTCAATGACGGCCGCTGTGACCGGCGCGGGCGATTCTGGGTCGGCTCGATGAGCAAGACCATGGAACGCGCGAGCGGCTCGCTCTACCGCCTTGAGCGCGGACACCTCGCCGCCGTCGATGACGGCATCTGGGTCGCGAACGGCGTGTGCTGGAGCCCGGACGAGCGCCGGATGTATCTTGCCGACAGCCATGTGAAGACCATCTTCGTCTACGAGTTCGATCTCGCTGCGGGAACGATCGGGCCGCGCCGCGTGTTCGCGACCATGGGTGACCGCCCCGGCGTCCCCGACGGCTCGTCGGTCGATGCCGAGGGCTTCATCTGGAACGCGGTGTTCGACGGCAGCTGCCTGCTGCGCTATGCGCCGGACGGGCGCGTCAACCGCATCGTGCAATTGCCGGTCAGCCGGCCGACTGCCTGCGCGTTCGGCGGCGCCGACCTTGCCACCCTTTACCTGACGACGGCGCGGTTCCGCCTTGCGCCGGAGCGGCTCGCGGCCGAGCCGCTCGCCGGCGGCCTGCTGGCGCTCGACGTCGGGGTCAAGGGCCTGCCGGAGCCGCTCTATGCCGGATGACTCGCTTTCGTCACGACAGGTCACGCGGCGACGATGCGAAAGCCGTGCAGGGTCAGCTGCTCGTCGATGTCGGTGAATACCACTTCGACCCGTTGGCCGATCGCAATCTTCTGGTCGCCGGCGCCGACGATGCGCGAGGTGAGTCGCGGTCCCTCGTCGAGCTCGACCTGCACGACATTGTACGGCGTTTCATCCCGGAAGGCCGGGAACCACGCCTTGTGAACGATGGTGAAGGTGCTGATGTGCCCGCGGCCCGATGCCTCCTGCCACACGATATCGTCGCAGAAGCAGAATGGGCAAACCGGCGCGGGCGGCAGATGCGGCTTGCCGCAGGCACCGCAGGTCGGCAGCATCAGGCGATGGGCGCGGCAGCCCTGCCAGAACGGCGCGTTATCAGGCCCGATGCGCGGCCGCGGCTTCCGGTAGGAGGTCATCGGTTGGGGTTCCTCATGCGGCAAGCATGACCGAATCGCCCCACGCGGTGCCCCACTGCAGCACCGCGGCATTGGCGATCTGGCTTGCCCCCGCGGTGCCGCGCAATTGCCTGACCATCTCGCAGATCGAGTTCCATCCGGCGACATGGGCTTCCGACAGGAGGCCACCCGACGTGTTGACCGGCAGCGCGCCTCCGAGCTCGATCCGGCCGCCCTGCACCCAGGCGGCGGCTTCGCCGGCGGCGCAATATCCGAACCGTTCGAGGGCAAACAGCACCAGCGGCGAGAACGCGTCATAGGTGTAGAAGCCCTGCACGTCCTTGCGCGAGAGGCCGGCTTGCGCGAACACCTCGAAGTCGATCTGCCGATCGGCTGAGCGTCGCGCGGACTGCTGATTGATGCCGAGGCTGCGCGGCGCGAAGATGAATTCGTCGCGGCCGCTGCGTGTTCCCTGCATGCCAATGACGCGCACCGGCTTCTGGCGCAAATCACGCGCGCGCGCAGTGCGCGCGACGAGAACCACCGCGGCGCCATCGCTGATCAGGCAGCAATCGAACAGCCGCAACGGGTCGACCACCATGCGCGCGGCCTGGTGCGCCGTCAGCGTGAGCGGCTCCTGCATGATCGCGCGCGGATTCCTGCACGCGTGGTTGCGCATCGCGATCGGCACCGCGGCCAGCTGAGCGCTGGTTGCGCCGTAGAGGTGCATGTAGCGCTGCATGGCGATGGCGGCCCCGCCCGCGGGCGCGGTCAGCCCGTAGGGCGGTGCCTCGCCATGCGTGCCGCCTTCCTCGCGGTTGCCCTCGACATCGCCGGGGCCGCCGAGAAAACCGCGCTCGCGCGTGAAGCTCACGGCGGTCACGCACGCGACCACGTCGGCAAGCCCGGCGGAAACCGCGAGCATCGCATGCTGGAGCGCGCTGGTGACGAAGCGCCCGTGCAGCCATGCCTGGTTGACGTAGCGGATCTCGAGCCCAAATGCTTCGGCGATGCGGTCGTAGTCGGGCCCGAGCGGCCAGCCGAGGTGGACCGAAAGCCCGTCCACGTCGCTGCGCTCAAGTCCGGCATCGGCGAGCGCGCTCTTGAACGCTTGCGCGGCAAGGGCGAGCTGGCTCTCCGTGAGCCCGCGGCCGAAGGCGCTCGTGCCGATGCCGACGATGGCCGCGTCGATGTTCACGTCGTCACCCGTTCGGGCGCAATACGATCCGCCCGACGGCCTTGCCGGACTCGACCAGCACATGCGCCTCGGCCGCCCGCTCAAGCGGCAGCGCCAGCGAAATGATCGGCTTGACCGCGCCGCGTGCAACCAGCGCGAGGCAATCCTGGAGCTGCTTGCGCGTGGTGCTAGTGGCGCTGAGCATCGATATGCTCTTGAGGAACAGCTGCGCCGGATTGAACGGCACGAACTGGCCGGTCAGCTGACCGATCATGATCCAGCGCCCGCCCGTCGCCAGGCTGCGGCGGATCGCATCGAACAGCTGGCTGCCGACGTTGTCGATCGCCACGTCCACCCCCTGCCCGCCGGTCGCGTTCTTCACTGCGCCGGAGAAATCCTCGCCGCGTGCGTGCACGATCACGTCGTGCGCCCCGAGCGCCCGGATGCGCTCGGCCTTCTCAGGAGAGCTGGTCTGCGCGACCACGTAGGCTCCGGCGAGCCGGGCAAGCTGCACCGCGTGCATGCCGAGCCCGCCGCCCGCGCCCGTGACCAGCACGCTCTCTCCGGCGGCGAGCCGGCCGACCTCGCGGATCGCATTGAGGATGGTGCCGATGGCGCAGGCCACGATCGAAGCGTCCTGCAGCGCCATCCCTTCGGGCACGAGCGCGACGTTGTCGTCCTCGATCGCGACATATTCCGCGTAGCCGCCGACCAGACCCCAGTCGCCGGTGAACTTGCGCTCCGGGCACAGCGGCTCGCGTCCGGTCCGGCAGAAACGGCAGGCACCGCAGATGTGATAGCGCTGGGCGGTGGCCACGCGGTCATCCTTGCGGAAGGCGCGCACGTCGCGGCCGACCTCGACCACGGTCCCGGAGATTTCGTGCCCCAGGATGCAGGGCATGAGCACGCCGGATTTCAGCGTGCCGTTGCGCGTGACAACGTCGTGAAAGCACACGCCGCAGGCGTCGACCCTGATGATCACATCCTTCGGTCCCGGCGTCGGATCGGGAAGCTGCTCGATCTTGAGGACATCGGTGCCGCCCGGAGCGCGCACCACCATCGCTTTCATTGCTGCCCCTTCCGCGGCTTGAACTTCAGCAGGGTCACCTCCGGCGTGATGTCATCGAACACGGCTTCGACCGCAAGCCCGATGCGAAGCGCGCCGGGCTCGACCCCGACCGGATTGGAGAACAGACGCACGCCGCAGTCGAGCCGCACCTGGATCACCGTGTAGGGCACGTCGAGACCGTCGAAATAGGCGCGATGAAAGACGCACCAGGTCTCGACGGTGCCGCTTGGCGCCACCGCATGCCACTCGGATATCTCCGACCGGCAGCCGGGGCAGAACCGCGTGGCGGGAAGCCGGCAGGCATCGCAATTCCCGCAGCGCTGGACGCGCACCTCGCGCCGGCGCAGCCCCTGCCAGAAAGGCCGGTCCGCTCCCTCGACGCTCGGCAAGGGCCTCATGACGGCTGCCTGCCATAGATGATCGAGGTCACCACCGGTGCCGCCGCCATGTAGTGGGCGAACGCGCAGTCCTTCACCTGGCGCTCGCCGCACGCGCCGCGAACCTGGCGCACTGCCTCGAGATTGAGCGCCCAGCCCTGCATGTAGGACTCGGACAGATGGCCGCCCGAAGTATTCGTCGGGTAGCGCGCGCCGAGCGCCAGATGGCCCTCGGCCACGAACGGTCCGCTCTCTCCGTCGCCGCAATAGCCGAAGCCTTCGAGCGAGAACAGCACGGTCGGCGTGAAATTGTCGTAGATCATCAGCGTTGAAATGTCGCTGTGCGTAATTCCCGCCGCGCGGAAGCTCCTTGCCGCTGCTGCGCGCATGGGCGTGCGCCAGAAATCGTCGGGCGGAAAGCTCGAGGCAGCAAGCTGCGTCGCCATGCCGTAGCCGCGCACGTGCACGGGCGGCTGCCTGAGATCGCGCGCGCGCGCGCCGGAGCTCAGGATCAGGGCGACGCCGCCATCGTTGATGAGGCAATAGTCGAGCAGGTGCAGCGGCTCGCAGATGTAGCGCGAGGCGTGATAGTCGGCGAGCGTAAACGGCGTGCGCATCACGGCCGAGGGATTGAGGGCGGCGTGATTGCGAAATGTCTTCGAAACGGTGCCGAGCTGGTCCGCCGTGGTGCCGTAAAGCTCCATATGGCGACGCGCCATCAGCGCGTGGAATGCGCCGGGCGAGGTCATGCCATAGGCAAACCACTGGCCGCCGCCGCCGCTGCCGTAGGTGTCGCCCGCGCCGCCATAGCGGTCTCCACCCGAGCGGCCATTGTTGCCATAGACAAGGGCGACGGTATTCGCGAGGCCGTCGCGGATGAGGGCTGCCGCCGTCTCGATGCAAATGCCGGAGAATCGGCCCTGCCCGGGGGTGATGCTCACGTACGAGGGATTGACCCCCGCGATCTCGCAAAAGCGCTGATAGTCGGGAATGCGGTTGACGATCAGCCCGTCGATATCCTCGAAATGCAGGCCGCAGTCGGCGAGCGCTTCGTTGAGCGCCCACAGGCCGAGCTCGTAGGCGTCGTATTCCGGCAGCTTGCCGTAGCGGGTGTGCCCCACGCCCACCACCGCAACACTGTCCGCTCGGGCCATCGGATTTCCTGCTCACGCGTCGAAGGACGCGGCGCGCTCATGTTTCGGGACGCGGCGCGGCGGGCCAAATTGGGCCAGGCACAGCGCGTTGCAGAGCGCGCGTAGAACGCGCTGATGCCTCGTCCCTGCAGCGAGCCTAGCCCGGAAGAATCAAGAAGGGAACTTGCCGGCACGGGCATCGCCACCGCATAGTCCTGCAATGACGTCGTTCGGCAATTTCGTGGAGATTTTTCTCCAGGCGCTCACGGCAGGCATTCTGCTGGGAGCGATCTACGGCCTGATGTGCGTCGGGCTCGGGATCATCTTCGGCGTCATGCGCGTCATCAATTTCGCCCAGGGCGAATTCCTGATGCTCGGCATGTATTTCACCTTCTACGTGGTCGCGGCCTTCAACCTGCTGTGGTTCCTGGGACCGGCCGTTGGACCCTACACCGGCGCCCTGCTCGCAGGTCCTGCGCTTTTCGCCGCCGGCTATGCGCTGCACCGTTTTCTGGTTTCGCGCGTGACCGGCATCAGCGTCGCCGGCACCGAGGGGGAAGGGCATTACGCGCAGCTCATTCTCACCCTCGGCGTCTCGCTCGTCCTCCAGAACGGCGGCCTCATCCTGTTCGGGTCGACGCCGGAGTCGGTGCGCACCCCCCTCTCCGCGCGCGCCTGGGAAATCCCGTTGCTTTATGATGCGAACGCTGCGCTCTTTCTGAACAAGGCGCGCGCTGTCGCCGGCCTCGTGTCGGTGATGGTGGCAGCCGCACTCTACTGGCTGGTCAATCGCACCCGGCTCGGCAAGACCCTGCGCGCGGCGGCCGACAACGCCGCAGCCGCGCTCTACATGGGCATCGATGTCGATCGCGCCTACCGCATCGCGTTCGGGATCGGCATCGGCGTCACCGCCATCGCCGGCGGCCTGGTGGCCACCTACAATCCGTTCCAGCCCTATATCGGGCTCGACTTCGTCATCATCATGTATGCCGGCGTGGTTCTCGGCGGCATGGGCAGCATTCTCGGCGCATTCTGGGGGGGAATGACCATCGGGCTGGTCCAGCAGCTCTCGACCCTCGTGCTGCCTACGCAGCTGCAGAACGCCGCCATCTTCGTGGTCTTCCTGCTGATCGTCATGGTGCGCCCCCAGGGCCTGTTTGGCCGCGCCACGGAGCGCATCTGAGCATGCGCGCGCAATGCAAGCTGATCGCGCCGCTGCTCGCGATCGCGATCGTGGCGATGGCCTGGATCGCCGTCGGCATGCTGGTGACCAATTCCTATTATCAGCTGATGCTCACCCTGGTGCCGATCTGGGCGGTGATGGGCCTCTCGTGGAACCTGCTCAGCGGCTACACGGGGCTGATCTCGTTCGGGCACGCGGCATTCTTCGGTCTCGGCGCCTACACGGTGACCATCGCGCTGGTGGGCTTTGACGTCACGCCGTGGCTTGGCATCCCGCTCGGCATGATGGTCGGTACCGTGGCGGGCATCGTGATCGGATACCCGACGTTCCGGTTGCGCGGCCATTATTTCGCGCTCGCCATGCTGGCCTACCCGATGGCGCTGCTCTACGTGTTCGAGTGGCTCGGATACCAGGAAGTCCCGTTGCCGATGAAGCGCGAGGCTCCGGGCTTCTACATGCAGTTCTCCGACTACCGGGTGTACATCGCGCTCGCAGTCGGCCTGCTGGTTATTTCGCTCCTGATCTCGCTCGCGATCGAGCGCTCGCGCTTCGGCATGTCGCTTCTCGCCATCAAGCAGAACGAGCCGGCGGCGGAGGCCGCCGGCATCGACACTCTGGCCTGGAAGATGCGGGCGATCATGCTCAGCGGAGCACTCGCCGCGGCGGCGGGTGGACTCTACGCCGTGGTACTGCTGGTGGTGACGCCGGAGAGCGTGTTCGGGATGCTCACTTCGGCACAGGCGCTGATCGTCGCGTTGTTCGGCGGCGCCGGCACGCTGTGGGGAGCGCCGATCGGCGCCGCAATCCTGATCCCGCTGAGCGAGACGCTGCAGGCGCAGCTGGGCGATGTGATCCCGGGAATCCAGGGCGTGGTCTTCGGCATCGCCATTATCCTGGTGGTGCTGCTCGCGCCGGAGGGCATTTTCTGGCGCGTGCGCGACAGATTCCATCGGACGCGCGCGGCGCGGAAAGTGCCGGCAATGGCGATGGCACCGCGCGTGGCATTCGGGAAGACGGCGCCTGTGCCGCCGCCGCCGGAGCGCACCCCGATCCTGACGGTGAGCGGGCTTTCCAAATCCTTCGGCGGGCTGCGCGCGGTAACGGACGCGAGCTTCGAGGTGGGCGAGGGCGAGATCCTCGGCATCATCGGGCCGAACGGCGCCGGCAAGACCACGCTGTTCAACCTGCTCAACGGGTTCCTGCCGCCGGACACAGGCAAGGTCGTGTTCGCCGGCCGCGAGCTCGCCGGGCTCAAGCCGAACCGCATCTGCCGGCTCGGAATCGGTCGCACCTTCCAGGTGGTGCGCGCCTTTCCCCGCATGTCGGTGCTCCACAACGTCGTGGTCGGCGCCTACGCGACGACGACAAACGATGCGGACGCGTTCGCGGCTGCGCGCGAGGCGCTGGCGCAGGTGGGGCTCGCGGGACGTTCCGAGGCTGCTGCCGCGGGGCTCACCAACAAGGAATTGCGGCTGATGGAGCTTGGCCGGGCGTTGGCCGGACGGCCGCGCCTGCTCCTGATGGACGAGCCGCTCGCCGGGCTCGCCAGTCAGGAGATCGAGGCCCTTCTCGACGTCATCCGCTCGCTCGCCAAGGGGCGCATCACGGTGGTGATCATCGAGCACACGATGCGTGCCATGATGCGGCTTGCGGAGCGCTTCATCGTGCTGGACCACGGCCGGGTGCTGGCGATCGGCGTGCCGGACGCGATCGTCAGTGACGAGGGCGTCATCGAAGCCTACCTGGGCAAGAAATGGGCTGCGTTAAAAGCACCTTTGATTGATAACGGTTTTTCTACAAAAGTGTCCCACTGAGCGTGGCGGTGGGACACTTTGTGTTCACCGTTTAATCCTTGCCATTCCGCTGTCAGCCAGCGCGGGCTTCTGCGCGGCCTTGGTGTATCTTTCAACCTCTGCCAGTGACCTGTGGCCGGTGATGGCCATGATCTCATGGGAGGTTGCTTTCTGTTCGGCCAGATAGGCCGTTATGGCGTATCGCAGACCATGAGCCGAGCAATGCGGTAATCCCGCCTCGTCGCACCACTTACGGAACACGCGAGTAAAGTGCCGGGTCGTAAAAGGTCTGCCATTGTCGTTCACGAGGAACGTCAGGTGCCTTGATGGGGCCGTTGCGGCAATGATGCGGCCGAGTTCTGGGTGAACTGGGATATCCATATGGTTGGGCTTGCGATGCTCGTTCTTGGCTTGTGTATAGCGCAACCGACCATCCTTGATGTGTTGAGGCCCGAAGCGGATTGCATCCTCTCTGCGGGCCGCTGTGAGAAGAATTAGGGCCATTGCCAGACGCGCCTTGGTGCCAATGGGGTGCGTCTGCTCGTATTGCTTTATCTCAGCAGGGGTCCACGAGTGAAATCCCTCGCCTAAAACTTGGATTGCCTTTACATCGCGCGCCGAGTCATTCGGAGCCATATCGACCTCGACTGCCCACTTGAACAATGCCTTTACGGCACGCAGACGCTGATTGGCGGCGGCTGGAGTTGCTGCCTTCTCGTCGCGCAACATGCGAATATGCTTTGGCTGCACCAGCGCAATGGGCTTGTGTCCATGCTGCTGGCAGATTTTATCCAGCGCACTCCGTCGCCATTGTTGGGTCTTGGGGTCGAGGACTTTGAACTCAGCACTCGCGTAATAGGCGAGGCAGGCATAGCCAAATGAGCCTATGGCCGCACGTTGATATTTTCTGCTCTTGTCCTCGCTGTTGGTCTCAGACAAGGCCGCTTGATAGGTCGACATGAACTCAGCCGTTCCCGGTATTCCCCGGACCCGGACTTTCGGCTTGCCCCGCACGCGCACATAGCAGCGGACGTTTCCGTGGCGGTCCACATCCTCGACCAAGTACTTGAGCTTAATGTTCACCATTACCTCCGCGCTTTACCCAATCGTCATCCCAAGGATTGTGATCTGATCCGTCTTGCACCAGTTCAGTGAATGCCTCTTCAATCCTCCTGCGGTCCCATACCTTGCGAGCATTGATCCCGATAGGCTTGGGCATGCGCCCATCCTCCACCAATCGGTCGAACAGGCTGGGCGATACCCCAATGTAGGATGCCGCCTCGACGCGCGATAAACCCAGCGGCCACTTGGCGGCTGTGCAGTCCTCAGGTGGTTTGGGAGGAGGATGGGGTGGCTTATCATGCCCTATGGATGTAATCATGGACTCGCAAATTACGCTCCTGTCAAAAAGTAAAAAATGCCGATAAAATCAAGCTTACTTTGCAATTCTTGGTAATGCTTGTCAATCAAAATCGAACGGCGGCAGCGCGGAAAATGCGAGAGATGGTGGCTCAACTACCATGGAGATCATGTCTTATTTGTATCTAAATATCCCATGCCAGCAAAACAGCGAAAACGAATACGCGTTGAACAACTACGCAAGATTTCAATCAACGAAATAATCTATTCCGGCTCATGGATAAGACAATTTGGGGATACAACCGTTGAACTGATCCATCGCCA
>Ga0182033_10002058_pt1 | contig 10192 bp, 10 predicted proteins | sample tim00Cox0000000H_FD_125968 | JGI IMG/M metagenome (GOLD analysis project Ga0182033, IMG submission 125968) | Lab enrichment of tropical soil microbial communities from Luquillo Experimental Forest, Puerto Rico - timezero.00C.oxic.00.000.00H | ecosystem: Environmental > Terrestrial > Soil >...
CTCGTGGCAACCGCGATAATCGCGGCCGTGACCGTTGGTTCCACGGCCGCAATCGTACAGGGCCAACCAGCTCTCTCAATCGGTTTAGCCGGCGCTGCAGCGGTTGCTGCTCCCACGCTCCTGGTGCGGCTCGCGCAAAGTCGAAACCAACGCCGGTTTCTCGACATTTTCCCTGACGCACTCGATCTAATCGTTCGCGCCGTCAGGGCTGGTTTGCCGGTGCTCGAGGCAATCGAGCTGGCGGCCCGCGAGATCCGTGCACCTGTCGGCATCGAATTCGAGCGGATGCTCGGTGAGGTCCGTATAGGTGTCGAGATGGAAGATGCGCTGCAGCACGCCGCCGACCGTATCCGCGTCTCGGATTTTCGGTTCTTTGTCGTCAGCCTGCTGCTGCACCGGCGGGCAGGGGGTAGCATTGCTGAAGCTTTAGCCAATCTCAGCGCCATTATTCGGCAGCGCAAGGCGCTGCGTATGAAAGCCCGTGCCCTTGTCGCCGAGGCGACGGCATCCACGGCAGTCGTTGCCACCACGCCCTTTATCGCAGGCGTGGGGCTGTTTCTGATCAACCGGCAAGTGATGTCGATCCTGTTCGTCGACCCTCGCGGCCGTTTTATGCTGGGGGTCGCGGTCGTCAGCCTGCTTTTAGGTATTATTGTAATGAAAACAATGGTTAAGAAGACTCTGCGCTAGCAATGTTTGCGGGATTCAACACCGCATCGCTGATCGATGCCATTCAGGCCCATCTCGCCATGCGCATCGGTAAGATGTACTTCGTCCCATTCAACACGTGCATTCTCGTCCTGGCCCTGGGTGCAGCGCTGTTATCGGCACTCAAGCTTTGGCGGATAGGCGAGCGCGAGGATCGAGAGAGACGCCTCTTCCAGGCGCTGCACGGCAACCAGCCCCCTCGTGCGAAGCCGGAGCCAGCGCGACCGCCGCCCTGGTACCAACGGCTCGGAACCCACATCGCTGCAACGAAGATCATCGGCCCCGCCAAGCAGCGGAGCTTGCTCGCGGCCCTCGTCGCGGCCGGGATCAAGGGGCACGGCCACCTCGCCGCTCTGATTGCGGGCAAGGTCTGCGGCGGCGGCGTGTTTGTCCCGATCTGTTGGATGATGCTCGAGTGGTGCCGATTGTTCGTCGGGCTGCCCACACTGAGGCTTGTCGTTCTGGCTGGCGCCTTTATCCTCGGCTGGCGTTGCCCTGAAATCCTCCTTTCACGGCTCGCCATGCGGCGTCGGATACGGCTCGAGACCAGCATACCTGATGCGCTCGATCTTCTCGTCATCTGCGCAGAGGCCGGACTCAGCCTCGATCACGCGATCGAGCAGGTTGGCAACGTATTTCGCCGCTCCAGCCCGGAGGTCGCCAAAGAGTTCGCCGCGACGGCAGCGGAAATGCGCGTCTTGCCGGTTCGCAGCCAAGCCCTCGAAAACCTGGCTGAGCGGGTAGGTCTCGCGAGCCTGCGTAGCATTGTCGTCACGCTGAACCAGTCCATCAAGTTTGGCACGTCCCTCGCTGAGTCATTGCGAGTCCTCGCCGCGGAAATGCGCGCCGAGCGTCTGACTCGCTACGAACAGCGCGCGGCGCGTCTCCCAGTGCTTTTGACTCTGCCGCTGATGGGCTTCGTCCTGCCGTCGCTGATGGTAGTGATCGGCACGCCGTTGGTGTTGCGCATTATTGACATGCTGGAAGCAGCTCGGTGACGGCACCATCAGTTCCTCGCAGCCAAGAGGATGCGGTCCAGCGGCAGGGCTTGGTGTTCTCGTCAGTTACGTGTTTTGGCGCAAGAGCAGCCTGGCATCGGCAGCTGACGGGCTTAATGGGTATCCGAATTCGGGCGCGAGTGATGTCGCGACATCTCCGACGTTCGGTGTTGACGGCGATTTCACAGTTTTTGCGCGACGGATGCGGCGCCAGCGCAACGATGGTGACCATTGCTCTTCCAGTCTTGATCGGGTTTGGTACGCTCGGCGCCGAAACGGGGCTGTGGTACACGATCAGACGACAGAACCAGTCGGCCGCCGATGCCGCCGCGATCTCGGCCGCCTACGAGGTCATTGCCGGCGAGACCAACCTCACCGCGGACCTGACGCCTACGGCGAGCGAAGCGGCTACCCAGAATGGCTATACCGGAAGCCCTCCGTTGGTCGTCCATCCCTACAGCGACACCATTGTCAACAACGGGGTCGCGGTTACCCTGCAGCAAACGCAGCCGGGGTTGCTTGCATCGCTGTTCCTGCCCAGCGTCACGATAGCGACCAAGGCCGTCGCGGTCATCAAGGTGCTCGATCACTCCTGCATCCTCGCCCTGGCAACGATTGGAACAGGCATCGAAGTCGGCGCCTCCTCCTCTCTCGACGTCCCCAACTGCTCCGTGGCGGCAAATTCGACAAGTAGCAACTCCATCGACATACAGAGTAGCACCGGCTCGATAACCGCGGCGACCCTTGTTACTCGCGGCGAAGTCTCATTGGGCGGGACCCCGATCGACCCAGCCGCGCCGCCGTCGGAATTTGTGCTGACCTCGCGCCCGCTAATTGGCGCACCGGGCATTGCAAACCCTTACGCAAGCCGACTCACCGACGCCTTTCTCACGAGCGGCATTCCGCCGATCCCCGCCGTCACGAACTCCTGGGCGGGGATGACCACAACCATCATCGCCGGTCGCTACGACGGCGGAATGTCATTCGGAGCGGCGGCGGTAGTCGATCTGATGCCGGGTGTATATTATGTAACAGATGGAAATTTTACGGTTACTTCGAGCGCGACCGTGACTTGCACGACCTGTAGTGGCGCCGATGGCGTCACGATCATCCTGACCACTACACAAGTGACAGGGGGAATAATCGGAAACCTCCAGATCTCTCCCGGTGCGACCGTCACCTTGCAAGCGCCGAATTCAGGAACCTTTTCCGGGCTCCTGTTCATCCAGGACCCGATGGCCACATCCGCTGGGGGCGCAAACCCAGATAATGCATTTAACGGAGGACCAGGCATGAACCTGACCGGCCTCCTCTATTTCCCGAGCACGACCGTAGCTTTCGAAGGGAATCCAAATGCGCGCTGCACGGTGCTGATCGCGAACCAGGTGGCGATCGCCGGAAACCCCAGCTTCACCACATCAGGGTGCAAGGCCGCCGGGCTCAGCAGGCTGCCGACTGTCCACACGGTCGCGCTGGCGGAGTGAGCCAATTCATGAGACACACAGAAAACCGCAGACGCCCCAGACGACGCTGGACAAGAGCGTCACTTGGCGGCGATGGAAGCGTTGCTACTGAATTTGCCTTGTTGGCGCCAATGATACTTGTGATCACGGTTGGGACCGTCGATCTAGGCTTTCTGTCGATGCAAATGGACGCGTTGTCAGGCGCGACGCGCATTGGCGCCGAATATGGGAGGCTTTATCCGGCCGACACGACCGGCATCGACAACGCTATGCAAAACTCGATGAGTTTCAGTCCGCCACTAATCTTCCCTGGCAGTTTTCCTCAGAGCTGCGAGTGCGATGACCGGACGTCCATCGCCTGCACCGAGTCCTGCGCCACGGCCGGCCGCCCCGGCCCGAACCGCGTCTTCCTTAGGATCAGCGCAACTCAGGCTGTCGTCCCACTTCTGCCGTGGCCGGGATTTCCCACAACATTGACCGCAGCAACGGAGATACGCCTGCAATGATCGGCATCGGCCCCCCTCGATTCGTCACGGAACAGGGTACCGCCGCAGTCGAGGCCAGTATTACCATATCGGCGCTGCTTTTGCTGATCGTCGGCAGCATTGAGTTCGGGCGCGCCATATGGACCTACGACACGATGCTTCTCGCCGTCGAGGAGGCCGGCCGCTACGCTATGGTGTACCATCAGGGTCCGCCGTTCACCTGCGCCGCTCAGAGCCAGGCTCCAGGGTGTCCTACCCTGTCGAATACGCCACTTGCCAACTGCTCCGCGGCGTTCGCGCAGCAGGTCTTATCCGCTTACCTGGCCCCAGACATCGACGTCTCCGTGGCAGAGGATACGACATCATCTCCCGCGACGATAACTATCTGCACCAGCCATTCCGTCGATTTTGTGGCGCCACAGCTTCTTCCCTACGGGCCCCTCAATTTGAGGCGTCAACTCACCGTCCCACTGATCTAACGGTCGTTGCCCAGATCGTATGGGTACCAGAGACTTCGAACGCCACACCACGATGCCGCCGAGTGTCCCCGGGATTGTTCTGACCAGGCTGCAGCAATCGCGGGCGTACGACCTCGTGATGCGACTGCCAATCCTTATCTGGTCAGTTGGCCTCGCGCTCGTAGTTGCGATCGACCTCGACAAATATTTACAAGTGGCTGATCCTGCGTTGTCGCGTATCGTCTATACGCTGAACATTGCAATGCGGCTCGCGATGACCGCGTACCTCATCATCCTGGCAGCAACGGTCCTCGTGCGGACGCCGCCAATCCGAAAGGCCCGCGGGGCCGAGCCGCGGCTTTCGGCATTGTTCGGCAGTTTTTTAATGACCACTCTAGTGCTTTTTCCTCGCCGCGACCTATCACCCGTCGCGGGCTGCATGTCGACGGTACTCGTGCTGATCGGAGATTTAATTGCGACCGTCGTGCTCATCCAACTTCGCGGATCGTTCAGCGCGATGGCGGAGGCCCGGCAGCTCACGACCTCAGGCGCCTATCGACTTGTACGTCACCCACTCTACCTTGCCGGGGAAGTCGCGACAATCGGCGCCGTTATGCAATTTCTCTCTATTTGGACGGTGGTGCTCGTGATTGCGCAGATCGGGTGCCAAATTCGCCGGATGACGAATGAAGAGGTCCTTCTGATGGACGTCTTTCCGGAATATTTAAATTATAAGCAGCAAACTGCGCGGATAATTCCAGGACTTTATTGATGTCCATGCACGAGCGCTATGTGTGACGCGTCGTCTGTCCCGCGTGCGGCGGTCAGAGCAAGGCTAGATTGCCAGATACAACGACTATGTAATACGAGACGGCGACCAGAATTGGCCAGGGTCGCAACGCTTGTGGCACCGCGAGAGCTCCGAACCCGACAGCCGCGACCTTTGGCAGCCACCAAACAGCCCCTAGATGGGCCTGGGAGAACTGCATTATCGGATTAGCCTCCCAGTTTCCCGGATTGGTCAGCGCGTAATTGGTAGTGACGACGTCAGCCACTTGAAGCCCAATGAAAAGTACCCAGAGGATCCAGTGAGCTCGCGCCGGCGTTCGCCCGCGCCATATGATACGAGCGGCGGTTCCAAACGTTCGCCGATCACCACCTCGCTGAGAAGACCAGTAGTTTTCGCAATCCATCGATCGATCCGGAGCCTGACGTTCCGATGCGAAGCTACCGGTTCACCGCCAAAAAAAGGGTAAATGGCGTGCCACACGGGGGTGAGGGGGATCGCGCCGACCCGGGGCAAAGTCGAGGTCGGCCCTGCAAACCTTGAGCTGGCCGAGATGGCGCGCTTGTTGTCAGGCGGCTTGGTCGCGTAGGGGATCGCCACCATCTCGAACCCGGATTTGGGAATGCCGCAATCGGGGCGAACCCAGTCGTCCGGAATGTCCACCCATCGGGTGCCCGCTGGAATGCCATGCTCGGGTAGCCCGAGCTTCTCGTCGTAGAGAAAGCCGCGTCCCAAGCACATAAAACGCTCCAGAGCCTCATCGCTCATCGGGTCCTCCGTTCTCGGTACGCCTCAAAGTAGCGGTGTCGTTGCCGCTCGACTATGGTCTTAACTCGATGGAGATGACGGCTCGTCCCCCCGCCCCACGGCCGCGGCACGGGACGCGCCCCCCTTGAGGTCGAGCACTTTGGGAGCGGGATAAAGCCGACCCGCAAGACGCTTTCTTGACGTTGGTTCGGTCGGCGGATTGACGGGCATTTGATTAAAATCCACGCCAGCTAGATGGCTTCGTGACCACGGCGCGTCCGCTCCAAGCAAAGACGCTCGGCCCGGAGTGCCCCAATCGCTGAGTGGTGGAAAATGAGCTTTGAAACGGTTAGTCTGCTGCTGAATTGGTTGGAACTGGGGGCGCTGCTTGCGATCCTGTCCCGCCTTGCTCGCACCTTTGACCTGATAGCCAGTACCCAGCGCGAGCTGAGGCGAGCTATCCATCACCTTCGTGAGCATCACGGCCCTGAGCTTGGCACCGACAACTCTTTCAGGGACGGGGGATCCCATCGGTTTCCCGGTCTTCGCAATGCGCTTGGCGATAGGGAGAGCGCCATTGGTCCCGACGATCCGGCCCCTCAATCGCTGTGAACCAGCGGGGTACGCGGTCGCCCGCAATCGCTGGCGAGAGCGCCCTGGGATCATCACCATCCCATAGAAAGTTTTTCCGCGGCCCGACGTTATGACCGAGACTGCGCGCGACGAACGGCTAATCAGACTTGCCGCTCGTTTGATACCAGGGATTTACTGACGGGATAGCGCAGATGACTACTCAAAGTTTAGGTTTAGGTGGATTTGTCAGCACCACCGGCGAACGCATTCGGTCGGTCGTCCCGTTACCCCTGATCTTTGCCATCGGGATTTACTCTCTGATCATTACTCATGCCAGTGCTGTGCTGGGTGACCCCGATACGCTTTGGCACATTGCTATTGGCCATTGGATTATTGCGCATGCTACAGTGCCCGATCACGGCATCTTTTCCGCTACGATGGCCAATGCGCCATGGATAGACCAAGAATGGTTGGGCGAGATACTGATGGCCTGGGGTTACGATCATTTTGGCTTTGCCGCATTGGCAGTGGGCACGGCGCTCTGTGAAGCCGCTGCAATTGCGATACTGCTACGCGTCCTCCTGGGCATATTGACTCCGGTACATGCAATGTTCGCCTCCATTCTGGCAGGCGCATTGTGGTTCCCTCACCTTTTGGCGAGGCCCTACATCCTGACAATCCCTATTCTCGTGGTGTGGGTGGCGGCGCTGGTTCGAGCCCGCGGTGAAGATCGCGCGCCTTCTCTATGGTTCGCACTACTCATTGTGCTTTGGGCCAACCTGCATGGCAGTTTCATGTTTGGGATCGGACTTGCTGCACTCTTCGCATCGGAGGCCGTTCTGATTGCCCCGGATTGGCATGGGCGTGTTCGTGCGGCGCGTGATTGGGGTTGCTTTGGCGCGCTGGCGCTTGGAGCAGCGCTCATCACCCCATACGGTTTGCAGGGTCTGTTATTTCCGTTCCACATGATCAATATGACCGTGCTGGCTTACATTGGCGAGTGGCAGGGCGTCAATTTCTCGCAGACATCGGCGCTGCCATTCGGGTTGTGGCTTCTGACTATCCTCTTTGCTTCGCTCTCGCTCGGATGGCGGCTGCCGCCGACACGTATTGGCATACTGCTACTTTTGGTGGCGATGACACTCAAGCACGCGCGCTACATGGAGTTGCTTGGTGCGGTTTCGTCATTGCTTCTCGCTCCATCGCTGGGGTTGCAGTTCGAGCCTCAGGGAGCGGTGACCAAGGCAGACCGCCTGATGGCCGCATTAGCAAGACCGGGCGATTGGCGCGGGATCGTGGTAGGTGCAATAGTGCTTGTTGTCAGCACAATCACGTTGCCTGGCGGAAATCCGCAACCTGCGGACGCTTCATTTCCCGCTGCCGCTGTCGCTGAAGTCCGGTCGAAACACCTTACAGGTCCGGTGTTCAACTCCTACCAGTTTGGCGGTTACCTGATCTTTTCAGGCATCGAGCCGTTTGTCGACGGTCGCGCTGAACTTTATGGTGATGCCTTCGTCAAGCGCTACATAGACGCGGTGGAGTTAGCAAATGACCAATTGACGGAATTACTAAACGATTACGGAATTATGTGGACGATCTTCGTGCCGGAGACCCCCGCAGTCACCTTGATGGATCATCTCCCAGGGTGGCAACGACTATACACCGATTCAGCCGCCGTTGTGCATATTCGTCGACCTGGTTAATTGCGTTTTGCAATGACACAAGTTTCACAGCCCGCTCAGCTTTCGGTTGTCATACCGGTTTACAATGAGGCCGCTACGATCGGGACGATCCTGCGGCAAGTCGCCAACGCAGTGCCCGAAGTATCGAAACAAATCATTATTGTCGACGACTGTTCAAGTGACGGCACCGCCGAGTGGTTGAGGCGCAATCTCGGCGATGCGCACGGTGTTTGGCACGGCATTTCCGTCAATGATGATGGCCAACTAGAACTACGCAGGCAACAGACGTCAAACACCGCCAGCTTCGCATTCACGGTCGTCTTTCATGAGCGCAATCTGGGTAAAGGCGGCGCGGTAAGAACCGGGTTCGAACACGCTTCGGGCGATGTCATTGTCGTTCAGGACGCCGACTTGGAATACGATCCGAACGACTGGTCGCTGATGCTCCCGCTGATTGTCGATCGGAAGGTCGCCGATGTCGTCTACGGTTCGCGGTTTGGTAGCAGACCGCACCGCTCGCTTTATTTCCATCATTACATGGGTAATAGGATCATATCCCTGATATTCAGCATGATGTACAATCAAACACTGTCGGATATCGAAGTGTGCTACAAGATGCTCAGGAAGGAAATCTTGAAGCAACTCGTGTTGACCTCGAATGATTTCGGCTTTGAGATTGAAATCAGCGCGCAGATTGCCCGCGCGAAGTGTTGGCGGATTTATGAAGTCGGCATCAGCTATTATGGCCGCACCTATGACGAAGGGAAAAAGATCAATTGGCGAGATGGGGTCAAGGCGCTCGGTTATCTTGTAAAATTCAGAATGCGCCCGATATCGAGGTGGGCCCATGTTTCATAGGGCTCGGGGGTTCTGGTTGGAAGAGCTTGGCGAAGCCCGATCTTTCAACTTCTGGCTTGCCGATCTCATTGCCCCGTCGATCCGCGGTGATGTTTTGGAGATCGGCTGCGGTACTGGTAATTTCACTGGCCTCATCGCGCGCCAAGCGAATTCAGTGGTGGCGGTCGACCTGGATACAGAATACATATCGACGGCCCGACAGCGTTGGAAGGATGATCGCCGCGTCAGCTTCCGCTGCTGCGATGCGACCACAGAGGGCTGGAAGTCTGAATTCGACACTATCGTTCTCTTGGACGTTCTTGAGCACATCCAGGATGACGTTGATTTCTTGCGGAGCCTGCGGCGGGCGCTCCGTCCTGACGGAACGCTGGTCGTCAAGGTACCCTCGGGTGATTGGCTTTACGGGACTATGGACCGGGCGATAGGTCACTATAGGCGCTATTCTAAAAAGACCTTGCGTTCTGCGCTACGTAATGCCGGTTGGCGCGATTCGCGTAGCTTCTATTTTAATCGGCTCGGCGTATTAGGGTGGTGGCTCAATGGACGGGTTCTCCAACGAGTCACACCGCCTGCTACGCAAGTAATGGCGATCGAGATGCTTGTGCCGATACTTCGCCAAGCAGAACGGTTAGTGCCGCTTCCATTCGGCCTCTCTCTGATTCAATTAGCTGCCGGAACGGAAAAACCGATGGATAAATCGCTTCAGGTCGAGGACAAGATCTTTACCGAGTCGAGACTTCGCCTTTACGGGTGGGGTGGCATTTTCATTTTCGTTTTCCTAATACTATGGTCAGTGTTTGTCAGACACCAATGGCCGATGCTTCCCAATGGCTACCCACGTTGTATAGACTTCGGCTTTTTCTGGCTGAGTGGGAAGCTTGCCGTGGCTGGCGATACGGCGCGGATATTTGACTATCCCGCGTGGTCGGCTGTCCAGGCCGCGTTCTTTGATCCCGGAAGCTGCCCCAACTTTAATCGATTTTATTACCCGCCAACCCTCTTGTTCTTTACTTATCCTCTCGGGTTAATGCCGTATGTGGTTGCGCTCGCGGTGTGGATCATTGCCTCATTCATCTTATACCTAGCCGCCGTTTACGCGATCTTACCACGACGCACGGCACTGATTGCAGCGGCTACACCCGCCTTCGTAATGCTCTCGAATGTTCTTATGGGGCACACTGGTTTCCTCACAGCTGCATTGATGGGCCTGTCGCTGGTCTTTATGGAACGTCGCCAGTGGCTCTCCGGGGTTTTTCTCGGGCTGCTGACCTACAAGCCGCATTTTGGGCTACTTTTTCCAATCGCTCTCCTGGCGTCGCGTAACTGGCGTGTTGCCAGCAGCGCGACCTTGACTACCGTTATTTTCGGCATATTAGCCGCGATGGCTTTTGGATACGAGGGATGGGTGCAGTTTATCGACGCCCTCACTGACC
>Ga0182033_10002059_pt1 | contig 10190 bp, 9 predicted proteins | sample tim00Cox0000000H_FD_125968 | JGI IMG/M metagenome (GOLD analysis project Ga0182033, IMG submission 125968) | Lab enrichment of tropical soil microbial communities from Luquillo Experimental Forest, Puerto Rico - timezero.00C.oxic.00.000.00H | ecosystem: Environmental > Terrestrial > Soil >...
AAGAACCGACCACGGTCAACGCAGAGATTCAATCGAGAGTCGAGGAACTCTCTCGCGCCAACGATGAATGCAAAACCGCCTCAACAGCATTGAATTCGCCACAGTATTCCTTGACAACGAGTGGAGAAAAAAACTTGATTTATCAAACAGTTTTGATTTTCAAGGATTCCAGCGGCATTCATGAAATTCCCAGTCCTCATCGCTGCGCTCTCGGCCGTAGGCCTTGGGTCCTGCGCCCTATTTTATAGCCAATCGGGAACTCCTTTTGGGCCGGATGACTACGCCATTGCGCTTGCGCAACCCTACCCAGCCGAAGCGCGGCTTGCTCAACTAAGGCTCCGCAATTTTCTCTCCCGCGCGAACGCTCGGGCTCGGCAAGTTTTGCAGCAAACGCCCTACGTGGCCGTTCAGGCATACGAACTTACCGCAGGCGAGGTGCCGTGGCTTTCCCATAAGCTTGGTTTCGGAAAAGTTCGAGCCATAGAGCATTACGCCAATGATTTTGTGGAGCGGACCAGCGTTCCTGTGAAATTTCTCGTTCTCTTTGATCATCGCTCGGAGCGACTGGCGTCTCCGGATGGGGTTCTGGTGATTGACACTCCGTCAAAAGGAGCGATCGGGAAATTTGGCGGTTTTCGCGCCGTGTATGCCGGAACCGGTTGGTGGTAGGTTACTGAAAAGCTTTAGCCGCCCGAAAACCGGTCGCCCAACCGGATTTTCAGGCCCAGAAAAAAATTGCTTGTCCGCCTAAATCAAATGAATAAAGCGCCGAAGCCCATCCCAAAGAAGATCGTGGTCCGTTTCATAATCGAAACGGTAATCTACGCAATGCTTGTTTCTGTCTACTTAGGACTGGTGCTCCATTTCCTCGTCGCATGGCTCAAACACCTTTCAATGGAGCAACCCGCGCTTTACGCGCTCGTATCGATAATCCTGATGATCCTTCAAGCTGTGGGTCTTGAAAAATTGACGACGATTCTGCTGAAGGTAGATCAGCGGCGCCAAGGCTGAGCTCTCATGTTTTTCCCGATTTCAGGTGTCAGGCTGGACCCAACTTCTCTGATCTTAATCGGATTTGTGATCGGGGTATTGGGAGGATTTTTTGGTGTTGGCGGAAGTTTTCTGACTGCGCCGGCACTCTTTGCTCTAGGCATGCCGATGAATTTCGTTGTAGGGACCGACCTTGCCCACATTGTCGGAAAGTCGATTGTGGCCGCCAAAACCCATCGGGTTCTGGGCAATATCGACCTGAAGCTGGCAGCCATCATGGTGATTGGCACGATCGCCGGCGCGGAAACGGGAGTTCAGGCCATCGAATCGCTGAAAAAACATGCCAACGTGGATCTTGTGGTGGGCATAGTCTCGATTGTCGTCTTCAGCGGGATTTCGATTTTCTGCGCTTGGGAGAGCTGGATAACCTTACGCACGAGACGTCGAGAAAACATTGCCGGAGATGCGTCGGAAAAGACAAAGCAGGACTCGATCGCGGTGGATGCCTTTGCAAAGAAGGTGCAGCAAATCAAATTTCCTCCAATCATCGCTCTGCCGCATTCCGGTATTCGGGCGATTTCGTTTTGGGCAATCCTGTTTGTTTCATTTGTCGGGGGGATCTTTAGTGGTTTTCTGGGCGGAGGCGCGGGATATATTCGAATGCCTTCGATGGTCTACCTGCTCGGTATTCCGACGCACATCGCAGTCGGCACTGATCTATTTGAGATTATCATATCTGCGAGCTATGGAACTCTTCGGCATGCAATGAACGGAAATGTTGACATTCTGGTCGCGCTCATCATGCAGACGGGCGCCGCTTTTGGAGCAAGACTAGGCGCTAGTCTCACACAATTTTTCACCGGTCCTCGTATTCGTCTCGCGTTTGCGCCGCTGCCATTATTAGGCGCAATGGTTATGGCCCAGCGCCTGTTGACTGGTCATCATACGTAGGGAATTTTCGCATGAAGATCCTCATCTGCAGCGATGGTTCGGAACGGTCGAGGAGAGCAGTTTCCTTTGCGGCTATCATTGCAGCTGCCGCCAAAGCGGAGGTGACCATTTTCGGGATAACCCAGGACCAGCAAGAAGAAACACGCCTGAAGGAAATTCTCTTTGAAGAAAGCCGCGAACTGGAGGCGTGCGGGGTGCGCGCCGGGATAGCGATGAAGTCCGGCGACCCGGTCACGGAGATCGTTCAATGGACTCTGGACCGGGAATACGACCTGGTTGCCATCGGCGCGGAGCGCCGTAGAGGGCAGGAGTTTTTTCTTCCATCGGCAAAGGCTCATTCGATTGCAGAAATGATCTTTCCTCCTGTACTCGTCGTGCCGTGCGAGAGGCGCCAAATCAAGCGAATCTTGATTTGCAGCGGTGGGGGGCCGTACATTGAAAACGCCGTTAGATTCGCAGTTAAGATCGCCAAGGACTTGCCGGCCGAGGTCACCCTTTTGAATGTCGTACCCGAACCTCCGGCAATGCATGGGACGTTGTATCGGCATCAGGCAGATGTCGAAGCGTTACTGAAATCGGGTTCTGCACTAGCGCGTAATTTGCTGAATGAAAAAAAGATCATTGAAGACGGCGGGGTTCAGGCCGCCATACGGATCGGTCATGGAATCGTTATAGATCAAATTCTGGACGAGGTCGCACGAGGAGATCACGACCTGGTAGTTGCTGGTTCCTGGGCGATTCGCGATCGGTGGCGCAGTTACGCGATAGGAAACATTACGCGTGAAATCGTGAATCGAACCGATCGGCCGGTGCTTGTCATCCGCAGCGACAAGGCGCCCAGAAGTCTTGCGAATCGACTGCGCAAGATGGTCACGAAATTCGGGCCCAAACCGGGTCGATCTTGAAGAAATTGAGGGTGCCGCTTCCTTCCACCGCCGGCTCCTGGAAAGGCTAGGCTAAAGCACCTGCAAACCAGTTTTCCAATTCGGCGCCGGAAACATACGATCGAGCGCCACTATTTCTTCGCCGCCGAGTTGAACCTCTAATGCTCCACGGTTTTCCCGCGCGTGCTTCTGACTGCTAGCCTTTGGGATGGCAATGACGCCGTCTTTGCGAAGTATCCAAGCCAGCGCCAATTGAGCAGGAGTAATCCCGCGCTTTTTCGCAAACGGCTTAAGCTTGTTTAGCAGACGGCCTTGCTCAAAGGGCGAATAAGCCATCACAGGTATTTTTCGTTTCAGGCACCAGGGAAGAACGTCCCACTCGATTCCTCTCCGCAGCAGATTGTAAAGCACTTGGTTCGTTGCGATGTTGTCGCCACCCCGAACAGCGCTCGCTTCCTGAAGGTCCGGCTCGTCGAAATTGCTGACTCCGTAGTTGCGAATCTTGCCGGACGCCTTGAGCGACTGGAAAGACTCGAAGGTCTCGGCCAGCGGGATCGAACCGCGCCAATGAAGCAGATAGAGGTCCAGATAGTCGGTCCGCAAACGCTGCAAACTCCGCTCGCACGCTTCTACCGTCCCACGCAAGGACGCGTTATGCGGGTAAACCTTACTAACGAGAAAGACTTCCGCTCGTTTGCCATGGATAGCCTCCGCCACGATCTCTTCCGCTCCCCCTTGGCCATACATCTCTGCGGTATCAATCAGAGCCATCCCGAGATCCAGACCGAACCGCAAAGCGGCAATCTCCGAGAGACGCTTACCGCGATCTTCTCCCATTCTCCAGGTGCCTTGCCCGAGAACCGGGACCAATGTTCCAGATGGCAAACTTAGCGTTCTCATTTTTATTTAAGATGCTTCTAGCTCTTCAACCACCAGCCCTGAGAAGCCGAGAGCCCCGCACCAAGTGGCACCGAAGAAAATAGGCTCAAAATCCAGGCAGAACAGAGCGAATTCTTTCTTCGATTTGTCAGCGATGCGGGCTAGAATCCGTCAAAAGCAAAACCGGTTGCAGGGAAATGAGGCAAACGCCGTCCACCCGCCTGGTGTTAGCAATGGTTTTGACGGCAGCATTGTTTTCCGTCGCCGTTACCGCAAATGCCGGCCTCCTGGAGACCTTTGATCTTCTTCCGAGCTTCTTCCACTGCTTCGAAGTCTCCCCAATCGACAAGCAAGCCCGGCTGAAACGGTTTGTCGAAGGGGTGATTAAACCACACCCGGAGATTTATCGTCGATCAGACATTTTCAAAACAGACCCGGCGACGCTTGAGAAGTACCTTGATCAAGTCACCCGCTATTTACCCGCCATGAGAAAGATTCATGCGCGGTTCGTCAATGAATCCGATTCAATCGAGGCATCGTTTTCCGCGCATTTTCCGGATTTCGATAGATCCAGGGCCAAAGTCTATTTAATGGTTTCACTGTTTCGTTTCGACGGAAAGATTCCGCACGACAATCCTCGCGCTCTTTTCCTTGCCTTGGATGGACTGGCGAAGTTCCACGGAACCAGGGTTCGCCTGGATGTTATTTTTTCTCACGAGCTTTTTCACCTGTACCATTTTCAGGTCAATCCTTTGCCGGCAGAAATCGACACGATCCCCCTCTACCGTCAAATCTGGCAGGAAGGGTTGGCAACATATGTCAGCGGCTCCTTGAACCCTGGAGCGTCGCCGGCAGATGTTTTGCTCGATCCGCAACTCGCCCACGACGGCCCGAAATACGTGCCAGCGGTAGCACGTACGCTTCTTACCCAACTCGAAGCAGCGGACGACCAAACCGCGGCTCGCTATTTATCTTACAGCCGCGGAAGCCAAACCCCATCGCGTATGGGATACCTCATCGGATATGATATCGTCGCCCGTCTGGCGCCAACCCGATCTCTCAAGGAGTTGTCACGCTTACGCGGCCGGCAATTACTGCACCTGATTCAGGAGGAAATCCGCCAACTGGCGGTTCAATAGCTCGCGGATTTGCGCCTCGGGGAGATCCGGCCCTACCTACCCTGTTGATACTCATGCTTCCACCGGTAGTTCCTTGGAAGCACTCGTATTCAGTACCCAGGGTTCCGCTTCGCTTCACCCTGGGCTTTAGTCCTGTTACGCCTTCGGCGTATTTGCGGAAAATCTCGTGGTACCACTTAATCGAAGCAGGGCGCCGACGCATTGCGCGAACGCCTTGAAACCGTGGGGAGGGCTATAGTCACTGTCGCGCCCATAGATTACTCGCCTGATCAAAGGGGCTTGTACTTCGTTGCTGTTTTGTCTCGACCGTCAGAGTAGAGATAGCAATCTTTGGCTTGTGGGCGAAGAGCGTGGAAATAAATCCCAAAAAGCTGCGGCGCGCAGGAGGATGATTAGCGAAGCCCTGATCCTTTTCGTTTTTGCCTGGCTGTCGGCTGTTGCCATTTTTCTCCTCCGACCTCCACCACCGGAATCGTATACCGGGTTTGGGCCCTTTCGATTTGTAGTCGCAACCCTGATAAACGGCTTCGAGAGTTTTGTCTTCGGATATCTTTTGTCCCGGTTCTTCAAGCAATTCAAAACGGGATGCGCTTTCGTGATCATCCTGTTTTTTGCGTACCTTTTCTGGGCGGGAAGACACCCTCGCTGAGTTTGGCGCCTTTATCGGAACCGAACCTCGATGATAGAGAAATCATCTTCGAGACGAGAAGATCCGCGAAGCTGATAGACATGCTCCAGAAGTTCGTCCATGAGGGTTCCCTCCCGTTCGGTGAGAGCAGCCAGATAGGCAATGCAAGCATCCAAATCCCAGGTGGCACGCCCTTCGCAGAAGATCTCAAAAACCCCATCGCTGAAGATCAGCAGGCGCGCACCGGCCGCAATGCGGCACGATTGAGCCGGAAAATCCGCGCCGCGAAGCACGCCCATCAGCAGACCGGAGGAAGGAAGAAGGAGTGGATCCGGTTTGCCAGGAAGCAAAACAATGGATGGGGGATGGCCGCCCCCGGCCCAGGTCATCGTTCGGCTGACGCAGTCATAAACCCCATACCAGATCGTGAAGAATCTTTGGCCGTGCTGTTCGCCTTGAAAGGCGTCATTGAGTCGGGCCAGTACCTGATCGGGCTGCTTCATGTCTGCCCCCGGTAATGAGCCGGCGCGGATCACGTTGGATACGGTTACAGCCAGCAGTGCTGCATCCAAGCCGTGTCCGGTGACGTCGACGAGGTAAAGGGCGAGATGATTGCCGTCCACCCAATGATACCCAATCGTGTCGCCACCAAGGGTGGAGGCCGGAAGGTAACGCCAATCAACAGAGACCAGCCCATCCATAGGCGGCGGGATGCATTCACGCACGTATTTGATGCCGGCTGCAAACTCGGCGCGCATACGCTGGTCGTTGAGGCTCTCCAGTAAGGCCGCTGCGTCCACCAGATCAGGCATTGTGAAGCCTTCGGTGAATGCGCCGTACGCCGCGCTGAGCGCTCTGAATGCTTCTTCGCGGCGGCCCTGCCTTTGCCAAAGTCGGGCGAGACTCGTCGTTGCGCGAAGTTTCCACGCTTTGCTCTCCTGGCGTTGGGCAATCTCCACTGCGCGGACAAAAAGTTCCTCGGCAGCTGCATGATTGTCTAACTCAGCCAGCAGCAATTCACCTTTTAGTCGATGGAGTTCCGCTTCCTGAAACCGTTCGTCGTTCTTCTCGACGAGCGTCAGTGCTTCGTCGAGAGCCACATGTGCTTCGGCGAACCTACCCGCCTGCGTGCAGCCCTCCGCCAGAACGCTCAAGTAATACGGGACCGCTAGTTCAGCGCCCGTGCCTCGGTAAGCGTCCAGTCCCTCTTGCAGCAGCCGAAGTCCCTGTTCCAATTGCCCCTGTAGTAGCAAGCCGCTTGCGGCATATAGCGTGCCGGATGCATGCCAGAGTTTGAAACCTTGCTCCGCGGCGATGCGAACTTGCTCATCGCCGGCCGCCTGTGCCTGGGTCCCAAGGCGGCAATGCTGGTGGAGCCATCCCGTGTGATGCAAAGCATATCCGAGGCTGAAGCGGTGGTTGATTGCGCGTGCAAGCTCGATCATTTCGCCGTTCAGTGGCACCGACTGGTCTGGAAAACCAAGATGCCACAAGGCAAGTGCCAAATAACAGCGATGAGTAACGCCGGCATTCTCGCCCACAAGCCCGGCCCAGAACGCCGTGCGCACCCGGTCGTCTAACTCGGCGATCGCTCGCGCGCAACAGTCGCGCGCCCCCGCAAAATCGCCGCGATAGAGCCGGGTCACGCCCTTCAGAAAGAGAGCCTCCATGAGGATGCCGGGATCGTTGAGCCGTTCGGCAAAAGCCAGCGCTTCGTCCGCCAGCTCGACGCAGATACCGAAATGCCCACGCACTATATGAAAGGCAAAATTTCCGAACATCATCGCGAAGACTTGCGGTGTTTGCCCGACCCGCTCACAAAGCTTGCTCGCGCGTTGGAAAACCGGACCCACCTCAGGCGCTGCATACCCACGTGAAGCGATGTAGGCGGTGCCAAGCGAGCCGAGCAGCTCTAATTCGCGCGCGTCCTTTTCCGGCGACGCTTCCACGCTCTCAAGCAGCTTGAGGCCTTTCGTAAAGTGGCTGACCGCCTCGACATGGGCAAACCGATCTCGCGACCGGAGCCCCGCCTTCAGACAGTACCCTACCGCCTTCTGGATGATCCCGGCTTCAGCGAAGTGCTCTGCGAGCCGTTCCGGTTGCGTCTCAGCCAAGTGCGAAAACCGCGCTTCCATGGCCTCGGCGACCTGCTGATGAAGTCGCCGACGAGCCCCCTCGCTTATCGCGCTGTGCAGTGCTTCCTCGAGAAGCGCATGCTTAAATTGGTAACCGCCCGCCGGTTGCGGGCCTTTGACGTGAAGTATGCCAGTCGACACCAGCTTTGCCAACTCCGCCCGCAACGTCTCCTCATCGACAGTCACGACGGCCGCAAGCAACTCGTAGTCAAACTCACGACCTAGCGTGGCTGCCAGTTGGGCCACCTCACAGTTGCCCGACGTGCTTTCGAGCCGCGCCATCACCAACTCTTGGAGCGTCGCAGGCAATTCTCTTGCGCTCGCCCGCACGCCGCGGGAAGGCGCGACGCCGGCAGGTTCAAACACCGCTAACTCACGTGCCATGCGGGTAAACTCTTCGACCAGCAGCGGCACCCCCCCGGTACGGTCGTAGATTTGCGCGACCAGCGACTCCGGCAACATTGCGCCTGCATCTCTTCTCATCCACTCGGTCACCTGCCGCCGTGTCAGCCGATTGAGCGCCAGCGTCGTTTGATGGGCAAGCGCAGGCCAGGGAGGGTTGAATTCTGGTCGGAAGGTTAGCACAGTGAGGATTCGATCGTGCGGGCCCTCGCTGATGAACTGTCCCAGGAACTCCAGAGTCGACGCATCGATCCAGTGGAGGTCCTCGACGACGAACAGCACCGACCGCTTGCGCGAATAGGAGCGCAACAGTTGGCGCAACGCCCGAAACGTCTCCTCGCGCTCGCGCGCGGGCGTAAGGCCAACCGCAGAATATCGCTCGTCCGCCGGCAGAAAGAGCAGCTTGGCAAATAGAGCAACGGCCTCCGGCTGATCCAGATCGTAATCGTCCAAATGTCGTGCCAATCGGTCGAAGCAAGCCGCCGGTAAGGGGTCGCGCCCGGCCCTGAGGAAGCGCGCCAGATAATCGGACGCGGGGTGAAGCTCGGAGTTCTTGAAGTGTTGTGAGCAGCGCCACTCAATGATGGAAGAGTTCCGGCCGACAGAACCTACCGTGAATTCGCAACCTGCCCCCAAGGAAGTGTCGCTCGCTTCGGTCTGCACGCACTGCGTGAGCGTCTGCACGAGCCGGGACTTGCCCAAACCCGGTTCCCCGATTATAAGAACGATTTGGCCCATCCCCTCTTGAGCCTGCTCCCATCGATCTTTCAGCAAACTGAATTCAGTATCGCGACCCGTGAGAGGCGTGAGCGCAAACTGCAGGGGCGCCCGGGGCTCCCCTCGACCGCTGGATTCAGCCTTGGTTCGCGGCTTTTTGACGCCTTCCCGCAGCTTTGATCTACCGGCGAGTCCGAAGAAATTCACCGTTTCCCCCCGTTCGGACAACAGAACCCGGACCGGCAATCGTAGAGGGGTTGTTTATCACGTCCACTTGATGGCGTTGATTTGACACATTTGCTCATCGCAACCTGATAGAGTAAATCGGTTTTACAGCAGGGCATTATTTGTGCCAATCCTTCGCTAATTCGAGTTTTCCCTCCAGGGCTTACCGATCTGGTAGTTCAGCAGTCGGTGCTGATAGAACGGAATATCCTGTGCAGATCCCAGCAAAATCGCCTTTTCTTCCCACTTTTGTGCAGACTTGAAGTCACCCACCTCCGCATAACCCGCAGCGAGAACATCCAACACCGTGTCATCCTTCCAGGCGCTGAGCTTTGCAGCCTGGGTTGCGAGCCCGACAGCAGTCGCGCCGTTTCGAATCTGCGGATCCGCCGACGTCGAGTAAATCCAAGCAGCTCCCGCTCGGCACACGGGATCGGTCTTCGATAGATTGATCGCGCTCTGAAAATTTGCCAGTGCTTCGCTCTTGCGCCCGAGCCGGCTTAGCGCATTTGCTCGCAACGTGTAAAGCTGCGCCAGATTCAAGCGGTTCGCATCCCCAGCGTTTGTCTTCAAAGCAGCGTCGACAGCGTCAATCACGTCTTTGGGCCGGTTCAAATTAGACGCGGCAGCGGCTCGAGCCGCTTGCAACCACCATCGCTCCGGATGCGCTTTTGCTGCCTTTGACGACGCTTTGAACGCTTCCTTCCACATCCCGTTCTGGACCAGGACGCCAATCTCGCTGGCCTCGGCTTTTTCTTCGGGGGTAAATAAATGGCCCGGAGGAAATATCTCCTCTGGAACCTGCTCGACCGTCGGTCCCTGGGATCGGTTGGCCCGATGATGCCTCGCCACACCGTGCCTGACATATGCATGCTTCGAAGAAGAATGCTTGGAGCCGTGCTTCTTTGAACTCGTCTGCTTCCCCGTGGTCTTGTGATGGTGTCCGCTGGAAACCGCGTATGCAGGATCAATCAGTAAACAGATTAAGAGCAGTATGATACCTGAGAGATTCGCATTACCCATCGAAAGTCGCTCGTTTGAGCTGGAATATATCTGCCAGGGTGGCGCCCGCCTCAAGTGAAAGCCACATAGTGTGTCCTGTCCCCGAAATAAGCATATCTTTCGTTGCGATCAAAATGGGCCGCCGGCAAGGCGGTCCGAGCCGGACTGGCAGTTAGAGGGCGCATATCTAAGTCGATACGTAACCGTCGAGCAACGCAGCCGCCGGCCCATTTTCATC
>Ga0182033_10002062_pt1 | contig 10188 bp, 8 predicted proteins | sample tim00Cox0000000H_FD_125968 | JGI IMG/M metagenome (GOLD analysis project Ga0182033, IMG submission 125968) | Lab enrichment of tropical soil microbial communities from Luquillo Experimental Forest, Puerto Rico - timezero.00C.oxic.00.000.00H | ecosystem: Environmental > Terrestrial > Soil >...
AAGACACTTTCGTCAGGTCCTTCTCTCATGCCATCGTGAATTTATAATCCAGCAATGGCGAATAGAAATATGGGAAACGGAAAGAGCGAGGCAATTGCCAAGAGCGAGCCTGCAGCGACGCCGGAAACGGTGCTGAAATCGCCAGCCAAAAAAGCCGCGAAAGCTACGCCCAAAACGCCCGCCAAACCGGGCCGGGGCCGGATGAAAAAGCCGAATCCGGCTGAGATCGCCGAGATTTTCCGCCGATTTTCGGCTGCCGACCCGCATCCGAAGGGTGAATTGGACTATTTGAACCCCTTCACGCTTCTGGTCGCCGTCGTGCTTTCGGCGCAGGCGACGGACACGGGGGTCAACAAGGCGACAAAGGGGCTTTTCGCACTGGCCGACACACCGCAGAAAATGCTGGCGCTCGGCGAGGACAAGGTCCGCGAGATGATCAAGACGATCGGTCTCTTCCGGGCCAAGGCTAAAAATGTGATTCTATTGAGCGAACGCCTGATCAAGGATTTCGGCGGCGAGGTCCCGAACGATCGCGAGGCGCTACAAACCCTGCCCGGTGTTGGCCGCAAGACGGCCAATGTGGTGATGAATACGGCTTTCGGCGCGCCAACCATTGCGGTCGATACGCATCTTTTTCGCGTGTCGAACCGGATTCCTTTGGCGCCGGGGAAAACCCCGCTTGAAGTCGAGCAGGGGCTCGAAAAGATCATCCCGCCCGAATATAAGCTCCATGCACATCATTGGTTGATTCTGCACGGACGCTATATCTGCAAGGCACGCAAGCCGGAATGCCCGCGTTGCATTATCTCCGATCTATGCCATTCACCGGAAAAGACGGTGTGATCTCCTGTGAGGTTGGCAAAAGTTCGGAATGGCTTTACCGGTCATTCCTTATGACCGTCGCTATTATATCGGAGCCGGGTCCTATCCAGAGGGATGACAAAAATCCTCACGGCTCCAGCACGGAATCCCAATAGAGATAGTCCATCCAGCTGTCGTGCAGGTAATTGGGAGGAAACAGCCGTCCGTTCTGGTGCAAATCGTTGACGGTGGGCTGGTAGGGCTTGCAGGCGGGCCACATATGGGCCTCGGCGGGGAGTCTGTCGCTTTTGCGTAGATTGCAGGCCGAACAGGCAGCGACGACATTTTCCCAAGTCGTCGTTCCGCCCTTGGAGCGGGGCAGAACATGGTCGAAGGTTAGATCCTCGCGCGTACCGCAATATTGGCAGGTGAAACGATCGCGAAGGAAGACGTTGAATCTCGTGAAAGCTGGGTGGCGGGAAGGTTTTATATAGGTTTTAAGCGAAACGACCGAGGGAAGCTTCATTTCGAAGCTCGGACTTCGGACCATCTTGTCGTAATGCGAGACGATGTTAACCCGGTCCAGAAACACCGCCTTTATCGCATCCTGCCACGACCATAGCGACAAAGGATAATAGCTCAATGGCCGGAAATCGGCGTTGAGCACCAGCGCCGGACAGGCCTCCGGCGAGACCACGGGTTGGAAGTGAACCGTCAAATCGGGCACCTCGCTTGGAGCAGGGGCCGATTCGGCGGAGCGCTCCGACTACAAAGTTACGCCAGCCTCGGGGCCGAGGCAAATTCCGTCCGCGCATACTCTATAGGGTCGATGACGCCATTGTGAAGGCGGATTGTCGCAGGCGAAAGAAAATTCCATGCCAAAGATTATCCCGACTCCCTGGGGCTTTGGGGTCCGTTCGGGCCTTAAGCATCATTTCCGAAAAGCGGAGGCCGATTTTCGGATAAAAATGATGCGAAAACAAAGAGATCTAAGCAGGGTTGCGTGCGAACCAACGAAATCCTGCCTAGCGCGTCGGGATCGGCGTGCCGCTGCGATAATCGTAGAATCCGCGCTGCGTCTTGCGGCCGAGCCACCCGGCTTCGACATATTTCACCAGCAAGGGGCAGGGGCGATATTTCGAATCGGCGAGCCCTTCGTGCAGGACCTGCATGATCGACAATACGGTATCGAGGCCAATGAAATCGGCGAGCTGCAAGGGACCCATCGGGTGATTGACGCCGAGCCGCATGGAAGTGTCGATGGCGTCAACCGTACCGACCCCTTCATAAAGCGTATAGATCGCCTCGTTGATCATCGGCAGAAGAATGCGATTGACGATGAAGGCCGGAAAATCTTCCGACATCGTCATAGTCTTGCCGAGCCGGGCTATGAACTCCTTGGCCGTTTCAAACGTCGCATTGTCGGTCGCGATGCCGCGAATCAGCTCGACGAGCTGCATCCGCGCCACGGGATTCATGAAATGAATGCCTATGAAGCGCTCGGGCCGGTCGGTCACCGAGGCGAGCCGTGTGATTGAAATCGACGAAGTATTCGTCGCCACAATGGCCTCGGGCTTGAGATAGGTGCAGAGCTTGGAAAAGATCTTGCGCTTTACCTCTTCGTTTTCGGAGGCCGCCTCGATCACGAGATCGCAATCGGCAAAAGCCGCAAAATCAGGCGCTGATGAGACGCGGGCGAGCGCCGCCGCTCCGACCTTTTCCTCGACCTGCTTGCGCTCGACCTGACGGGCGATATGCGAAGCGATTGTCGCAAGACCGGCATTGATTCGCTCGTCTGAAATATCGTTGAGCGCTATATCGATGCCAGCCAATGCACAGACCTCGGCGATACCATTGCCCATCTGACCGGCGCCGACGATCCCGATTTTGCGAATTTCTGTCATTTTATCCGTCCGTACCGGAAGCGAGCCCGCTCGACCGCGCCTCGCGCGATATTCTTCGAGCGGGTCCGAAAAAGAGATTTAATTCTAAACCAATGAATCCACCCTTTCCACTATCGAAAGTCTTTCGGATTCGGAGGCCGGTGAGCAAGGGCGGTCGAAATAGGTTCGCAACAGGTTTCGATGTTCGATCCAGAAACCGCTAACGGCCAAGCTTGTCAAGTTCCGCCTTGAGTTCGGGCAGAGCCGAGAAGAGGTCCGCCACCAGACCATAATCGGCAACCTGGAAGATAGGCGCCTCTTCGTCCTTGTTGATCGCGACGATGACTTTTGAATCCTTCATGCCAGCGAGATGCTGGATCGCGCCTGAAATGCCAACCGCGATATAGAGATCGGGCGCGATGACCTTTCCCGTCTGACCGACCTGCCAATCATTCGGCGCATAGCCCGCATCGACCGCGGCGCGCGATGCGCCCATGGCAGCACCGAGCAGATCGGCGACGGGTTCAATGAAGGCCGCGAAATTTTCCGCGCTCTGCATCCCCCGGCCCCCCGATATAACGACCTTGGCCGCGGCGAGTTCCGGCCGTTCGGATTTCGCGAGCTGCTCCTCCTTGAAGCGCGAGACATCGGGCCCGGGAACCGCCGCGATCGGTTCGATCGGGGCGGTGCCGCCGCCTTCGCCAGTCGCCGGAAAGGCCGCCGTGCGCACAGTGATGACCTTTTTGGCATCGCGCGATTGCACCGTCTGGAGCGCGTTGCCGGCATAGATCGGCCGCACGAATGTGTCGGGCGCAAGCACCTCGATGATTTCGGAAACTTGCATCACGTCGAGAAGGGCAGCGACGCGCGGCATCACGTTTTTCGCGGTAGAAGTCGCGGAAGCGACCACAGCCGAATAGGCCTGCGCCAATTCGGCGATCAGTGCGGCCAAAGGCTCGGCCAATTGATGCGCGTAAGACTCATCCTCCGCGAGGAGGATCTTTTCAACGCCATCGAGCCTGGCGGCCTGCGCGGCTGCCGCCGCAACGCCAGTGCCTGCGACGAGAATATGCACGGGCGCGTCAAGCTTCTTCGCGGCCGTGAGAGACTTCGCGGTCGCTTCGTTGAGCTTGGCGTCCACGATATCGGCAATAAGCAGCGTCGCCATCAGAGCACCCCGGCTTCGTTCTTGAGCTTGGCGACAAGCTCGGCGGTGGAACCAACCTTGACGCCTGCCTGGCGAACCGGCGGCTCGGCGGTTTTCAAAATTGTCAAACGCGGCGTAATATCAATGCCAAGAGCCTCGGGCGTCTTTTCCTCGATGGTCTTTTTCTTGGCCTTCATGATGTTCGGCAGCGAGGGATAACGCGGTTGATTGAGACGCAGATCGGTGCTCACAACCGCGGGCAGCTTGACGGTCAGGGTCTGCAAGCCGCCATCGACCTCGCGGGTGACATCCACCTCGCCTTCGCCAATCGCGATTTTCGAGGCGAATGTCGCCTGACCCCAGCCAAGCAGCGCCGCAAGCATTTGCGCGGTCTGATTGCTGTCGTCGTCGATCGCCTGTTTGCCGAGAATGATGAGACCCGGCTTTACGGAGAGTGCAATCTGTTTCAGGATCTTGGCGACGGCGAGCGGTTCGGCCAGCTGATCGGTCTTGACGAGTATGCCTTCGTCAGCGCCCATGGACAAGGCGCTTCGGATCGTCTCGGAAGCTTTGGCGGATCCGATCGAAACAACGACGACTTCTGTCGCCTTGCCGGCATCCCTGATCCGGATCGCTTCCTCGACGGCGATTTCGTCGAATGGGTTCATCGACATTTTGACATTGCCGAGATCGACGCCCGAGCCATCGGCCTTCACGCGGATCTTGACATTGTAATCGACCACCCGTTTCACGGGCACCAGAATTTTCATGTTTGAACTCTAGACCTGATCCGCATCATAGCGGCGCGTTTAGCTAATAGCGGTGCGCCTTCAAGTCAATAAAACGCATCAGATCGCGGCGCACCCAATAGGCGGAAGCTTTCCAGCTTGCATATGTTCATTATTTGTTCTAGCATTGCTTGATTCGCCTGTCTGCGGCGCTGCAGCTATGTGAGAGGCAAAAAATCGTGCGCGTCTATGATCTTGATATTGGCGATGTCCTTGAATTCGAAGCACCGCTCCTGTCAAAGCGAAGGGGTGATCCGGTCACGGGCGATCGTCAATGTCACGAATTGATCAGTTGAAGCTCTACGCGGTACCGACGCAGGTGACCGCGGCTCTGCTTTTGCGGTTCATGGGAAGGGTCAAAATTTCAGTTTCAATCCCATTTCAACCTGACTGCCGGGAGAAGCTGGCGCCTCGTTGATGTTCCGTTTCAACTCATCCACAGCCGTGCTGGTCGTTTGATTATTGTGGTAGGGGTCATTTGCGCTGGACCAGCGGAATTGGAAGCCAAAAGGGACTGATTCCTATTTAACGCGTAACGCTGTAGCCGATCATTCCGGCCCCAGGCAAGTTAATGTCCTGTCATGCCAAGGGCTATTCTTTCTAAGCCTTTGTATAAGCTGAGATCTTTTCAAAAGCCTCTCCCTCATCCATCCTGAGGAGCCACGAAGTGGCGTCTCCAAGGATGATGTCATGGAGCGCCCTCGCCCTTCGAGACGGCCTTGCAGGCCTCCTCATGGTGAGGGCTTGGACGGTGCCGGAGTTCCTAGCGATTTTGGCCCGGCACCCATAAAATATCGCCCTCGCCCTTGCGATTGACGTAGCGGGACGCGACAAACAGATAATCCGACAGGCGGTTCACATATTTGAGGGCCGGTTCGCTGACCTTTTCGCCAGGTTGCTGGGCAAGCGCGACGATAAGCCGTTCAGCCCGCCGTGCCACAGTGCGCGCAAGATGCAGGGCCGCCGCGGCCCGGGTACCCCCCGGCAGGATGAAAGAGCGCAAAGGGGCAAGCTCCGCGTTCATCTCGTCGATTTCATGTTCGAGACGATCGACTTGCGGTTGGACGATTCGCAAAGGCTCATAGCCAAGCTTTTCGCCGCTGTCGGGTACGCAAAGATCGGCGCCGAGATCGAAAAGATCGTTTTGAATGCGCAGCAAGCTCGCATCGAGCCTGGCATGTTCGGCGTCGGTAGCGGTCTCGAGCCGGGCAAGCCCGATCGCCGAATTGGTCTCGTCGATCGTGCCATAGGCTTCAATTCTGAGATCGCTTTTCAGGCGCCGCTCGCCCGTGCCGAGCGCCGTGGTGCCGGCATCACCTGTCCGCGTATAGATCTTCGTCAACACCACCATGACCGCACACCCAAATCCTCAGTGCCGGAACCAGAGAACGCCCATGATAATGAGAATGGCAAGGAATTGAAGCCCGACCCGCCAGCGCATGAGCTTTTGCGACAGATTGGGACTGCCGCCACGCATCATATTGATGAGCCCTGCGACGAGGACGAGAGCGACCGCGCCGACCGCGATACCGACGAGAATATTGCCTGTTCTGTCCATGACGAGAAATCCTAAAGGCGAGGGTTAGAGCGCTTTCCGATTGAATCGGAAAGGCGCTCTACTTGTTTGTTTTATCGCATTTTCGGACCGCGAACCGGCATCCACTTCGCCTGAAAATGCTCTGGCTTTCGACCCTTCGCGCACTCCATCGCGCCTGCGTCATGCGTCAATATCGTCGAAGCAGGCGTTCCAGATAATCCATTTCCTCGCGCGGCCGGCTCGGATCACTCAAGCGCCGCCGCAATTCCTCAAGCACGCGTTGGGCGCGCTGAGCCGCCGGAACGCCCATCGGATCGAAACGCGCGCGCGGATTATACATAGGACTGCTTGCCATTGGCCGCCCGAGGGGATCGGAGCCGCCGGCGCGGCCCTGACGGCCTGGCGAGCCCTGGCCTTCCTGGTCGCCGTCTTCGGAATCGGCGGATTCGCCTTCGCCCTCGCCTTGTTGCCGCATGTTTTCGGCAAGCTTCTCGGCGCCCTCACGCATGGATTCGAGGGCGCGGCCCTGCGCCTCCACCGCGTCGTCGCGGCCTTCGGGGCCGTTGCGCAGCGCCTTCTCGGCTTCCTCCATAGCGCCTTGAGCGTCATTAAGGCTCGGCTCGCTTTGCCCGGCCTGTTTCAGCCGATTTTGCAATTTTTCGAGCCGGTCGCGCAGCGCCTGCTGGCGTTGCCGCAGTTCCGCCTCGCTTTTCGGCTGAGCGTGGGCGCGAGGATTTTGCCGGGGATCATTCCCCGCCTCATCATCGGCGTCCTGGTCCTGGCCATTGGGGCTTCGCGCGCCTTTCTGCCCCGGCTGGTGCTGACGCGAACCATTCTGCATCTGGCGCTGCCGCTCTAGCGGCGCTTGCTCGGCCTCGCCATCCCGATAGGTATCGTCGCGCAAATCCTGCTGTTCCTGGCTCATCCGGTTGAGGTCGTCGAGTGCGCGGCTCATTTCGCGCATCTTCGGGTCCGGCTTCGATCGCCGGGCGGTTTGCAGATTTTCGAGGATATTTTGTAATTGCTCGAGCATTCGCTGGGCTTCGGCCTGATTGCCGGAGCGGGCCATTTCCTGCATCTTGTCGAGCATCGAGCGCAGGTCCTTCGGGCTGATCGTCCGGCTCTGATTGGCGGGAGCTTCGGCCTGTTCCTGCTGCCCTTGCTGGCGCTGCTGCTCGGCAAGCTCGTTCAGGAACTTGTCCATGGCGGCGCGCAGATTTTCGGTTAGCTTGCGGATTTCCTCCTCTGGCGCATTGCGCTCAAGAGCTTCACGCAATTCCTGTTCGGCCGCGCGCAAATCGCGTTCAGCTTGCGAGAGATCGCCATTCTCGATCCGCAGCGCCATCTCCCAGAGAAAATCGGCGACTTCGACGAGATCGGCGTCGCTTTTCGCCGCCTGCAACCTTTCGGAAGCGACCCGCAAGCCAAGAAAGACGCTTGCGCTCGTCTCGAAAGCCTCCGGCGCAATCATCAAGGCTTCGAGCGCCAGCCTGACTTTTTCCCGCTGCTCAGGCGCGAGGACGAGATTGCGGCGCTGTTCGACCAGGGCGCGGGCCAGCGGCTTCACGAAGGGCTTTTGCGGCAGGGTGATTGCGACAGGCTCGCTCTTGCCCTCATTGCCGCCTTCGTCACGCGCGCTCAACGTCATCTCGACTCGCGCGCCCGCCCAGGGGTGATCGGAGAGATCGGCGGTTGTTTCCGCCTCGCCCAAGCCACCGGGGCCGGGCGGCAGGACGAGGACGGCCTTGGGCGGATCGACGAGCGAATGGTGGGCGATTGTCTTGCCGTCGATGGACGGATTGGCGAAATTGGCCTCGGCGCCGATGACTCCATAATCGTCGCTGATCGTATAGCCGAGAGTGAGCGACCCGCGTGCATTGGCGCGCGGGACTTCGGCGAGCGTGATCGTCGGCGGCCGGTCGGGAATAGCCGCGATTTCGAACGTGGCAAGCGGCGAGCCGGCGTTGAGCAGGGTGAGCGAGGCGTCACCGCGCAGAATCAGCCGCTTCTCGGTGTCAGTATTCGCGGTCGCGGTCTGCTCCGGCTTTTGCGTTTCCTTTGCATCCGGTGGAGCTTCAGCCAAGGCGCCTTTGGTCTCGAAGCCCGGCTCGCCCCCTGACGAACGGATAATCACGGTAGAGCCAGCTGGGGCTTCGAGCCTTTGCGGTTTTTGCGGATCGGTGGTGGCAATGTTCAGCAAAATCGGGGTTTTGCCGGTATAGGCGGGCGGATCGATCCAGGCATCGAGCCGGTAGCCGGCCCGCGCTGAAGCGGACAGGCGCCAGTCGAAGGCGGCGGCGACACGTGCATATTTTTCCGGTCCGGCGACGAAAGCCGACGCAAAAAGGGCGACCAGCACGAAGGCGCGCAGCGCATAACGGTCGAAATCGACCATTCGCGGCGAGGGGAGCCCCGCCTTTAGCGAAGCGATTGTCGCTTCGGCGCGCTGGCGATGCAGGTTCCACAAGGCGCGCGTCGCCGGATCGTCGGCGGCATTGGCGAGCCGGTCTTCCAAGGTCGCGGCGGGGCGATTGGTAAAGCCCGACGCGCGGTCGATACGGGCCAGCGCCTCTTTGCGCGAGACAGCGCGGATCTTTCGGAACGGCAAGAGCGCGGCGATCAGGGCGAGGGCGAAGCCGAGAACGCCAAGCCCGCGCGCCCAATGCGGCAATAGAAGCCAGAGCCCTGCCCAGGATAGGCTCAGAAAAAGCCCGATGAGGAGGATGGGCGGAAGCAGAACCCGCCACAGACGTTCCCAGATGAGCGCGGTGCGCGCGAGATCGACGATCCGCTCAAAACGCGGATTTCTTATCCGTCTGCCGTTTGAAACATCTTGCCGTCTAGGTTGAGCCAAACCGGTCTTCCCGCGAAGTTATGAATCCTAAGCCCTCATCCTGAGGAGGCCTGAAAGGCCGTCTCGAAGGGCGAGGGCGCCTCCAGGCACTGCAAGTCATTCTTCGAGACGCCACTGCGTGGCTCCTCAGGATGAGGGCGAGGCTATCGAAACGCTCTATCACTCTCGAATTTCCGCCGACCTTTGAAAAACGGAAATTCGAGAAAGGAACCCAGGGCCGCCTTTGGTCTCGAAGCCCTCATCCTGAGGAGCGCCGAACGGCGCGTCTCGAAGGACGAGGGCGCCTCCAGGAAACACTGCAAGTCATCCTTCGAGACGCCACTGCGTGGCTCCTCAGGATGAGGGCGAGGCTGGCGAAACGCTTCGCAGCCCTGCAAACCTCGGTATTTCGCTATTATTGGAGCATTATTCACGCCAACCAAGCCGGAATTTTGTCACGGCCGATCAGGTCTTCATAGGTGCTGCGTGGCCGCACGATCGCATATTGGTTCTGATTGACGAGAATTTCAGGCACCAGCAGCCTTGTATTATAGGTTCCCGCCTGTACCGCGCCATAGGCGCCAGCCGACATCACCGCCAAAAGATCGCCTGCCTCAGGCTTTGCGATTTGCCGCGACAAGGCGAGAAAATCGCCGGTTTCGCACACGGGCCCGACGATATCGGCTGTGATGACCGGCTTCGTTCCCGTGGCCGCCCGGACAGGCTTGATGTCGTGATGCGCCTCGTAGAGGGTGGGGCGCACGAGATCGTTCATCGCCGCATCGACAATCACGAAGGTTTTGGCTTCGCCTTCTTTCACATAAAGGACGCGGGTGACGAGAATGCCGGCATTGCCGACGATGAGCCGGCCCGGCTCGAAAATCAGGCGGCAGCCGAGATTGCCGAGCCTTGTCTTGACGATTTCGGCATAGCGATCAGGATGATAGCTCGCCGCATCTTCCTGTTCGCGATAGGGAATGCCGAGCCCGCCGCCGAGATCGACATGTTCGATCTCATGGCCATCGGTGCGCAACTCGCGCACGAAATCCGCGACAAGGCCAAAAGCATGATCGAAGGGCGTGAGATCGGTAATTTGCGAGCCTATGTGCATGTCGAGGCCCGTGACCTTCAGGCCGGGGAGGGAGGCAGCCTCTAGGTAGACGGCGCGGGCGCGGGAGAGCGGAATGCCGAACTTGTTC
>Ga0182033_10002065_pt1 | contig 10185 bp, 8 predicted proteins | sample tim00Cox0000000H_FD_125968 | JGI IMG/M metagenome (GOLD analysis project Ga0182033, IMG submission 125968) | Lab enrichment of tropical soil microbial communities from Luquillo Experimental Forest, Puerto Rico - timezero.00C.oxic.00.000.00H | ecosystem: Environmental > Terrestrial > Soil >...
CAAGCCGGTCGCTAGGATATTAATAAATGCTCCTTATCTCCGCGGAGGGATGTTCATGCTTGGAGTATCGTGCGGCGAGGAGGCGCTTCTGTGCGTTCCGGCGTATGATCCGGCTCTGATGGCGGTCCCGTACCAGTCTGTCATGCCTGGCCGAACCGAGGACAGAAAGGCCTAGACTGACTTTTCCGCAACAATAATGTCCGGGACGAGCTGAGGCGGGGCGGCCTGCCATTCGGGTGCCGCTTTGGCGTCCATCGCGCGGGTTTTGGCCATGATATAGAAGCGCTTGCGCAAAGCGAGGCAGGGTTTTTCCACGAGGTGCCAGGACATTGTCGCGGAAAAGAAAACCAGGGGTAGTCCGGCGACGAGGGTAAACCAGGGTCCTGTGTGTGGTGCCAGAGCGGCCACCGGAAAGAGCGTGATGATGATCTGCAGGAAGGGCTGGTGGTAGAGATAAATGCCGTAGGAATAGTCGCCCGTATGAAAGAATTTCGGCAAAGGCAGAGGTGTAAGCCCGGCGAAGATGGTGACATAGACGATGGCCGGCATGAGCAGGAACCGCAAAGCAGGAACCTGGCCTTGAGCCATGCTGGGAAATGCGAAGGCGATACCGAGGATGACGGCGACGCTAAGTGCGAGCAGCCAGCGGCTATAGGGAATGATTTCCCGCATTTGGTAGGCGATGATCCCGAACAGGAACGCCGTCACCGCTTGTGCTTCATGCTCGAGAAAGGCGACCGACACGGCCTTGCCTAGCGCCTGTGAATGGATATGGGCGGGGACATTGAATGCTTGAATCAGGACGCTCAAGATGAGATAGCCGGAGGCGAAAGCAAGCGTGAAAATGCGGTTTGTCATGAGCTTCAGGATGATCAGCAGGGAAATCAGCGCGTAGCACCCGATTTCGAACGGGACTGTCCAGAGCGAGCCATTGACTTCGGGGACGGTATGATCCGTGAAGACGCCTGGCAAAGTGAAATGCACCCAGCCGACCATATTGAAAAAGAAAACACAGAATTGCCGGCTGAAGAAATAACTGTGCAGCGCGACCGTGGTGAAAAGCGGGCCGATGATGAGGGCGCAGACCAGCGTGTCAACCGCTAGCGCCGGCACGATGCGCGCGCCCCGGTTGAGAAGGAAGTTTTTCAAGGATAAGCGCGTGGCGCTGCCGGAAATGAGAAAGCCGCTGAGTGCGAAGAACATCGGCACCAGCGTGTAATGCACAATCCACATCGGCGTATTGTCATGGTTGACCGGTGCAAAATACTGGTTTGTCACTGTCCAGGAATGAAATGTAACAATCGATAGAGCTAGGAATACCCTCAGAAAATCGAAGCCAGGACCGACATTCTTGTTCGTCGCCAAAACATCGCCGAATGACTTCATGGCCAGATCTCCTTTAGCGCTAGCTTGCGGGTTTGGCCTGAATGACAGGCTATGGCGCTGGATCGTCAGATCTATAATCCAAAATGATTACACCATTAGACCATCTTGACCTGAAAGGCGATCAAAAAACGCTTGACTTCCGGTCCTCCGGCCAGCATTTCTGCATTTGCAAAGTCCAGGCATATCTCGTTAATTTTAGGATATCCGCTCTATTTGGTTCACCGCCTCATTTTGTGATGCTGGGAAATGGACCGCCTGTTCGGCGCGTCTTTTTGTGTTGAAGGAGTGGTCATGAGTGAGAGTGCCGTGGGGCGTGTGTTCACGGAGATACCACCTGAGACCAAAGGGGCGGGTGCATTGCCTGCGCCCGGCGTATCTCTACCGTTGCGGATTGCGGTGATTGTCGCCTCCATTCGCCGTGCGGAGGAGATCAGCCATCTCCTTGCGCATCTTTTCGCGCAAAGTTTCTTGCCCTCGGCCATCATCCTATCTGTTGAAGCGCCCACCGACCTGCCCGACAATCTTCCCGCAGGCGTGGAAATCGTCATGGGACCGAAAGGCTTGACGCGGCAGCGCAACCGTGGATTGGAGCGCGCCTTGTCCCGCTCCGATGTCGTTGTGTTTTTCGATGATGATTTCATTCCGGACCGGGAGGCGCTTGCCGGCATGGCCCGGCTGTTTGAACAGGCGCCGGACATTGTCGGCGCCACGGGGCTGGTACTGCGCGACGGCGTGAAGCTTGGCGGCATCAGCTATGAAGAGGCCGCCGCCGCGGTGCGACAGCATGAGGTGCGCGATGTTGCGGCGCAGCCGCTGGAAATTTCGCTGACATCCGAACTTTATGGTTGCAACATGGCATTTCGCAGTGACGCCATCGGCGCGCTGCGCTTCGACGAGGCCTTGCCGCTTTATGGCTGGCAGGAGGATGTCGATTTCACCGGCCAGATCATGAGATGTGGTTACACGGTGAAGACGAATGCGTTTGCCGGCGTGCATCGTGGGGTGAATAAGGGGCGGACGCGCGGCGTCTCGCTGGGCTATTCGCAAATGGTCAATCCGGTCTATCTGGTACGCAAGGGCACCATGCACCCGGCGAAGGCGCTGCGTCTCATGATCAAGAATTTTCTCGCCAACCATGGCAAGCTGGTGCGTCCGGAGCCGTTTATCGATCGTGCTGGGCGCTGTCAGGGAAATTGGCGCGGCATTTTCGATCTTCTGCGCGGCCGCTGTGACCCTGAAGCGGTTTTGACCTTGACCTGATCCCGTCAGACAAGTTCGCGATAGACTTCATCCATTTCCTGGCAGACGCGCGAGATGGTGAAGCGGGTCGCGTTTGTTCTGGCCAGTTCGGAATATTTGTCTAATTCGGCGTGGCTGGCGAGCAGCCCGCCGATGGCGGCGGCGAGGGCGGCCGGGTCCCTGGGCGGCACCAGCAGGCCGGCCGCGCCATGGTCGAGCATCTCTGGGATCCCGCCAACATTCGTTGCGACAATCGCGCACCCAGCATTGCGCGCCTCGGCAATCACCAGCGGGCCCGGGTCTGAGTGTGACGCCAGGACGAAAATATCGGCAGCGGTTAGATATTCGCGCGGATCGTCGCGGAAGCCGAGGAAATGCGCGCTGTCTGCGATATTAAGTTCCACGGCCAACGCTTCATACTCTGCCTGGCACGGACCTTCGCCCAGAAGATAGAGATGCGGTTCGGGATATGTTTCCTTGACGATCTTGAACGCATGCAGGAGGTCGGCGATTCCCTTGCGCGGATGCATGCCAGCGGCCGTGACGATGGCGGGATGCTGCAGCTGCGCCGGGGCAAAATCCTGTTTCAGGCGCGGCGAACCGACGGAGCCATTGAGGACGATGCGGATTTTCCGGCGGTTGAAGCCCCGGCGTGCCATCCCCTCATATCCCGCCTTGCTGACCGTGACGATGCGCGAGGCGAGGCCCATCAGCCAGACCGAGCGGTCGAACTCGTTATGAACAGTGGTGACGACCTTATAGCCGAGCAGCCTGTAGGGTTGGACGAGCACGCTCTGTGCCGCCATGTGCACATGGATGACATCAGGCCGGAAGGCCCTGATGGTTTTCCATAATTCGGCCTGGGCACGGAAGAAATCGGGAAGGTTGCGATGTGGCTCCTCAACTTTGAATGTCCGCACACCGGCGCGTTCCAGAAGCGGGAGGAAATCTCCTTTCGAGCAGCCATAGCCGACAATATGGCCATTCTTCGATTGTGTGCAGGCCATGTCGACCGAGACATTAACATGGCCATTGGCTTTTCCGCAGTGATTGAGCAGATGGAGAATACGCATCAGGACTCCAAACCTCGGGCGTTGTAGCCAAAACGGGGCGGGCGGCACCCGGTATATCCGAAAATAAGCATATCAGAATCAGCTTAGGTGAAAAAGAACAAAGAATGCGATAATTGCGAGTATTAATTGATCTGGACTACCCTTTTCGATATAGTCGAGGCTGTCTCTGCAAGGAGGCGGCGATGTGTGCGGCAATGATTGGCACTTTCAACTTGCCGCGGTGCGCGGATAATCCACTTGATGGCGCGGTGTCACATGAAGCAACCTCCTGCGGTCTCTTCCGAGGAACGAGCGGTCTACGATGCGCCACCGGTTCCGGTGCTACCCGAGATTGTTGACCGGGATGTTGAAGCGATCGTCCGGGAGATCGAGCAGACGGGTTTTGCTGTCATTCCGTCTTACATCGATACCGCGACACTGGCTGATCTGCAAAGGCTGGTGACGAACATCATTGCCGGCAATGGCGGGGAATATGCTGTGCTGACCGGCAAGGCGGAGATTGCCGCGACGCTGCTGGAAGCCATCGGCGTAGCACCACGGTTCGGCAGCCTGTTGCGGCGCGTTTATGCGGCGGGCACGGGCAAGGCGCCGCCGGCGCAATCCTTGTACCAGGTCCTGCGCTGCATCAGCGGCCAAACCGGCCTGCGTCAGGCTTACTTCTTTCATTATGATTCCTACGTCGTCACCGCGTTGTTGCCGATTATCATTCCTCGCGAAGGGCAAACGGGCGATCTGCTGCTGAAAGCGAATAAGCGTAAGGTAAGGTCCTCTTACCTGTTGAACCTCGCCGACAAGCTCGTCGCCGATAATCAGCTCTCCCAGAAACACTATAGGCGCCAGGTGGAAAGGGGACGCGGGGGCTTCAGGAGAGTGCGTATCGTGCCGGGGAATCTGTATCTGTTCTGGGGCTATCGTTCGCTGCACGCGAACGAGCCGTGCGATCCCGCGAGGATCCGTGCGACAGCCTTGTTCCATTTCGGCGATCCTCATGCGGATAGCGGGCTGCGCAAATTCACCGGCAAGGCCAAGATACGCGCCACGCCGGATGACCATAACGGCTCGGAATATCCGGTGAAGGCTTAAAGTGCGCTGCGACGCTCTTGCAGGCCGGTAAACGTTATTAAATCGTAATCATGTGGATCGCTCATCCGCGATGGCATAGTCTGGGCCGGCGTGGATTTCCGGGATGGGCGGGGTATGGCTGGTGCTGCGCCCGGCGTTGGTCATCGCGACTTCGGCGGCGGCCATAAAATGTTCGCGGAAGGCGGCTTCGGAAAAGCGCAAGGCATTGGCGCGGCATAATTCTGCGGTCAGGCGTGGCTCCAGCGTTTCGAAGCGCCGTACCGCGGCGATGATTGCCTCCACGCTTTGCTCATTAAACAGGATGCCGGTCTGCGGCATGCCGGGCGCAAAAATATCGCGCGCGCCGCCTTCGCCATAGGCGATGACCGGCGTGCCGCAGGCCTGGGCTTCGACCATGGTGATGCCGAAATCCTCCTCCGCGGCAAAAATCATCGCACGTGCCGAGCGCATCCGCTCGACCAGTTCCGCATGCGGCACGGGCGGCTGCAGTGAGATGTTCGCCGCTCCTTCGGCGGCTTTGGCGACCAGCGCGGCGTTGGTGCCAGCGCCGATGACGGTGAGCTGATGTTGCGGCAAATCACGGAAAGCCTGCACGATCAACTCGACGCGTTTGTAAGGCACGAAGCGGGAGACGACGAGAAACCCTTCGCGCTGGCCTTGTCCCGGCGTGAACGCCTCCACCGCCACGGGTGGTGGCACCACCAGGGCCTCGCGCCGGTAGGTTTTCGCGATGCGCCGGGCGATATAGCTGGAATTGGCGAGAAACTGGTCGACGCCATTGGCCGAGCTCGCATCCCATAGCCGCATCCTGTGCAGAAGCCAGCGCACATAGAGGCTCTTCGGCCCGCGCTCGAGCCCGCCCTCGCGCAGATATTGCGCCTGCAGGTCCCAGGCATAGCGCATGGGCGAGTGGACATAGGATAAATGTACCTGCTTTGGTCCGGTGAGCACGCCTTTTGCCACGGCATGGTTGCTGGAGATGACGAGATCGTAGCCTGTGAGATCGAATTGCTCGACCGCAAGGGGCATGAGCTGCAGATAATTGCGGAAATGCTTGCGTGCGAGGGGGAGTTGTTGGATGAAGCTGGTCTTCACCTTGCGGCCTTCGAGAAAATCGCGGTCCCCCTCGGCGAGAAAATCGACCACGGCGAAGAGGTCGGCCTGGGGGTAACAGCGCAGGATCTGCGCCACGACGCGTTCGGAGCCGGCATAATGCTCCAGCCATTCGTGCACGAGCGCGACTTTCATGCGTGGCCTCCGTAATGTGTGGTGATGATGTCTTGCAGCACCAGGGCGGCGCGGTGCCAGGTCATAGCGCCGGTATGGCGTAACCCAGCCTCGCGCAACTGTGCCTGCAGGTCGGAATCGTTGCAGAGCCGTAGAACGGTGGCGGCGATATGGTCCGGTGATGACGGGTCGCAATAAAGCGCGGCCTCGCCGCATGTCTCGCGTAGGCTGGGAATATCGGCGGCGGCCACCGGGCAGCCACTTGCCATCGCTTCCACCGCCGGCAGGCCAAATCCCTCATAGCGTGAAGGGAAGATGAAGCAGCAGGCGGCTTGGTAGAGCGCCTTGAGCTGTGCATCCGTCACGCGGCCGACATAATGCGCCGCTTCGGGAAGAAGAAGTTGGCCCGTCGCGCTGAAGGCGTTGCCCAGCACATTGCCGGCGACCACGAGGCTCATCTGCTGCGCGCGCAGATTTTCCGCCAGCAATCCAAGCGCGGGTAGATTCTTGTGCGCGGCGAGATTGCCGACGGCGAGGACGAAACGGCCTGGCGTGAGCCCGAATTGCCGCAGCGTGTCAGGGTCTGGCGCGATGCGCTGCACATGGTCCGCGCCTTCTGGGATTACGCTCACCTGCTCAGGCCGTGCCGGCAGATTGCGAATAATCTCGCGGCGTGAGAATTCTGACACGGTTACCACCGGCACGCCACGGCGGATGAGCGCGTTATGCAGAATTTTGTACCATGTGCGGAATTTCCGGGAATAGGCCTCGGGCGTGCTGTACACGCCGGCATCATGGATGACGACAAGCTGCCGGCGTGCCAGCAGCGGCGCGGTGTTGCCGAGATTGACGAGAATGCCATCACGCGCACCGCGCGGAAGGTCCCATTGCTCCCAGGCCTGGCCGTGCAGCGCGCCGGTTGGCTGCGCGCCGGGCCAGAGCGGCGCGCCATTGGCCGGTACAAGCAGGCGGGCGCGGCCTGCTTCCAGCGCGAGCAAGGCGCGGCTGATCTCGGCTGCGAAACGCTGCACGCCGGAGAGACCCTGCGTGACGAACCGGCCATTGAGGTAGAGCGGCTCCAGGGGATCAGCCTTTCGCGATGGTCGGCATGCCGAACGGCGAGCGCGGCAGTATGACAGACGTTTTCTGGGCGTTCTGTGCCTCATGGCGTACGCGGGCGGCGGTGGCGACCAGCAGGGCCAGAAGAAGATAGAAATCCGGCGAGGAAATCGTCGGGGCCGAGATAAAGGCGGAAATTAATGTGCCCAGGATGGCGGCATTGCAGCCGCGCATCACCGAGCGCGTGCTGGCATCGGCCAGACGGTGGGCGATGGCGAGATGCCTGTAAAGGCTGGCAGTGAACCAGAGCAGGCCGAGAAGCCCCCAGGCGCCGATGGCGGCGCATAGGCCGGGCAGCAGGCTGGAGGAGCGGGTGCTGCCCCAGCCCACGCCGAGGAAGTCGCTGGCCGCCATGGCGCGTAGGGAGTCACGGTCGGCCGTGGTGCGGTCGTTATATGAGGAGGTCTGGTTCTTGTTCAGCGTGCCGGTGACGACCATTTCCGCCTCGTTGGCCACGCTTGGCGCCAGGATCGGGATCGTTGCGATGACAATGAATGAGATCGTGCCGGCAATGATGGCGCCGGTGAGCACACGCCGCCGCGTCGCCGGGCTGGAGGCGATGAAGGTGTGCAGCAGCAGCAGGCCGATCATGATGGCCAGCGCGATATAGCCCGTTGTCGAGGTGCAGAGCAGGAGAATGGCGAGGCCGCAGATCAGCGCCAGGCGCGGCAGCCGTGCCCTGTCGCCATTGAAGATCATCCAGCCGGCGGCGCTGACGGTACCGCACAGGTAGGCGGCCAGCGCCGAGGGCTCGCTGAAGGGGCCGTTGAGGCGCGTAAGCGTGCCGATACTTTCCTCTGAGAGCTGCGCCCAGCCGGGATTGGAGAGGAAAAAATCCGTGGGATACCAGATATGAAGCGTGTTGCCGGCAAATTGCCAGAGAGAAATGAACACGACGAGCAGACTCGCAACAAAATAGGCGTCCAGCAGGCGGCGCAGATTGAACCCCTCGCGCGTGAGATAGGGCGCTGCCGTGACCGCCAGCAGCGCGTTGGCGAGCAGATACATATCCTGCGTGTAATTTCCGGAATTCGGCGCCAGCGGCGAGCGTGCCATGATGAAGGATTTTTGCGGCCAGACCATGACATCACCCTCGAACAGGCGCGGCATGATGAAGGAGCTGGCGAGGGCACAGACGACGATGGCGATGAACGGGAACATCACGCTCAGCGCTAGTCTTTCGGCCGGGTAACGCTCGCCGAAGCAAAGCTTGAGTACAAAAATATTGATGAACAAGGCCGCAGGAACCAGAGCGGGCATGACACCATAGCCGCCGACGACAATAACCGCGGCGGCCGAGAATACGGCGCCGATCATGACCAATTCCAGCAAGCGTGCCGGCGAGCGCCAGAAATACAGGCACAGCGGCAAGAAAATGATACCGAACGTCGTCATCCTGATTTTCCCACCACTTCAACCATCAGGATTTTCCCACCACTTCAACCATCAGGCGTCCCATGGTTCGGACCGGATGGTTCAGGCCGGCCTCCCACAGCCAGCGTAAAAAACATAGGCGGAGCTGTGAAGCCGGAAGACTTTAACAAAAATCCATGTCTTCTTCAATAAATTTCATCAAATATTGCAGTCAATTCATGTCGGTAGCTGCAATGATTGGGCTAGAATGCCCTCTTGGATATAGATTTTTCTTTATTATTTCTGTGGATTATGCGATGGTTATACAAAACATCATGAATTGTGGCGGTGGCAGCATGCGTTTCATGAAATACCGGACACAAAAAACCTTGGCCGACCCGGCGCTTAACGTGTCACATGTTTTGCTCGTGTTTTCTTTTTGCGCGACTCTTACCGCGTGCGGCCCGCCGCCGCCGCAGCCGGTACAAAACATTACAGCCTCCGCGGCATTGTCACCGGTTGTTTCCACCAACCATCAGATGCTCTCGGCTAGCGAGCTGCCGCCTCCAGCCGAGGAAGGGCCCTACCGGCTCGGGCCAAATGACGTCATTTCCGTGTCCGTCTATATGCATCCTGAATTATCGACGCCGCCGCCTGGCACCACCGGCGGGGCGATGATCACCAGCGACGGGTCAGTGAGTCTGCCATTGATTGGCAGCATTAATGTCGATGGCCTGACGATCGACCAGGCGCAACAGAAAATCAACGCGGCCTATGCGGCCAATGTCAAGAATCCCAATGTGGCGGTTCAACTCGTCACCGCGCAAAGCCTGCGCTATTATTTGCTGGGGGCGTTCAGCTCGCCTGGTGTAAAATATCCAGGCCGCCAGCTCTCACTTCTGGATGCGCTGTCACTTGGCGGCAGTGTCGATTTCAGTAATGCCGATTTATACCAGGCTTATGTCGTACGCGGTTCAGAAAAGCTGCCCATCGATTTCCACGCGCTGCTGGCGGAGGGAGACCTCACGCAGGACTATCCGCTTGAGCCGGGAGATACGATTGTGATCCCGACCGCCAGCGCCGAGAATGCGTTCGTGTTTGGCACGGTCGCCAAGCCGGGGGCGGTGCCGTTCGAGTCCGGTTCGCTCACCTTGCCGCAGGCGCTCAGCGTGGCCGGCATGGATTTGCAGAATTATACCAATTCAGAGTTGTCCCAGGTGCGGGTGATCCGCTCGCATGGCGCGTCGGCTGATCTCATGATCGTCAACGTCACCAAAATTCTGCGCGGCGAGGCTGTGCCTTTCGCCCTGGAGCCGGGCGATATCGTCTTCGTGCCGCCGAACGGCATCGGCACTTGGAACCAGGTGCTCACGCAGCTGCTACCCTCGTTGCAGACAATCAATGGATTGTTGAATCCCTTTGTCTCCATTGCCTATCTGTCGCGGAACACGAGGAACTAGGAGGCGCTCATGTCCAGCAACCTTCCCGTTCCTCTGGGTCAAAGTACCGCTTACGATACGATCGATCTTGGCCAGATCGCGCAAATCCTCAAACGCCATGCCAAAATCATACTTGGCGTCATGGCCGCCACCACGCTCATGGCGCTGCTGCATGCGCTGACTTCGGTGCCGCAATTCACCGCCAATGGGGCACTCTATCTGGGCGACGCGCAAGGTCCCACAGCGGCGCCGGCGGGCAATGGCAA
>Ga0182033_10002068_pt1 | contig 10182 bp, 8 predicted proteins | sample tim00Cox0000000H_FD_125968 | JGI IMG/M metagenome (GOLD analysis project Ga0182033, IMG submission 125968) | Lab enrichment of tropical soil microbial communities from Luquillo Experimental Forest, Puerto Rico - timezero.00C.oxic.00.000.00H | ecosystem: Environmental > Terrestrial > Soil >...
GCCCGCGGATGTTGGCGACGCCCTGCGTCGGGCAGCGCAGCGTGAAAACTCTCTTCTCGGGATCGTAGCTCGCGGTCGCGCTACGCGGCTCGAGCGAGCCAACTACCAAGCGCTGGTTGATCAATTCGACGCGCACCACATGTGCCGCTTCGCGAAACGCGCCTTCAAGCGCCGCCTTCTTCTTCCCATCCGGGTCGACGGGAGCGATCCAGTCAAAGGCGATATTTCCGGGCGCTTCCGGCCAAAGCTGCGGCGCGCCTGAGGCTGCGGCTTCCCGCACGTCGGTCACCGCTTTGATCGGCCGGTAATCGACCGCGATCTTCTCGGCGGCGTCCTGCGCGGCGGCGGTGCTCATCGCAACCACCATGGCGACCGGCTCGCCCACATGCATCACGCGCTTCTCGGCCAGCGCCGACCGATGCGGCGAAATCGCCGGCTTGCCGTCGCGTCCGGGAATCGGATGCGCATGCGAGATCGTATGATAATGCGCCTCGGCAAGATCGGCACCGGTGAATACCGCAACCACGCCTGGCGCGCTTTTCGCCGCCGACACGTCGATGTGCTCGATCTCGGCGAAGCCATGCGGGGAGCGCAGGAAATAGATCGCGAGTGCGCCCGCTGGCTTGACGTCGTCACCAAAGCAGCCAGCGCCGCGCAGCAGCGCGTCATCCTCGACGCGTCCGGTCCACGCGGATTGTTCAGTCTTGCGGGCGGCAATCGATTCCATTGCGCTACTCCGGCGAATTAAAGCTTGCGGTCAGTAATGCCGGCCTTGGCATAGAGCTCATTAATGTGTTCCTTTACGCTAGGCGGCGGCTCGGCGGTCGATTCATGCGCCCAGCCGACCTTGGCGCGGGCGTAGAGGGCCATCTCTTCGTCCTGCTGCGAGGTGCCGCCGGAAATTCCGTATGCGCCGACCATCTCTTCGCCCTTGAACACCGGCGCGGCACCGCCGCTCGCGGCAATCTTACCGTTAGTGAGTGCCGCCAGGCTGATCAGCATTTGCGGATTGCGTTCCTTGAACCACTGCTGGATCACCAGCCCGTCCGGGAAGCGCGGACTCATGGAGCGAAACGCCGCCACCGTGAAGGCCTTGGCGATCGCGGTATCCGGCGTGATGAAGCCAGCGTCATCCATGCGCTCGAGGGCGATCAAGTGGCCCTCCGGTCCGACAACAGCGACCGCGACCGGCACGCCCATGTCGGCAGCCTTGCCGACCACTGCCTTGATGAATTCGCGGCACTCGGCCACACGCAATTTCACCATCCACCGTCCTCCCACGCTGCGTTAATCGTTGCTCGACCAGCCGGTATGCCCCAATTAACTGCAAAAAAACGGGCAGGGGAATAGCTTGGCCATGGCTTCGCTATGGCACGGAAATCTCGTGCGACTGATGTTCTGTCGCGCTGATCAACTGCTTCTGCCTTCCAGTTGCACTCGTCGTCTTCCGCTATGTTGCGCCGCTCTACCCATGGCTCGTCGCCGCAGCCCTGAACCGCGCTTCCCGCCATGCTCTGTGCCGGAATTCCGGTCACCCGGCGCACGAAGATCGACAATTCGCGTGCACGTCGCCTTCAGCAACATGTCGCAGGGATGTTCGACCGCAACGAGCGCTTATGCAGGAAATTGACAGTTGCGCCACCACGCGACGAGCCGGCCTTTCACGCTTTTCAAATTGCGACTTATCGTTCAATCCGCGGGAGGAAAAGTGCTTTGCATGGCCGCTATGTGGGATCGTAGATTGACTGCACGCGAACCCCGCAAGGCAGGTCGCGGCGAGAGGTATTTGGAGACCTGAATGCGGTTGGGCTACTTCACCATGCCGGTGCATCCGATGGGCCGCTACTGGGTGCAGACGCTGCGCGAGGACCGCGAGGCCATCATCCTCGCCGACAAGCTCGGCTTCCACGACGCCTTTGTCGGCGAGCACCTGACCGACGCGTGCGAGAATATCACCAACAGCATGCTGTTCCACGCCACGCTGATCCACGACACAAAGCATATCAAATTGGCTACCGGCACCTGCAATCTGTCGCAGATGCATCCGGTGGTAATCGCGGTCAACACGGCGATGTTCGACCATCTGGCGGAGGGCCGTTTCATTCTCGGTATTTCCGCCGGGGCGCTCGCCTCCGACGCCGAGTCAGTCGGCTTGCTCGACGTCGACCGCAACAAAATCTTCGCCGAAGCGATCGACGTGATCCTGGCGATCTGGGAGCGCGACCCGCCCTACAAGATCGATCTCCCCGACAACCGGTTCAAGGTGACGATTGAACGCGCCGCTGCGCTGCATCTCGGTGTCGGCGTCATGGCCAAACCGCTGCAGAAACCGCGGCCAGAGATCGTCGGCACCGTAGTGGCACCGTTCTCTCCCGGCGTTGTGCTGATGGGCAAACGAGACTTCCATCCGCTGTCGGCGAACTTCCTGTTGTCGAAGCACCTTAAGTCGCACTGGATGAACTACGCCAAGGGCAAGGCCGAAACTGGCACGAAGGCCAACGTCGCCGACTGGCGCATCGCCCGCACCATCTTCGTTGCCGACAACGACAAGGTGGCTGCGCGCTACGGCTACGAGGACGCCAAAAGTCCGTACCGGTTCTATTTCAGCCAGATGCTTGGCAAGCTGCAGCGCGCCGGCCGGCACAATGTCTTCAAGAGCGATAATGAGCAGCCGGACGAAGAGATCACGCTCGATTGGGTGATGGACAATTGCGTCACCTACGGCACGGTCAACAAGGTCGTCGATTATATCCTCGCCTTGCGCGAAGAGACCGGCGATTTCGGCGAACTGGTCTATGCCGGTATGGACTGGGTCGATCCGGCGCTCGCCAAACGCTCGATGAAGTTGATGGCCGAAGAAGTGATGCCACGCGTCAACGCAGCAATCGGCAAGTCGGCCAGCAAGGCGGCAGAATGATCTCCGTTCTCAATGAACGAAGTGCATAATTATTCCAACCAAGCCTCCGATCAGGAGCGCCCCTGACGCCAAGGCCTGCACGAGGAAACCGTTGTGCCGTTTATTGGCCGCGGTGGAATAGCCGGCGATGTACATTATTCGGCCTGCGATCCAGACAAGGCCGAGCAGCGCCGCCCCCCAGTCGCTTAGGTACACCGCAAACAACCACAGCAATGGCAGGAAGATCGGCATCCATTCCAACGTGTTCATCTGCACGCGAAACAGGCGCTCAAAATCGGGATTGCCGGTGGTCGCGGGTGCCATGATGCCAAACTTGCCGCGCGCCTTAGCGACCTGCCAGCCGGTCGAGAAATACAACGAGGATGGCCAGCAGGGTGACCAACGCGGTGTAAAGCGGCATCTAAACCCCCGAAACCTCGTCGATTAGACTGACAACGGTTCTGTGCCCAACTCCGCGTAACGGCAGAGCTGGAAGTCCAGAAAATGAGCGTCTTCATGTGCAATACTACGGCAAGAAGACAATGCCGTGGCTAATTGAACGGTTGCAGAAAATAAAAGACGGTACTTTGGGTAATTGAACCGATTGTCCGCTTTCAACAGGAGGTGGTTTCCCGGGGGTCGCCATATTGACCCCTGGGGCCCGGCCTTCTGGGTGTGCCCCGAACATCCTGCGGCCAAATGCTCAGGTAGCGCAACTAACGAGAATATTTTGGAGGCGGTACGTGAGCATCACGGTCTATCAGTAGTTGCATCGTAATCCTCAACGGCAAGGCCGATTGAGGCCGAGCGCCTTGATTGGGGGCCCTGTATTGTTGGGCTATTGCGCCGCCCCGCATGTCCATTTCGGGAGGGTCTTCCGCGGGCGGGCAGTCGTGACATCGGATTGCGTGCATCGCATAATGCGCCAAAAAACCTGTAGAGGGAGGTTCGTCATGAAGTTGTCTCGTCGTCATCTGCTGGCAACCGGCGCTGCGACATTTCTCGGCAGCGCCGTCGGTGCGCCGTTCGTCGCTCGCGCGCAGCAGCCGCAGTGGACCTACAAATACGCAAACAACCTTCCCGAATCGCACCCGATGAATAGCCGCGCCCGCGAGATGGCCGCGGCGATCAAGCGGGATACCAACGGTCGCTTCGACCTGCAGATTTTCCCCAACAGCCAGCTCGGCTCCGACACGGATACGCTGAGTCAGATCCGTTCCGGCGGCGTCGAGTTCTTCACGCTGTCAGGCCTGATCCTATCGACTTTCGTGCCGGTGGCGTCGATCAACGGCATGGGCTTCGCTTTCCCGGATTACGCCATGGTCTGGAAGGCGATGGACGGCGACCTCGGCGCCTATGTGCGCGCGCAGATCGCCAAGTCCAACCAGATCGTCGCCCTGGAGAAGATCTGGGACAACGGTTTCCGCCAGACCACGACTTCGACGAAGCCAATCACTACGCCGGATGACTTCCGCGGTATGAAATTGCGCGTGCCGGTGTCGCCGCTGTGGACCTCGATGTTCAAGGCGCTCGCCGCTTCACCGGCCTCGATCAATTTCAACGAGGTCTATTCGGCGCTGCAAACGAAGATCGTGGACGGCCAGGAAAATCCGCTGGCGATCATCTCCACGGCAAAGCTTTATGAGGTTCAGAAATTCTGCTCGCTGACCAACCACATGTGGGACGGCTTTTGGTTCCTGGCGAACAAGCGCGCCTGGGATGCGCTTCCGGCCGACGTGCAATCGATCGTCGCCAAGCACGTCAACGAGGCCGGTGTGAACGAACGCATCGACGTCGAGAAACTCAATGCTAATCTGCAACAGGACCTTTCCGGCAAAGGCCTTGTCTTCAACAAACCCGACCCGGCGCCCTTCCGCGAAAAGTTGCGCTCCGCCGGCTTCTACAGCGAATGGAAGGGCAAATACGGCGAAGAGGCTTGGGGGCTTTTGGAGAAATCGGCCGGCAAGCTCGCGTGACGCCGAACCCTAATAACGCCGTTTCCGAGTTTTCGGCTCCGCCGCTCGCCGAGCCGCATGTAACGGAGCCGCGCCAAGGCCCAATCGGTACGCTCGAGAACTGGCTCGGCGTTGCCGTCGAATTCGTTGCGGCGGCCCTCGTGGCAATCGAGATCGTGATCCTGTTCAGCGGCGTGGTCTCGCGTTATGTGTTCGACGCGCCGCTAGTGTGGTCGGATGAGCTCGCCTCGATCTTGTTTCTGTGGCTTGCGATGCTCGGCGCGGTCATCGCCTTTCGCCGCGACGAGCACATGCGCATGACGGCGGCCGTCGGCGCGCTGGCGCCCGCGGCGCAGGCGATGTTCCACACGTTTGCGGTCGCCGGTGCGCTTGCCTTCCTGATCCTGACCATCTGGCCGGCGTATCAATTTGCGCTGGAGGAAGTGCCGGTCGTTACGCCGGCGCTGCAAATATCGGATGCGCTCCGCGCCGCAGCGCTGCCTGCCGGCATCACACTGATGGCGGTGTTGGCACTGCTTCGTCTTACGCGAACGACGTCGCCGCGCGCGACACTCACGGCACTGGCTGCGGTTGCCGCGTTGGTAGCGCTGTTCTGGCTCGCCGAGCCGGTGTTTCACAGATTCGGAAATCTCAACCTGCTGATCTTCTTCGTCGGCGTCGTTGCTGCGACTGTGTTTGCCGGCGTGCCGATCGCGTTCTCGTTCGGGCTTGCAATTTTCGGCTATCTCGCGCTCACCACGCAGACGCCGCTTCTAGTTCTGATCGGCCGCATGGACGAGGGCATGAGCCATCTCATTCTGCTCGCGGTGCCGCTATTCGTTTTCCTCGGTCTCCTCATTGAAATGACGGGCATGGCGCGCGCTATGGTCGCGTTCCTCGCCAGTTTGTTGGGGCACGTGCGCGGCGGACTGCAATATGTGCTGGTCGCCGGCATGTATCTCGTCTCCGGGATTTCCGGCTCCAAGGCAGCCGACATGGCTGCGATCGCGCCGGTGCTGTTTCCGGAGATGAAGGAGCGCGGCGTCAAGGGCGGCGAGCTCGTCGCGCTACTTGCCGCGACCGGCGCGCAGACCGAGACCATTCCACCGAGTCTCGTCCTGATCACGATCGGATCAGTGACTGGCGTATCCATCGCCGCTCTATTCACCGGCGGCGTGCTGCCGGCAATTGTGCTAGCGATCCTACTCTGCGTCGTCGTTTTCCGCCGCTATCGCAGCGAATCGCAGGACGACGTTGCGTGCGCAAGCTGGCGCGATGTCGGACGGACGTTCCTCATCGCGCTGCCGGCCATCGTGCTGCCGTTCCTGATCCGCGCCGCCGTGGTCGAAGGCGTCGCCACTGCAACCGAGGTCTCGACCGTCGGCATCGCTTATGCGGGGCTCGTCGGGCTTTTGATTTACCGCCGTTTCGACTGGCGCAGGCTCGGAGCGATGCTGGTCTATACCGCCGGGCTGTCCGGCGCGATCCTGCTCATCATCGGCACTGCGACTGGCATGGCCTGGGGGCTGACGCAATCGGGTTTCTCGCGCTCGCTCGCGATGGCGATGACCGGTCTGCCGGGCGGCGCATTCAGCTTCATGGCGGTGTCGATCGCGGCCTTCATCGTGCTCGGCTCAGTGCTCGAAGGCATTCCGGCAATCGTGCTGTTCGGGCCGCTATTGTTCCCTATCGCGCGCGCGGTCGGCATTCACGAAGTGCACTACGCGATGGTCGTAATCCTGGCGATGGGCATCGGCCTGTTCGCACCGCCGTTCGGCGTCGGCTATTACGCCGCCTGCGCTATCGGGCGTGTCGAACCCGCCGAGGGCATCCGCCCGATCTGGGCTTATATGGTCGCACTCGTGATCGGGACGATCATCGTCGCGGCGTTCCCGTGGCTTTCGATCGGCTTCCTGGCCAATCGGTAAAGCGATGCGGGGACGTCAATGACCAAACAGCCGACAATTCTCGTCACCGGCGGAGCGTCCGGTATCGGCTTTGCGATCGTTAAAGCCGTGCTGGCGGCAGGCTGGCGCGCCATCGCGGTCGATGTCGATGCCGGCCATCTCGCTTCGGCGCGCAAGACGCTCGGCGAGCGCGCCGAGCTTCGGTTCGAACAGCTCGACGTTGCCGACGACGACGCTGTGGTGAAATCCATCGCTGCTTGCGAGCGCGAATTCGGGCCGCTGAGCGGCGTCGTCAATTCGGCCGGAATCGCGCGCGACGTGCCGACGCTCGAAACCAGCGCGGCGTTGTTCCGACGGATTCTCGACGTCAATCTTGTCGGCAGCTTCCTTGTCTCGCGCGAAGCGGCGAAGGCGATGGTCGGCCGCAGCGGCGGCGCAATTGTCAACCTCGCCTCGATATCGGGCGTCACTGGGAATAAGGGCCGCACCGCCTACGGCGCTTCGAAGGGCGGTGTCGTAGTGATGACCAAGGTCATGGCCGTCGAGCTCGCGCCGTTCGGCATTCGCGTAAATGCGATTGCGCCCGGGCCGATCGATACGCCTATGATCAAACAAGTGCAGCCCGATGCGGAACGCACCATCTGGATGAACAAGATGCCGCAACACCGCTACGGCGCTCCATCCGACATTGCGAGCGCCGCCATGTTCCTGCTCGACGACCAAAAGTCCGGTTTCATCACCGGCCAGACGATTTGCGTCGATGGCGGCTTTACCATCGCCGGCGTGATGCGCAGCGCTCCGCCGACGCAGTAATTATCGCCTGCATGACGAGCGTTTCATGGCCCCGATCACCTCAATCTGATCGGTAGTGACAAACTGTGCCATGTAGTTGTTTGCTAGATCCGTAGAACGAGCTTGATAGTCACACCCGCCTCGCCGTCGGCAGCTTGGTTGATGTCGTCGAGACATAAAACTTTATCAGCCGGGCGAATGGGAACCTGCGTTGGCGGTGCAGCTCTAAACGGTCAGCTACTCTCGAAGCTGCGAAGTTTGCTTAGCGCAGGAGGCGTACCTTGGGTCCGGCTGGAGTAGCTTCTCGACGTTGGTGGCCCATTCCTCTAAGGGTCTCTGCCTTAGACTAATCGCTCCGGGGGTTCGTCCGGGGGCTTGATACAAAAGACCACAAAAAGTCTAACAACCTCAATCCAGATAAGCGGCGGCAATGGACGCGCTAGCGCGCCGGCGGTAGCGGCGAACTCGAAACCGTGGTCCCGGGACGTGACGGCGCTATTGGATTCATCCGATCGCTATTCGCGCCGACATTGGCCACCGTCTCCGGTGCCTTGCCCGGCAGCACGATCACGCGCGTGCCGACCTGCACGCGGCTGTATAGATCTTCGATGTCGTCGTTGAGTAGCCGGATGCAGCCGGACGACACAAACTGGCCGATAGTCGACGGCTGGTTGGTGCCGTGGATGCGGTAGACCGTCTTGCCGAGATACAGCGCGCGTGCGCCGAGCGGGTTACCAGGCCCGCCTGCCATCATGCGCGGCAGGTAAGGTTGGCGACCGATCATTTCCGACGGCGGGAACCAGTCCGGCCACTCCTTCATCATGGAGATGCGCTCGGTACCCGACCAGGTGAAGCCTTCGCGGCCGACGCCGATGCCGTAGCGCAGCGCTTTGCCGCTGCCGAGGACCAGATAGAGATAAGTGTTCGGCGTATCGATGATGATCGTGCCGGCCGGCTCCTTGGTCGTGTAGTCGACCAGTTGCTTTTTCAGATTGGCTGGTAGCTCTTTCGGTTGGCCTTGCTCGGGCTGATCCTCAGGCGGGAGGCTCATGACGCTAGCGGACGGAACAACCTCTTGCGGCGCGGCTTGCTGCTGCGTCGCTGGCGCAGGTCCGACCGAGCGCGGCGGGCGGATGGCGTCTCGATCATCCGTCGCCGCGCTCGGGTCGAACTGATCTTCGTAACTCGGCGGTGGCCCTTCGGGCGGGACAAAACCCGGGGCTGGCAGCCTGTCGGCGTCAACTTCGTCCGGATAAGGCAGACCACGGCCGGGTCCTCCAGACGGGGTTTGGCTCATTTGCGGCGAACGGCGCGGCCGGCGCGTTGGCTGATCGTCCTCATCGTCGTCCCAGAACGCGGGCGGCTGCCGATCTTCATAATAGGTGCCCGGCGGAGCATTCCGGTAATAGCCGGGCGGTGGCGCCGAATAGTATTGCGCCATTGCGGAAGCCGCGGGTACGGCCACCGCAACCGGCAGCGTCAGCAGTAAAAAGCGTCGGATCATATGTCCACCTGAGGCCCGGGCCCCCTTGCCCAACCATCCACGAGTTGGAATGCCCGCGGATGAAGGCACATTCAAGACAAGAATGCGGCTACCTCCATACCGTGATTCGCGGCCTCGGCTCGGATTTTCTCAGGTTTTCTTGGCTTCCGCCGCCAAAACCTGCTTCGCTACTCGGTGGGCATCGACCGCGGTGGGAAAGCCGCAATAGATGGCAATTTGCCGTAGCGCGGCGGAGAGTTCCTTCGGGGTAAGCCCGTTGCGCAGCGCGCCTCGGAAATGCGCCTCGAATTCGTGCATGCGCCCAAGACAGGCGATCATGCCGATATTGAGCAGGCTGCGATCGCGCGGCTTGAGGTCCTCATCGGTCCATACGGCGCCCCAGCAAAACTCGTTAAGCAGATCCTGAAACTTGCGATTGAAATCGTCAGTATTGGCGACAGCGCGATCGACGTATTCGTCGCCCAGTACCTTGCGGCGCATCGCCATGCCCTTGTCGTAGAGTGCCTTGTCCATGTGAGGTTATCTCCCATCGAGAATTGGCGGCTTAGCCCGCCGATCGGGCGCGAGTTGACAGGAATTTTGCCATCTCGTCCATTCTCCGGCCGCAAGACATGATTGGGGAATTGGATGGCCTCGGACCTGACGAAAAGCATGGCGGTGGTGCGGGCGAAGGTGGCAGCTTCGCGTTTCCGCCGATGGAATTCATCGCCAGATCCGCGCAGGCGAAATCTCGATATCCAAGTACGCCGGCTCGATGGCACTCGACATCGCTCGCGGGGTACGACCGAGGTTGACGAACTGATCGGCTTTATCGCGCGGCAAAGGCGAGCGATTGAACATGCCGGTCCCCAACTGCGCGCGCCATCTACCGGTTGGTTAAAGGACTCGAACTCGCGGCGCAGCGCCGCGTCGTTAATCTGAGGTAATTCAATAGGTTATGTCGCTATAACAGGGCTTTTCCTCGTTTTCCCCGGTTTCCCGGGGGCACAGGATTCTAGTATCCCGCGCGTTAATTTGACAGGCGCGGGACTACAATAGGCGGCTTTCCCTGATGGCGACCAACCCACTGCGATGGATGACAGCGACGAAGCGCTCATGGCCAGGGTCGCGCGCGGCGATGAGCGCGCA
>Ga0182033_10002071_pt1 | contig 10176 bp, 8 predicted proteins | sample tim00Cox0000000H_FD_125968 | JGI IMG/M metagenome (GOLD analysis project Ga0182033, IMG submission 125968) | Lab enrichment of tropical soil microbial communities from Luquillo Experimental Forest, Puerto Rico - timezero.00C.oxic.00.000.00H | ecosystem: Environmental > Terrestrial > Soil >...
CAGTTCAGATAGTCGCGCATCAAGGCGCGAAAAGCACCAAAGAAACGCCCATAGCGCTGACCGCAATAGCGCCGATACAGCTGGAACAGCCACCAGTCGGTCGGAAGCCTCGAGACGCTCGATCGAAACACATCGTAGCCGCCAAAAAGCTCATCCGCGCCCTCGCCGACAAGCACTACCTTGATGCCACGCTCCCGACACTTCTTGTACAGCAGGCGCGTCGAAATCGTTCCCCAGTCGGCGAACAGATCATCGAAGCACGCGATTGTACCCTGAAGATCGTCACTGACTTCTGGCGGTGTAATCAAAATCTCTTCATGATCTGAGCCGATGTGCCGAGCGACCCGACGGGCATGAACCCGTTCGTCAAGATCCGAATCACCGAAGGCCATTGTGAAGGTGCGAACTTGCGTCCGGCGGGCGGCAAGCGCGGCGATAAGGCTCGAATCGAGACCTCCCGAAAGCAGTAGCCCGATCGGGACGTCCGCAATCAGATGCTGCGCCGTCACCTCCTCAAGCGCTGCGAAGAGCTCGTCTTCGACATCGCTTGCCCACGCGGCACAATCACTTTTGAGATTCGGGTGGAAGTAGTGCTCAAGCTTCGGTTTTTCGTTCGGACGCACGCGCAAAAAGTGTCCTGGCGGTAACTTACGCACACCTTTCAGAATGGTGCGGTCATTCTCAAATGTATACCCGAATTCCAGAAACTGAGCGATCGCGCGGCGATCAAGTGACGGTTGAAGCCCCGGGAAAACCAACAAGGCCTTGAGTTCGGACGCGAACACGATTCCGCCGCCCGGTGGAGTCCAGTAGTACAGCGGCTTGATGCCCATCGGATCTCGGAACAGAAACATAGCGCGCTCTTCCGGGCACCAAATCGCGAACGCGAACATGCCGCGGATATGTCTTACGCATTCTGTACCCCAAGCCGCGAATGCAAAAAGCAGGACCTCTGTGTCCGATTGCGAACGAAACTGATAGCCTTCCGCCTCGAGTTCGCGTCGCAATTCGCGGAAATTATAAATCTCTCCATTGAAACCCAAAACATCACCCGTAAAAGGGTTCACCATCGGCTGATGACCGCCAGAGCTGAGATCAATGATGCTCAGTCGGTTGTGGCCTATGGCAATGCCGGCGGCCACATCAATGAGTTTTCCAGCATCATCCGGCCCGCGATGGGCCATCGCTGCCATCATTCGATCAAGCGCTGGTTGATCAAGTCCCGCTTGGGGATCTACTAGCCAGCCACCTATCGCGCACATTGTCCTAACAGCGTTTCGCAGTACAACTCGTTATGCCACTCGATGATCGAGTTGAGCCGAAGATCTATTTGTGCGGCAAAGTAACCACATATCTCGCGGCTTGCCCAGGACGAGATTCGAAAATCAGTGTGCTCACTTTATATAGCACTTTAATGGAAGCAGACACAAACCACTCACTTGGTGGAACAGAACCTCGGCCAATGCCATCGATCAATCTGTGTCAAAGTCAAAATCAGTGCAGGATCGACAATCAATAAATTGCGCCAAAAAATTCGCTCACAAAATCCATTGTGGATTTCGCTGGTTTTGCTGTGCAAACGCAAGAGCGTTAACGCTCGGTAGTGCCCTTATCGTAGCCCGGTCGTGTGCCGACCTGCATCCCGGCATTTACGATACATTGGCGAAATCGATCGCCGCGTCCCCTGGCCGCTTGGTACAGGCCGCGCAACACGAACCATGCTGCCGCATGGTAACTACCGCAATTAGGTCCTGCCGTGGCTGCATTGTGGGATTGGCCAGACAAAATTCCATATCGGTACAGCGCGACAAGCGTGAGGCGTCTCGGGTCGTAGGTATGAAAACACAGCGATCCGCCTACGTAGACGCCTTGCGCCCCACCGTCTCGCGCCCGTGACAGATACTCGGTTTCCTCACCCCGCCCCAGCGCCGTTCCTCCGGTGCCCAGGTCTACGCGAAACAGTCCGATTTGTTCGAACAGGCGCCGCCTGATCGCAAAACTTGCACCGAATGGCGGCTGCTCAGATGGCCGGAGTAGTCGGGACTCTGCACCATGATCGAACCAAACGAGCGCCCCATCGATGAGCGGCAAGGGCTCATTCCCGATCCATCGAGGTTTTACTGGATCCCAATCCGGCAGAATCCGTCCCCCGAAGAAGTCAGCCTCTGGAAAGCGAGCGATTGCATCCTGATAGGCGGCGAGCCAGCCGGTCGCGAGCCTTACATCGTCGTCGGTGAACAGAAGGACTTCTCCTCGAAATTCCGTCACCGCCTTGTTCCTAGCGTGGGCGAGGCCCTGCCGACTTTCCGCGACCTTCCGGATTGGTAACTTTTCCCGAAATGCTTCGATCACCTCGTCGGTGTTGTCAGTGCAATTGTTATTCACAATCAGCAATTCTACAATGCCAGCGTTGATCCCATTCTGAGCAATAAATGAGTTCAACGTGCGTCGTAGGCTTTGGGCGCGATTGTAAGTGCAGATACAAACCGAGATGCTGGGCGACATGTTACACGTGTCGTGCTCAGTGCTCTGCGCTGTTTATCTTACCAGTATGAAAGACCTCCGCATCGCCAAAATCCGCGGTTCTTGCTAATTCCCAAAATGTCTCCTTAGCTATTTGGCTTGCCACAGAAATATGCGGCCATTCCTCACCAGGTTCAACAGGCACCCGTTTGCGGTGCGGGATCTTGCGCACTATCTCACCAAGCCGTGTACCCAAAAGTCGATCTAGGCGCCCTGCCGGCGCGCGCCGCGTGTCTTCAACCGACGGTGGCCGTGCCGGTAGGCTTCTTATGTCTGTAAAACACTGAGACCAATACTCGATGGACCGCTCATGGGTCATTCTTTCACGTACAAATTCAATCCCGGCGCTTGTCAGACGGCTGCGTAGTTCGACATCAGTTTTGACAATGCATTTTACCGCGGCCGCCGCGTCCCCAATGGGATAGATTAGACAATTCTCTCTATGACGCAGATTACCCTCTAAACCCGAACCTATATACGCGCTTGTCACCACCAAAACGCCGCGTGCCATCGCCTCCCAGGCAACAATGGGTCCCGTTTCCCAGTGCGATGTAATCAGGAGCGTGTGAATTGTCCCATAGAAATCTTCCACTTCGTTGCTGGAAAGAGCGCCAAGGAACTGTACCACGCCCCGTTCAACGTTGAACTTAAGTTCGCTACGCAGCCAACTTTCGTCTGGACCCGTGCCCGCAATGCGCAAGTTATAATTGATATTCAGTCGGTCCATCTCTCTCACTATCGCGACGACATCGTCAATTCGTTTTTGTGATTTTTCCAAGCGGCCCACGAAACCGATACGAATGGGAGCGGGGCGTTTGATTGGTGCAGTAGTGAATGATCCACTAAGACGTACACCGTAGGGAGCGTAATATATCCTGCCGCTGTCTAGCCCTCCTAAACTTGATGCCAGTTTGCATGTCAGCCGATTGGTTGCGATAACCGCATCGAGTAACGCGGCACCACGGTTGATCTGCTCATAGTACCCGACCTCTATGCCATGCACTGTCATGACTGCTCGCACCTTCAAAGATCGGTTGCGCTTCAGGCGGTTCACGGCGGAATACACATCAACTATATTCACGCTTGCAACAATGTCGGGCTTAACCGCCGTTATCGCATGGCAGAGGCCTCGAACGCGTCCTTCGGGGGTCCCAGTCCGGTTGCGGATTCGAATAACGCCCTCCATCGGATGATCGCTCAAATACGCATCAACATTGTGATGAAGACCTGCCGTTAGTCCAAGCGTGACGCGCCAACCTCGCTTCCGCAAGCCCGGCACAATGTAATCAATCCATGTAGCAACGCCGCCAACCGGGTAGGCGCTCGGCGCGACAATCAAAATGCTCCCCTCCGACATCGGCGATGATTTAGATATTTTCTAAGAGACGGCTTAACGCCCAATTCTCATGCTGCGCCGTACGCACCGCATGAGAAACGGTACTGTAGAAATTTTGATTTTGTAGGTCCCCCCAGCCTGTTGCGCTCTGCGATGCCGGCGGTTCAATAGAGAATACCGTTCAGGGCGAAGCCGCAATTGGACCCCGCTGCCCATGAGATGCCGCACCTTGTCGTGCTGAGGAAACCGTCCCTGCACAGACGCTGCGACCGCCACCCCTATGAGAACTTGGGCGACGCGTGTTCGGTATCTTGCTCTATCTAAGCTGGTCCGCGGTGGCTGCGGTATAGGGAGCGTCTTGCACGCAGTTTAAATTATACAGCGCGGCACTTCTCGAGGATTCAATTTCTTTGAGTCTTCTACCTATCCGGTAATCCAGTTCACCATCGGTATTAAGAAACCCCGGCCACTCTCCATAACCAGAATCGTGGTTGAAAAATTTTCCTCTTACTCGGCGAATCGCATCCACAACCCCCGCCGGGAAAGGTAGTTGATCTAAACGACCATAGACGTTGCGTGACCTTATTTTGCTGCGTTTGCACGGCAGTCGAATCTCGAGATCGAGCGCACGCCTGCACATTTCTATCCAACCATTGACCATGTCAGGCTTATTGTAAGGCGCCAATGAGCATATTGCATGGCTTGAAAGCTGCGCGAGCAATATTCTATCGCGATCGAGACGCTCTAAGCATGACGCAGCTGCTGCAGCATCGCCTACTGGAAACGTAAGGCAATTCTGCTCGGGCAACAGGAGGCCTTCTGCGGCGTGCCCAATGAATCTGGACGAAACCGGCACTACCCCGTGCTGCATTGCCTCCATTAGCACAAATGGACCTCCTGCCTCCTCTTCTGATGTGAGTAAGATACAGTCCAAGTTAGGATAAACTTCAGTATAAAGATATTCGCGGTCAACAACGCCGAGAAACTGTATTTGGTGAAAATCTGTCAACTCCCCGAGCCCTTCGACCAATTTTTGATATGCGGGACCGTCTCCGACCACCGTGAGCGAAATTCGTCCCCGACGATATTTGGATAAGGCGCCTAAAATTGGTATCAAATCGAGAGCTCGCTTCTGAACGGTTTGGATTCGACCCACAAAACCTACACGAAGTATCTCGGACGAGCATGAATGCCTTGGATTATGAGCCCTATTAGCCCCATTTTTAATCCGATGCACTGGTATTTGCGGGAACGTGTCCTTGGCCCATTCATGGAGTAATCCACCTACGACGCCAATCGCGTCAACAATATCCGAGTTGTTAATAATATCGGAAAGAAAACCCGGGTAATGCGAGTGCACTGGGACTAACATCCGCACCTGCCCGCCACGACACTTATACTCGCGAACCGCTGGCATCGCATCCCCAATGAGATTCGGCATAACGATGTCGGGCTTTATGCGTCCCAACGCTTCGATTATTGCGCGTTGTCGACGATCAGGTGTTCCCACGCGTCCGTCAAGAACATAAGGATTGCAAATATACTTGTGCCGTCGCACGAAATTATCGGGAATATTATACTTTAATCCAAACGCAAGGGCGTATTGGACATCCCAGCCAGCCGAATGCATGGCCGGAAACAGGTCAGCCATCCACGACTCAATTCCTCCAAAGACATTATGCGTCTGCGTTATCACAAGAAGGCGCGGCATCTTCGTTCTCTTTCGGGCCAAGCGATGTGTAGGGTAAATTCGTCAAAATATACCGTAAAAGTTTTCGGATTGACGAAAGTAGCGTGTCATTAAAAACAATTATCGCCCAACACTCCACATCTTATCGACCATGCCGACACTTGCGCCACTCCGCTGCTGATACCGTCGAATGAAGCGAAAGATTCACTTTTTCGCCCCTGCCAGGGTCCGGACTGACGATCCCTCCTGCGGGAGAAAGCTACTGACAACTCACAAAATGGCTCCGTCGATGCGAATTGCCGCCGGGCGGATATAGATTCTATACGTTTTACCTCAGCGAACGTCGTCATGGCGGCTCAGATTCCTGACACCAATGAGACCGCAGGGGCTTCTGGAGCTAGTGGAACAGATGCTGCGCTTGGCGGTGGCTGTTCGGGCATTTGAAGCACGATTGTTTATTGTAAATATGGATCGACGTACCATCTCGAGTCAATTCAAGCACCGCAGCAACCAAATGGTGTTGTTACAGCAACGGGACATATAAAAACGCATTGTTGGATAGAATTTACGAAATCAATTTTGAGCTGACCCGTCTTAGACGCCGCATGATTCCTCTATATAGACGCATGACCTCTGCATACAGATATTCAAATACGCCCCTTTTTTGTGCCGCGTGATTGTCGTAATGAGGTATAGACATATCCAACAGGGTCTTAAGGTAGTCGTCTTTCGGCGAGTCATGTGACACATTGCCATTCATTTCGCACTGTCGCTTGTCAGAAACACAGACAACCTGAATGAACTTAAAGATTTCTTGAGCCGATCTATTTATGAAACACTCTTCCGCCGCTTGCTGTAATATCGGAGGGCCGGCTAAAGTCAGAATTGGATGGGTTGTTCCCAAGGGGTTGCCTTGGCACATTTCTATTTTTTGATTACTGCCGATCTTAAATCCTTCCCACTGTACGTATGGCGGCTTGTGAATGATGTTCTCATAACTTCTCTCGGCGGCTCGCTTAAATATTAGATTTCCTGGAATGCTCATAAGTAGCCACTGGCACACCTCCCGGTGTAAGCTCAGATGCGTAACCCACGTCGATGTTGGATTTATCCATTGTCTTAGCGGGACAACACATTTGCAGTCGATGTCGGCATATATGCCTCCGTATTTATAAATGATGAGGTATCGCCACAAATCAGCTTTAACTGCGCCGTGCTTAATTTTTTTGTACGCCCGGAGATATTGCGGAAACTCTATTTTGATGAATTTGTAGATATCGCTATCGTCAAAAAACCGATATTCATATTCCGGGTTTTTGTCGATCCAAGAACTAGAGGAGTCGCTGATTACTGGGGGAACGACGTTCGTTTTCATTGTCTGCCAAATAATTTTGGGAATGCGCTGATCGTAATCGGCCATAATCCTGGGTGCCAAAAATTTTGGAATTAGTTTTTTGTCGCTTGCTAACATCGTTTGTTCACACCAAATGCGGTCGCTTGAGTTATCAATCACCTATGACGCTCGCGTCCCAAAATGCCCTGCCGTAGCCACTTTTGGGCGACCACAGGCCAGTCTAGCGTTGGGGAAGTATGGACGTACTCCTCGCCGATAAGCATACACGATGCTGCGGCGGGCAAGGGCAGATACGCCCTGCGTTCGAACGATGTCGCACACTTTGTGAAATATTTCTGGTCTCTTGAGTAGCTATTATTTTCTTCTACGCAAAGCTCGAAAAGCCTTGTGGCAATTTCTTTTCCGACTAAAGAAAACTCCGATGCTTCAAGACGAGCAAAACTATGTAAGGACGTTTTCTTCCTCAGAATGAAAGATCGCAATAGGTTCCGCCTTCCGGCGAATGTTGGTCGTAGCGTTCGATCTTTTGCAGACGCTCGGCGTAGTTGTGAACAGCCCAATCCAAGTGAATTAGAAAAGCATCATCTGGGGCATTATAGGTTTTTGATTTAGATAAATCATATCCCGGAGTGTGGATAGTGCTTACAAAATGAGCCTTTGACGGGGCGGAAAAAGCCTGAATTGGCGATGCCCTCTCCCTTTCCCGTTCTTAGAGATAGCACATTGAAAATGCCTGAACCCAACAACTTCCATTTCAAAATTATCCACGCGATCTGAGATGAAACTTATTAATCCTTTAGATGCAAGCTCGTCATCATCAATTCTAAGTATCCATTCAGCGGACAAGCTTTGGGAAATCTCTTGAATTGCTCCGTCCATGGTATGCTTAGAATTATTTATCTATTTCTTAGCAATGTCAAACGTGCCGTCATGCGTCTTTGAATCTACAAAAACATAAACAGGAATGCCCGGGTCAAACATCAATATAGGAAGCTGAGTTAATCGCTGGCACTATAATTGCGAGCCGACCTTTCGGATCGATAGACAAAGTATTCCATGATACCGCTGGGATCTACCCGGAATCCGGTCTAGCTGAGTTGATGATCAATATTGAGTAGACCATACCTGTGTACCAGGGCACGGCGAACAGCAGACCGCGCAGTCGCAATCCGACCCCGCAAGCTTTTCTTGAGAGGTAGTGGGCACAAACTGGTGATTTTACGCAGCTCATCATCTCTTAGCTCAATAGGCGCTTCGCTCGGCAAGGAGGGGATATCTATAAAGAGATCGGCAAACTCCAAAAAGCCGTCAGTGCTCAGCTGGAAGCTACCATCGGAGTATAAGTCCGGCAGATATAGATCAGTAAAATACCAAGCAGAGCCTTCCTGTAGCTCTTCGTACCTCCTGGCCTTCGCCAGGCGCTGAGATGGCGTCTTAAGAAGAGCGTCGAAATGCACGATGAAGCTCCCGCGCGGCGCGACCTTTTTATCGCCACGACCGATGTCGACGCCAACTGTGTGAATTTGATGATCGAACTTCAGATTAGCATTCCTCCATAGGCGTGGCTGCAGGTCGTAATGCAGCCTATCTCCGTGACGCGCCGATCGAAAGAAAACGGGCTTTCCTTGTGAAAGCTTCACCCATTCTCGAGGAAAGCGATAGATGTCGTTAGTTTCGAGATCGGCATCCTTCGTATACCTGTCGATGAACAGGATCATTCGGGCAGATGGAAACTCGTCATCATCCATCCTAACGATCCAATCTGTACCAGCGATGTTCGATGCCGCTTGGATAAGCTCTGTCACGCCAAATTTGTCGGCTGGCTTCACTACGTGAAAGTCCGCACCCCTTGCCTTTAGAACATCAACCGTGTCGTCCGCAGTGCGAGCATCGACGATATACAGAGGTTCTACGCCGACCATTCGGTAGCGGTGGAGAAAAGCGTGGATGTATCGACCGCTGTCCCGCGTCGGAATAAAAAGTCGCCAACTGCTCACAGTATCTCCACAACTGCCCAAAATTACAGAGGGACGCGGCCACCACTTGGGGGCAACGTCACTGGCTCAAGCTAGCAAACGTGGATAGAAGCCGAGCTTGGCGACGAGCTCCGCGATGACTGCAGGATTGGAGAGGTGCGCCGCGCCAGAGCCACCCCTGTCGATAGGATAATAAGCGCCCACGTAGTAAGACGCGATTGCCGTCGCGGATTTACCCTTCCACGCGGCTTGGCACAGCTACTGAAAACGAACTCGCATCGAGGTATTTCCGCAGTAGCCGTCGTACAAACGTCTCCGGTCTGGCCTCTAGCTCCTCCGTGACGTAGAAGCCGAGCTTGGCGACGAGCTCCGCGATGACTGCAGGATTGGAGAGGTGCGCCTTGGTTTCGTTGAATTCCTCCCAGCCTTTCGCTCCGACTGGCGCTGGAAGCCCTGCAGCCCGATAGTGCAAAACGTAACTCGTGCGAAACACCACTGTCCTTACATCAAGGAACGTGATGCGGAACCTATCGTGGATGGCCTTCAGCAAAAATATTCTGTCGCAAAACGGGCCCAGTACCTTCGGCATCAGCCAAGCGCTCAGCAGTGCAAAGGCTGGGCGAAAGACCAGCCAGCTACTGGTATCGACGTGGCGATTGGCATCCTCAGCTGGCTCAGTGATTGCCAGCATCCGCCCTTCCATGTCGCAGAACAGCCGCTTGGAACAGACCAAGGGTGTACGGTTGCGCTCATAGGCGGCGACCAAGTTTGCGATGTGAGTCGGCTCGTACCAGTTGTCAGCGTCAAGGTAGGCCACCGCATCGTAGCCATAACTATCAGCAAGGATGCCACCAATAGCGCGTGGCGTGTTACCGTTGTCCCCATTAGCTTGTGGCAGGATGATGTGATTCGGTATGTTGCCAAATATCTGACTGGGGTGCCCATCGGCGACCAGAAAGTGCTGACAGCTATATGTCTGGCCCAGCACGCTCTCGTGACATTTAAGCAAAACCTCCGACCGCTCCTTGTAGTAAGGTGTAACCACGGCCACCCTAAGCATGTTGGTTCCCCTCGCCTAACATCAAGCCGCTCAGCTTTATCATGTTATACGGTACTTCGTTGCAAGCACCGCAGGAAGCGCTGTCCGGAGACGTAAGCCGATGCATGTACTTATCACAGGCGGATTCGGCTATATTGGATCAGTCTTGGCTACGCATCTGATTGCGCGGGGGAACAAGGTTAGAGTTCTGGACGAACTCTGGTTTGGCGGGAAAATGATAGTTCCGCCACGATCTAC
>Ga0182033_10002076_pt1 | contig 10165 bp, 8 predicted proteins | sample tim00Cox0000000H_FD_125968 | JGI IMG/M metagenome (GOLD analysis project Ga0182033, IMG submission 125968) | Lab enrichment of tropical soil microbial communities from Luquillo Experimental Forest, Puerto Rico - timezero.00C.oxic.00.000.00H | ecosystem: Environmental > Terrestrial > Soil >...
AGCAGGGTGGGGCCCATGGCCGCGGTGTGATCCTTTGCGGCCGTGTTTCCCGCGGCGATGGCGCGGATGCGCTCGGCAGGATCGTCGATGTGGCTCTCTAACCGGCAGAACATCCAGGTGGTGTGGTTGCGGCCGGGTCGATCGGACTTTTCGTGCACCGAGACGGGCACGGTGGCCACCAGCGGGGTGTCGGGCAGCTCGCCGCGCTCGAGCAGGAACCGCCGCAATACCCCCGCGCACAACGCCACCACGACGTCGTTGACCGTCACCCCGAATCGGTTCTTGACCCTCTTCACGTCCCGCATATCGAGCTGGGTGTAAGCGATATTGCGATTCCGGCTGACGGAGCCATTGAACGGGGTCGGTGGGGCCGAAAACGGTGCGGCCATGGTGCGGCCGTCGCGCGCACGAAGGGCCGTCCGCACCAACGTCAGCATCGTCGCCGGCACCACCGTCGCCAGCCGCAACGGCCGCAACGCGAACCCCATGAGTCCGCTCGCGGCGATCTGCAGTGGATTGCCGCCACCCGCGCCACCGACGGGCTGAGGTGCCGGCGCGTCGGGATCCAGGGTGCACAGCTGGGCGAGCAGGTTTGCGCCGGCCACGCCGTCGACGACGGCGTGGTGGACCTTGAGCATGACCGTCACCACATCACTGCGGGCGCCGCCCTCAAGCACCCACATCTCCCACAGCGGCCGGTCGCGGTCCAGCGGCAGCCGCGCGATGTACGCACATATCTCGGCCAGCTCGCGCCGACCCCCGGGTGCGGGCACACCGACACGCTGCAGGTGACGGCGCAGCTGGAAGTTCTCGTCGTCCACCCATACCGGGTGATCCAGGTTCAGCTGGGTGTCCGCGAGCTTCATGCGAAATTCGGGCAACGCGTTCACGTGCTTTGCCATCGCGGCGCGAAACCGGCCGTACGTATAGCCGCCCGGCATCGTCGAAGTATCCAGTTCCAAAACGCAGCACACGTTCAGCGGCTGCGTCGGCGTCTCCATGTAGAGGAAAAACGCATCAAGTCCGGTTAGTCGTTCCATGGTTGCCCGATCGACTGGTGACTTCTCAAACTCCCCGCCCCCAAAGGAGTTTAGGCAGCGGAAAAGTGGAGATCTACTCCTGAGAAGCCGTTCCGAGTTAAATGTTGATGACAGTGCCGGTGACGTAGCTGAGCCAAGGCACCATCAACTGCCGGATGCGACGCTGCGCCCGGTTAAGTTTTGGGTGCCCCTCTGGTTGCCCAAACGGGCGGGAAAGAAAACATCCGGGCGAGCCATCCTCGGCACCACCGGCGGGTTTGGTTTTCGGATGAACCGATCGGGGGCCGGTCTCGTGTTATCCGATACAAGCGCCTTCGGGCACGGTTGTTCCTGTGTGCGGTAGTCGTGAGCCGACGAGTGCGGACTCGCGGGAGGATCATGTTCAGACGAGTCGACACCTGCAACGCTCCCCGGCACCAACTGCTGACCATCGAACTCCGCGATGTGGTGCGCGAATACCGAGTCGGTGGCCAGTCCGTGCGGGCGCTCGACGGGATTAGCCTGTGCCTCGAGGGCGGACAGTTCACGTCGGTTGTCGGGCCGTCGGGCGCTGGCAAGAGCACCTTGCTGCATTTGCTGGGCGCACTGGACTCCCCCGATTCCGGGTCGATCGAATTCGGCGGCGACGAGATCGGCCGCCTCACCGACGAACAGCAGTCGGCGTTTCGCCATCATCGGGTGGGTTTCATATTTCAGTTCTTCAACCTGTTGCCGACGCTGTCCGCATGGGAGAACGTCGCGGTGCCGAAGCTGCTCGACGGAGTCCGGCTGGCTAAGGCCAAACCGGATGCGATCCGGCTGCTGGACCGCGTCGGTCTGGGCAACCGGACCGAGCACAGGCCTGCCGAACTGTCGGGCGGGCAGATGCAGCGGGTCGCCGTGGCGCGCGCACTGGTGATGGACCCTCCGCTTATCCTCGCCGACGAACCAACCGGGAACCTCGACTCGACGACGGGAGCTTCTATATTGCGGCTCCTTGGCGAAGTGGCGCACGAAGCCGGGCGCGGTCGACTCGTGGTGATGGTGACCCACAACTCCCACGCCGCGGAAGCGACCGATCGGGTGATCACGCTGCAGGACGGTCGGATCGGTGCCGACGAGCGGTTGGGGGTCCTGGTGTGAGAGCCGCCTCGGCGATGGGCGCCGCAGCGAGCCGGCTACGTCTGTTCAGCTTGCGTGAACTTGCGGTGCACCGCCGACGCACGATGGCATCGATTGCCGTCATGGCGGTGTCGGCAATGTATCTGGTCGCGGTGTTCGGCATCTTCGGGTCCATCACCGGATCGGTCAATCGGCTCGCCGACGGGATCGCGGGCATCGCCTCGCTGGAGGTGTCGGGCATCACCGACGCGGGCTTCCCCGACACGCTAACCGCCGACGTGGCCGCAATTCCCGGGGTCGCGACCGCGGCACCAATGATTCGGACGTCGGTGTCCACGTCGTCGGCGCCGGTTCTGCTGTTCGGTGCCGACGATCGGCTTGCCGCCTCGGGCGGCGCACTGAAAGACGCCTTGAAAGATGCACCGGCGCAGCAGCCGTCCGGCCCAGCCAACGCGGTCCGCGTCGGACCCGGTGTCGGCCACGCCAAAGGCGAAACGTTCCAGCTCGGCTCGGGGTCGGTCACCGTCGGTGAGGTACTCACGGGCAAGCAGGTCGCCAGCCTCAACGGCGGACACTATGTCCTCGCCCCACTTGCGTTGGCGCAGAACATTACCGGCCGTCAGGGTCAGCTCGACTCGATCCTGATCACCATCAAACCCGGTGCCGACCTCGCCAAGGTTCGTGCCGCGGTCACCGCCGCCGTGAACGGCCGGGCCATCGTCGCCGACCCGAGCATGCGGGCCACTCGCGCCGGCGACGGCGTCAAGCTGATGAACTACATGGCCCTGATGGGCGCGATGGTCGCCTTGATGGTCGGCGCATTCCTGATCTACACCACGATGACCATGGCGATTACCCAACGCCGGCCGGTCATCTCGTTGCTGCGCGCGATCGGCGGCCGTCGCGCCACAATAGTCCGCGACATGCTCGCGGAGGCGGCGGTCCTCGGAGTGATCGGCGGAGCCATCGGCTCGGCCATCGGAATACTGATGGGCCGCATCGCAATTGGCCGATTGCCTTCGGCGATCACCCAGGGCCTGGAAGCTCGCATCGAGTACTGGCTGCCCGGCTATGCGATTCCGGCCGCCGTCGCGGCGACCGCGCTCACCAGTGTGGTCGCGTCGGCCATGGCGGCACGGCAGGTGTACAAGGTGGCGCCGATCGAAGCACTTGCCCCCGTTGGGGTTTCAGCCGCGGATCGCGTGCCGCGATGGCTGCGGATCGCATGCGGAGTTGCCGCCGTCGCGGTCTTCGCGGTGTCGATCGTGGTCGTGGTCAACCAGCGAAGCGTCGTGGCCTTTGTCGCGATGTCGGCGGTGTTCTCTGCCGAGATCGCGCTTGGCTTCGCGCTCACCGTGCCCATCGTCAAAGCCACGGCCGCGACCGCCCGAATATTCGGCTCCGTCGGGGCGCTCGCGGCGGCGACCATCGAGCGCGCGCCGCGACGGGTGTGGGCGACCGTGATGACGGTGTTGATAGCGGTGGTCACAACCGTCGCGATTACCGGCACGAACACCGACATGATCTCCTCGGCGAGGGGCATCTTCGCCCCGGTCGCCGACGTCCCCGTGTGGGTGAGCGCAAATCCCCCAGACAGCTACCCCACTGATGCTCTGCCGCAAGGTCTTTCCGAAAAGGTCGCCGCAGTGCCGGGCGTCCAGCGTGTCATCGAGGGTGCGTCTGGGTTCGCCGAGGTCGGGGGCACACGCGTCATGCTTGACGGGTTTTCCTCCGGAACCGCCGATCCGCTGTACCGTGCGCTCGACGCACGGATTCGCGACCAGGTGCTCGCCGGTCGGGGCGTGGTGCTCTCGCAGAATTTGGGCACGACGCTGCGCGTCCGGGTCGGCGACCAATTGCGGATGCAAACGCCGCACGGCGCGCAGCAGACAACAGTGCTAGCCCTAGTGCCGTACTTCTCGACCGTGATCGGCACGGTCGGGATGGGCCTCGACCAACTGCGCTCGTGGTTCGACCGTCCGGTGGCGACGACGCTCGAGATCGTTCGGGCCCCAGGCGTCGACGCCCACCGCCTGTTGGCCGACGTCCGCCGGGCGGTGCCGGCGCCCAACTACGTGTATGACGGCGGTAGCAAGCTGGCAGGCCTCGAGGCGCCGATGCATCAGAGCATGTTCATCGCGAACGCCGTGTGGATCATCGTCGTGCTGGTCGCTGCGGTCGCGCTGCTCAACACCTTGACGCTTTCCGTGCTCGAACGGCGCCGCGAAATCGGCGTGCTCCGGGCGATGGGATCCAGCCGCCGGTTCACGTTGCGGATGGTGCTGGCCGAGGCGACGGGCATCGGGGTCGTCGGCGGTCTGTTGGGCCTGGTGTTCGGGTGCGCGGATCAGTGGCTGTTCAGTCTGGTCAGCGGGGACATGATGAATTTCCAAGTTGCCTTCAGACCAAGCTCGATGGCGGTTGTCTTCACCGTTGGCGCGCTGGCGATCAGCCTGCTCGGCTCGGTACCACCCGCGCGGCGAGCGGCGCGGCTGAACATCATCGAAGCTGTGAGCGTGGACTAAGCACGCACGTGACCGCCCGAGCGGACGTCAGAGGCCGAGCGGAAGAAGCGCAATAAACAACGGGGCTATTGGATCCGTGAACGGAAGCACGGCCGAAGTATTCAAGAACGGCAAGACAGGACTTTGAAGCGTGTTTACTACGTGCCCGGGCACCCCCAAGCCCAATGTGGGTTCAAACCCAGAGGTCAAACTATCGGAGAAGAGCGGGCTCGATATGCCAGCCGCGACAAAATTGTGGTCGTCAGGGTCGGCAGAAGCCGTCAGCGAGACCCCGCCGACATTGGTGACTTGACTCATGAAATCTCGGTCGCCTGCGACGGGGTTGGTAACTGGCGGGAGACCTAGCGCTGCGGCGAGCCGGCTCGCCAGATCATGCACCTGCGACAGCGGCGACTGCGCCAGCTGAGCGGCGGCAGCCGACGCCCCTACGTGATAGCCCGTCATCGCGGCCACGTCCTGGGCCCACATCCGCTCATAATCGGCCTCAGCGGCCGCGATGGCCGGTGCGTTTTGCCCGAACAGATTCGACATTACTAACCGCACCAACACATTCCGGTTGGCCGCCACGGCTAACGGATGAACCGTCGCCGCCCGAGCGCCCTCAAATGCGCCGACCACCGCCCGAGCCTGGCCGGCCGCCCCCGTTGCGTGCGTCGCCGCCGCACTTAACCATCGCGCGTACGGAGCCGCCGCGGCCAACATCGCCGCCGATGCCGGACCCTGCCACGCCTGATTCGTCAATCCCGATGTGACCGACGAAAACGACGATGCCGCGGACCCCAACTCGGAGGCCAACCGATCCCACGCAGTGGCCACATTCAACATGGGAGCCGAACCCGCACCGGAGAACATCCGCGCCGAATTGACTTCCGGCGCCAACACCGAGAAATTCATCGCCACAGTCCCTTCACTCACGGTCCGCCGCGATCACGCCGGCTGCGTCTATTACCGACGACAGGCCCTGTGTACCCCTACACGAGCTGCGTATTCAAATAGTTCAGTGTGATCTAGCTCACAATTCCGGCTGCTCGTCGACCACCGTGGCGAACCCGTGCAGATGAGGGGTGCACGGGGGCGGCACCAGGGTCCGTGAGACGCTGCGCAGTCGCGAAGTGTCGAATCCGGCTGCGGCAATGGCGTCGACGGTTCGGCGGTTCGGCTCGCAACCCCCGGCCAACCGGGACCACGGCTTGGCGATCAAGTCCTGGAACCGACCCATCGCGCCCTCGCCGCGGACATGCTCGAGGACGACCAGCCTGCCTCCGGGCGCGAGGACGCGCCGGATCTCGCTCAGAGTTGCGGCCACGTTATCGACCGAACACAGCACCAGCCCGACGTGTACGGAGTCGAAACTGTTGTCCGGGAAGGGAATCGACTCGCCGACCCCGTCGACGATGTCGACCGCGATGCCGCGGCGGCGAGCGAGACGAGATGCCGTCCGCCGGAACGCGGCCACCGGCTCCACGGCGGCGACCGAAGTAACCGCGGGCGGCACAAACTTCAAGTCGGTCCCCGGACCGAGACCGAGCATCAGCAGGCGGCCGGTCGCATGTCCGATCGCGGCCCGACGATACCGGTAATAGAACGCCCGGTCGAAAAGCGGCATGCCGAGGCGATAAATGCACGGGAACAACGGATTACGGCGCGTTATCTGCTGTCAGCCTTCCCTTGAATCAACCAGCGAGAGTGCTGGTCTCAAACCGGGCGTCCTCAACTACCAACGTGCCCTCACCGACCTGGATGGTGTGGCCCATAACCTCGAGGATTCCCTGGCTATGTGTCATACGTCAAACGAATCTGTCGTTTCGACACGGCTACGGGCTGTGAATGCGACGATTGCCCAATGGGCGATTACGAGCGTGCCCAAGCCGTGGAGTTCGTCCGTGCGTTGTGCCATCAACTGCACGAGATGACTACCCAGTTGGAACGGCTTGAACGCCAGGGCGTCACCGGCACGAACGGCCGGGCATGCGCGATGCGAACGGAAGCGACCGCGCTGCGCAAAGACATACGAGAGGCCCAGAGGCTTATCGACCGTCTACGGCGCCGCTACTATCTGGAAGGCCCGCCGAGCGCGCCCCGCCCGACTTCGCGGGCAGCGACCGCCGCCCGCTCGTCGCGCAACTGATCAATCAACTCGGTACTCGGCGTCTGGTCGCACAGCACCTCAAATGCCGACGCCCCTGCGAAGCGCCGTCAAGAAGCGGTCCGCCATCTGGCGTTGCTCGATCGGGATATCGGTTTCTGGAATCGTGGCTTGCCCGACGCTGAACATGACCGTGATGGGCGCGGCCGGGTGGTAAGCGCCCTGCTCATTTGCCTCACAGAATGGGCCGAATTGGAGTCCGGCGACGCCGGCGAGCCGTCGGACCCAAGCGGATTGGCTTGATGGCGTGAGCTTGTGTTCGCGGTCAGCAGCCTCGTCGTAGTCAGCTCTTTCGTATTCAACGCGCACGTGGCCGAGGGCTTCGGGGGTGACAATCCAGCAGGTCCACGTCGTCGTCGAGCCGGTGCTGTTCCAATCCGGCCACGCCGCCTCGATTTTGGCCTCGGGTACGACTGTCGCTATCGCCTCCACCACGGCCGCCGGAATTCCGCGATGCGGTATCGAGGCATGCTGTTTGATGTACTCCCAGCGTTCTCGGTCGATGATCACGGAATCACGCTAGCGCTCTTGGCGTTGGTCGGTGGCGCACCCGCGGCTCACGCACGCGACGGCGCGGTATCAGCCCCCCAGATCCAGTTGGAACGGCGGATATTCGTCGCTCATCAACGAGACGTACACAGCTACCCGATAACGCCATCGAACGATGCCCATGAGGAGATCGAACATGCCGCGGTGGATCGTCCCGGCGCACAACAACCACACCGCGTTGATAACGCAAAGCACCTGCAGCAGGGGTTCCATGGCCCAGCACAGGATTATCTGCGGAAGCCCCAGCAGCCACCACTTCACCAGCACGGCCCAATTCGTGAGCCGCTCCGGGTAGTCGACCTCCAGATCGCCGGGATAGTCGGCCCGAGATGCCAGCGTGAATGGCGGGTATCTGTCGGTGCTGTTCATCGGAAATCGGTAGTTCATCACCCGCCACGACCAACGCAGCACTCCGACGTTGAACTCGAAGATGGGGCGCGGATAGCGCCCGGTGAACAAGATCGCGAAACCGGCAACGATCGTCAGCAGCGGATACACCAAATAAAGAAGTATCAATATGGGGTAGTGCGGAACGGCCAGCACGCACCACTTGAGGAGCCATAACCAGCGTGAGGGTGCGCCGAGGTCAGCGCGCACCCGCACGGGCCCGTCGGCATTGGGCGCCGCTGGCAGATCGACGGTTCGGGACTCGCTCACCGACGACTCGCCGCGATAGGAGTTGGTGTGGGAAGGGCTCGATCGATCCCCGCCGACATCCGGCGGTGACTGGTCCAGCGCAGGAACGCGGTCAGCGCCGAGGTGTGTAGCCGGTCCGAAATCAACGCCGCCGGTCTTAGTACGGATTCACCGTGCGCCACCTGCAGCGATGCCACCCGGGACACGGCCCTGACCCGGCGTCGCCTGGTCTTCTCGTACCAGCGCAACGCCGACGAGACGTCAGCCTGGCCACCGTTGACTTGGTTGTGAAGATCCGAAAGCGCCTTGCACAGCACCATCGTGTCGAGCAGCGCCTGGTTGGTTCCCTGCGCGAGCGTGGGCGGCATGGTGTGGGCGGCATCGCCGAGCAAGGTCAGAGAGCGCGGGGCCAGGCCGCGGGGAATCGGATGCCGAAAATGCGGGTAGGGCGAACCCGCCAGGTCTTCGTTGGTCAGATTTGCGAGGACCAGGTCGACTTTGTCGGACCAGCCGGCGAAATTGGACCGGATCACGTCAAGCGGATCTTGCGGCCTGACGAAGTCATAGGACCAGGGCAGGTCGAACCACCACTGCACATCGGACCCTCCCGCCGGCCACACGCCGGTGTTTCCGTGCGCGCCGATCACGATCATCGCGACACGTTTGTCGGCCAGCTCCGGAAGGCCGATGAGTCCCTGCCAACTGCACCAACCGGTCGGCTCCGCGGCCGGCGCGCCGACGGCATCCCGAACGATCGAGTGCAGACCGTCCGCACCGATCACCAGGTCGCCCACGGCGACGCTGCCATCGTGGAACTCGACCCGCACGCCGTCGGGCGTGGTGACTACCCTGACCGCCCGGGAGTTGCATCGAATGCGATCGATCGGAAAGCCTTCGAGCAGCCTTTCCAGCAGGACCCGACGCGGGACCATGCGAATAGGTGCGCCTAGCCGGTTCACCATCGTCGTCAGGTCCAAGGTCGTCAGCCGGCGCCCCCCGGACGTCGTCACCCGCACGCTGGAAAGCAGTTGACCGGCCCCATCCATGTCGACGCCCAGCTGCCGCAGAACCGTCTCGCCATTGGACCAGATGGTCACGGCGCCGCCGCCGGCTTGCGTATCTTTGCGCTGATCGAAGACGGTCACCTCATGACCATCCCGCAGCAATCCCCGGGCAACGGAAATGCCGCTCACACCGGCCCCGATCACGAGTATCCGAAGCGCCCCGCCGCGGCTGGTCACGTTGTTGGACACGTAAGCACCTGCCAATCGGTTCAAGGAGGCGGGCAACTCGGTTGCCGGCCCCGATCAGACCTTTGCTGCGCCGATTATCTCGTGCAGGTCCTCAACCGACCACGGCTCGGCGTCGTGGTGGTCGCGATATCCCAACACACGCGGCGTCGGCCGGTCGAAGCTGCCGACGAACCCGCCTGCGGCAAGCAAGATCCGACCTGTCACGTCACGCGCCAGGTCGCTCGCGAGGTAGGCGTAGAGCGGGGCCACGAACGCGGCCGGGGCGCTGTCAAGTGAGGCTCGCATGGTCATCTCGTCGAGCAACCCGCGCCGGTGCAGGTCTTCGATGTGGTTTTCGTACTCGGCGCCCGCGGACAGGCGGGTCCGCGCGCCCGGACACACCACGTTGGCCCGCACACCGTGGGCTTTCAGTTCCGCTGCGATGGCCATCGTCAGTCCGTTGACCGCGCCTTTGCCGGCGGGGTAGCCCGTGCCGCCGTAGTCGCCGAGAAAAGCCACCGAGCTGGTGTTGATGATCGACCCGTGGCCTTGCGAGGCCATGACGCGGGCCGCGACGCGGCACGTATGAAACGTCGTGCCCAGGTGCGCGGCGATCAGGCGCTCGAACTCCGCGGGCGAGATCGTCAGGATCGAAGAGCCGGAAGGCTCGGCGATCCCGGCGCAGTTGATCAGGGTGTCCAGCCGTCCGAAAGTGCTCATGCATTCGACGATCAGGCCGGTGGCTACGCGCTCGTCGTCCGCGGCTCCGATCACCGGGGTGGCTCGCCCTCCTGACTCGGTGATTGCCGCGAGGGTCTCCCCCACGGCATCGGCGTCACGGCCATTGACGACCACGCCCGCGCCGAGATTGCAGAGCAGTTCGGCGACCGCGCGGCCGATACCTCGGCTGCCGCCGGCTACCACCGCCCCGCGCCC
>Ga0182033_10002078_pt1 | contig 10160 bp, 9 predicted proteins | sample tim00Cox0000000H_FD_125968 | JGI IMG/M metagenome (GOLD analysis project Ga0182033, IMG submission 125968) | Lab enrichment of tropical soil microbial communities from Luquillo Experimental Forest, Puerto Rico - timezero.00C.oxic.00.000.00H | ecosystem: Environmental > Terrestrial > Soil >...
CAAACCGCAGGCCATCGCCAACTATCAGAAATCCCTGGAGCTCAATCCCAAGGACGGCAATGCCGTCCTGAGGGTTCAGAAACTCAACTTGGAACGATTCGAATTTCAGGAGGACACATGGAACACATTATTTATCCGAGCTGTTCTGCAAGCGAATGTACTTCTCTCGGATCGAGCGCTCCGATCTGGCAGGACGTCCTCGCGCAAGCGGTGACCGGCGAACTACTGGCCGCGATGAACTACACCTCCTTATCGGAGATCGCTCGCGACCCCCGGGAGCTAGCCGATGCGTTGGAGCATGCCCAGGGTGAACGCGGGCATGCCGCCGCGTTCGCTGCCGAGGGTCGCAAGATCGGAGTCGAGGTGGGCAATAACGTCGAGGCTAAGCATTGGAAGCGGCTCCGCGAGGCGTTCCTCGGCTGCATCACAAAGCGGGACTTTTTTGGCTGCTTGATCGTCCAGGAAATCATGCTGGAATCGTTCGCCGTCGCGAGCTATGCGCGCGTTGGGAAGGTCGCGCCAGGAAGTCTTGGCGCGACCTTTGCCCGCATTGCCGCGGAGGAAGAAGAGCACGTCGATCACGCCATGGCGATTCTCCGGGCAGAGCGAGACTTGGATGCCGAGCGCTTCGACGACAAGGTCTACCGGCTGCATCTGGATGTGATGACCACGCTCGCGAAGATGCTGGCCAAGGAATGCAAGGATGGACATTGCGAGGTGTGCCACGGTAGCTGCGTGAAGCCGGCACTCGTCGAGGTGCGCCTGAGTGCTGCCGCGCTTCGCGGAGCCTCATTGCAACAGTATCTGAAAACGCTAGACAGGCTGGGGCTGCCCGGGGAGGTAACCCTTCGATGGGTGACGCAGTTGCCAGTGTAACTAGGCCAGCGCTGCCTTACGACGTGGATTTCGCCCTGGTCGGGCATCAGGAGAGTTGGCGAGCGGCTTCGGACGTACTCGCCATTCTCCGCGGACCGAAGCATGCGCCCCTGCCGGAGCATGAGATCAAGGACATCTTTCCATGGATCCCCCCGAGAGCCGTTTGCCATGTGGAAGTCCGATCGCTCGCCGGCGCCGAGGCGCGCGGCGTGTATATCGACTCTTTCATTCCTCCGGACCGCTTGGAAGCGCGCTATGTGCACGAGAACCTCGCGCGCGTTCGCGGGGCAGCGGCCTATGCGATCAAGGCAGGAGCAAAGATCGTGAGCCTCGGCGGATTCAGTTCCATTCTGATCGAGGGCAACTTGGGTCAGCTTCCGGAAGGACCCGGCACGGTCTTTACGACCGGCAATACGTTGACCGTTGGTTTCATCGTTCAAGGCATCAAGAAGATGTGCGCGCTCAAGGGCCGCAACCTCCGAAGATCGACACTGTTGATCGTGGGAGCAACCGGAGACGTGGGTTCGGGCTGCGCCCGTTGTTTGGCTCCTATCGTGAGGCGCGTGCTGCTCAACGCGCGTAACGTGGAGCGTCTGCGCAAACTCGCTGCGGAATTGGAAGGCGATGGCGTTCAGGCGGAGGTCGCGACCGATCCCGAGCGATTCTCAACCGAGGCGGACCTGGTCGTCTGCGCAGCGAGTCTGGCCTCACCGTCGCTTCTGTTGGGCCGGATCGCCCCCGACGCCATCGTTTGCGATGCGGGCTACCCGAAGAACCTTTCTCCAGGCGCCAAGCTGCCCGGTGCCACGGTCTTCTTTGGAGGGCTCGGACAGATCACGGGCGGAATGAGGTTCTCCCCCGATTTCCGCGGAGTTCTAAATCGCCATCCGTTCCCCGATGTGGCCCACGGATGCCTGCTCGAAGGCATGGCGCTGGCTCTCGAGGGCCGGTTCGAGCCGTTCTCCCAGGGAAGAGGGGGCATCACTGCGAAGCGTGTCCAGGAGATTGCGGCAACCGCCGCGCGCCATGGGATCTACCTCGCGCCGTTCTACAACGCCGATGGGCCAGTGGAGAACGGCCTAGATTGCACTTCTAGCTCGAGCATCTTGGCGCCGACGACCGCGTCGTTGCTGTCTGATTAGGAAGGAGGGCGAAGTGTTAAAACGTTGGTGGAGCAGGGCGGCACCGTCGCTTTCGTGACCTGGCTAAGGAGTGCGGACAAATGAATCTTTCACCCGTTCTGTTTTTTCATATTTGCGCTGGGACCTTGGGGCTCGTCTCAGGCGCCGCCGCTCTGTCTTTCCGCAAAGGTTCCCGGTGGCATGCCTTGGCGGGGAAGGTCTTTGTGCTATCCATGCTCGCGATGGCGGCCGCGGCGGTGTACCTGGCGTTCACCAGGCACCAGCCAAACAACGTTGGCGGGGGCGTTTTTACCTTCTACCTGATCCTAACGGCCTGGCTTACCGCCCGGCGCAGCGCCGGGGAAACGAGCAAGCTCGATTGGGCGGCGCTTCTGATTCCTTCCTTGCTCGGTATCCTGACTTGGTTCACGGGTGTCGAAAAGATCCGCAGTCCCGAGCCGCCTAAGGACGGAGTTCCCGCCGGAATGCACTTTTTCATGGGCTTGGTGATGCTGCTGGCTGCGGCGGGAGATGTCCGCATGCTCATCCGCCATGGGATCTCGGGCGCGAAGCGTATCCGTCGGCATCTTTGGCGCATGTGTTTTGGGCTGTTTATTGCCACCGGATCTTTTTTCCTCGGACCAGCGAACCGCCCGCTGAGACTGCTTGCCTCGGTGGGGCTCCGGCAACGACTCTTCCGGGATTTGTTCCGCCAAGAAGTGCTTCTTTTCCTCGCTGTCCTGCCACTGCTTTTGCTGATTTTCTGGCTCATCCGAGTGCGCTTCTCCAGTCGATACCAGCCGAGCTCGGCGCCAACGACGGGCGACGTCCGCTCGTTGCCGAGTTAGGCCGCTCTTGGTAGGAGGAAAAAACTCCAAGGCTTTTGGTTACGGGCAAAGGGAATCCACGCGCCCATTGCCGGCTAACCCGGCGGAGGACGGCCGCGATCCCACGTTCAAATCTCTACAATATTTGCGGTCTTCGTTCGTCTTCATAAGTAGATGGACCATGCGCTGACAAAACAGTGGCCGATGGCTGAACAAAATCACCGCATCTCGGAAGTCGTGCTCCGTGAGCGGGCCAGGCTGCGCCATTTCATTCGCAGGCGCGTGGCGGACCCGAGCGACGTAGAGGACATTCTGCAGGACGTCTTCTACAAGCTGGTAGAGGCCAACCGCCTGCTGATGCCGATCGAGCATGTGACGGGCTGGCTTTTTCGCGTGGCGCGCAATCGCATCACCGACCTTTTTCGCAAGAAGAAGCCGGAAAACTTTGATGCCGGCAGGTTCGCGGACACTCAAGGCGAACGGCTCGCGATCGAGGATCTGCTGCCGTCGCCCGATGCCGGGCCGGAAGCGCTCTACGTCCGCAACGTGCTTCTGGACGAACTGGAACTTGCGCTCGACGAACTGCCCGAGGAACAGCGTGAGGCATTCGTCGCCCACGAATGGGAGGGCCGCAGCTTCAAGGAGATGGCGGAGGAGACGGGCGTGGGCGTGAACACGCTTCTCTCGCGCAAGCGCTACGCCGTGCTGTATCTGCGCGAGCGGCTGCGCAGCCTCTACGACGAGTTTAGGGAAGGGAGGGAGGGAACATGAGAAAAAGGTGGATTTGGATCGCTCCGGCGGCGTTCCTCGGAATCATCCTATTCACTTACCTTGGCGGAGAGCTCGTTAGGTATCTCTGGAATTGGCTTCTGCCGGGGTTGTTTGGATGGCGGCAGATTACGTTCTGGCAGGCGCTCGGACTGCTGCTTCTCTGCCGGATTCTTTTCGGAGGCCTTGGCGTTCGCGGCTCTCATCCTTCCAATATGCGCTCGAGGATGCGACGGCGGATGGCCGAGCGCTGGGAGCAGATGACGCCCGAAGAACGCGCAAAAGCGAGCGAGCGCTGGTCTCGCTGCGGATTCGAGCCGCCCGAGGCCAAGCCGACGCCGTGAGTGCCGGGTGCGCGCCGCACGGTGAATCCTCCTGAGCGATGGCCGGCCAGAGAGCGATACGCCCATGAAAGCCATCCTCTATCACACCTACGGTTCGCCCGATGTTCTGCGATTGGAAGAGACCGACAAGCCGGCGCCCAAGGAGGATGAGGTTTTGCTCCGAGTACGCGCGGCATCGGTGAATCCCTATGACTGGCACTTTATGAGGGGCATGCCCTATCCCCTTCGCATGCCGGCCGGGCTCGGCAAACCAAAGGACCCGCGACTCGGTGTGGACCTGGCCGGCCAAGTGGAGTCGGTTGGCAGGAACGTAACCGAGTTCCGACCAGGCGACGAGGTGTTCGGCTGCGGCCGAGGGGCCTTTGCCGAGTACGCGTGCGCTCGGGAATCAAAGCTGGCACGAAAGCCCGGAAACGTGACCTTTGAGCAGGCCGCTTCCCTGCCCATCGCGGGTTTGACGGCATGGCAAGGTCTTCGGCTCGGCGGCCCGGGCCACATCCTCGAAGGGAAGAAAGTTTTGATTAACGGTGCGGCAGGCGGCGTGGGTACGTTTGCGGTCCAGATCGCCAAGTCGTTTGGCGCGGAAGTGACCGGGGTATCGAGCACGAAGAGTGTGGATTTGGTGCGATCGCTCGGCGCCAATCAGGTGGTTGACTACACTAAAGAGGATTTCACCGAGAGCGGCGAACGTTATGACCTGATTTTCGACTGTGTTGCGAACCATTCCCTGTCCGCTTTCCGGCGCGTCCTCGATCCCAAGGGAAGCTACATCATGGTCGGAGCGGCGGATGGAGGCGGCCGCTGGATGATTGGAATTCTGGCTCGCTTGATGAAGGCGTCGGTGTTGTCGCGCTTGGTCGGCCAGAGACTGGCCATGGTCGGGGCGAAAATAACCAACGCGGAGCTGACCGCCTTGGGAGGGCTCATGAACACCGGAAAGGTTCGACCGGTCATCGGCCGGCGCTACCGTCTCGAGGAAGTTAGGGAGGCCGTTCGGTATGTGGAGCACGGCCATGCGCAAGGGAAGGTGATCATAACTGTCAAATAGAACAACAACTTAGAATGGCGATGGACCCGGCCGTGTTTGATCGCGCGCCCGAACGCGAGCAAAAGGAACGCCTCGCGGAGCCCCTCCCGCATCAGAAAAACCAATCGGGGCTATGAAAATTTCAAACTGTGCCGCCCGGGCGGGATGCGTATAATCCTCCTGCAAACGAGAAACGGGTCCCCGGCAGTGAATCCAGAACCAGCGGAGCGGACAACTTTATGAAGTGCCGAGGGTGTAGGTGTAGTCGCAGTCTCGTCTTCGTCCTGGGGACTATGCTGCTCGCCGCGGCCCCGCTTGCTGGAGAACCAACGCCTTCCCCGCTCGCCCCGACGACTGCTCGAGCCGCCTTTCTCTTCGAGACTCCGGAGCCTGCCCAGAACGCAGGTGAGAAGCTCGCCGAGCTCGACCAGCGCATCACCGCGGCGCAATCTTCGGCCGACAACGCCTGGATGCTCGTGAGCGCGGCGCTGGTGCTGATGATGACCGGGCCGGGCTTGGCGCTTTTCTACGGCGGGCTGGTTCGGCGGAAAAATACGCTGGCGATCATGATGCAGAGTTTTGCGCTGATGGCGCTGATTACGGTGATGTGGGCGCTGGTTGGTTATAGCTTGTGCTTCGGGGGCAGCGGGCCCCTCGTCGGCGGATTCGAACACGCATTCCTGCGAGGCGTGGGCGCGGAGCCGAATCCCGACTATGCGGGGACGATTCCGCAGATGACTTTTATGGTGTACCAGTTGATGTTCGCGGTGATCACGCCGGCGTTGATCACCGGGGCCACGGCCGAGCGCATGAAATTCAGCGGAACGGTGCTGTTCATGATGCTGTGGTTCCTGGTGGTGTACGCCCCGCTGGCGCACATGGTGTGGGGAAAGGGCGGTTTCCTCAGCGCTTCGCTCGGCGGGAAATTCCCGACGCTCGATTTTGCCGGCGGCACGGTTGTCCATATTTCTTCGGGTGTTTCGGCGCTGGTGTGCGCGCTTTATCTTGGCAAGCGTACCGGATACCCCAAGCAACCCATGCCACCGCACAGCCTGGTGCTGAGCTTCATCGGCGCGTGCTTGCTGTGGGTGGGATGGTTTGGCTTCAACGCGGGAAGCGCCCTCGCGGCTGGCTCTTTGGCGTCGAGTGCCTTTGTGGCCACGCACTTCGGAGCGGCTGCCGCGGCCCTCGCCTGGAGCGCGGCAGAATGGGTCAAGAACGGCCGGGCCAGCGCTCTCGGCGCGATCTCCGGCGCCGTCGCTGGGCTGGTGGCCATCACACCGGCAGCGGGATTTGTGGGGCCGATGCCTGCGCTCGTGATCGGAGCGGTTGCCGGAGTGTGTTGCTTCGGGATGGTGACCCGGGTCAAGGCGGCCTTCGGTTATGATGACGCGCTCGATGCTTTCGGTGTGCACGGTGCCGGCGGCACGATTGGCGCGCTGCTGACCGGGGTTTTTGCCGAACGAATCGTGAATCCCATCTTTGGCGTGGGAAAAGCGGTGGGCGGGCTCGATGGCCACTGGGGCCAGGTGGGAAACCAGCTGGTGGGCGTGCTCGTGGCCTGGGGCTTCGCGTTGGTGGGAACGATCGTACTGCTCAAAATTGTGGATTTGCTAACCGGCTTGCGTGTGCCGGAAGACCATGAACAGGAAGGATTGGACATTACCCAACACGGCGAAGAGGCTTATAACCTGGAGAGCTGATAGATTGCTCCAGGTCGAGTTTCTCGATCATTCCGAGGAACCAGCATGACAGCAACAACGCAATCCCTCGCTTGGTTCGGGATGGCCACGGGCGGCGCGGGGTAGCCAGGGGGCGGAGCGGAAATATCCATGATGAAACTTGAGGCAGTCATTCAGCCCTCGCGGTTCGAATCCGTGAAAGACGCGCTGCGCGAAATCGGCGTCGAAGGAATGACCGTCACCGAAGTCCGCGGGCACGGCCGCCAGAAGGGCCACACCGAAGTGTACCGCGGACGCGAATACACCGTGGATCTGTTGCCGAAGATCAAGCTGGAGATGGTTTTGCCGGACGTGCTGGTAAACCGTGTCGTGGACACCATTTTGAAGTCCGCCAAGACAGGAAAGATTGGTGACGGTAAGATATTCCTGTCGAGGGTGGATGAAGCCATCCGGATTCGCAACGAAGAGCGCGGCGAAAATGCGCTCTAGGCCGTTCGGGAGCCTCCGGCCAGCCAGGAACCTGACCGCCAGGTGAGGGGACGTGACCATCGCTGCCCGCACGGGTTTTGATTCAGGAATCCCGCCCTCTAAGGACATGCAAGAGTCGCCTACGCCCCTGTCCGTGCTCGGCCCGCAGGCCGACGCGGAACGGCAGAGAATCCGCCAACAGTTTGAAGCCGGCACGAGTGCGCGAGACACGCTGCACGCCATCTGCGAACTGGCGGACCAGCATGTCCGGCAGATTTTCGGCGACGTTTTACGGGTGCAAAATCGCGAAGCAGAGGGGCTTTGCCTGCTGGCGCTCGGCGGCTACGGGCGGCGCATGCTTTTTCCCTATTCTGATCTCGACATTCTTTTTCTGTTTGGGAGCGAGCGCACGGAGCAGGAATTCCGGCAGCTGATCTCCGAGTTTGCGCGGACTTTGTGGGATCTGGGATTCCGCGTCAGCTCGGCGGGACGCACGCTCGAAGAGTCGAAGCGCATCGAAGAAGACAACGCCGAATTTCATCTGGCGTTGCTCGACCGCAGATTTCTGGTGGGAGACGCCGCGCTGTTTGAAAAACTGGACGAGAAGGTGCTTCCCGGCTCGGAAAAGCAGGCGCGGGCTTTCATGCTCGGCCAGCTGCACCGCCTTACCAGGGACCGCCTGACACGCTACGGCAACACCATTTTTCACCTCGAACCGAACGTCAAGGAGTCGCCTGGAGGAATGCGCGATTACCAGGCGACCACCTGGCTGCGTCGCCTGGCGGAAGAGAAAAGAGGAATTCGCAACATCACCGCCGCCGAAGAAGAGCTTTGCGCTTCGGCGGTCGATTTTCTAAGCGCGACACGATGTTTTTTGCATTACAGCAACGGGCGCAACGATAACACCCTGACGTACGAACTGCAGGAAGCGGCCGCGGAACGCGCCTTGGGAATCGGCGACGGCGTCAAGAGAACGCCAGCGGAATGGATGCGGCAGTACTTTCGCCACGCGCGAACCCTGAACCGGCATCTTCTGCGTTACCTCGAGCAGCGCGCGCCGGTTCCTTTGACGCTGCGGCAACGGCTTAGGAATGCAGCCCGGGCAACGAAGTATGACGTGCGCCAGAGCAAATTTTTTCACGTGAGGGATGGATTGCTCGAAGTAACCGACCTTTCCGCCCTTTCCGATCGCGCGATTACGTATTCGTTTTTCGCCGAGTGCGCGCGCACGGGGACGCCGTTGAGCCGCGAGGCCGAGCGCAGCCTCGGCTACGTCTTGATCCATCCGGAGCTTCCCCCCAAAAACACCGAGATGGGGTGGGAAATGCTGCGCGAAATCCTAGGCTCAGATTACCCGGGCCTGGCTTTGCGCCCCATGCAGAGGCTCGGGCTGCTCGCGGAAGTCCTGCCGGAGTTTGGGCTGATCGATTCGCTGGTGGTGCGCGATTTTTATCATCGCTACACCGTGGACGAGCACACCCTGCGCACCATCGAGCACCTCCAGGAGCTTGCCGACCCGCCCGACGAGCGAGGAGCGCATTTCACGCAACTCTGGAAGACCGTAGAGCGGCGCGACCTGCTGATTCTCGCGCTGCTGCTGCACGACGTCGGCAAAGGCATGCCGGTCGAGAATCATGTCACCGGTAGCCTCGCGGCCCTCGACAGCGCGGCCAAGCGCTTGAGACTTTCTTCCGAGGAAAGAGCGGAAATTCAGGCGCTCATTGAACACCATCTGGACATGTCCGCTACCGTGCAGCGCCGCGACATCTTCGACCCCGCCACGGTTGCCGGATTTGCGGAGTCGGTAACCAACCAGGAGCGGCTGCAAAGATTGTGCCTGCTCACCTACGCGGACATCCATGCGGTAAATCCGGAAGCTTTGACGCCTTGGAAAGCGGAAATGCTGTGGCAATTGTTTGTCGCGACGTCGAATTACTTCAGCCGGACGCTCGACCGCGACCGGCTGCACGCACACGAGGAAGTCTCGCTGCTTGGACGCATCCAGTCGAGCGCCGGCGACCGGGCTTCGAGCGAGGAAATCGAGCGGTTCCTCGAAGGATTCCCGCGGCGCTATCTCGCGATGCACTCGGCGGAGCAAATGGCCACCCACTTCGCCCTGTACCGCAAACTCAGCGAGGAACCGGTCGAGAGCGAGGTGGCCGCGACGCGGCACGGCTTTGTGCTGACGCTGCTCACCGCGGACCGCCCCGCGCTGTTCGCTACGATTTCGGGGGTACTCGCGGGCTGGGGAATGAACATCCACAAAGCCGATGCCTTTTCGAATGCCGCGGGCATCATTCTGGACACCTTTTATTTCACGGATCTGCACCGCACGCTCGAACTGAATCCCAGTGAAATTGCGCGCTTCCGGAAAAGCCTCGAGGATGTGCTCGGCGGAAAGGCTCGGCTCGAGCCGCTGCTGAAGGGCCGTGAGAGTGCCAGGCGGGCGCGAACGCCCAAGGTGACCGTTCCGACGCACATCAACTTCGACGATTCGTCTTCCGCACACTGCACGCTGCTCGAAATCGTCACCCAGGACCATCCGGGATTGCTGTACGAGATAGGTTCTGTGCTGGCGCGGCTGGGATGCAACATTGAAGTCGCGCTGATCGATACCGAAGGCCACAAGGCGATCGACGTGTTCTATCTCACCGCGCAGGGCAGGAAGCTCACTGCGCAAAAACAGGAACTGCTCCGCGAAGTCCTGCAGGGAACGCTTTCCTAGCTTCTCCCTAAAATCACAAATCTCAAAACGATAAGCGGGCGCCAAGCTGGATTTGACGGCCCGGGGTGGCTGCTTCCGTGATGGTGCCGAATTGCGGCGTGTTCACAAAGCGGCCCGGGGTGCCGAGATTGACCTGGTTCAAGGCGCTGAAGAATTCTGCACGGAACTGGAACGTCATACCCTCCAGGAGCCAGAACTCGCGCGCAAGCGCGAAGTCGAGCGTTGCGAGGCCCGGGCCGATGACCGTGTTGCGGCCGACGTCGCCGAAGGTGAAAGCCGGCGGAGTCGAAAAGGCTTTCGGATTGAACCATTCCGCCGCGGG
>Ga0182033_10002082_pt1 | contig 10147 bp, 6 predicted proteins | sample tim00Cox0000000H_FD_125968 | JGI IMG/M metagenome (GOLD analysis project Ga0182033, IMG submission 125968) | Lab enrichment of tropical soil microbial communities from Luquillo Experimental Forest, Puerto Rico - timezero.00C.oxic.00.000.00H | ecosystem: Environmental > Terrestrial > Soil >...
CGGCATTGTCGCCAACAACGGAATTCTCTTCTCCGAATCCGCCTTGAAGGGCACACATTTCATTGAGCTTTGCGCGCAACGCGGCATTCCCCTCATCTTCCTGCAAAACATCACCGGCTTCATGGTCGGCCAGAAATATGAGGCAGGCGGCATTGCAAAAGATGGCGCGAAGCTTGTTACAGCGGTCGCCTGCGCCTTGGTGCCGAAATTCACCATCATCATCGGCGGGAGTTTCGGGGCTGGAAATTACGGCATGTGCGGGCGCGCCTTCAATCCGCGTTTCCTGTGGATGTGGCCCAATGCGCGCATCTGCGTGATGGGCGGCGAACAGGCCGCCAATGTGCTGGCCCAGGTGCGGCGCGACAATCTCGAAGCCACGGGCAAAACCTGGAGTGTGGGGGAAGAGGAAGCCTTCAAGGCGCCGATCCGCGAAAGGTTCGAGCATCAGGCTCACCCCTATTATGCGAGCGCGCGGCTTTGGGACGATGGCATCATTGATCCGGCAGAGACCCGCATGGTTCTCGGCCTTTGCATTTCGGCGTCGTTGAATGCCCCGATCCCGCCGACGCGCTTTGGTGTGTTCCGTATGTAGCGAGGCTCGCGATGACGGCGAAAAATATTGTGATTGAGGTGGCAGCCGGTACAGCCTCGGTCATCATGAACCGCCCGGAGGTTCACAACGCCTTCAATGATGCCGTCATTGCTGAACTGACCGAGGCTTTGCGTGACCTTGGCAATGATCCGAGGGTTCGCATTGTTCTGCTCAAAGGCGCGGGCGAGAGTTTCTGCGCGGGAGCTGAGGTTGCCTGGATGCAAAAGGCCGCGGCCTTTACGCAGGAGCAGAACTTCACGGATGCGCTCGCGCTCGCTGAATTGCTCCGCACACTCGACCAATTGCCGAAGCCGACCATCGCGGTCGTCCAGGGGCCAGCCTTCGGCGGCGGCGTCGGCCTTGTCGCTGCTTGCGACATAGCGCTTGCGGCGACAAGCGCGAGCTTCTGTCTTTCGGAAGTGAAGCTCGGGCTGATCCCTTCGGTCATCAGTCCTTATGTGATCGCTGGCATAGGAGAAAGAGCGAGCCGGCGCTATTTTTTGACCGCCGAGCGCTTCTGCGCGCGTGACGCCTACAGACTTGGCCTCGTGCACGAAGTGGTGCCGGACGATGAGCTGAAAGAACGTAGCCACATATTTGCCGAGCAATTACAAACCGGCGGACCGCAGGCGCAGGCGGCAGTGAAGGAGCTTATTCGTGAGATAGCGCACCGGCCCGTCGATCAAACCTTGATCGAAGAGACCGCGCGGCGCATTGCGCTGCAAAGAGCGAGCGAGGAAGGCCGCGAAGGCATCAGTGCCTTTCTTGGCAAACGCAAACCTGCCTGGACCGCGTGACGACATGTTCTCGAAAATCCTGGTCGCCAATCGCGGCGAGATTGCGTGCCGTGTCATCAAAACCGCGCGGCGTCTCGGCATCAAAACCGTCGCGGTTTATTCTGAAGCCGATCGCGATGCGCTGCATGTCGCGCTTGCCGACGAAGCCTTTTTGGTAGGCGGGGCACCGGCGCGCGAAAGCTATCTCGCCGCTGCCGCAATCATCGATGCGGCCTTGCGTTCAAGGGCCGAAGCCATTCATCCGGGCTATGGGTTTCTTGCCGAAAATGCAAATTTCGCCGAAAGCTGCGAGAAGGCTGGCATCACCTTCATCGGTCCGTCCGCATCGGCCATCCGGGCGATGGGCGGAAAATCAGAAGCCAAGGCGCTCATGGACAAAGCCGGTGTGCCGGTGGTGCCGGGCTATCATGGGAGCGATCAGGACGCTTTGCATCTCGCCCGCGAAGCGGAACGGATCGGCTATCCGGTGCTGATCAAGGCCTCCGCAGGCGGCGGCGGCAAGGGCATGAAAGTCGCCGCAAACGCCGGGCAATTTTCCGATCAGCTCGCCAGCGCCAAACGCGAGGCAGCGGCGGCTTTCGGTGACGATCGGATGCTCATCGAAAAATACCTTAGCGATCCGCGCCATGTCGAAATCCAGATCTTTGCCGATACCCGCGAAACCTGTGTCTATTTGTTCGATCGCGATTGTTCGATCCAGCGCAGGCATCAAAAGATCGTGGAGGAAGCCCCTGCCCCGGATCTGCCGGAGGATCTGCGCCGCCGCATGGGCGAAGCCGCAGTCGCCGCCGCGCGCACGATTGGTTATGTCGGTGCGGGTACAATCGAGTTTCTCTATTCGCCTACAGAGGCCGCATTTTATTTCATGGAAATGAATACGCGCCTGCAGGTCGAACATCCGGTGACAGAGCTCATCACCGGGCTCGATCTCGTCGAATGGCAATTGCGCGTCGCGGCGGGCGAGCCTCTTTCCCTCACACAAGCGCAATTGACCCTCAACGGTCACGCTATTGAAGCGCGCCTTTATGCCGAGGATCCGGAGCGCGATTTCCTGCCTCAGACTGGTCGCCTGATGCGTCTCGATTTTCCTGAAACCGGGCCGCATGTCCGCGTCGATACGGGGGTGTGTGCGGGAGAGGCGATCTCGATCCATTATGATCCGATGATTGCCAAGCTGATCGTCTGGGGTGAGGATCGAGATGCGGCTGTGCGCCGCTTGCGTTACGCGCTCGGCGCAACACGCATTATGGGCCTCGCCACCAATCTGCGCTTTCTCAAAGCGATTGCCGCTCATCCTGCCTTTCTGCAAGCAAAGGTCGAGACAGGTTTTGTCGAGCAGCACCGGGCGGACCTGCTGGCGTCAATGGCGCCCGCCTCCAACCGCACGCTGGCAATGGCGGCAATCGGTCTTATCTGTGAACGCGCCGCCTTGGCGCAACAACGCGCCAAGACCGCCAGCGATCCGTTCAGTCCCTGGAACCGGCAGGACGGTTGGCAATTGAACAGCGCAAGGCAGGATACTTTGCACCTACGTGAGATCACAAATGGGACCGGTCCCGTTCTCGACCTCACTATTGCTTATCTTCGCGAAGGCTGGCGGCTCACATTGCCGGATGGCACGAACCTCGATGCACGGGGTGAACTTGGTGCAGATGGGCGTCTGTCCGTCGAACTATCCGGCGAGCATGGATTTGGCATTTTCGTTCATCACAATGGGGAAATCATCGTCTTTCCGGGATCGGACGATGCGCATCGCTTCGCCTTGATCGATCCGATTGCGGAGGCTGCCCATCATGAGATTTTGCAAGGCGGGCTGACTTCGCCCATGCCGGGCCGCATCACGGCATTTCTGGTCAAGGAAGGCACGCCCGTCGTGGCGAACCAGCCGCTTCTTGTTCTCGAAGCCATGAAGATGGAGCACATGTTGCGCGCACCTGCCGCAGGCGTCGTCAAGGCCTTCAAATATGCTTGCGGCGAACAGGTGCCGGAAGGCGTTGAGCTTGTGGATTTCGAGGCCGAGCAAGAATAGAAAGGCGCATGACATGGCGCTTCCCACCCATGTCCGTATCGTCGAAGTCGGGCCGCGCGACGGGCTTCAGAACGAACCCTCGCCCATCGGTCTCGAAGACCGGATCGCGCTGATCGAGCGCTTGGCGGATGCCGGTCTGCCGGTGATCGAAGCCGGGTCCTTTGTCTCGCCGAAATGGGTGCCGCAAATGGCAGGCTCGGATGAGGTGTTGCGGCGCATCCATCGCAAGAGTGGCGTCTCCTATCCGGTTCTCGTTCCCAACCTCAAAGGATTCGAGGCGGCATTGGCGGCGGGCGCCGATGAAATCGCGATCTTCACGGCGGCGTCTGAAGCCTTCAGCCAGAAGAACATCAATTGTTCGATCGCGGAGAGCCTCGAACGATTTGGCCCCGTCGTGGCAGCAGCACGCCAACACAACATGAGAATACGCGGCTATGTATCTTGCGTGCTTGGATGTCCCTATGAAGGCGAGATCGCTCCCGCCAAGGTTGCCGAAGTCGCCGCGCAGCTGCTGGCGCTTGGCGCTTATGAAGTCTCGCTAGGCGATACCATTGGCATAGGCACACCCGGCAAGGCGCGGGCGCTGATCGAGGCGGTTGCGGATCGCGTGCCGAGCCAGCAACTCGCCCTCCATTTTCACGATACTTACGGCCAGGCCTTGGCGAATATCTACGCTTGTCTCGACGCGGGCATAAGGACCGTGGACGCAGCCGTCGCGGGCCTGGGCGGATGCCCTTATGCCAAGGGCGCGTCGGGAAATGTCGCGACGGAAGATGTGGTTTACATGCTGAATGGCCTTGGGATCGAGACCGGTGTCGATCTCATGAAACTCGCCGAGACAGGGGCGTGGATTTCGGGCCTGCTTGGCCGGGCAAACGGCTCCAAGTCGGGGAGGGCGTGCCGCGCGTAACCCAAGCCTTCGTCTTGTACAGACATGAAAGGGAACTTGCCATGTCCAGCGATCCAATCGTCATCTCATCCTATGCGCGAACCCCGATAGGTGGCCTTCAAGGCGCCTTGTCGGATGTGAAGGCGACTGATCTTGGTGCCGACGCTGTCAAGGCCGCGCTCGCTCGCGCGGACCTTGCGCCGGAGCGTGTCGAAAAGATCTATATGGGCTGCGTGTTGCAAGCAGGCCTTGGCCAGGCCCCCGCGCGGCAGGCGGGGATCGCTGCTGGCCTGCCCCCGTCAGTTGAAGCGACGACGCTCAACAAAATGTGCGGCTCTGGAATGCAGGCCGCGATCATGGCCGCCGACACCTTGGCCGCAGGCTCCGCCGATATTGTCGTGGCGGGCGGCATGGAGAGCATGACGGGCGCGCCTTATCTTTTGGCCAAGCATCGCGGCGGCGCGCGGCTCGGGCATGACAGCGTCAAGGATTCGATGTTTCTCGACGGTTTGGAGGACGCCTATACTCCGGGCAAGCTGATGGGCGCTTTCGCCGAGGAGGCGGCGCAAAACTATCAGTTCACGCGGGAGGCCCAGGACGCCTTCGCACTTCAGTCGCTGAACCGCGCCCTTGCGGCGCAGAAAAATGGCGGTTTCGACCGCGAGATCGTGCCTGTCGAGGTTTCGACCCGCAAGGGTGCGATGACGGTGACGCAGGATGAACAGCCTAAAAAAGCCGATCCCGCGAAGATCACGAGCCTGAAACCCGCCTTTGCCAAGGATGGCACGATCACCGCCGCCAATGCTTCCTCGATCTCGGACGGAGCGGCAGCCCTCGTCATGACCCGCGCGAGTGTCGCCGGGAAGCTTGGCCTACCCGTCGCCGCGAGGATCGTCGCGAGCGCCGCCCATGCGCAGGAACCGGGCCTGTTCACCACCGCGCCGGTCCCCGCGATGGCCAAGGTCCTGGCGAAGGCCGGCTGGTCGGTCGAGACGGTCGATCTGTTCGAGGTCAATGAGGCCTTTGCCGTCGTCGCCATGATTGCGATGCGGGACCTCGCGATCCCGCACGAAAAGCTCAATGTCAATGGCGGCGCCTGTGCGCTAGGCCATCCGATTGGCGCGAGCGGGGCGCGCATTCTGGCGACGCTCATCGCAGCGCTCCAGAATCGCGGCTTGAAACGGGGCGTCGCGAGCCTTTGCATCGGCGGCGGTGAAGCGACCGCCATGGCAGTGGAGGTGATGTGAGAAGGCCCTGTACCAACGGTCATAAAGAATAACCGTTGGTGCCACTCTCAAATTTTCGCTTGCCCTTGAAAAAACTTGGTCACCCGTGAAAAAGTCCCTCCACTTCGTTTCAGTATAGTTTTTCACGTTGACGCTACGTCATGCGCGGACTTGATCCGCGCATCCAGGCGAGCGGGTTGAGGCTGTGCGCAAGCGCTAGGCACTTCACGCCAAAAACCGGCGTTCCTGGATGCCCGGATCAAGTCCGGGCATGACGCATTGATCGCTGGTGGCGCAACGGCTTCGCTCGAGGTCGGCTGTGAGCCAGTGGACCGGCGCGAATTTTTCGCGTGCGATCTTGATCTTAGCCGTTGCTCGCCTTCAGCGGAACCGGCTGCGGAACGCCCTTTTCGTTCAGGATGGCGAACTTGTATTCGCCATTTTGATCTATGCTGACCTTATAGCTCAACCGCTCGACGATGTTATTTTCGCGATCGAAAGCCAGGATTCTTGGCTTGAGATCGGGAATTTGCTCCGCGCCGACGTAAAGCGAGCTGCAGATGATAAGCTGATCGCCGGGCTGGCAGGTGCGCGCCGCCGCGCCGTTCAAGATGCAGCAACGTGAGCCGCGCTCCCCCAGGATCACATAGGTCGAGATCCGCGCGCCGGAATTCTTGTTCCAGATTTCTACGAATTCGAGCGGCAATATGCCGGCGGCCTCGCAATGATCAGGATCGAGCGTGATCGATCCATGATATTGGAGGTTTGCCTCCGTGACATAGATGCCGTGCAATTTCGAACCGATCACCTTGCGCATGTAGTCCTGTTCCATATGGCCCTTTGCGGCTCCAACACGTCATTAACGCCGCTGGCCTCAATCCTCAAGACCAGGGATCATTCATTGGTCCAGACACGCATAGCAGGATGACAACCCCGCCCCGACGGCAACGGCTTGCATTCAAAAGGCGCTCTTGAATTTCGCGGCTATGCTGCTTTCATGGGCAGCTGCCGGACAAATGCGCCGCGAGGGGAGAAACCCTATGCGCCCATTCGATCTCCCCGAGGAACAAAGTGCGATCCGTGACATGGCGCGCGATTTCGCGGCCGAAAGGCTCGCGCCAAACGCATTATTCTGGGACGAGCATAAGTTTTTTCCCATCCACCGACATTGGGATTCAAAGTCGCGAACGAAGCTTTGCAGCTGCATGGCGGCTACGGTTACCTCAGCGAATTTGGCATTGAGAAGATCGTGCACGATTTGCGTGTCCACCAGATCCTCGAAGGGACGAATGAAATCATGCGCCTCATCATTGCACGCAAGCTGATCGCGGAGCCTGAATGGCGCAAACCCTGTCGCCAGCCGAGCTGGTCAGCCCAGCTCGGGCATGGCGGAGAGGATTTCTCCGGCCTGATCAATTTTCCACGTGAGAAGCAAGGGAAACAAATCAATGGCCTATGAGACAATCCTGGTCGAGACACGCGGCCGCGTCGGGCTGATTACGCTGAACCGTCCGAAGGCGCTTAATGCCATCAATCGCCAGCTGACCGAAGAGGTCATCAAGGCTGCCCTCGCCTTCGATCACGACCCCGGCATTGGCTGCCTTGTGCTCACCGGCTCCGAGAAGGTCTTTGCCGCTGGCGCCGACATCAAGGAAATGCAGAACCAATCCTACATGGACATGTATGGCGAGGATCATTTCGCGGCCTGGGACCGGTTCGCGGCGATCCGCAAGCCGGTGATCGCCGCAGTTGCCGGATTTGCGCTTGGCGGCGGCTGCGAGCTCGCCATGATGTGCGATTTTCTTATCGCCGCCGACACAGCGAAATTCGGCCAGCCGGAAATCAAGCTTGGCGTGATGCCAGGCATGGGCGGCAGCCAGCGCCTGACGAAGCTCGTCGGCAAATCAAAGGCGATGGATCTTTGCCTGACCGGGCGCATGATGGATGCGGCGGAAGCCGAGCGCGCAGGCCTCGCCGCCCGTGTCGTCCCGGCAGCCGAGCTTCTCGACGAGGCCCTGAAGGCGGCCGAGACGATCGCCTCCATGTCGCTTCCGGCCGTCATGATGGCGAAGGAAGCCGTCGCCCGCGCCGAGCAGACGTCGCTCAGCGAGGGGCTGCGCTTCGAGCGGCGGCTCTTCCATTCGCTTTTCGCAACGGAAGATCAGAAAGAAGGCATGGCCGCCTTTGTCGAAAAACGGCCAGCCAATTTTCGCCACCGCTGAGATGTAGGGCTGCAACCATTACGGCAGTTGCGCCGCCGAGACCTTTGGCTTTTGAGTCCGCTCCTGCCCAGGAGCGGCATCCCACCCGGTTGGCACGGCCACTTCATTTGCCGCCGGATCGGCGACACGGGGCTGGAACCCCTTGGCGGCGGCTCTGGCCACGGCAAGATCGGCCACGGCGAGGCGTTGACCGACGTCATCACGCTTCCTGCGGGCATCCTCATCGCCTTGCGAAGCAGCGATCGCGAACCACCGATAGGCGTCGATGAGGTTTTGCGGAGCGCCAAGGCCGCGCGTCAGCAGGATCGCAAGATTGAATTGACTGTCGCGCACGCCATATTCGGCGGCCTTCCCGAACCAGATCACCGCTGTTGCATAATCGGGCCGGCCACCTTGGCCTTCAGCCGCAAGGACTGCAAGATTATGCATGGCGCGCGTATTACCCATTTCCGCCGCGTGCTGATACCAGAACATGGCTTGAGCCGGGTCGCGGGCGACGCCGAGACCTTTTTCATAGAGCGAAGCCAACCTATATTGCGCCGGCGCCAATCCTTGCACGGCTGCCTTGCCATACCATTGCGCGGCCTCTTTGAAATCGCGCGGCAAAAGCTCGCCCTCCAAAGCGTGCCCCTCGGCGAAACGAAGAGCGAGCGCATATTGCGCTGAGGCATTGCCGGCCTCTGCCTCGTCGCGCAGCAGGCTGTGCCCCTGACCGGTAGGCGTGGGGCCATCGTCAATGGCACCGGTGACGGCCATCTTCGCTGATTCGGGATCGACGGAAGCACCAGCCGCTTGCGTCAGTGCAGGCAAATTACTTGGGAGGCCCTCGCGCTGGAGCTGGCCTCCCGCTTCAGCCGAGACCGGCGGGGCAAGATCATCCGCCTGCGTTTGCCCAATGGATTTCGTCCAGGCATAGCCGCTTGCGATGAGAAAAAAAGCTGCAAAACCGAGCACAAAGGGCCGTTTGCGCAATGACAGCAAGCGCTTCAGACTCCCAACGAGACCCGCCTGCCGCGTCGCATCTTGAGCATCGCTCGCGGGTTCCGATTCAGGCGTTGCGGCTCCCGGCTGGGCCGCCAGAGCTGCCCGGCGGGCGGCAGCGATGAAATCGGCTCGCCCGCTGCGTCCTTCGAGATCGGTGAGCAAGGGCAGCGACGGCTGCTCTCCCGGCTCCAGCCGAACCGAGCCAGGAAAACCGCTGCCCGGCTCAATGAGAATATCGTTTGCTTCAGCCAATCGCGGATATGGCCTTTGCGCCGATTGGTCCAAGGGCCGATCGAAGGGAGGCGCCACCGGCCGGCCCCAAGCGGGGTTCAAAGAGGGGTTCAAGGTTTGGTTCAAACCTCGCGGCGGCTCGTGCCTTTCATATTGTGCGCCACCTTCACCGGAACCGGGCTGCGTTTGGCGCTCCGGCTCATCCTGACGGCGCTGGGTAGCTGGCGCAAAGATAGGCGCGATCCCCGAAGCCAGGAGGGAGCCAAGGGGGCCAGGCCGAAGCTCGGCGCAATCGGCTTCGAGCGCGGTGAGCCGCTCGACCAGCTTTTCAAGGGTCTCCTCAATCGCGCCCAGCGCCAATTGGTGACGATGCTCCGCGTCTTCCTGGCAGGCGCGCAGTTCGGCAAATTCGCTCAACTCGCCCAAACCCTCTGCCGGCTTGCCTTCCGCTGATCGATTCCGGCCGAAATTTTGGCCGAGCATGGCTTGACGCACGCTCTCGCGAGCGGTGGCATCGGCCGCATGACAGGCGGCCCGGCGGGTCTCATCGAGTTGGGTGAAAAGATTTGTGATCGATTGCTGGAGATCGGCGAGGGAAATGCCATTGCTGTCCGCCCTGTCAAGGCGCTCGACGATCTTGGCAAGCTCGCTTTGCAAGGCTTCGATATCCGGGGCCGCGTCCAATTTCGCCGCGAGCGCACGCAAAAGCTCTTCGAGCCCTTTTCCTTCAAAAGCTGGCGGCTCGTTTGAACGCGCAGCGAGCGCGGCATCGATTCGCTCGGCAAGTTGCCGGTGGACCGTCTCGATCTGTTGCGCAAGCGCGGAAGATTGCCCTGATTTCCGTGCCTCGGCCATCGCTTCGCCGACCATGCCAGCAAGCGTTTCGAGCCGGTTTTCGATCTTCTCCAGGGCGCCCGCGCGGGACCCGCCGTCGAGAGCCCCGCGCATGGCTTCGAGCTGCGCCTGCATCCCCGCATTTTCGCCCGCAACCGAGGGTTGCTGGCGCGCCTGGCATTCAGCCAGGGCCGCCGCCGCTCTCAGAAGATCGTGGATCTCGCTGATCTGATTCTGGAGGCGGAGAAATGCGGCCCGATCGACGCCCTCCTTGCCGAGATTTTCGAGCCGGGTTGTCAACCTCCTGATCTCGGCCTTGATCTCAAGATCGCCGCCAGCATGC
>Ga0182033_10002086_pt1 | contig 10129 bp, 8 predicted proteins | sample tim00Cox0000000H_FD_125968 | JGI IMG/M metagenome (GOLD analysis project Ga0182033, IMG submission 125968) | Lab enrichment of tropical soil microbial communities from Luquillo Experimental Forest, Puerto Rico - timezero.00C.oxic.00.000.00H | ecosystem: Environmental > Terrestrial > Soil >...
ACGTCAGCGACCGCCACGGCTTCGCTCGGGCCAAGATCCAACGTATGCTTGCGAAAAGGAATCGCGCCATCACCGGCCGGCGCGCTGCCTAGATCGACATAATGCTCGGCCACTTCCGTTTTCCGTGCACCCGGGAGCGCTTCTGGACTCGCATCGTTGTCCTTGGCAGCCGGTGCAGACGCCCGGAGGATGGTGAGTGCCGGTACACCCATAGATTTCAGAAACCGCCGCCGCGAGCGGGCCTCGGTTTGCTCCATAATCGCTCCTCCTCTTGGCCGGTTCATGCCAGAACTCCTCGCAGCCAATACGCAATTTCCGCGGCAATGTTGATCAAACGCCGGTGCGCCGCAGTCGTTACAGACCAAGTTCGCGCGCCAAACCCTTTATGAATTGAAGTCCGCGGCTCGCCAACTCATCGCCCGAGGGCGCCAGGTCGCGCCAAATGGCGGCGGCTGCCGCCAACTCCGGCTCAGGCTGGGCGAAGGATTCGATGGTCAGCCAACCATCGTATCCGATCTGCTTGAGAGTCTTCAGCATTCCTGCCCAATCGTTGTGCCCGGTCCCTGGGACGCCGCGGTCGTTTTCCGAAATGTGAACATGCCCCAGCACGTTGCTGACAGAGCGCAGCGCCTCTGCCGGATGACGCTCCTCGATGTTCGCGTGGAAAGTATCGAAATGGATTTTGACATTCGGGGCGCCCACCTCATGAACCAATCGAGCAGCGTCCTCCAGCGTGTTGAGGAAATAGGTTTCGAAGCGGTTGAGAGGTTCCAGGCAGAGGGTGACGTCGCACCTTCGCGCCTGCTCGGCCGCCCCCTGAAGACCTTCCACCGCCCAATTCCACTCTTCCTGAGTGCGCCTCCGGCCGGTCATCATTCCCAAGCCTGCATAAATCGGCCCGCACATCAGGTGCCCGCCAAGTTGCGCGGTCCGATCTACGCACGTCTTTAAGAATTCCACTCCTCGGGCCCTTACGGTGGCGTCATGGCTGACAAGATGGACTTCGCGGGGCAAGACGCTGCAGGTGGTTCGCTCGAGATTCAAGCCGTCGAGGATCTGCCTCACTCCGAAAACGTTGCTCGGCTCGCCGGGTGAAAGAAAAAGCTCCACACCATCGAAGCCCCAGTCACGAATACGGGAAAACAAAGGCGCGAGGCTCTCGCCCACCCGCGTCGTCCAGACCATCATGTTCACGCCATATTTCATCAGTGTCGCTCCAACCGCGCGGCGGATGATATCAGGGCTCAGCGCAACTAACTCAAGGTGGCTCTGAGCCAAGGCTTCAAGGCTTGCGATAATCCTGGATTTCAACTCCTGAGTTTCTCGTCCTAAGATAGGCGTTCACCACCTATCTTTCATGCGGCGTCTCGGGCTTGCCTTCATGCTCCGGATGCGTGCAGCCCGGGAAACTCGTCGAGATAAGTGTTCCCGACGTATTGCAAATCCTGATGAATGCCTACCGCGGACGTATAGTAGCCCTTCACCGTGGTATCCTTGAGGGCCTTGAAGAAACGCTCCTCGAGCGTCCGCGGGTGCTGCTCGTTCCTGCTGATCGTTTCCATGAGCGCGAGCTGCTGCTCCGGTGTTAACTGAAGGAAGCCTTTGCTGTGGTCGCACTGGGCTATTGCTTCTACAGCAGCAAGGCCTTTGGTCCACAGGGCTTTCTCCTCGCAGTGGGCGTCGGTTACAACCTCGTCAACGTATTCGTGAACGCGCGCGGCTTTGGCTCCGGGCGAATGGTCGTCGGTGGGAATGATGATCTCCGCAAGCTCGGCAAGCAACTGCATTTGCGGCGACGTGAAGAACTTGGGCGAGGATTTCTCGTCGATTTCAACCAGGCTGTGGGTGTGGGTTGTGCCCGCTCCCACTTCTGGCAAGAAAGGCACGGCGGCGGTACTCCCTACCGAGCCAGCCAAGACCTGTAGCACCTTCCGGCGCGAAACGTTATCGAGAAACCGGTGCTCTGCCATCGTTAGCTTGTCGTCGTTATCAGCTTTGCGTCGAACCCCTCCGCCTCCGCTCCGACCGCCCCGGGCGTTCAAAACGCTTTAGTTTAGCAGGCCGCGGAAAAACTGTTGGAACACGCTTTGGAAGGGCGGGGCTAAAAGCCCCGCCCTTCCGAGGCCCGGATTCGCCTTTTTGCGCCGCCTGTTCGTTTAGAGGTTCCCCTTACGAACCTGCTCGGCCATATACTGTGCTGTCCGGCAGGCCAGGGCCACGACAGTTTAACACTGGATTCTTCTCCTTGTACGTCGTGAAGACACTGCAATCGAGTGCGAATAGGTTCTTGACCTCGTGCGCTTGGCAATAACCGTTGAGCACCGACGTTCGCGGATTCTTGCCCATGCGGATGGTACCCACCTCGTGCGCGGCAAACCCGCTGGGCTCGGGAAACCCTTCCGAGGGAGAAGGCACAATGAGGCGGCACCGGCCGCATCGAGAATCTCGAACGCCGTCTTCATCATATCTCTGTAGACCCGCCGATCGTTGTCCCCCCAACGGAAATGCGCCACCAGGATGGGAATCCCGTAAGCGTCCTTTCGGTTGGGATCGACGACGACGCGATTCTCAGGCCGCGCCAGCACCTTGGTAAATCCGCCCAGCCGCACCTGCTGTTTGAAGGATTTCCCGAAGCCTTTCAAAACGCTAGCGTGGTAAGGATACATGAAGCCGGCGTACTCCAATTGGAACTGGTAGCCACCCGCAAAATCAAGGTCCTTGCGATTCTGCGTGAAGCGCGGGATGTAGGTATGGGCGCACCAACCACTTTACCCGCGTGTGGCTGCGCATGGCCGAAGCGGATTTCAAAAGGCGCACCCAGTACGGCGTTAGCGCCGATTGGCCTATCACCTATCAGGATTTGGCTCCCTACTACGACAAAAGTAGAGACCTGTATTGGTGGATATGGAAGCCGCGAAAATATCCCGAGCGCGCCGGATGGCATTTTTCAGCCGGCGCCTAAACTAAGCCGCGTTGATCGGACGTGGTTATTCAGTGCGGCTTGCTGGAAGTTGGGCATTCCGTGCGTTTCTCGACCGGGCCGCCATTCTAACTCAACCGCTCAATGGCCGTGCGCCTTGCCATTACTGCAATCAATATGAGCGGGGCTGCAGAACCAACTCGAATTTCAGCTCAAGCCTGACATTGATCCCGGCGGCCCTTGTGACCGGCCGGCTGACCATTATCCCCTATGCGATGGCGCGTGAGGTTATCGTCGACGGGAACGGGAGGGCAGCAGCCGCCTCTTACATCGACAAGGCCACGCACACCGAGCAACAAGTGCGCGCGAGCTTTTGTACTGGCCGCCAGTTCCTGCGCCCCACCGAAACTCGGATCAACCTGTTATGGACCGGCGGGACTCCGGGAGTGAAGGTGGTCAGCTACACCCCGCACGAAGGGAGGCTCGACCTTCGTCCCACAAGTCGAAAGCCCTTGCTCATACGCTGTCCAGATTGGTTGTAGCCCGGAACCGTGCGCGTAGAGGGCGCGAACTCTGTAACCTCGGTGCATGTGGGCGGCGCCGATTACTTGCGTATCGTCGATGCTAAACCCGGCTCCCGGATTACACTGCGCTTCGATCAACCTGAAGTCGAGAAGGAGTACCGCGTCGCGGGAATAACCTACAAGGTGCGCTGGCGCGGAGACACAGTAACGGAATTGAAACCTGCAGGAAAACCGTACCCCATCTTCGCGCGCACGTCAATTTCCCTGGGGAAGACCCCTTTCAAACCCTGGGATACGGATTACCGGCAGCCTCGAGTTTACTGGTAACTCGCAGCCCGACGCCCAGCACGAGGTCCGGTGGCACGCTTCCGAGCGTGGTGCGTCTCAGGAACCAGGGTGCGACTCGAGGGTCGCGCCGGCCAAAATCTAGTTGATCAGAACGTCGGCAAGTATCTGTCGACCTCCCATTGGCTGATGCTCTCGTGGTATTGAAACCACTCCTCGAACTTCACTCTGATGTAATAGGAAGCAAACTCAGGCCCCAGCGCTTCCTTAATGACGTTGTCGCCGGCCGTGCATTCGACCGCTTCTCGAAGGGTTGTCGGCAAGAAGCCGATATTGCGTCGATGCAGTTCTTCTTCGGGCATTTCGTAGAGATTTTCGGTATTGGCTTGACCCGGATCGATTTTATGCTCAATGCCATCCATTCCCGCTGCCAGAATCGCCGCACAGGCGAGGTAGGGATTGGCGGCGCCATCGACCGCCCGGTTTTCAATGCGCCCAGGCGCGGGGATGCGAATCATCTGGGTGCGATTTGCGGGGCCGTAAGTGACGTAGACGGGCGCCCAGGTAGCTCCCGAGCGCGGCGCGCCGCGAATCAGCCGCTTGTAGCTGTTGGTCAGGGGAGCGATGACGGCACTCATTCCCCGCGCGTGGTGCAGCAACCCGCCCATGAACCAGCGCCCCAGTTGTGAGAGGCCGTAATCCTGTGTGTCATCCAGGAACAGGTTCCGACCAGTTTCAGCGTCGGCGAGGCTCAAGTGGTAGTGGGCGCCATTCCCGGTCAGGTGTTGAAACGGCTTGGGCATGAAGGTCGCCCACAGACCGTGCTGCTCCGCGACCGTGCGCACCATCCACTTGAAAAAGGTGTGGCGGTCGGCTGTGTTCAGGGCGTCGGAGTAAAGCCAATTGATCTCGAACTGACAGTTGGCGTCCTCGTGGTCATTGGCATAGGGAGCCCAGCCGAGCTCCTGCATGTAGCGAATCAAAGTCGCCATGACATCGAGATTGCGATAGAGCGCGCGTAAGTCGTAACACGGCTTGCCGATGGTATCGAGCGGGTCCCAGGGGCTGTAGTTCCCATCCCCGTTTTTCTTCAGGAGCATAAACTCGGCTTCAACTCCGACGTGGAAGATATAGCCCTTCTGACGCAAGCGCTCGAGCTGGCGAGCCAGGACCGTGCGAGGACAATAGGGCCACGGCTTTCCGTTCACGTACACGTTGCCAGGCACCCAGGCGACGTTCTTCCGCCAGGGCAGGATGGTCAGCGAATCCAAATCCGGCATGCTGACGATATCGGGATCGTGCGGTCCCTGGCCGATATCGCCGGCGGCAAAGCCGGCGAAAGCAGCCCCTTCACTTATCATTTGTTCCAGGTGAGTGACGGGAACCAGCTTCGCTTTGGGCGCTCCGCTTAGCTCGACGAAGGAGCAAAAAATGTACTCAACACCGTTCTCCTTGATTTGCTCCTTCACATCACTGATCATGGCAACCCTCCTCTTCGCTTGAGGTAAAAAATTCAGGCGGATACGGCGGCGGCAGCTTTTTCTCCGACTAGTTGCTCCACATAGAAACGTCGGGGAGAGAACGGCTCAATGAGCTTGGGGGTCTTTCCGGTGGCAATCAGCTCCGCCAGGCATTTGGCCGCGATCGGGGCCGCTTTGAATCCATAAGTCCCCCAACCAACGTCCAGATAGAAGTTTTCCATCTCCGGCGCCGCGCCGATAATCGGCGCGTAATCGGGAGTCATGTCGCACACCCCGGACCATTGCCGAAGCACGCGAAGGCCGTGTAGTTGCGGAAACAATTCCAGCGTATAGGTCGCCATCTGCTCCAGCGTCGGAAGTGTCCCTCTTAGGTTATAGGACTGATAAGGGTCGATTTCTGCCCCGATCACCAACTCACCCTTGTCGGTCTGATTCACGTAGACATGGAGACTGGCAGAGACGATGACCTTATTGAGAAAGGGTTTCAAGGGTTCGGTCACGCAGGCTTGCAGCGGATGACTGACTACTTGCAGCTCGACGCCGGCCATTTTGCAGACGGTTGATGCCCATCCCGCCGTTGCGTTAACGACGGTGCCGGCTGCAACTTCACCACGACTGGTTAGAACCGTCGTAACCATCCCGTTCGTTTTTCGCATTCCCGTCACCTCGGTGAAGGGGTGAATCTCAATGTCCATCTGGTCGCACGCCCGGGCATAGCCCCACACCACAGCATCGTGACGGATGATGCCGCCAGGAGGGTGGTACAGGCCTGCCAGAATGGGAAAACGGGGACGGTCGCTCAAGTCAAGCGCGGGAACGAGCTTGCGAATCTCCTCGCGGTAAATAAGCCAGCTATCCACACCCATTACCTGGTTTGTTTCAGCGCGGACGCGCAAGCCGATGACCGCAGAGTCCGTGTGTGCCAGGGTCAGGTGCCCGCACTGGCTGAAAAGCAGGTTCCAGCCAAGTTCTTGGGAAAGTGCCTCATAGAGTTTCACCGAAGCGTCATAAAAGGCGATGCCTTCCGGCGTGCGGTAGTTGGACCGAATGATGGCCGTGTTGCGCCCGCTGTTGCCACAACCGACGTAACCCTTCTCCAAGATCGCGATGCGGCGGATGCCATGGCGAGAACCCAAATAGTAAGCAATTCCGAGGCCGTGAACTCCCGCTCCTACGATGACCACGTCGTAGGTCGACTTAAGTTCGTGGTTGCGCCACATCCGTTCTTTCCTGAAAATCCGCAACATGGTTCGTCTACGCCCCCAGGAAAGCCTGGGCCTCCAGGCCGAAAGGCGCCAGGTGGAATTCGAGACCGGCGTGCAGCAGTGCTTCCCACACGCTCTTCGCATACTCCCGGCTAACGAGCAGGTGAAAAGCGGGCAGGCTTCCCAAGTCATCTCGCAGGATGATGGCATGCGTGTGGGCCAAGCTGGTTTGCACGCAGCTCACATTGGGGAGAGCTGTCTCTGAAAGGTTGAGCGAAGTAAGCTTGCACAAGATACCTCGGCTGTGTGGCCCGGCCAGAAGTAATTGCGCATAAATCGAGGTCATGTCCGTCCAGTAGGCCGGCGTAGGGAAGGCCAGGTCCGAAGCTGCGGCGCGGAGTGACCGCAAAGTTTCAATCACCCTATCCCGCGCCAGGGGGTCACAAGTCAAGAGAAGGTGCCGTGGGGCGAGTATCCACGATCTCACTCCCGGCACGAAAGTGGGAGGCGCTTTTGGTCCATATCCTTTCAGTTCGAAGCGCTCCATCCAACTTAAGTCAGCCAAGCCCGCCCCTTCACGAACCTGGGTGGCCTCTCGCTCGGGTGAGGCGAAGCGCGCCGGTACTTGCCAGCCGTGGTGCTCTGTCATCAGCGCCTTCGCCTGTTGATGCTCGTGGAATAATGCGCTCTGTTTGATATTTTTACTCCGCTACGGGGCTGCTGAAAGGACACGTGTCATGCTGATCCCGCAGGCGCGGGAGAAGCATCTGTTGTTTCTATCCAAAAACAAAGAAAAAGCAGATCGTTCGCTGCGATGAAAAATACGCGAAGGTCGCCATTGAAAACACAGGACTAAGGCGCGCCGGCTATTTTCATGCAGAGTGGTAAGCCGAAGGCTCATGGGATCTTCGCTCTGCAGTAACTCAACCCATAAGTCGTTTAGATTCAGCGTGGTTTCGGTCCGTCGAGTTAGCTGCCCATCATTGGCAGCCGAACGGGCTGTGAATGCGCAGTAGCTCGACCCGTAAGTCGTTTAGATTCAGTATGACTTCGGTATGTCGAGTTAACTGCCCATCATGGCAGCCGAACGGCTCTGAACGCTCTGGATGACATGCTCGGAGGTTTTCCAGCAGACTACCACCTACATCCTCAATCGCGCGCCTTCAGGATCGTAGAAAGCTTGCCTCGTGATGCGAGCAGCCTCAAGTCGGCCGTTCACCCGAACCTGAATCTCGTTGTGTGCCTTCTCAACCTCTGCTGCCAGCCAGGCGAGTCCCACCGCCTTATCATTTACGGGTGAGTAGCGTGCGCTGGTCACTCGGCCCGCCAACCTGCCGCGGACAAGAATCGCCGCGCCATCTTCGGGCACGCTATCCCCTTGCATCATGAAGCCCACGAGCTTCTGTTGTGGCTGGCGAGCTCCCAGGCGCAGCAAGGCGGCCCTGCCTATGAAATCCGCCTTGTCCATTTTCGCAACCCAACCCATGTCTGCCTCTAACGGATTGGTCAGCGCGTCAGTGTCCACGCCCACGATCACATGTCGTTTCTCCAGACGCAGGAGCCGCTGCGCTTCTACCCCGAATGGGCGAATCTCGAACTCCTTGCCTGCCTCCAGCAGCTTCTTCCACAGATACTCGCCCCACTCGCCCGGAAAGTGCATTTCCCACCCGGTTTCACCGACGAAGCCGATACGAAGCATCAACAAGGGCACTCCAGCCACCTCGGCTTGACGGCAGCTCATATATGGAAAGCCTTCCCTGCTCAAATCGCAGTTCGTCAGTTTCCTCAGGACAGAGCGAGCCTGCGGCCCGGCCAAGTTGACTGCTGCCAATCCCGTCACGTTGGTGAGGTGGACGTCCCACCCGGTCCCGATGAGCCACCATTCCAGCCACTGCTGAACAAAGTCGAGGTTGCCCGTGGTGGTGGTGATGAAGTAGCGGTCGTCTGCTATGCGAGAAATAGTGCCGTCGTCGAGCATGATGCCGGCTTCATCGCAAAGAACCGAATAGCGCACGCGGCCCGGCCGCAGGTCCGAGAGACGATTACTGTAAACCCAATCGAGGAGCACTCCACAGTCGCGGCCCTGAAGGTCGAGCTTGCCCAGCGTCCCCACGTCAATCAACCCGACGCGTTCGCGGACCGCTCGATATTCTTCATCGACGCAGCGCCGTTCCATCGAAGAGGCCGCAGTCCGGTAAAAGCGCGGCCGCTTCCAATCGCCCATATCCATCCACACCGCACCCAATTCCTCGTGGGCACAATGCAGCGGGGTGCGCCTAATGGGATGATGCCGGGGACCGGCCAGCGCGCCTAGCGTCACTGATGGATTCGGCGGACGAGCCGTGGTCATTCCGGTTGCAGCCATGCTCCGCTGCTTCTCGTGAGCGCAGATAGCGACGGCATTCAACTGGCACATCTTGCCCTGGCACGGACCCATGGTGGCTGTGGTGTATCGCTTCAGTGGTTCAATATGGTCAAAGCCCTCGCTGATCGCATCACGGAGGTCTTGTGACGTCACGTCGGAACAGAGGCAAATGAAGGCTCTCTTGTTGAAGCTGGGCTTGGACGGCGTGACAGGCGCCGCGACGAGAGATCCTCCAGTGACTTCGCCGACGGCTTGGACATGAGGCGGCAAATCGAGAGGAACGAATGCGCCCCGGTCAGCATCCCAGTCCAGCCTCGCACCGGCCTGGGCCAGCAGACCGACGTCCGGCACGCGATGGCCGCAGACCACAACCAGATCGCATTTAAAGTTGCCTTCACGAGTGTGTAGCCCCTTGACACACTTTCCTCCGACAGCCTCCACGACCGCGTCGGCGGCTACGGTGGCGACCACCGCCTCACCGGCTTCCCTCAGATCGTTTGCTACCTCTTCGCCTCTTTTGCCATCGGCCACGATCACGGCACGGCTGCCCGGCACGATCCCGTGCAAACGAATCAGCCGTTCGACTGCGCTCGAGAGCATCACGCCCACGAGATCATTGTTCGGAAAAAGGAGCGGCGTTTCGTACGCCCCGGTGGCCACGACGATCCGCTGCGCCCGCACATGAACCAAGCGCTCGACGACCATTGGATGCGGGCTGGGCTGCAACACCCCTAACAAATTTCCTTCGTAAAGGCCGAAGCAGGAGCAACCCTGCATCACCTTCACGCTGCCTAGCGCTTGGAGGTTCGCGATGAGGTCAGCAAGACGGGCGGAAGGGTTCTTCTGATAGCGCAGGTGCCCGCCCAGAGCTGATTGATCGTCGATGAGCAAGACCTGCCCACCCGCTCGGCCGAACTCAAGCGCCGCGTGCAAACCTGCGGGCCCACCCCCAATCACCGCAACTTCCACGTGCATATAGGCGTGCTCATATTCGGGACCGGGAAGTCCCGCAGCAGGCGGGTCGCCAAGCCCAGCCACCTTACGAATAAAAGGCTCGGCTGCATGCCAAGCCTTGGGATGGCTCAACCCCTTGTAGTACCAGCCAACCGGCATCAGCCAGTCCAAATGCTGGACCACCGAGAGCACATCATGCTCGAGCGACGGGTAGGCATTCTGGTGCCGAACCCGCATCCCCTGTCGTACCGGCATCATGCAGGCGCGGACGTTCGGTTGGCCGTCCACGTTCACCAGGCAGTTGGGGCACTTTCCGGCCAGACAAAGCAAACCGCGGGGCCGATGATACTTGAAGCTACGTGTGAAAACACGCATCCCCGCGCGGTACAAAGCCG
>Ga0182033_10002087_pt1 | contig 10125 bp, 6 predicted proteins | sample tim00Cox0000000H_FD_125968 | JGI IMG/M metagenome (GOLD analysis project Ga0182033, IMG submission 125968) | Lab enrichment of tropical soil microbial communities from Luquillo Experimental Forest, Puerto Rico - timezero.00C.oxic.00.000.00H | ecosystem: Environmental > Terrestrial > Soil >...
CGCGCGAGCGAAGAGCGTTGGCGAGCTATGTTCGAGACTGCCCCGGTCGGCATCGCGATGCTCGATTTTGAGCACCGAAACTGTCTGGTGGCGAACGAGTGTTTCCAGCGGATGACCGGCTATACCGAGGACGAGCTGCGGCAGCTTACGACGCTGGATCTTACTCACGAGGACGATCGGGCAGCGATGCAACAGCGTATCGATGACGGTACCATAGGCGTTCTGCAACAAAAGCGCTACCGACGCAAGGACGGCGAGGTCATATGGGCCGACGTCACTTCATTCGTCGTTCCCGCGACAGACAGCACGCCGGCATTCCGTGGCGCAGTCATCGTCGACATCACCGGGCGCAAACGTACCGAGAGGGCTTTGCAGCAAGCCCAGGCCGATCTCGCGCGGCTCAATCGGGTGATGCTGCTGGAGGAGATGGCGGCTTCAATCGCCCACGAAGTCAATCAGCCGATTGCGGCGGTAATTACTAACGCCAGTGCGGGTTTGCGCTGGCTTGGCGCACACCAGCCGGATCTGGGTGAGGTCCGGCAGGCGCTCGGTCGCATCGTGCGGGACGGCAGTCGCGCCGGCGAGGTCATCGGTCGCATTCGTACGCTCGCAAAGAAAATACCGCCGCGCCGAGATCGCTTGGACTTCAATGAGACGATCCGTGAAGCCGTCGCTCTGACCCAGACCGAGATGCAGCGCAACGGCATCAAGTTGCAGAGCCGGCTAGCAGACGACCTACCCCTTGTCCTGGCGGATCGGGTCCAGCTCCAGCAAGTACTGATCAATCTCATTGTCAATGCCATCGAAGCGATGAGCGGCGCCAGCGAGCCGCCGCGCGAGCTCACGATCGTGTCTGGAATAGGTAATCCAAACGATGTGTTCGTCGAAGTGCAGGACACCGGCCCGGGGGTCGATCCGGAGCAGCTCGACAGGCTTTTCCAGTCCTTTTACACGACCAAGCCCGATGGGATCGGCATGGGATTGGCGATCAGTCGCTCGATCGCCGAGGCTCATGGCGGGCAGCTATCGGCGGCGCCGCACAGGCCCCACGGCGCTGTTTTTCGCTTTGCGCTACCGGTCGAGGACGAGTCGTCGGCGCATTCGGTGCGGCCGGTTTCCTAAGCGGCGCTGACATCGCGCGCGAAGCGCCAGGGGGGAGCACCTTCCGAAGGCGCAGCCGATTTATACTCAAGTATAGCCTCCAGCAACCTAACCGCTAATCGATCCTTCCCTGAGAACAGGCTAACCAGACACTGGTGCGATTGTGGGCAGCCGCTGCGCGAATAAGTCTTTGGGCGATGGGGGGAGGCGAGAACTTGGCGAAAAAGATTGTGATTTCGATCGTCGATGATGATGAGTCGGTTCGGGAGGCGCTGACGGGTCTTATGAGATCGCTCGGCTACTCCGCAACGGCGTTCCCTTCGGGCGAAAGCTTTCTCGGATCCAGGCGTCTGAGCGGCACCACCTGCCTGATCGCAGATGTGCAAATGCCGGGTATGACAGGGCTCGAACTCCACAGGCGTTTGGTCGCGTCCGGCAAGCCCATTCCCACCATTCTGATCACGGCCTATGGCGACGAGTGGGTCCGGGCCCAAGCGCTGAACGCCGGCGTGGTTTGCTACCTAACCAAACCATTCGACGAAAGCGAATTGCTCGCCTGCATCCATTCAGCTCTCGAGGGACCAAAAGACGGATAGGAGTCATCATGACTATTGCCGTATCGGCACATCAGCAAAACTCTCCGTTTGCAGAAGGATTCCCGCTAAATCGAATTCACCCGCCCCCTTCTCACGAACCCGAGGGCCACCGGAAGTATCGGCGAGTTGACGCAATTTTGTCGACCACAGCAGACCCCATCAATCGCCCGGCCGCACGCGCGGTCTCGTTTGGTCCCTTTTCCGTGCTGCCGGCACAACGGCTCCTGCGGCATGCTGGCGAGCCCATTCGCGTGGGAAGCCGCGCCTTTGACATTCTCATCGCATTGCTCGACCGGCCCGGCGAGCTCGTCACAAAAAATGAGCTGATCTCACGCGCGTGGCCCAACACCCACGTAGACGAAGGCAATCTCAAGGTTCAGGTTGCGCTGTTGCGCCGGGTGCTCGGCGACGGCAGGGGCGGCGAACGGTATCTCGCGACCGACCCCGGACGCGGCTACCGATTTGTCGCGCCAGTCACATTCGCCGGAGACCTGCACCCGTCAGCTCCAGGCGCCGCCGAAGCGACAAAACGTGGCTTCAACCTGCCAACCCGTCTGACGCAGCCGGTGGGACGCGCCGATATCATCAATAAACTTGCCGAGCGGCTGCCGCAATACCGATTGCTCACAGTAGCCGGACCGGGCGGGATCGGGAAGACAACTGTCGCCCTCGCCGTGGCCGAGCAGCTGATCAACGCCTATGAGCACGGCGTCTGGCTTATCGATCTGGCGCCGCTCAGTGATCCCGAGCTCGTACCGAGCGCAGTGATGACCGCACTCGGGTTCGTGGCTCACTCCGGGGAGCCTCTTCTCGAGTTGATATCTCGGCTGCGAGACAAGCGGATGCTGCTCGTGCTCGACAACTGTGAGCACGTCATCGCGTCCGCCGAAGGATTGGTCGCAGCAGTCTTGAGAGGTGCGCCCAATGTGCAGATCCTCGCGACCAGCCGGGAGCCGCTGCGTGCCGCGGGTGAACACTTATACCGGCTGCCGCCACTGGCAAGCCCTCCGGCATCAGCGGGTGTTATCGCGAGGGAGGCGCTCAGCTTCCCGGCTGTTCAGCTGTTTGTCGAGCGCACTGCGAGCACGCTCGGCGAGTTCGAGCTGAGCGACGCGGGCGCGCCGTTTATTGCCACCATCTGCCGGAACCTGGACGGGATTCCCCTGGCGATCGAGTTGGCGGCCGCGCGCGTCGGCGCCTTCGGGTTACAAGGCGTCGCCGCTCGAATGGAGGATTGCTTCAGACTGCTGACTGTCGGCTATCGTACAGCACCGCCGCGCCACCAGACAATGTACGCAACGTTTGAGTGGAGCTATCGGCTCCTCAGCGACTGCGAGCAATCGGTCTTGCGCCGGTTGTCGACCTTTGCTGCGACTAGCTTCACCCTGGGCGCGACCGCGACGCTGGCGGCGGATACGGACCGATCGGAGAGCGAGATCCTCGATACTGTTCTGGAGCTAGTCGCGAAATCGCTAGTCGTGGCTGATGTACAAGGCGCCGAGCCGCGTCTCCGTTTGCTCGAGACGACACGCGCCTATGCCCGCACAAAACTCGCCGAGAACGCCGAATGCGATACGCTTTGTTACCGCCAATCGGCATGATATCGCGGCCTGCGGGAACTGGTTGGACGGAACAACGGGGTCGCGTCTGATTTCCTGCACACATGCAGGCGTGATCAACCCTTCGTTGACTGTTCCGTTGTGGTGTTCCTAATAAGAATTAAACCGCAGAGCTTTTCGCCGGCCCGCCACAATTCGTCGACGACCCTCGGGGTCGGCCCTCGTCAAACAATAATCCAGCCTAAAATCGGCGGTCTGGCGCTTAGTTACATTGGCGGCCATTGACTGCCAGTGAATTTACGTGGATCGTGGCAAACGGTTGCAACACCCCAAAAATAGCCAGAGGTGCTCGTTGAACAGGAGCCAGACGAGGCCGGCCCGCAGCAGATGTAGGTCCTTTATCGGCAATGGCGCCCAAGACTGGCACGGGCCGGAACGCAGATCGGTGATGGCGTGTTAGCTAGCGGTGACGCCAGTACGGGACGTGGGGCTTGTCCAGTGCCAGTGTTCTGACAATCGGGTGCTCGGCATAACCAGTGATCTTGCGGTTGTGCTTGTCTGACATGATGACGAGTAGTTTTTTGGGGTGTGGCCACCATCGGCGCTCCTCTGTGCCTGTTATGAGACAATTATACAAGCAATTGCCGCATAATAGGTCGGATTGTTCCTAATCTGATGAAAAGTTGGGACGAAATCCTTCCAGCGCCTGGTCCGACGCGACGGCGGCGATAAAAATTTCTTTGCGACGCATCCTGGTGAAGCGCAGAATTAAGTAAGCGGATCACGAAGCCAGGGAGTGTCCGTCAAGGTAGACAGCATTCCTACACCTCACCAGGCAGTGGGCAATATCGCGGGTTATCCGCCCGGATCTATTGTGTGCTCCTAAAGGACGCACTCCAGCAACGGGCACACCCCAGCAAATGAGCGGATAGGACGCACGAGAAATATGGGGCAAACAGCGTATCAGCCTCGAAAATGGGAGGAAGAAATGGGACTGAGATCGCGTTTGGCCGCCGCATTTTTCAGCCTCTTTGCCTTGATGGCTGCGGCCAACGCGGCGCTCGCGCAAAAGCACGGCGGCATTCTCAAAGAGTACATAATCGATAGCCCGGCGAGCATGTCGATCCACGAGGAATCTACGGTTGTGGCCGAAAGGCCGATGATGGGGGTGTTCAACAATCTCGTCATGTTCGACCAGCACGTTCCGCAGAACAGCCTCGCCTCGATCGTGCCAGACCTTGCCACCGACTGGTCGTGGGACGAGGACGGTGTCCGGCTCACATTTCATCTGCGCCAGGGCGTCAGATGGCACGACGGTAAGCCATTCACCGCTTCCGATGTCAAGTGCACCTGGGAACTGATACAGGGCAAAGCAACAGAGAAGCTGCGCGTCAACCCGCGCAAGGCTTGGTATACCAACCTCGTAGAAGTGCTGACCAGCGGCGATTACGAGGCGACCTTCGTGCTAAAGCGGCCGCAACCGGCGTTTCTCGCCTTGCTCGCCTCGGGCATGTCGCCCGTCTATCCTTGCCACGTCTCACCGGCGCAGATGCGCCAGCATCCGATCGGCACCGGCCCGTTCAAGTTTGTCGCGTTCAAGCCCAACGAATATATCAAGGTTGCCCGCAATGAGGATTACTGGAAGTCAGGTCTGCCCTACCTCGACGGCGTCGAGTACACCATTTCCCGCAACCGTTCGACGGCGATTCTGGCCTTTGTCGCCGGAAAGTATGACCTGACCTTCGCTGGGACCCTGACAATCCCACTGACCCGCGATCTCCAGAGCCAGCGGCCTGATGCAATCTGCGAGCGTCCACCTGGCAGCGTCAGCACCAATCTGATCGTGAATCGCAATGCACCGCCTTTCGACAACCCGAAGCTGCGGCGGGCAATGGAGCTCGCCATCGACCGCCAGGCCTTCATCGACATCCTCACCGAGGGGCAGGGCTTTAGGGGCGCAGCGATGCAGCCCCCGCCTGCCGGACAGTGGGGAACGCCGAAAGAGATGTTGGAAAAGCTGCCTGGGTACGGGTCAGATGTCGCGGCTAATCGGGCCGAAGCGCGCGAAATTATGAAAAAGCTCGGCTATGGACCAGACAATCTGCTAAGGTTCATGGTATCTACGCGTGATATTCCGCCCTATCGCGACCCGGCGGTGATCCTGCTCGACCAGCTAAAGGAGATCTACATCGACGCACAGCTCGAGCCGGTCGACACTGCGCAATGGTATCCGAAGGTCATGAGAAAGGACTACACTGTCGGGCTTAATTTGACCGGCACTTTCGTCGACGACCCTGACGCACTCCTTTACGAGAACTACGCGTGCGGCGGGGTCGGTAACTATAACGCCTATTGTAATCCTGAAATCGACAAGCTGATCGATCAACAATCGACGGAGGCGAGCCAGGAAAAGCGACGTCAGCTTGTCTGGGAGATCGAGCGGCGCTTGGTCGAAGATGGCGCTCGACCGCTCATCTACTTCAATCGCGGCGGAATCTGCTGGGACCCGGCGGTAAGAGGGCTCACCGTCACCCTGAACAGCATCTACAATGGCTGGCGCATGGAAGATGTCTGGCTCGACAGATAGCGGCGTCGGCCCACTCTGCGTGCTGATGGTATCACCTGCGATCCCCTATAGGTTGGCCAGATAGCCGTCCTGGTGAGCGTTATAAAGAGATCGCAGCCGTTCTTTGCGCTCTCGGCTGCGCGGGGCTTGGTATTCTTTTCGCACCCCGGTGGGGATTAAGCGGCATTGCTTTCGCCATGGCAATCAGCAAAATAGTCACGTGTTGGTCCATTCTAATGTACGAAGTCCGGCGGATTTTCCGCGCCGCTAGCGCGGCGGCTCCGCCACCTGAACCGCAACGCGCCAGAGCGGAATTCGTCAACTAACGGTAACGGGTCTTTGCCGCGATCAGCCGTGGTGTGTGCCAGCGTCCTGGCGTACCGCTCTCTGCAGGTAATCGAGCGCTGCGGCAACTTGGGGGTCGCTGCCCGTTCCGATGATCATGGGCTTGATCGGATGCTCGGCTGCGTCGGCGGCAGTAGCCCGAGCAGCAGGACCCGGATTAGAGCTCGGGCCGGGAGCGAGCGAGCCCGCATTCTTCAATGCCCCATACAGGTCGCTTTCGAAGCTGATGACAGCGTTTGCCACCTGCTGATTCTTGGGCACATTGACGACGATGTCGGGTGAAATGCCCTGACTCTGAATCGACCGACCGGAGGGCGTGTAGTACAAGGCGGTGGTCAGGCGAAGCGCCCCGCGCCCCTCCAATGGGATGATCGTCTGCACCGAGCCTTTGCCAAAGCTCCGGGTCCCCATGACCGTCACCCGGTGGTGGTCTTGTAATGCGCCAGCGACGATTTCAGCGGCCGAGGCCGACGCGCTGTTGATCAGAACGACAATGGGAACTCCCCGCAGCTGGTCACCCGCGACGGGTGCCCGGTAGACGTGATCGTCGGCGGCATTTCGGCCGCGCGTTGTGACCACGACACCCCCATCGAGAAACGCTCCGCTTACATCGATCGCAGCGTCCAATAGTCCTCCCGGGTCGTTGCGCAAATCGAGAATAAAACCGTTCAGTCTGCCCTGCGTCTCTCTCTTCACCCGGGCGATAGCGGCGGCCAGTTCGGAGGAGGTGTTTTCGGTGAACGTTGTGATCCGGGCATAGCCGACATTGTTCGGTTTGAGATTCGATTTTACCGATACGACGTGGATCACGTTGCGCGTTAACATCACGTCAAATGGAGCGCGCTCATTGCGGGTGATCGTCAGGACGACCCGGCTCCCCGAGGCGCCGCGCAGCCGTTTGACGATCTCCTCGACATCCATCCCGGTGGTTGGCTGCCCGTCGATCTTTACAATGCGGTCTCCCGGCTCGACGCCCGCTTCTGCTGCTGGAGTGCCATCGATCGGCGAGATCACTTCCGGCACCTTACCCTCGAGCGTCAATTCGACGCCAATGCCGCCGAACTGGCCGCGGGTGACCGCCGTCATTTGCTGATACTGATCCTGGTCCATGTAGTCCGAATGCGGGTCCAGACGTGTCAGCATGCCCCTCAAAGCATCCTTGGTGAGCTCATGGTCGGTTACCGGCGCGACGTAATTCCTTTCTACTTGCTTTATCGCTTCCTGGAGGAGGCCAAGATCGCTGGGGTCACTGGGGTAGGCCCCTGTGCCGGCTCCGGCGCTGTCGCAGGCATAGAGGGCCAGAGTGACCAGAACGATAGCGGCCCGAATGGCCGATGGATGTTGGCGTGAGATGTTGATCATCGGACCTTTGGAGGGAATTGCTTTTTCGGGCTGGGACGGCTGGCTTTCGAATGAACAGCACCCGGCCGCGCAAAATGTAGTCCTCCAGCGCGGCGGCTTCCAGGGTGAGCTTTGCAGTGAAGGGTTAATCGAAGGTAAAGCCGCGAGCGCGCAGATAGGCCGGGAAGCTCTGGCCTTCGGGTTGGGTCGCTTGGCGCGCTTTGTCTTCCGACCAGCCATAAAACGAGGCGTATCCGAAAACCTCAGGCGAGCGTTGCTGCTCGCGCGGCAGCCGATATCGCGCGTCGCGGCCCAGATCATAGGCATCAACGGCTTCAAGCAAGGCTTGATCGTCATAATGATCTGTATGAACGGTCACCTCAAGCGGCAGCCGCATGCTGATATGGCCGGGAAGGGCAGGATAGCCGACGCACAGCCCAGCCACAGGGAACACCTTAGCCGGCAGCCCCAGGGTCTCGGCAACCACATCGGCGTGGTTGCGGATGACACTGATCGGGCAACAGCCGAGACCCGCGGCTTCAGCCCCCAGGATAAAGCCCTGCAAGACCAACGCTGCGTCGATCGCAGCGTTGAAGAATCCTTCGAGCTTGCCATCGTGTTGAGGATGCCCGCGCAGCTCGCCAATCCGTTCGAGGCGGCGCGCATCTCCACAAAACACCAGAAACACCGGGGCATTACCGATCCACGGCATGTCGGGAACGAGAGCCGCCACGCGATCGCGCCGGCCGCGGTCCTTGACCCAAATCACCGAAGCTTGTTGGAAATCCGACTTTGAGGAGGCCGAGGAGGCGGTTCCGAGCAACAGGCGTATGAGGGCGTCGGGTACCGGGCGCTCGGAGTAGCGGCGATGCGTGCGACGCATCAGGACCTGGCGCAGCCACGGAATGTCTGGGAGGTCCTCCGGCAGCTCCGCTTCCTTATCAAAGCGGGCCCGCCACTCGGCTTCGTAATTCGCGCTCATCGCGGCGATACACCGTGACGGGGTTATTCAAGCATCTCTGGACAGGAGTCGGTCGAGATCGGCCTCACTAAACATATAACGCGTATTGCAGAACTCGCAGGTCACAGTGGTAACCCCCTCTTTACGCATATCCTCGAGTTCCTCGTGTGGAAAAGCGCGCAAAATTCCCTCGATCCGTTCGCGCGAGCACCGGCAGCGCGCTTCGATCGCATGCGTGTCATAAACCCGGACTCCTTCCTCGTGGAATAGCCTGAACAAAAGGCCGTGCGGCGGCAAATCGGGGTCGACGAGCTCCTCGGCGGTGGCCGAGCTCATCAAGACCATCGCCCGCCGCCAGCCGTCTTCGACATCGTCCGCGATGACAGCATAACCACCCTCGGGCGGCACGCGCTGCAGCATCAATCCGCCGGCGCGCCAAGTACCGCCGGGGCCCGACCGGCCGACGGACAGCTTAATTCCGGCTTGCAGTTGCTCGGACTGACGGAAGTAGTGATGCGCGCATTCAGTGAGGGTCGAACCAGCGAGCTCGACGATCCCCTGATACCGTTCGGTGTCTTCCCCCTGATCGACGGTAAAGGCAATGTAACCGGAGCCGACGAGAAGCGGCACAGAGGACGAAGACATGCGGGCTTGCGCGAGCGCCGCTTCGAGTTTTGCTTCATCGTATTGCGCATAGCCGCGCAACGCGCCCGTCGTCGACACGTCGGCGACCATCAAGCGGATCGGCCCATCACCTTTGGTCTGGAGCGTGAAGATGCCTTCGTATTTGAGTGCGCCGGCCAATACCACGGCAAGCGTAATCGCTTCGCCGAGCATCGTCGCGACCGGCTCCGGGTAATCATGCTGCGACAAGATGCGATCGATTGCCGGGCCCAACCGGACAAGACGCCCGCGCAACGCAAAGGGATCGATCCGAAAGGGTTGGACGAGATCGTCGGGGGCGGTGTGGCTGGGCGAATTCAAGATCGAGCGTTCCAGAGTTCAAAGAATGAGAAGTCGGTTGTCATTCGGGGCGTCCGCTGAGCTCGCCCGGAACCTACGACCACTAGCCTGTCCCAGGATCCTGTAGCGCCGTGTTCACGGATTCCGGGTTCGTGGGAGATCCCCGAACTACCAAGCAGAACTGCTGAGGTCACCACAGAGCCGACGGTCCTGTCTCTGGACCGCCCCGGCATGCGCCGGAATGGCGAAATCACTGTACCTTACCACCATGGCTCAGCCGAGACACCAGGCAAGAATTCCTTTTTGGGCATGGAGCCGGTTCTCCGCTTCATCCCACACCACCGACTGGGGACCATCGATGACCCCGGCCGTCACTTCCTCGCCACGCTTCGCAGGTAGGCAATGCATGAAGATGGCATCGGGCTTGGCCTGCGCCATAAGGTGCTCATCGACCCGATACGGAGCCAGCATGTTGTGGCGGTTCACGCTTGCTTCAACGCCCATGGATATCCAGGTATCGGTGACAACACAATCGGCATCTCTGACAGCCTCCGTCGGATTGCTCGTCAATAGGATGCGACCTCCTTCCTGGCGTGCCCAATCGAGGAGCTGCGGTGACGGGCTGAGTTCCTCGGGGCAGGCGAGCCGCAGCGTGAAGCCAAACCGCACCGCAGCGTGCACCCAGCTTGCGGA
>Ga0182033_10002089_pt1 | contig 10116 bp, 8 predicted proteins | sample tim00Cox0000000H_FD_125968 | JGI IMG/M metagenome (GOLD analysis project Ga0182033, IMG submission 125968) | Lab enrichment of tropical soil microbial communities from Luquillo Experimental Forest, Puerto Rico - timezero.00C.oxic.00.000.00H | ecosystem: Environmental > Terrestrial > Soil >...
AAAAACAGCGAGAACACCACCGGAACAAACGTCCGAGACTCACGCAGACTCTTCTTTCATACTAGGCGGACGTTGGAAGTGAGGATCGTGAGTTTTGCATTCTGAGGACTTGACTGTTCCATTCCCCAAAGCATCGCATATCTGAATTGGGGGTAACAACCCTATTGACGAGTCCCTCCCGTACTGCTTGTGACCGACCACCCCGTTTAAGTGAGACTTCCCAAAATGGGCACCGGCCTATGCAGTCTTCGATGTCTGCGTGAACCCTGGGGGTTGCCATCCATATCTTTGCTTGTGGTTCACACTTCACGTTGCAGATCTCTATTGATTCCTGGCTATCAGGTATTCGTTGACTTCATATTCTGAACCGCCTCGCCGGTAGGCGCACACGCCATCCTGACAGTTCTGCGTTGCGTAACCTTGAATGGGCGCGACAGCTAATTCCGGTGCAACAACGCGATTGTACGGGAGAGGTTGAATATGCCCGTGACTGCGGTCAGCAAGCCGTCCGTTTGATTATAGCTCGTCCTGCCGAATTTTGCCGGAACATGGTGCTAAGAATCGGGTACTGGTGGATTGGTAATCCGGTGGAATCCAAGCGGCTTGGCTCATTTCGTCACCTGAAATACGTGCCTCAGTTGGTCTTTTCCTCGCTGGCCTTACTCGGAGCGGGATTGGCCACGGCAAAGGAACGTCCCCGCACTTTTGTTCGTGAGCGTACTGATTTTCTACCCGTTGATCTATTACGTAACCCATACGGTTGAGGGCTTCTTTTATCAATATCCAACGCATCCGGAGGTGGGACGTTCCTGGGTCGTCAGGAACAAGGTTGAGTGACTCTCCTTGCCCCGAACGACGACCACAAAGCGGTTTTCATGCCGACGTACGGCTTTGGCTCCGTACCAAAAGCCCCGCTACATGAGCTCGCTATTCAATACAGAATCGGCGGTCCTTTGAAGACGCTGCTTCCGCTCGAAAAGCGCAGGTATGGGCTCGAGAGCCCCAGCTGCCAACACTTTCTCCCAACGATAGGCCCAATCATTTCTCAGTAAGGATTGCGCAACATTAGCCCGGCGAATTGCCTTCTGTCGCTCCGGTTGCCCGTCAAGCTCTTTTATTAATACACCTATATCGCTAGACCCATAAGGAAGATGGATCAGGGCATCGGGCCAATCAAAAAGACGTTCAAACTCCCTATTGTTGGGACGTTCTCCGATCATGATGGCCCCGGAGGCCGCTCCTTCGAAGTACCTATTACCGATCTCAATCTGATTCCCCCTTTTTTCGGGCCGATCAATCAACCCAGGATTCACGACAAAGTAACGACTTCTTTTGGCGATATTTGCAAAGAGGGTTCTGTGTTGTGTTGAATCGATGGCTTGGTCTCCCGCAATTGTGTCGTGAACATAAAATAAGCCGTCTTGTCCAGCCATTCGCAACAGTGCTAGGTGCGTATTCTCCGACCGACGACCAATACTGTAAACGTCCACGACTCTCTTCGGCAGTTCGGGATACGGACAAAAATGAAGAGCATCCAACCCGGGAGGCAGAAAGTTGCAAGTGAGTCCTAATTTTTCACTTAACGGTCCGACGCTCTGAGAGTAATAAAGCAAGATGACATCAAATTGTTCCAATAACCGAAGAAAGTAAGGGTATTCTGCCATTTCTTTGACCCACAGTTCGTCAATTAGGCAGATCGATTTCTTGCAGACATCTCGCCAATTGCTAACTGCGTTCACCATTAACAAATCCCTTGCCGAACCACAAATGGCGAAAAACAAGTCATACTTTGCCTTCGGCGAAGTTTTCTCTATCCCTGGATTGAGGGCGACGGGGAGATGAAACGCAACACGCGCGGCTAATTGGTTACGGAGCCCAGACGGATCAAGTGTTGGTGCGACCATCTCTACTGCATCGATCTGAGAAATCACATTTTCAAATTCGAAGTGCGCGCAACGGAACAGGGCTTTGTTAAAAATGTTTCTCAGCGAGAAGACAACGATCCTCGGATTGATCTGAGGTCGAGTAGCCATTTATTCTCCACCTAAAGCCGATTAGGTGTGCGCTGCTTCGTGGCGCGAGGGAGTGCCCAGATATCCGCCCTATTGGTGGCTAACGAAGTGAAGACCCGTAGGATAATTCTGGCAGAGTCTGCCTTCGAGTCGATGCCATCGCCAACAGTTGCCCCCGCTCCGTCCGATTGAAGACAACCAGCCAAGATCCGGCAATATATATAACCGTAGCGCAAGCTGCTGAACCGATGAGCCAAGGGTAGCTCGGTCTAAGCCCCCAGGCTGAGATTGCAATCACCAGCGCACTCAGACCCGCACAGCGCAACGTGGTTTCTCCAAGGAATCGTATGTATTTACTATAGGAAAGGCCGCTTGCTTTGCACACCCAAAATGGTTGAGCCAGAACACGGACGATGAAGGCGGCAATCAAGGTGCCGAGAGCCACACCCAGGACACCTAAAGACCTAGCCAGCAGCACACTGACAGCCAAGTTCAGTATCCCTTCCCCGCAATTGAGGTAGGTATAGAAGCGATGCTTGAACGTAGCGTAGAGCAGAGCAATCGAGGGACTTTGGCCGACGTCCAGCAAAACAGCAAGGGACAGAGCGACCAACGGCCAGTAAGCATCTTGATAGCGCGGGCCCATCCAACGATTAATAAATGGTTTTCCCCAGAAGATAAGACTCAAACCGATAAAACTGGAGATGCAAAGCGAAACCCGCGTCGCAAAGAACAGGACTTTCTCAATTTTCTCATCGTCTTGTGCGCCATGCAGTCGACTCATTACCGGTTGAACGATGCCAACTATAGAAATGACGAAGTCGATGTAGTAGCGCATAAATACGCTGGCAACTCGATAGTGAGTCACCGCTACTAGACCGATGAGAGCTGCAATGACGACCGAATCCACTTGAAAGCGAAAGATGTCCCCAATCACGGACAGAAAAGTGTAAATGCTGTAAGAGAAAAATCCGGCAATTCTCTTTCTGGTGGTTGGTAGCCGATCAATTCGGGCCCATGGAGTGCCGCGCCTCACAAAAAATACCTGAAGGGCTATCACGGGCAGTGAGGCCAATAGTGTCACCCATGCCAGCGACAAGAGCCCTCCCCCGCTAAGGATCGCTAATACAATGAGCCCTGTGCGAAGAACGACTCCCAAGATTCCCAGACCTGCTTGAACATCAAACCGCAGCTGAGCCTCGAGGATGCCGGCATACGCCCGCGCGGGGAACCAAAGCGCCACATTTACTCCCAAAATAGCAATGACCCTGGAAAAGAGAGCTGCATCCGCTGGATCATGCGAGAGCCACGGAGCGGCGGCCGCCAGAACCGCAGTGACAAGCAGGGCAAAACCGCCAATCAGCAGTTGAATTCGAAGAGCGGTGTTGAAAACAGCAGAACACTCGCGGGTATCGTTCTGCCCGATCGCCACAGCCATGTACTGAGAAACTGCGCTCGAGAGCCCAAAGTCTAGGAGACCATAATAGCCAACGAAAGTCGCTGCAAGAGTCCAAAATCCATAGAGACGATCCCCTAAGTGATGCACGATGAATGGCATCAGGAAGAGTGAGGAGATCGCAGCGGTAAAGAGATTAATTACTCGGAGCACGGAGCCCGGAACCAGCTTACGCCCCATCGCACTCAGCGTTCCATTTGTCATGCGAGACACGGCACCTAAACTTGATCTCTTTCAGCGTCTACGTATCAGTCCGAAAGGCTTTAGACTGAGTTACTGACTCCCCGCGAGGCAGGAGGACGACTTAATACATCCTGATAAATTCCCACGAGTTGTAAGCAAATGGATTCATAGGAAAATTTCTTACAAACCATTTCGCGACCTGCCGAAGCAATCGATTTTCTCAATTCTTGATGTTTGAATAGGTTTTGGACGGCTTCTGCGATGGCTGCCGGATTATATGGATCAACGAGCAGACCATTACTGCCGTCAGAAATAAGGTCCGGAACTGCGCCACCTCGTGCTGCAACTACGGGCAAACCTGCTGCCATTGCCTCAATGAGGCTCATGCCAAAGGACTCGTAGAAAGACGGACTAACGTAAATATCGGCATTGGCATAAAAACTTGGTACATCACGATGAGCTACCAGACCCGCAAATGTGACTCGCTCGGAGGCCTCCGGGCTCAGATTCTCTTTAAGCTTCTGTATGTAGCTGCCTTCATAAAAGTGCGCGAAGCTATCGACCACTCCTCGTTCTAGACAGAGGTCAGCAAGGAACTCCCGTGGAGGAATCCATTCGGGTCCCACGATGGTCAAGCTTGCATCTCGGTACTGCCGCACGAGTATCTCGAAGGCCTCTAATAAAACGTGGACGCCCTTCTCCGGGGAAACTCTACCTACGTAAAGGAGTCGGCAGGGAGAGACACTTTTTGTCTTGATGTTTTGGCCAGCTCGGACGCCATCCGGCGAAATCCCCATCGGGACAGCCTTGCACCGATGTGCGGTTACGGGAAATTTGGCGCGGATCGGCCTGGCAATGAACTCGCTACAAGAAATTACTGCATCGATCTTTCGCAGCCTATTCTGGATATCTCTGAAACCTACTTGTGTAAGGAGTTCTCCATGCATGTTTAGGATAATTCGACTATTCGGATTGAACAATTTGATGATGGCACAAAATTGAGGGTAGTTATAGACATGTACGACGCTAAAGGACCTCTTGCGGACATCTAGGGCAACTCTCAGAGCATACCAGGGGTACCAAAAATCAGAAGAGAATGGAGGCTGCTTTATTCCGACGGCATTGTAGAAGAGCTGGAGGTACTTCAAAAGCCGGCTGTCCCAGTGAGTTGATAGTCGGTAATAATCAACCCCATTCACTCGCTCATGAGACTTGAGGGAAAAACTTCCCGAATAAACCATAACCTCGCAGGTTTTCGCTAAACGTGTCGTGACCTCAGTGTTCCAAATCTGCAACGAGCCGTCCACATGGGGTGGCCAAATAGGTGGAAAAACAAAAGCGATTTTCATCGGAAGTCGAACTAGCTATTCAAGCCCGGTGCGAGATCATCGCGCTATCCAATTCTTCTGAGAGGCAAGTTGTTGAGCCGGTAAAACGCTACACTACACCGCCGCAGCGCCAACAAGAGCCTTTTCTGCGGCTCGCTCGCCGCTCTTGAAGCTCTCATCCGTCCACATGTATCCCCAATCGCCATATCGTCCACAGTAGGCGATGCCGATGTCATCTAGATATCCGTGAACTGCCTTTAATGCTTCAGCCCGCTCGAGATCAAAGATGACATTGGCGTACCGGAGCAACATGGCCTTCTTGAAAAGGATACGATCTTCATCACGAAGAAGACCACATTTGCGTAAGTCCGAAATAACGGGCTCAATCCAATCGTCAGGGGAACCAAGTAGAGGTTTATATTTTTCTGAGAAATAGACCTCGGCTTGAATACTTCCCGTACCAGCGGGAGCGTTCGTAGAAGAGAGCATGTGCGGAAAGCCAAGCCGGGCAAAGCAAATATCCTCGTCATAGAAGTACGTCATGTGAGCGCGGGAAAGATCCTGCCGGTTCACTCCAACGTTCACAAGCACACAAGTCGAGCAAGCCAGTTGTCGGGCCGCCGTGACAATATCTCTCGGCGCACCTTGAATCATCCGAATAAGATCTGGCAGGGGCACCGAGGAAATTAAAGAATCGTAGTGAGTCACAAAACCGTTCGTAAAGTTCAGTTGATGCGTCCTCGGATCAATGGATTTGAGCTCATGATTGAGCTTCAAGTTCCCCATGGGCACAAATTTCCTCAGATAGGACATGAAACCGCCATTTCTTGGATAGCGGAAGTGCGTTATGTAGTGGACATGCGGCGACGAGGGCGAAAGAGCTCCCCGGAGCACCTCTTCCAGGCTCGGCCGGTAGATGCGGGGACCCAACCAATCGGTACTCATATTCTCGGCGGTTGTGAGATGGTACTTGCGCGTGTACTGCATCGGAAATTGCTCGGCAAATGTCCGACCGAAGCTGGCTAACAACCAATCTGCGTAGTTTCTGACTGGCCGTTCTGGCCCTTGGCGCTCTTCAACAAAATCAGTGATGACCTTGACGATGGTGTCCTCCGGCAGTCCGTGGAGGTGGAGCTGTACCGGATGCTTCGGCCAGTAGCCACGCCAGTAGTTATTCAGATTTATCTGGATCGTCTCGAATTGCTGGTCAACGCTTTCAGCAAAAATCTCTTGAATACGAGGGTCCTTAGTAAAAGAAATGTGCGGACCAACGTCAAATAAGAAGCCACTCTCAAAGCGAAATGATGCTGTATGACCGCCATGATAGCTATTCTTATCGTACATTATGGGGTTAATGCCTTCTGCGTGTAGCCGGTAAGCGGCACCGAATCCAGCCATCCCTGTTCCCAGAACAACAATGTTTAGGTTCGACATTAGAGAATCCTCTCGAATCCTGTTTATCTTTTCTAGCCTGTGCGACTCACCCCGGGGCGCCACCCGTATTTCTCCTGGTTATTATTCCAACAAAAGTCCTTCGTATCGGGCAATTTGATCTCTTGTAAGCTGGAGGAGATCAGCACCGGCTTTGAAAGCATGGTACCACTCGACGATCCATCCGAGACTCTGTTTCAAGGGAAGCACTGGATGCCAGTCCAAATAGGTATGCGCTTTCGACACATCCAACTTTAGAAATTGAGCTTCTGGCGGGTGTGAGGCACCATCGCTCTTCCAAGACGCAGTCCCTCCCCATCGCCGAACCATTTCATCCGCAATGCGCGATACTGGCAAAGCATCAGAATTCGCCGGACCGAAATTCCAGGGTGACGAGAATCGAACGCCATCTTCGGCAAGCCGCTCTGCAAGCATGAGGTAGCCCCGCAGGGGCTCCAAGACAAACTGCCAAGGTCGAATCGCAGAGGGGTTCCGGATAAGACAAGCTTCCCCGGCAAGAAAAGCCTTTATCAGGTCAGGGATGAGTTGGTCCTGGGTCCAATCCCCACCACCAATCGCATTCCCGGCGCGCGCGCTAGCGATCGCTACGCCGTGCCGCGCAAGCGAAGTGACTGGGAAAAACGAGTGGCGGTACGCCATGCTCACCAACTCGGCGCATCCTTTTGAATTTGAGTAAGGGTCGTGGCCACCCATGGGCTCGTCCTCATGGTAACCTGGACCGGAGTCGCGGCTCGCATAGCATTTATCGCTAGTGACGTTAACGACTATACAGGGACGGCCCAACTTCCTTACAGCTTCCAGAAGGTGAACAGTCCCCATGACATTGGTTGAATACGTTTCCACGGGATCTTCGTAGCCACGACGCACCACCGACTGTGCCGCCATGTGAATGATCACCTGTGGACGCGAGTTCTCGAGAACAGACGCGAGTTTCACATAATCAAGAATGTCACCATGAATTGACCGCACGATACCGCAAATGCCCGCCTGCTCATACAGACTTGGGCTGGTGGGTGGATCGAGCGCGTATCCGGTCACCTCGGCACCTAGCGCATCCAGCCACAAGGAAAGCCAGCTTCCCTTAAATCCGGTATGACCGGTGAGGAGGACCCGTCGACCCTTCCAAAATGTGCGATTAAACATGCCTGGCAAAAGGCCGCCCGGCCATCAAAAGAGAGTTGGGGATGACGAAATTGAGGGCAAGCTCAAGATGCTGGGCCAAGAATATCCTACCTACGTCGCCGCGTTCACGGTTTGCAGACCGGAAGGAACCGAAGGGGACCACCGCGCAAGCTGCTCCCGCCAAAGATTCTCGGAAAGTCTGCCTGCTGGCAAATCTACGTCATCAAAGGCCAGCAACTGGTCTTTTGCGACATCTCGTCGCAGCAAACAATCGGCCGAGAGCGCGATCGGCAATGCCGAGGTTGATCGGGCCGTTGTCACATTGTCAATCAGACCGTAAGTGCAAAATCCGCCGATACCATCGAGCCGCTCACCAGCTCTCAAATCGCGCTTGGCAACAGCCAGGACCTCACAGACCGGGGCCCCAATTGGGGCCACGGTCGAATCTCGATGGACAGCCGCTCGCCCGATTGTCGAGGCGATTTGGATGTGAGGTAAATGAAAAGGGGTGTAAAACGCATAGAAGGGGCCGTCGCCGAGCTTGTAATACGCCAATTGCACTTTTTTCAGGGGTGAATCTTCATGAACGACGACAAATGCGCCCGTGTAAGGAGCTGCGCCAAGGGCGTAGTCGACCAATCCAGAGCCTAGCATTTGATCGGCTGGCAGCAACTTGGCTATTTCACGCACATCTTTGCATGCGGGACCGTACATTCCGCGCCGCCCAACGCGAAAACCTGTTGCATTCGCCAAGACCGTCGCCTCCATGGAAAGTTTGGTTGAGTCCGCAAACGAAGTCACCTTCCTCACGTCCTGGTCGTTTTTCGCTGCAAATGCCCGCTGAGTTTCCGGTGTTCGGTAGTAATCCACAATGCCCTTGATATTGCCCGCGGCGACGGGTCGAAGCCCCAAAGAACGGAGATAGCGCAGCAGAGTCATCGCTACACCAGGTTCATCACCGTCGGTATGTGTGAGTATTACACCGGCTTGAACTGCTTTTACTTTGAGAATTGGGCCTACCAACGAATCGAGTTCGGCATTGACCAGGACAACGTGCTTGCCATTCTCGATGGCCTCAAGAACCACGCGCGCGGCGGCATCTACGGTTCCGGTTACTTCGACAATGATATCGATGGAATCGCAGGTAGTTACTACGGACGGATCGTCGGTCAAAATCGGTGTCTGATTGGCAATGGCCGCTTGCGCCTCTTTGGCGGATGCCACCTGGCGCCATTCGTGCATGCCTGCTTCCCGGAACGCACGCTCTCCATGCGAGGTCGTACGATTGGCGATCGCGACGAGGCGGATTCCCGGTACTGGCGTCCCCAACTGGAGGGCAATCGCCCGCCCCGTCGCGCCGGCGCCCACCATTCCGACTCGGATCGGACGACCGGACGACTCTAACTCCTGAAGCATCGTGTCAACAGTCATTGTTACCTCCCACCGCGAGACAGATCACCAATTTTTTTGATTCTACCAGCCTTCGGGAATTGACTGAGTGTCAATCTCTATATCGCGGCTCAAACTCTAAAACGTTACCGCGTCAACACCTCAAGGGACTTCCACAAAAGCTTCCAGACATCACCTTACAGCACAAGCTTGCGACAGAAAAAACCTTCGGCGAAGCCACTTGGAGCATTACATTCCATACCTCGCAGGCGCATGAGCGAGAAAAATGTGTCGGGCTGAAACCACCGCTTGGAACGCTGGGATTCGAATGTATCGACGATGATTTGCACTTTCTTTTGGCACAACTCCACAGGAAGGCGTACAAAAACGCTCGGTTGCCCTAAATCACCGTCATACTTGGGGATCTCGTATTCAAGAATTAGATGATCCCGAAACGTGTTGCGAGTTAATTCGGCCAAAAGGCGGTGGTCCTGGTGGGCATCCGAGTGATTGTGAGTGAAGATTACATCTGGCGAGACAGTCTCTTTCAGCTCCTCGAACACAGCCTTCACTTCCGCTCCGAAATACGGCATAAAACCGTCTTGAAAGGCCTTGAGAAGTGGGCCGCTGGCGGCTTTAGCCCCGGCAAATAGCACTGCACCCCGCTTCGCTTCCTCTGCTCGAACTCCTTGCGCACTGAAAACAACCCAATGAAACTTGCAGAAGGGATATTGTTGTGCCAGCCGAAGAATTGTCCCACCACACCCGATCTCAATATCATCCGAGTGGGCTCCCAAGCACAAAACTTGTACCGGAGAAGAGGAATCGCAAGGCAAATTAAACATTGACGTTCACCCTGAAACAGCAGGTCTGTCATTGGGTGCTGTCTGAGTCTTCCAAATCTCCCAAGGAGCCTTCCCTTCCGTATAGAGGCTCTCCAATCGTTGCTTGTCCTTGAACGTGTCCATGCTCGCCCAAAACCCGTCATACCGATAGCCGATTACTTGCTTCTCCTCTACCAGCCTATGAAATGGTTCGGCCACAAGATCTTCGCGTTGGCCGATGTAATCGAAAATCCGCCGGTTAAAAATGAAGTATCCTCCGTTGATGCGAACGGAGCCGTTGTTAATGGCATGAATCCCCGAGACCAAGCTCGCCATACTCTCCTCAAGCG
>Ga0182033_10002096_pt1 | contig 10103 bp, 12 predicted proteins | sample tim00Cox0000000H_FD_125968 | JGI IMG/M metagenome (GOLD analysis project Ga0182033, IMG submission 125968) | Lab enrichment of tropical soil microbial communities from Luquillo Experimental Forest, Puerto Rico - timezero.00C.oxic.00.000.00H | ecosystem: Environmental > Terrestrial > Soil >...
AAAGATTTCAAGATGATTCCGTTCCTGGGGCGTGCCATGCCAAAGGCGAGGAAACCACACCAGGGGCACGATTATGGTCCTGCCATCGACCAGATCGACGGTCAGAGCTTCCTCGCTTACCTTGGCCGATTGAGCGCGCGCTGCCTGTATGTCAACGGCCAAAGAACTCATACCAGGCCTTGGACAGTCGGCATTCCATCGCAATTCTATCCCAAACCAAGATTAGCATGGGTCGGGGGCCATGACATCCGTTGGTCCGTCTAACGTCTAAGTTCACGTCTAACGTAACGACCGTAGGTTGAAATCGCGCGTCTGATTTGCTATGGTTAGGAGGCCTCTGAATGATTGTCGGGACGGGTGTTGATATTGCCGAGACTGGGAGGATCGCTCAGAGTCTCGAGCAGTTCGGGGAGCGCTTCCTCAAACGAATTTGTACGCCCGCTGAAGTCGCGTATTGCGAGAAGTTCAAGAACAAGGCAGAACGCTACGCCGCTCGCTTTGCGGCGAAAGAAGCGGCATTCAAGGCTCTGGGCACCGGGTGGGGCCAGGGAGTACGTTGGCTGGACGTTGAAGTCACCCACCAACCCAGCGGTAAGCCGGAACTGGTTTTGACCGGTCGCGCACAAGAAGTGGCGCGGGACCTGGGAGTGGCCCGCGCATCGCTATCCATCTCTCATACCGACCGGTACGTGGTGGCGCAGGTCATTCTTGAGTCCGAGGGCTAAATCGCATGCCCGCCTCCTCAGATGTTTTGTGGCAGCGTCCGGTGTTAACCAAGATGCCGTGTGCCCGGAACCGGCGAGGATCGTTGTCAGGCGGTCACGGAACTGCGCATGTACCCGGTGCTCCCCGTGGTTGGCTGGTGATGCTGGTGGTTGCGATATGGTCAGCCAGTATGCCGGTCAACGCCCAATCTGAAGCCACCGGCCAACACCCCGTCGAACTGAACCGCAAAATGGCGTCCCGACTCCTGGTGAGCCAAGTCACTCCCGAGTATCCATCGATTGCCCGCGTCAATTACATTCGAGGTCAGGTCCGGATGCTGGTCACGGTGACGCGCTCGGGAAAGGTGAGCTTCGCCCACGTGCTTCAAGGACATCCGTTTCTCGCTGCCTCGGCTTTGCAAGCCATTCGTCAGTGGGTTTACCGGCCTTTGGTGACGGCCTCGGGCCCGGCCGAGTTTCAGACCACGGTCGACGTGAACTTCACCCTCCGAAGCATCAAGGCGGATCGGTTGCCGCCCGATCCCGATCAGGACTTGGATCGGCAGGTGCGCCCGCCCGAAGCACTCGAGATGCCGCCGGGCGCCATATCGGCCGACGGCGTTCGCATGCGAGTGCTGGTGAACGACCGCGGTCGCGCGATTGATGCCACTCCTCTAACCGGGCGTCCTGCCTTGTTTCGGGCAGCGCGCCAGAGGATCGAAGGATGGGAATTCCGGCCGGCGCGTTGGGGCAACTTCAAAGTCCCGTGGTATTTGGACGTGACTGTTCCCATGGACGGTGTCGACCCGCGCCAGGACGAGACTGAATCGCTCCGCAAGGCACCCCCGGGTATGTGAGAATGCGGCTGAACCGAATTCGTCATGCTGATCCCGTGACTCGCAGCCTGACGCTGGGGATTATGCTGCTTGCACTCGGCACAGTCGATCTCAGGGGGAAGAAACGCGCAGAAACGCAGTTCAAGTACCTAGGGGGCACAGAACAGATGCCGAAGGGGTGCGAAGGCAACCTGGAGTTAGGCTCTGCGGCATTGACTTTTCGCTGTGCGAGCGGTTCGATCAGCGCTCCCTATTCTTCCATTAGCCTCATGCAATATCGGAGCGACATCAGCCGACTGTTGAAGATGAACCTGGCATGGAAGGTGAAGCCAACACCGAAGCACAGTCGACAAAACAGATATTTCACGGTCCTCTACAACGACGCAGGCAGCACCCGGGCCATCGTATTCGACGTTACTCCCCAGGTGATACAACCCTATTTTGCCGAGATCGACCTTAAGTCGGGCAAGCGGGTTGAGGTCCAGTCACATGAGGAATACTATCAGTAAATCATTCCTGACAGGGGATTACTGAGGGCCTTCATAGAAGTATCCGGCGCGCGCGCGGATTTTTACCCCCGGTCGCTTCACGCGGACCTCGATGCGGTGAAAGCCCTCCAGAGTCAGGTCGTCCGGAATGTAGGCCAGTTCGTATTGGCTGTGGATCTCGGAGGCGACCTTGTTCAATTGGTCCTGCAGAGCTTTCTTTGACCAGTGGGAATAGAACACCCCGCCGGTGCAGCTGGCGTACATTTCCAGGAGGCTCGACGCTAGAGCGGAGCGGATGATCTCCCCGGTGGCGATCATGATCGGCACGCCCTGGATGGGCGTACCCCAGACGTTCTCGGAGTTAGTCGGAGTGGGGACCATTCCCGGCGGAAGCGGTCGGGTGACGTTGGTAATTAATGGATCTTCCGCCTGGGGCTGCGGCTTCTGCAACAGCAGCGCTTCAGCGGGATTAAAACCCAGCCCGTAGATCGTGACCTCCGCATTAGCCGCGTGTCGCACAACCTCCTCAGTCTTACTCTCACTCCCACGATCAAACCCGTCGGAAAATGCCACGATGACTCGTCGCTCCGACTGCGGCCTTTTGCCGAGCAAGGCGACCGCCTGCTCCAGCGCGTCATTCAGACGCTCCTCGTCGCCGCGCGCTGTAATTCCCCGCAGAGTCCTACCGAGCTCGTCGCTGGAGTTGCTGAACCCCTGGGCAACGCGAACCTTATCGTCAAAGAGGATGACTGCCGCCTGCCCCCTCTCGCCCAACAGCAGGGCGGAAAACACCGAACCCAGCGGGCGCACGTGGTCGAGCAGCGGCGCCACAGCGTCATTCGTCTGGATGACGATGACAGCAGCGATAGGGTCAGAGGAGATCTCAAAGCGTTCAATCTTCTGGGGTAAGCCGTTGTCGAAAATCTGGAACTCGTTTTCCTCAAGATCGTAGACGAACTCGCCCGAGGGTTCGAGCGCGGTGACGGGTGTCGAGACGAGCGGCGACTGGACCCGAATCTTGTCGAGGTCCTCCGGCAACTTCTCTTGTTTTGGAGGCTGTTTCTTGGGGGCAGCGAAAACCGGCGGCGCCCCGGCCACGTCTTGTCCCGCCGCTGCTACCGGCACGACCGCCAGCGCGAGAGCGGCGGCTGAGAGCAAACAGCGGATCGTCAGGCGATTGCCATTATGAACACTCAGGCTCACGGCCAGCTCCGGTGGCAGAAACTCTCCACTCCAAAGCTTTGGATGAGACCGGCCGACCAAGCGTTGCAGCGCCCGGCGACCGTGCTTCAGATATCCGTGCGCAACAACGCGGCTGAGCCGCAATCAAAACCAGATTCTCGGTGTCCTCTGTGCCTTTCCATCCTTAACACGGAGCACACTGAGCATCTGAATGACCTCGGTGTCGAGCCCTCTCTGCCACGAAGGGCACAGAGGCTCTACCGAGATCAGGAAGAATCCACGCGGCGCGCGAAGGTGTTACAACTAAAATGCGCGACTACTTATGACAGTGCCCTTAGGGTGATGACAGAGGCAAGACGATACCGTTCCATCCGCCGTTCTGTTTCATGCCAACCACCAATGCCTCTTCACTTCCCGTACTCGCAGCCACCAGCTGGCCGTCTTCAGACCAAAGGGCGCTCTTGCCTGCGGATACCGACCCTCCGGTCACGCCACTGTAGTTTGCCATCAGGACGGCCATTCTGTGCTCCAGTGCGTAGTTTTTCAAAAGCGCCGCTTTCCGCGTATAGCCGTCCTCGGTGATCATCACACCGACGGCATACACAGTTGCTCCGCGCGCCGCAGCTCTTGCCGCGTGCTCCGGGTGCGCGGCATCCGCACAGATCGCCAGAGCAACTGTTGCATCCTCGACGAGCAGTGCGGGACCACCGGGCCCGGACCTGAAAACTCCTTCTTCGCTTTGATGGACGTATTCCTTTGTGTAGGTCAACACCGAGCCATCGGAACGAACCGCGAACGCCGCAATGCGCAGCTCGTCATGGTCGTCAAGCATCGGTGTACCGACCACCACGGTCATCGGAGCGTGTGTTGCCAAATGCCGCAAAGGATTCAAGTCGGAGCTATCCGGGCGGAGTGCATTCGATCGTGCAGTGGTTAGTTCATATCCAGTCAGAGACAACTCCGGAAAAACCAGCAGCTGAGCTCCACGCTCCGCCGCCATATTGCCAAATCGTAGATGGTGAGTGACATTCCCCGAAATGTCACCCGGGACCGACGCCGACTGTGCCGCCGCAATGATAAGGCTCATACAGGAACCTAAGCGCCGATGGCGCGGCCCTTACTCCTCGCGCCAGACTGCATAGGCAGCAGACGCGACCAAAGCGAGAAAGATGACGCCACTCGACAGCAGAAGGTAACCCGGGGACCGGCCAAAACCCTCGGCAAAGCTCCGGAAGAACTCCCGCGCCCAGTCCGCAATCCCGCCCGAAGATTCGGCGATGCGCAACACACTCTTTGATCCACCTAGCCAGCCCAGAACCCTTGGCCACTGCCAGAACCCCAGTCCCAGCAAGGCGAGGCCACCAAAGACCCGCACCATACGTTCAACCCATGCGATCGGCTGGGCGGCATATTCTTCGGCGGCTCGCCGCGCAGCAAGCTGGGCCTTCCACCACACCAGGCCGGCGCTCGGCAACCGCATTTCAGTCTGGGCCTGCCCCTCCTCGAGGCGCAGCGCTTCGGCCACCAGCACTACCTCGGAGCAGGCCGTGCAGCCGGCGGCGTGCCTTCGAAGCTCTTCACCCCAGGGACCCGACCAACGGCCCGATCGCAAGGCATCCAGGACTTGTTGCTCTCTATCACACTGCGGAATCTTCATAAGCTTGCTCACTTCACGTTGTTCGAACGATATGCCCGCCTAACGCCGGCCTCTACGAGAGATATCACTTCACGATGTTCGGGACTCCCTCCGGCATCTCGCGCAACAGGCGCGCCATCTTGTGCCGAGCGCGAAACAACAGCAGGCGAACGCTCCCCGCTTTCAAGCCTGCCACTTCGGCAATCTCCTTGTGGCTGGAGCCTTCCACATAAGCCAGCCACAAGATCTCGCGCTCGCGCGGTTTCAACCGGTTGAGCACCCGTCCCAGGTCCGAGCTTTGCTGAATCCTTTCGGCGGTGCGGTCATCAGCCCGCATCTCTTCCGTAGCACCTGCCTTTAGCCGCTCTTCACGAGGCTGTCGGCGCCAGTGGTCGCGCGTCAGGTTGGTGCCGATCCGAAACAGGTAGTTCTTCTGATAAGCCTCATCGTCCGATTTCAAGTTGGCACGGAGAAAACGGCAGTAGGCCTCTTGCACCAAGTCCTCGGCCAGCGCGGAATCGCCGGAGAGTCGCGAGAGATAGGACCACAGGGGGCGGGATGTCTTTTCGTAGAAGACCCGAAACGTCTGCTCATCCATGTGGAAGGCCTCTTCGGCCACTCCCGCCGTTACGTTTGAGCACTCAAGCTCGGTCAAGGTAATCTCTCGCATGGTTACTTTCGCATTGTGACATCACATTCGGCCCGACGCCATCCGAGGTGTGAAAAAATCGCGTCCAACCGCTGGCGATGGGCTGGCACGGCAAAGCCGCGATTTTCAAACCTTTATCCTACATGCACAAACCTTGCGCCGCCGGCTCAACGTGTCGCCTGCAAAGCGCCGGGTCCGGCCGCGTCGTGTGCACCGCCCCCGAGCAGTCCGAGATGCTTCGAGATTCCATAGGAAAGGATGGCCGAGAGGCAGAAGCCCAAGCCGATCGCGAGGCCCAGCGCTCCAAACACCAGCAAGACTGAACGTGCCCCAGTTTGCTGGGCGGCGTCGGGAACGTAGAAGCGCACGGAGAGGAGGCTCGCGCCGGCCAGTCCGAGGATCAGCCCCGCCTGCAGCGACCAGAGAATTCTCCCCGCCGCGAATGGCATTCGACCCTCGATCGAAGGTGGAGTCCATTCCAGCAAGCGCCGGCCAGCGTCAGACTCCATGTAGGCTGTGAGTTCCTGTCCGGAGGCGAACTTGTCAATGAGCTTGGTGTGTACGTCTTCGTGGACTTTAAAGCTCTTGTTCCAACGGCGATTTTCCAGAATGGTGCGCACAACCCATAACACCGCCAGCAGCATGCAGACAAATACGCTGAATGGGATGAAGTAGGAAAGCAGTTCCTCAGTTTCGTCCCCGCCCTGGGGAGACCGCCATGACCTGGCGCTGATGAAGGCGCGTGGGTCGGCTTTCACCAAGGGATGGCTCTCCAAGAAAGCCTGAAGCTCCGGATGCTCATGGACATAACTCGAATCACTGATCCGGTGCGGCTCGGCCAGCACATCGCTCCCGATCTCGGGGTGGGCGTCCAGGAAGCGATCCAGGGCGCCGCGTGCCGCATCGGTTTCCATCGGACTCGCTTGTTCCGTCTGTGCGCTCTGAGTATTCGTGGCAACGCTTCCCTGGGCAAAGCCAGGCCTTGACCCGGAATGGGCGCACCCCAAAAGCATGGCCGCCAGTAGCCCCGTTTGGCAGGTTTTTCGATGGTTGAGAATGGTTGTCATTCTGTTCCTCGCATTTTCTCCGGTACCTCCGAACTGCAAGGTCCGGCGGAGCCAGCGGTGTGTCATCCCGTGGCCCTACCTGTTATAACGCGCGGCGAAAGATTTGGTTAACGGCGGAAGCGGGAGGAGGAGGAATCCCTAAAGCCCAAAGGTTCGTGCTTCAACCAATATGTTGCCGAAGAATCCCCGCGTCCAAATTCTGACACGGATCTCGGATTTGAGGAGCGCTGCACCTATTGATGCCTATGCCTCACTCCCAACACCCACCCGTTTGCCGATCCTCCTTGAGACGGAGAAGAGGCTCGAAATGGGCACCAGGCCGGCCAATTTGTATCTTCCGAAAGAGGCAAGGCCAGCGGAAGCTATGCATCCGCATTCCGCGCAGACCGGCCGCCCCCCGAACTGGCAAGGGGTGATACGAGTGGTCAGGTCGGCCGAAATGCAGGTTGTGGTTTGCGCAAAAATGCATTCTCGCGGCGATGAGGGAGGATGGAGGTAGCCGTCCAGAACCCGGTCCGGCATCTCGATTTTTGCGTAACAAGCGCGTAGCCGAGCAAGTTCGGCGAGCGCAAACTTCCGATCCTCAGGGGTCAGCCGTTCGTCGCTGCGTTCTCCTTCCTGAGGTGTATAGAGACTGAACCAGATTCTCCCTACCTCCTCGCGCGCGGACCAGAAAGCGGCAAAATCCCTCAAATAGTCCGGGCGCTGGAGTTGTTGCCTTGTTATCGTGCAGTGAACGTTGATGCGGTGTCCTGAGATGTGCTTAAGAATACGATCATAGGTAGCGGGTGCTCGTCGCCGATCGTGCTCAGGCTGCAACCCATCCACTGAGACGGCCAGATGAAGGTTCGGCAAGTCTCTCCAGGCGGCGGGAATTGGGCGGACGGCGCTCGTGACCACTTGTACTTCCACATCCATATCCGCCACTTTAGGTAGCAGGCGATCGAGTTCGCGATAGCGCACCAAAGGCTCACCGCCGACGATCGAGAGGTGCAACGGCCGTAAGCGCTGAATCAGCGCCAGAACGCCTGCCACCAAAGCCTCGCCTCGATAGTCGCTGAGCTGGATCAGGGGACCCGCAGCTCCCAGATGTTCGGGTTGATAAGCGTAACAGCCAGGGCATTCCAGAGGGCACTCGCGGGTAATCTCCACCGACAAAAAGGGAGTGCGCCCACTCAGAACGAAACCCCAAGCCGGAATAAGAGCCGCGTATCTCACATCGTCACCCTCTGTCCGTTCTCGTACCACTTTCCATGTGCACTAGAACCTCGCTCGACTTTGGGTTCTTTGGAAGGGGAAGCGGGCCCGCCTCTGCGTCCCCTCCAGGGACCGGATGCCGCCTTGCCGGAGGCGGTCGTGCGGGGCGACTTCCTCCGGGTTCCGGAACCTTGAATCTGTGTAATCTGTGGATTCATTGATTTTTCCGGAACGAGGGGTTTTGCAACCTAAGTTGACCCTTGATCCGTCGTACTCGGTCCCGAGCTTATTTGCATCCCCACCAGTCGCCCGATCAGGACGGCAAGATAAAGCTGCCCAGTCAGGACTTCTCCTATCGTAAGCGCACGCGCCACCCGGTGCACTGGTACGATATCACCGAAGCCGATCGTGGTCAGCGTTACAAAACTATAGTAGAACCACTCAGAGGGGAATTGTAGTTCGCGCTCAGGAATTGTGAAGGAGCCGGGAATGGTTGAGCCCACGATGGCGTAGGCATGCGACCAGGCAATCCCAAACAGCAAGTAGACCGCTATTGCCCCCTGGATACGCACGTGAGTCACCGGTCCCGGGGCGAAAACCTGCGACAGCAAGATGTACAAAAGCACCAGAATCGCCGTAATCGTCAGTAAATGGGGCCAGATGCCAAGGGGGGTATGGGGGATCAGAAAATTCGCCCACCTCGCAACCAGCGTGACGACACCGATGCCCGATGCCAAAAGGAACACTCTGCGCCTTCTCCAGGCGACTGCGACCCCGCAAACCAGTATCACCGTAGTCCCCAGATTCCCGTACAGCCGTTCGGCATCCCTTTCGAGCCCCAGCGAAGGAATCACAAAGATTAACAGGACAAGAACCGCCAGAAAAACCGACAAATTCGCTTCTGTTTGCCAGGTCTGTGTGACGACCTCACGAACCTTCTGGTGGATTCGAGGCGCAACCACTTTTGGCATTGGGCTACCAGAATGATGAATCAGAATGCATTTCCGCGAGGTTTGACGCTTCCATCCAGAGCGCAAGCGAGGAATCCGCTTCTTGCAGAAGGACTAGCGGCAGAAGCAGATGCTTTGCTTCGCTCCGTCGAAAGTGTAAGTGTGTGTTTCCAGTAAGGGCGCGCTGTACCCGATCCTCGTCATTCCCAGCGTTCACAGCATTTCGTCTATTAATGCTCGGAATGACAGGTAAGGGGACTTTCATGTCCATTGATGGGCCGAAGGCCCGTCTGCACTTAGCATGACAGCCGTTTTGGTTGCGGCCAGAGGCCGCGCGGCGCTCACATTCGTTCGTCGTTGTCTTTGAGTCTCCGTGCCTTTGTGGCAGAAAAAACTGTGGCACCGCTAAAACCCCAATCCCCTTGTACGGTCGTCGCTCTGGGGTGCAGCCTGGCCGGCACTGGCTGCAGCCTTGGCAGGTGCGGCCGGCAGCAGGACAGTGTACTTAGCCCGCATGGCTTTGTACGCGGTCTCGATGGCCTGGGCTTTCTGATCCGCGAGCCAGGCGGTCTTCACGTCGGGCTCGACTTCTTCGAAGGCCGGAATGACGGAATCAACGAACACTAAATGCCACCCATAGCCGGACTCGATCGGCCCCTGCCAGGAGCCGGGTATGAGCTCGAACAACGCCTGGGCGAACTTCGGCCCGAACTCTTTGGCCAACTGCTCCGGCGCGCGGTCGCCGTAATAGTCCTGGAACATGAAGCGGTCGGCGAGCGAAGAGGCAGTCTTCGAGTCCTCGGGCTGGCCGGAGACCTTCGCCAATGCTTTCACCGCGTCGTCATGCGCGCTCTGGCCGCGGCTATCGGGAGAGAAGTACAGATGCCGGAACGAGGCGCGGCTGGGAAGGGCAAACTTTTTGCCGTTCTTCTCGTACCAAGTCTTGAGTTCGGCCGGCGTGGGCTCGTGGGCAGCGGCAACATCCTCGGCCAGGAATTGCATCTTCTGTGCCATGCGGCGCTTGACGATGGTATCGTCTTTGTCGAGGCCCATGGCGATACCTTCGCGGTAGAGGACCTCTTCACGCACCTTGTCTTCAACCATGGCCTGAAACTCTTGCGATGTCGGCTGCCTGTGCCATTGCGACTCAAAGTACATGTCCATCTGGCGCAGGTCATCCAGTGTCAACGCAATCTGCTTGGAGGATTCAACACCGCCGCGGCCACGTTGCATGTAGCCGTACACGGCAAACAGCGCCAGTCCCAGCATCAGGAAGTGCAGCAGCGGCTCGTGCACCCAGCGTTTGAAGGCCGAAAACAAGAGTGTCCGCGACCGCCCATGCTTCCCCGTCTTTTCACTCGGGAGCGGCGCTTTGTCAGCCACCGTGAGGACTG
>Ga0182033_10002100_pt1 | contig 10093 bp, 8 predicted proteins | sample tim00Cox0000000H_FD_125968 | JGI IMG/M metagenome (GOLD analysis project Ga0182033, IMG submission 125968) | Lab enrichment of tropical soil microbial communities from Luquillo Experimental Forest, Puerto Rico - timezero.00C.oxic.00.000.00H | ecosystem: Environmental > Terrestrial > Soil >...
CTGGAGAAGAAGCTGGTGGGTCACCTCGACGGCCCAACCGAGCACGCTTTCTGGGTGTGACGTGCTCTGGACGGGGTGATGCAAGAGAGCTCGATGAGCCCGCAACAGTGGGAGCTTGGGAGGGGGATTGTCCCTATTGATCCCCCTCCTTCAGCAAATCGAAATACTGATCTCTGGAAATCCCGGCAGTCTTCAGGTTGCTCATGATGATGGAAACAGGAACCTCCTTGTAAGTGGGAATGACGACAGGCCGAAGTATCCCTGGTTTGACGTAAGAGCGGTTGCTTCCTTCCTGTCGGGGAAGCGAAAGCCTGCAACGAGAAAGACCCTCTCCAGTGCTCGCCAATGCACGGGAGTTATACGTGGCATGGTCAGGCAGGAACTGCTGCGGAGTGCTTTTCAATCGCCACCCAAGAGGGACTGATCCAATCCCCGCCGTGCAGTTCGTATCCAGCTTCATCGAGGATTTCCTGGAGAGAACCTTGGGCCGCGGCCGTCGCCAAGAAGAGATGGACGGCCTCGTCGAGTGCGCCACGGGCTTCGTCAGCCGTCCGACCGGAGCTCATGACATCAAGCGGCATCGCGTGAGCCACAAACTGATCGCCTTCTTTCCAGATATGAACGGTATATTCGATGTGCATGGGTTTTATCCTATCACTTTCCGACCTGCCTAACTAAACCTGAAAACCGCGTTCGGCGATCTCGAACGCCTTCAGCATGGCCTTGGCTTTGTTCATGGATTCTTCGTACTCAAGGGCAGGGACGGAGTCGGCCACAATGCCAGCGCCAGCTTGAAGATAGGCTCGCTGATTCTTGATGAGCACAGTGCGGATGACGATGCAGGAGTTCAGGTTGCCGGAGAAATCCAGGTAGAGCACTGCGCCGCCATAGAGGCCGCGACGCGTGGGCTCGAGCTCGTCTATGATCTCCATAGCCCGCACCTTAGGAGCGCCGGAAAGTGTGCCGGCGGGGAAACACGCCGCCAACGCTCGGTAACTATCGGCATCGGGCCGGAGCCGGCCCTGCAGCCGCGAGACCAGGTGCATGACGTGCGAGTAGCGCTCGACGAACATCACTTCTTGGGCCCGGACGGTGGAAAACTCGCAGACGCGGCCGATGTCGTTGCGCCCCAGGTCGACGAGCATAATGTGCTCGGCGCGCTCCTTCTCATCGGACTTCAATTCCTCTTCCAGGCGATGGTCTTCCTCTTCCGTACGGCCGCGTGGCCGCGTGCCAGCGATGGGCCGGTACTCCACCTCGCGCCTCGCCACCTTCACCAGCATCTCCGGCGAAGAGCCCAGGATGGTGGCGTCGCCCATACGCAGGAAGTACATATAGGGAGACGGGTTGACGACGCGCAGCGCCCGGTAAATCTGAAAGGCCGGAACGCGCACGGGCACCTCCAGCCGCTGCGACAGCACCACCTGGAAGATGTCACCGGCGCGGATGTATTCCTTGGCGCGCTCGACCATGCTCTGGTAGCGCTCGCGGGTCATATTGGAGCGAACGCGCAGCCGCGCGCGCGGGTGCGCGCTCGGGGGCAGCCGCAAGGGGCGGGAGAGGGCGTGATCCAGTTGCTCCAGTTCGCGCGCGGCGGCGTCATACTTGGCGCGCAGGCTGCCCGCTCCCTCCTCGGTGAGCACGTTGGCAATCAGGAAGAGCCGGTGCTGTACATGGTCCAGGGCCACCAGGGTGGAGAAATACATGAAGGCGGCGTCGTCCAGTTCCAAGTCGGAGGGGACGCGCGCCGGAAGCCGCTCCAGCTGGCGCACCGCCTCATAAGCCACGTAGCCTACGGCTCCGGCAGCGAAGGGTGGCAGGCCGGGTACCGCGACAGGACGATAGCGCGCGCCCACCTGCCGCAGGTAATCGAAGATGCTGCCTGTTTCCTCCTCCTGCCGCGCGCCGCGGCTTACCGTGATCCGCGCCGCCCGGCAGGCGACCACCTGGAAGGGGTCAACGCCAAAGAAGGTATAGCGCCCAATTCGCTCTCCCCCCTCCACACTCTCCAGGAGAAAATGATACGGACGCTCTCGAGAACGGCTTCCCGTCAAAGGTGCTAGCTTCAGGAAGGCAGATACCGGACTGAGAAGGTCGGCGACGACCGTCCTGTAGACTGGCACCACGTTGCCCTGGCCAGCCAGGCGCCGGAACTCAGCGAAAGTGGGTTTCACATCCAACATAACAGAAAGTCAGATGTCAAATGTCAAAAGTGAAACGTCGAGAGTCGAACGAATCAGCGCCCCCTCATTTCGCCTTTCCTTTCGTGGTGGCGACAGCTTTCGACAGTATTGCGCGTGGTTGATTAGACTCGTCAGTAATCTCGGCTAAAGAAACCGGGCGACACAGTTCCGGCCTTGGCGAGCAGACGCAGCCAGTAATTCGACTCAGCTCCTTCAGCGCCATTTGTAGCTTGTGTGCGAACTTTACTTAACCTTTGACTCTTGACCTTTGACCTTTATTCTTCCTCATCCGGCGGAAAGGCTGAACGCCTGGCGCACGGCCTGCTCCATCAACGCTCGGGGAGCGGACTGGCCGGTCCAGATCTCGAACTGGCGGCCGCCTTGGGCGACCAGCATTTCGAGACCCGAAATAGTGGTGAGGCCTCGACCGCGCGCGTCTGCAAGCAGCCGGGTCTCCTGCGGGTAGTAGACCATGTCGAAGACAACCCGGACGCGTAGGCGGGCCAGGTCGATGGGCAAAGCGTCAACGTGAGGCGCCATGCCCACGGGAGTAGAGTTAATGACCGCGTCCACGTCCAGCCCTTCGGCGCTGCCCCACGGCACCACCTGGGCGGAAGCGCTCCGCGCCACAGTTCGGGCCGCCGCTTCACGGCGCGCCGCGATGAAGACCACTGCGCCCTCAGCGCGCAAGGCACAGGCAGCAGAGCGCGCCGCGCCGCCGGCACCCAGGATCAGGATGCGGCTCCCGGCCAGCCGCAGGCGCTTGGTAAGGACTTCGACCACCGCAGCCGCGTCCGTGTTCCATCCCATCCACTTACCGTGCTGGACAGCGACTGTATTGCAGGCCCCGATCTGTGCCGCCAGCGGGTCCACCCAGTCCAACTCCTGGATAATGGCTCGCTTGAAGGGCATGGTGACGCTGAAGCCGGCGAAGCCCAGATGCCGGGCGAAGGACAGAAAGTCGCGCAAGTAATTCGTCTCGCACGGCAGGTACACTGCGTTCACGTGCTTAGCCTGGAAAGCGGCATTCTGCATGGCGGGGGAAAGCGACATGGAGGCGCGCGAGCCCACAACGCCATACAGCTGAGTGCGGTGGTCCAGATGTTCCACCCGGTACACCGAGCGCATCACCTCAGCCGGCAGCTGCCCGGGTGCCACCGCCGAGAGGCTACCGGCCGAGGCGTAGGCGAACGGGCAGCCCCACCTCAAACTGAGCAAGCGAGAAGGCAGGCCCGAAGGTCCCAAAGCAAAAGCCACCAGTTTCGGACCGCGACCTCCGCGGCCCCGGAGCAGTCGCTGAAAGCGCAGATTGTCACTCAAATTGCGCGCATGGGTGGCGATCTTCACGATCGCCACCGGCAGCCGCGAGAGTCGCCGGTAGATATCGGTGAGCGGAGGCGTCTTACGAAAGTTGTGCTGTGAGACTATCACCCTCGCGGGCCGAAAGCGAGAGAGCATAGCCACCCCCGCGCGCCGCACGGACTCCATTTCTATATCTACCCAATGGCACCCGGCGCGAACCGCTGCCTCCAATACTCCCGCCTGATCCTCTGCCGAGCCTGCGAACAGGCCTCCTGCCTCGGCGCGACGGCACGTCGCGATAGTGTGGGGAGAGCGCGAACGCAGCAGCATCTCGTGCAACTGTGCCTCCAGCCCGTCATATTCTCGCAGGTAATCTAGCCTCAGTTCATACCCGATCTGGGAACTGCTGACGCGCCCTGCTTGGGCCTCCATGACGCTCAGCGTGGGCGCCGCCAGTGTGACAAAGATGCGAGGTGGAATAGCTTTGGACAAGTTGTACCCTTTTGTCCCTTCCCAAGCTTGACATTCCACGTTGAATATAAGTTGTCCATGTTAGAAAACGCAAGAAGATTGAGCCCCATCCAGATCATCGACCCACCGCTGTCATTTCGACGGAGCGTAGCGACGAGGAATCTGCTTTTGCCAGAAGAACATAAGAAGCAGATTCCTCGCTTCGCTCTCAATGACAGGCCCTGGGGAATCCTTCATGCCCACTGCTGGGCCGAGGCCCATGTGACACTCAGCAGAAGACGCATAGGCTGCGCACCATTGAGATCGCCTCACTCGCGGCGCACCTGCTCGAGGGCCGGCTCTGAGGCTGAGAAAGTCGATTTATTTCGAAAGGCGAAAACGCCCCGATCCCTTAGAATGGTCTCTTTGGGTGCTCAACAGTGGCTACACCGTGAGCTAGATGTACCGTCCGTTTTGAAATGAAACGTGAATTCCCTGATCATCCTTTGGTGGGCGTAGGTGGCGTGGTCATCCATCGTCGCCGGGTGCTGCTTGTCCGCCGCGGGGCTGAGCCTTTGAAAGGCCAGTGGTCCCTGCCAGGCGGATTGCTGGAACTGGGCGAGGAGCTGGAGGATGGCGTGCGCCGCGAGCTCAAGGAGGAAACCGGCCTCGATGTTGAACCCCTCGCAATGCTCACGGTATTCGATCGCATCATGCGGGGCGGACCAGATGGCCAAAGGGTTCGGTACCATTATGTGATCGTCGATTATGTGTGCCGTCGGAAACGAGGCCGCCTCGCGCCTGCTTCCGACGTCCTCGACGCTTGCTGGGTGCGTCGGGAAGATCTCAACCTTTATCGGCTTACCGACAAGGCCACCGCCGTCATCCTCCAGGCCTTCGAGTTCTTTGAGAAACGCAAGCACGTGCTTGACGTGTCAGGTGATCCCAAGTTCCCTTATATCGCGGTCGATTGATTTTGCGGCCCTCGCCGGAGTATGATCTCACATCCTAAAAGGCGAGGCGCGGCTTCGCCAACGGCGGTCGCTCTCTCGCTTGTCTTTAAGGGATGAATTTGACTTCAATGAACAGGGAATACCACAAGGCCTACAGCTCCCAACTGCACCGTGACATGGAATTGCTGGTCTTCGGGCATGCCGGCGTTCCCATGATTGTGTTTCCCACCTCCATGGGGCGTTTCTTCGATTACGAGGACCGCGGCATGATCGCCGCCGTGGGACACAGGTACGAAAACGGCGCCATCCAGGCCTTCTGCATCGACAGCGTGGACAGCGAGAGCTGGTACAACAAGCAGATCCACCCCCGCGACCGAGTTAGACGGCATCTGCAATACGAGCAGTACCTGATCCATGAACTTATCCCCCATGTGCGCTCACGAAATTCGTCTCCGGACCTGGCGGTGACCGGATGCAGCTTCGGCGGCTACCATGTTTTGAACTTCGCCTTACGACGCCCTGACCTCGTGACCCATGCCGTGAGTATGGGCGGGGCCTTCGACATCCATCAGTTCTTGAACGGGTACTACGACGACGATTGTTACTTCAATTGTCCGCCGGACTTCCTGCCAAACCTGAATGACGAATGGTATCTCGGCCGCTATCGCACGCGAACCAGGATGGTGCTGGCGACCGGCGAGCGGGATATCTGCCTGAATGACAACGTCAGGATGGGGCACATCATGGATTCCAAGGGCATTCCCCACTGGCTGGACGTCTGGTGTGACCAGACCGGCCACGACTGGCCTTGGTGGCAGCGGATGGCGCAGAAGTATTTTGGGTAGCTGTCAGCTTTCAGCGATCAGCTTCAGCGGTCAAGGGGAAACGGGGAAAGGATGAAAAGGGAAATGGCGAAGCGCTAAGAGTTTCAACCATTTTCTCATTTCCCCCTTTTACCCTTTTCCCGTTCGATGGCGGAGGCTTTACGGCTTCAGGTGAGGGGACATGCCCAAGATCGGAATCATCTTTGGCAAGGAGAACACCTTTCCTGGCGCGCTCGTGGCCAGGATCAACGAGCTGAAGGTGGACGGCGTGACCGCCGAATTTCTCAAGCTGGGCGGGGTGAAGATGGCGGACCCCACCGGCTTCCGAGTCATTATTGACCGCATCTCGCAGGATATCCCCTTCTATCGCGCGTACCTGAAGAACGCGGTCTTGAGCGGAGCAATCGTCATCAACAACCCCTTCTGGTGGAGTGCGGACGACAAGTTTTTCAACTACGCCCTGGCTTCCAGGATCGGGGTTGCAGTCCCGCGCACCGTTATTCTTCCCCACAAGCAGTTTCCTCCCGATACCAACGAGCAGTCGATGCGCAACCTCCTCTATCCCCTGGACTGGGACGAGATTTTCAGCTATATCGGCTTCCCGGCCTTCCTCAAGCCCTTCAGCGGCGGGGGATGGAAGCACGTCTACAAGGTACATTCGCCCGACGAGTTCTTCGCGGCCTATGATCAGACGGGCGACTTGTGCATGACGCTGCAGCAGGCCATCGAATTCGACGAGTATTTCCGATGTTACGTGGTGGGGCAAGAGAAAGTGCACGTGATGCGCTACGAGCCGAGAAATCCTCACGACCTGCGTTACGTGCAGAACCCCGCGCCCATTGAATCACCGAAGTACGAGCGCCTGGTGGGCGACGCCCTCAAGTTGTGCCGAGCACTGGGATACGACCTCAACACGGTGGAACTGGCCGTGCAGGACGGCGTCCCTTACGCCATTGACTTCCTCAATCCGGCGCCGGACGCCGACTATTATTCTGTGGGACCGGACAACTTCACCTGGATTGTCAACGCCATGGCCGAGTTCGCGGTGAAAAAAGCCCTCAGCCATGAGCAGCCCTGGCGAGAGTACCGCTGGGCGTCGTTCCTCAACCCCCCTCGACAAGCCCTGCCCTGAGAGCAGAATGCAAACCTCTTACGCAAAAGGCGCTGGGGTTGGAGAGCGCGCAAGGAAGGAACAGGTAGCACGGACCTGGAGTCCAAGTCCGGGGCCTTCGCTGGCCATGCTGGCCACAAGAACAAAAGCCCCAGACCTCTGAGAGGCGAGGTCTGCACTACCCCTCGGCGCTTTCGCGTCTTTGCGTGACGCTGCTCATTTCTCCTCAGCCCCGAGGCCTGCACCTCAAACATCCCCCCCTGAATCCGCCCGCTGACTCTGCTATAGTAAAGAGGACTCAGGTGCGACGCTCAGCCTATCACTCTGTAATCGTCCTGCTCGGTAGCTGAGCTGAAGGGAGATGGTTCATGCTTCCCTCGTTGACCGTTGGCATTGAAGAAGAGTACATGACCATTGACCCGGTCACCCGTGACCTGCGCTCTCACATCCAGGCGGAGATGATCGAAAAGGGCAAGATCTTACTGCGTGAGCACGTCAAGCCAGAACTGCACCAGTCGGTGGTGGAAGTGGGCACCCGCGTCTGCCACAACATCAAGGAGGCCAAGCAGGAGCTGGTGAATCTGCGACGCCACATGATCGGCCTGGCCAAAGAGAACGGCCTGCGACTGGCCGCGGCCGCCACCCACCCCTTTGCTGACTGGCGCGAGCAGGAGATTTATCCCGACGAGCGTTACAAGGTCATCGTCGAGGACATGCAGTTGGTGGCTCGAGCCAACCTCATCTTCGGCTTGCACGTGCACATCGGCGTGGAAGACCGGGAGGCGGCTATCCATCTGATGAACACGGCGCGTTACTTCCTTCCCCATATTCTGGCGCTCTCCACTAATTCACCTTTTTGGGTGGGTATGAATACCGGCCTGAAGTCTTACCGCTGCAAGGTCTTTGATAAGTTCCCCCGCACCAACATCCCGGACTATTTCCCGAGCTGGGGAGAATACGAGAGTTTCATCAGCCTGCTGGTCAAGACCCATTGCATCGACAACGCCAAGAAGATCTGGTGGGACATCCGGCCCCACCCGTTCTTCCATACCCTGGAGTTTCGCATGTGCGACCTGCCCATGCGGTATGAGGAGACCATTGCTCTCGCGGCCTTGATCCAGGCCACGATCGCCAAGCTGTACAAACTCTATTCCGCCAACCAGGGCTTTCGGCTGTACCGCCGGGCGCTTATCATGGAAAACAAGTGGCGCGCCGCCCGCTACGGTGTGGAGGGGAAGCTCATTGACTTCGGGAAGCAGATCGAGGTTCCGCTGCGCGACTTGATGCAGGAGTACTTGGAGTTCGTCGACGACGTGGTGGACGAGCTGGGTTGCCGGGAAGAGGTCAGTTACGTTCGCAAGATTCTGGAGATGGGCTCCGGTGCGGACCGGCAGTTACGCGTTTTCAACGAAACTAGGGACCTGAAGAGGGTCGTGGATTACATTATCGAGGAGACGGAGGTGGGCGTGTTCGAACCTAATGCGCAGGGGATGCAAGCGAGGGCATGAGACGTCCCCTGGCAGAGATCCCGGTGGATCCCGAGCTTGCTCTCGGCGCCTATAATGCGGTCCGGGTCTGTCTGCAGGTTCAACCAAGCGAAAAGGTAACCGTGATCACCGACGAGGCGTCCCAAGAGATCGCCGCCAGCCTTGTCCGTGAGATAGCAGTTGTAGGCGCGGCTTATTGTCTCTGGGGGCTGGAAGAGATAGCGCAACGGCCTCTCCACACTATGCCCCAGCCGATCCTCGCGGACCTCGAGACCAGCCAGGTGAGCGTCTTCGCCGCCCAGGCCCAGCGCGGCGAACTCCATTCGCGCATGCAGATGACCGAAGTGGTGAATCGGCGCCGGATCCGCCACGGTCACATGGTGAACATCAACAAGCAGATCATGAAGGAGGGTATGCGCGCTGACTTTCGCAAGGTCGACGAAATCAGCGTCCGGGTTCGCGACATCGCATCTGCCGCACATTCCATCCGCGCCAAGAGTCCCGCCGGCACTGACGTTGTCGCCCAGTTCAATTCGAAATACCGCTGGATTAAAACCAGCGGCATCATCAACCCCGACAAGTGGGGCAATTTGCCGGGCGGCGAAGTGTTTACAACCCCGGAACAGGTGGACGGAACGTTTGTCATCGACGGCGTGGTTGGCGACTACCTGTGCGCCCGGTTTGGCGATCTCCATAACCAACCTCTCTTCATCCGCGTGAAGGCAAGCCGGCTGGTCAAGGCTCACAGCGACAACCTCGAGCTGGAAGAAGAATTCTGGAAATACACCCACACCGATGAGGAAAGCGACCGGGTAGGCGAGTTCGCCATCGGTACCAACATTGCCCTTGACCACGTCATCGGCCACATCCTCCAGGACGAGAAGATTCCCGGCGTGCACATGGCCTTCGGCAACCCTTACGCCGAACACACCGGCGCCGATTGGTATTCGTCGACTCATATCGACGTCGTCGGCACCAAGTTCGACATCTGGGCAGACGACCGGCAAATCATGCGCGAGGGGCAGTTCCTGATTTAGTCTGCGGTTCGATGTCAGTTGTCCGTAGTTATTCAGGAGCGCTGAACGGGAACCAGATCGAGGTGCAGCGGAAGGTGGACTTCGGTTTTCGTCTTCCTACAGCGCCGGCAGCCGCGGCGGAGGCACGTCCAGCGGTTGGACCACTGCCGGACGGGTCAGACCCGTCGATCCCTGACCTCCGCCGGCGACTGGAAGAGGGCGGGGTCCGCTCGTTCTGCATCGGGTCGAGCGGTAGCGGCCTGCCGACGCCAGCAACTTGGGTGAGAGCTTCACTTGACCGGGCTGCCCTTGCCTTCCCGGAAGTGGACAACCATCCGCTGGCTCTCCGATGTCGAGATGCGACTCTGCCGCGTTGCGGCTTACTGGAGTCCCCAATTAGCTCTCTACCGTTAATCGAATACTAAGGCTGTTCCCGCCAGCTATAGGTAAATACTAGGCGACCATGCAGGAGTAATCTCTTGAAAGCCCATTTCCTGAAATATGGACACGAATCTGGCCTACGCTTGCTCCTGCCGCAATTCCCAAGAAAAGTCGTAGAACACGCGCAGCTGATTGCCGTCCAGATCGGCGACCCTGAACTCGCGCAGATGCCACGGTTTATCCTCCGGCTCAGCAGGGATCTTCGCCCCAGCTTCGCGCCAACGATGGTACAGTTCGTCGACTTCCTGCTTGCTATCTAGATTCAGCCAGACCATGACCGCCCCCCCGCTAGCGTAGTGCCGGCGGAACGGTGCATTCGTCAGGAA
>Ga0182033_10002101_pt1 | contig 10092 bp, 10 predicted proteins | sample tim00Cox0000000H_FD_125968 | JGI IMG/M metagenome (GOLD analysis project Ga0182033, IMG submission 125968) | Lab enrichment of tropical soil microbial communities from Luquillo Experimental Forest, Puerto Rico - timezero.00C.oxic.00.000.00H | ecosystem: Environmental > Terrestrial > Soil >...
ACGACAGAAACCGGTAACCGGAAAGCAACTGAACGATGAAAGACCTGTTGCGCGCGCGGCCCGATTCGCTTTAGCGCGATTTCGCCGAGCTTAAGCTTCGCGATTGAAGACGAGGATGTTTGGCACGCGCTGGTCCACGAGGTGCCTGGTCATGGTCAGGGTCTTGCGGTCGGAAGAAACGGTGATCTCACGAGTTTCGATAATCTTGCCTTTGAGTTTTTTGGTTAATTCGATCGAGTGATCGCCGAGGCGGCGGGCCGATGTGGTGCTGCCGGCAGCGGGACTGGCGCCCGCGGGTGGATAATCTTTTCCATCGAACTTCACGTTATTCGCTGGCGCGCCGCCGGAAATGAGGAAAGAAAGGCCGTCGCTCTCGTAAGGACGAATTTCAAGCTCATACGCTGAATCGGCTTTTTCTTCCGTGGTTTCCCAAGTGCCGGGGATGCCAGAGTTGCTCGCGCTGCCCTCCGCGCGTTTGTAGACGAGGTCGACGCGGGAGGTTGAACCATCCGGTTGATTGCCAAGGAAAGTGTCGGTCAGCGTCTTGCCGTCGTCGGAAAGCTTCCAATTCGCGGTAAGCACAGTCCGGCCGCCTTGCTTGCGCACGATTTTCCAGTTGTTGGGCGCTTCAATAGTAATGGCAATGGTGCTGTTCAAAACTCCGGGCTGATCGGTGCCATCGGCTGCCAGCGTCTCGGTCTCGCCGACACCGGCAAAGGTAAGCGTATACCGATTTGCACCCGCGGGCGCGATCGTCATCTGGTCCGCAAGTTTGCTCTTGGAAAGATTGAGCTTCCATTTGCCGATGAGGGGTTCGTCGGCGCCGCGGGACGTGGCGGCGATGAGACAAACGAAGCAAAGCAATTGAAAGGTTCGTCTTAATTTCATGAAATAGCCCAGTTCTGTTGAGACATCCTTCGGTCAGAGTCCGTTCAGACATCTGGCCTCTGACTTGTGAAAAGAATTTGGGTCACATCGACGGCGCTGACGCGCAAATTAGAAAGTAAAAATTAGAAAGTAGAAAAACGCGGAAGCGCTAAAGAGGAAGTGACGAGTGACAAGTGATCAGCAAGAAGAACGGAAAGCGGAAAAGCTGAGACGCTGAGAACTGATTTTCGGAAGGGACCAGGCCAGCAAGAGCTGCGTTATTTGTTATTGGTTAATCTTTAATCAAGCGAGGGGATCGAAGACGCGACAAGTTTCGTCTCGCAATTTCCAGTCCTGTCAGCGTAGGCGCGCGACTTTTCGGATGCGGGCAGTTTAATATCTTGTAATTTTTCCGGGAAGGGAAACCATCAAAAGGGATTACAAACCATGAAAACATTGCGATTTTTTTCATTCACATCGACTCGGCGTTTTTTGGCAGCGATCATGATCACCACAGCGATCGTAACTTTCTCGTTCGTGGTCAAAGTACCGGCGAAGCCAAGCGCGCCGGCAAAGTCGGCGTTCACGATTACGCCGCTGATATTGCCTAACGGCACAAGCGAGCCGGAAATTTCCATCGGCCTCGATGGAACCATGGGGATGGTTTCGCTGCAATGGTTGTTCGATCCGTCAAACTTCGGGACCGATCTCTGGACCGGACCGTTCGGCTCGACCCCAACTTTTCAAGGCGTGATCGACGCGGCATTGCAGCATCCGGGGAAATCAATTTTCGGTGCCGGTGACGCGGATGTCGACATCGGCTCGAGCGGCCGGTTGCACGCGACCACGTTGATTTTCCTCGTGAACTCGAATGGCAATTCGCAGCTCGGCGTATCGGCTGTTACGTGTCCAAGTCCGGCCGCCGGTTTCTCAATCAGCCAGTGCACCGAACAAATCCTCGACACTACTAGAGACGACCGGCCCTGGATCACTTCTGAAGGATCGCACGTTTACATTTCCTATCATGATTCGGGCAATTCCACGCTTATCCACGCACAGCGTTCGGACGATGATGGATTCACGTGGACAAAGATTGGAGATCCGGTCGTGGGCCAAGGTTCAACAACTGCCGACGCGACGTTCAATAATGTTCAGGGAAATCTCGTGGCCGATCCGCGGACGCACAACGTCTACGATATCTATGCGGCGGGTGAAACCGGTGTTCTGAAGGGCCGGACATTCACTCCGAACCACATCATCGTTTCGCGGAGCAGCGACATGGGCAAGAGTTGGACGGCAACTGTCGCTTTCACCGCGCCAGCGGGGACGGACCTCGGGAAGGTTTTTCCGGCTCTCACTGTTGATCCGGTGAATGGCAATCTCTACGCGGTTTGGTCTGACGGGCAGACCGTGTCGTTTAGCAGCTCAACTGATCAGGGCAACGCCTGGTCGCCCGCGATTGGAGTAAGCCAGTCTCCAGCAGTGACGGCGTTGTTCCCGTGGGTCGCCGCCTACAATGGGACTGTTGATGTTGTTTATTATGGTACGACTGCAACCTCGAATCTGGATTCGAGCGCGAGCTGGCATGTTTACTTCGCGCAGTTCAACGGCACCAGCTTTACCCAAACGCAACTGAACTCCGCGGCGAATCATGTTGGCGTGATCTGCACCAACGGGTCCGCGTGCGGTCAAGGCACGCGCAACTTGCTCGACTTATTCAAGATTGCGATCGATCCACAAAACAGCAAAGCCGCCATCATTTACACTGACGACACACTGACGACATCGAACGATCCGACTAATTTCGCTTGCAACCCAAATCAGTCTCCGCCGTGTCCGTTACCGCAGGCGGTCCTTGCGCAGCAGAACTGATTCGCGCCGTCCAATCAGAACGACAACGGGGTCAGATCTCAACATTTGACGCGCTTCGCGGCGCGAGGCGAGTGACACACACTCTCTTTCTCTCTTATCGCCAGAGGCAGGCAGTAACGGCAACAAAACGGCAACCTGAGTCATTCTTTCTAGCATAACGTTGGCCTCCGGAGCCAAAGGTTGTGGGTTCGACCCCCGCCGGGCGCACTTCCTAGGCGCTGGTCAATGTGGATGAACTCTGAAAGCGTTGATTCACGGCCTCAAGTTCGGCAATTTTCTCGTGCAGTTCCCGCCGTGCGTTCGCGCACGGCTTCTTCCAATGCCGCGCGTTGATATCGAAGCGCGACGTTAACACGGTGAGTTTCCGGCAAATTGCGAATTCGCAACAGCGCTTCCGCTTGGCTGACAGACTTGACCAGGAAACCAGTGGCGCCAGCGGTCCAGCGCGCGAGCCTTCGCATCCTCGGTGATGTGAGCGGTTAGGACCAAGATTAGAAGAAATCTCTCCGAAACGTCGGCGCGCAGTGCTTCTAAAACAGCAAACCCGTCGTCATCGACGATGAGAATCTTCATCCGATGGAGCAACGGCTCAAGGAACCATGACCTGCTTGTAAAAAGCAGCACGTCTTCATTTCGGCGAATTCAAAGAGTAATACCCCACCAGCGACCGAAAATATAAAAATTCTGCATATCACGTGTACCCGGAACTTCGGCGCAGCCAGCGTTCCTCATGCCAGCGCTTCGATCCGGCTGAGCAAATCTTTCTTGCTCGTCATGCCAGTAACCTGATCGCGAAGCTGGCCGTTTTTGAACAAGAGCAGCGAAGGAATCGCGCGGATGTTGTATTTGAAAGACAGACTCTGGTTTTGATCGACATTTACTTTCGCGACCTTCAGCGCGCCGGCTTTTTCGCGCGCGATTTCATCGAGTAACGGCGCGATCAGCTTACACGGCCCGCACCACTCGGCCCAGAAGTCTACCAGCACTGGTTTGTCGCTGTTGATTTCACGATCAAAATTTGATTCGTCGAGATTGATTGTCCCTGAATTTTCCATGGCTTTTAGAACCATAGTTCCAAATCTGCAAAATTAAAATCGCAGTTGAAGCGCACGCTGCCTTACAGCGTCGATTGTGTCACTCCCGAAGTTGATCTTCGGCGAGCAAAAATTGTTCGATTACGCGAGCAAGTCGTAACCGCGTGCGCCGGTTATTCGCCGCGTTACAAACTCCCCGACCGGTGCCGGGTTCGACAGAATGACCCGAGCATCGACATCCGGCGCGTCCGCTTCCGTCCGCGCGATCAATGGCTGGTCGATTAACAGTGTCAGCTCTTGCCCAATTTTTTCGCTCGCAATTTCATGCGCGATCTTCTGTTGGATCGACATCGCGGCTCGATAGCGCGCATTTTTGGTTTTCGTCGAGACCTGATTAGGCATTTTTGCCGCGCGTGATCCGTCCTCGCGCGAGTATTTAAAGATTCCGAGCCGTTCGAATCGGCCGCGCTCGATGAACTCGAGCAGCGATTGAAATTCTTCGTCTGTCTCGCCAGGAAACCCGACGATGAACGTAGTTCTTAAAGCGATTCCCGGGATTCTGGTGCGCAATCTTTCGATTAAATTCTCAATATGTGTGCGCGAAGTTTCGCGACGCATCCGTTGCAACATCGATTCGTGAATGTGCTGAAGTGGGATGTCGATGTAACGAGGCACCTTGCGGCAGGCGGCGATCGTTTCGATTAGCTCGTCGCTCCAGTGAGCCGGATGAGTATAAAGCAGTCGCACCCAGAAATCGCCTTCGATTTTTTCGATCTCGCGCAGGAGCGCCGCGAGTGTCGGTCCGCGCGCGGAATCCACCGGCTGCCGCGCTCCAGCTTTTTCCGCCCACAAGTCCATTCCGTAATACGTCGTGTCCTGGCTGATTAAATTGAATTCACGCACACCTTCAGCGACGAGGCCGCCGATTTCGGTGAGGACAGATTCTATCGTCCGGCTGCGATGCTTCCCACGCATTTGGGGAATCACGCAGAACGTGCACGGGTGATTGCAACCTTCAGCGATTTTTACGTAAGCCGAATGCGCGAGCGTGAGTCGAAAGCGCGGAGTGTCGTAATCCGGGATGTAGCTGGGCCGCCTCTCGGCAAAGGTAAGGTCGATACCTTTATTGGCCATCACTTTTTCAACGATTGCGCCGAGCTCTTTGACTTGGTCTAAACCGATGAAGGCGTCGACTTCGGGCAGTTCTTCGCGCAACTCACGTGTGAATCGTTGCGACATGCAGCCGCTCACTATCAATTTTTGTCCGGCGCGCTTGGTCAGCTCGCGCGCCTGATGCGCCCCTAGAATCGCATTAATTGATTCTTCTTTGGCTGAATCGATGAACGCACATGTGTTCACGACAAGAACGTCCGCGTCATTTGCGGACGACGTGATCTCCATGCCGCGCTGCAACACGCTTCCGAGCATGATCTCAGCGTCGACCAGATTCTTGGCGCAACCGAGACTGATCATGCCGACTCTTGTGCTCATGTTTCGGATGAAACGAAATTGTCGGTGTTACTCGACGGTAACGTCTTCGTCACCGCTCGCGATCGGCTTACCGTTTTTCTTAATCTGAATCGCGTCGCGATCCAAAACGCGGACTGCGATTTTTTGGCCGCTGAATTCCACCGTGCCGTCGGCCGGCGAAATCCATCGTTCGAATGCAGGCTGGAGCGATTCATTGTCGACCACGACCTTGATATAGGTCTTCTTCAGCGGCTTAATCGCCACCTGATTGGGCCCTTGTGCTGCGGCGGTTTTTTGCGATTTCTGCGTTGCTTCCGCCTTCGCTAAGTCTTCAGGACGCACTGGTTCGGCGCGACGAACTTCCGGCTCCTTTGTTGGCGCCGCACTCGCTTCGGCTGCCGCGTTGGCGCTCGCAAAAGCCGGCGCGGTCGTGGCGGCAGGTGGGGCGATTGACGGAGCCGCATTTGCCACCGGCGGTGCAGATTTCTTTGGAGCTTCGGCAACGGTCGCTGGTGGCGGCGAAGGAGCTTGACCAACCGAAGCTGACGCGGCAGGCGCTCGAGACTGCACGTTTTGTTGTTGGGGTCCTTGCCCTTGTGCCCGTGCTTGTGGAGGTGCCGCTTGTGGACCTGGCGCTTGCGGTTCAGCCGATTGCGCGGCGGTGGGCTGTGGAACGCCCACCATTTCATGCGGCGAAATCCGTTGAATGTTCATGATCAGCCGCATTAGAACGAAGCCAACGATGATGACTCCAACGCCGATGAGAATCGGAAATAACGAACTCCGATCGCCACTCACTCGCTGACGGCGCACGACTGGCGCGTGTGTCGCCCGAACCCGGCGCGGTTTCGGCGGCGGCTGGTCCTGCAAATAAGAATAACCGTCAAAGGTTACGTCTTTGGTCTCAAACACATCGAGGTACGGCGTAACGTCGACATCGAGAAATTTTCCGTAGATCGACAGAAAGCCTTTCGCGTAGGCGAGACTCGGAAATTGTGAAAAATCGTCCGCCTCGATTTCAGCCAGCCGCGAGGGACGAATTTTCGTTAGTCGTGCAGCTTCATCGAGTGTGAAACCGTGCGCTATTCGCGCATCCTGAAACTTCTTGCCGAGACCTTCGATTGTCATGACGGGTTTCTTCGACTAAACGGCGGCATCGAGATCGACCAGGATCTCGCGCGGTTTGGCGCCTTCGCCCGGTCCCAAAATACCGCGCTGCTCCAGAATATCAACGATACGCGCGGCCCGCGTGTAGCCCAATCGGAGACGTCGCTGGAGAAGCGAAGTGGAGGCGCGTTTTTCCTGCCGAATGATCTCCAAACACTTCTCCACCAGCTCTTCGTCTTCTTCGCTTATCTCTTCTTCGGTGGAACTTGATGCGGCATGGAGTTTTTCGTGCATCGCGGGATCGAACGCCGGCCGGCCTTGCGCCGAAACGAATTCGACCAGCCGGCGAATTTCTTCGTCCGTTACCAAAACACCTTGCGCGCGAATCAATCGCGACGCGCTAGGCGGCAGATAAAGCATGTCGCCCTGGCCTAGCAAACGATCAGCCCCATTTTCATCGAGAATCACGCGGCTGTCGATCTTGCTCGCGACTTGAAATGCGATTCGGCTCGGAATGTTCGCTTTGATCACGCCAGTGATGACGTCGGCGCGCGGCGTTTGCGTCGCGACGATCAAATGAATTCCAGCCGCGCGCGCCATTTGCGTGATCCGCGCGATCGCGCTCTCGACATCGGCCGGCGCGGTTTGCATCAGATCCGCTAATTCATCGATTACGACCACGACATACGGGATTTTCTCGGGAATCAGGATCGCATTCTCCCGAGGGACTTTGGTTTCGCCGCAATCCTGCTCCGGTGTCTCGCACATTTCTCCTGCGTTTTTCTTCTTCGGACGCGCGTTGAAGCTGATGATGTTTCGCGCCCCGACGCGCGCGAACATTTTGTAGCGGCGTTCCATTTCGTCGATCAACCAGCGGAGTGCGAGCAACACTTTCTTCGGGTCGGTCACGACCGGAAAGGCTAGGTGCGGCAGCGCGTTGTAATGCTGGAGCTCGACGACTTTCGGATCGATCATGATGAAACGCAGCTCCTCGGGCGTGAATCGGAACAGCACGCTAGCCACGAGCGCATTGATGCAGACACTTTTGCCAGCACCAGTCGTGCCGGCGACAAGCAAGTGCGGCATCTGCGCGAGATCGGCGATGATCGCTTTGCCGTAAACGTCTTTTCCCAGCGCTAGCGGGATTCGGTTGCGCGCTCTCGCTTCGGCCCAATCCGCTGATTCGAGCAACTCGCGCAATGTCACCGTTACTTTACGCGTATTCGCGAGCTCAATGCCAACGGTGTCTTTGCCTGGGATCGGCGCAAGAATGTTGATCCGTTCGGCGCGAGTGGCGCGCGCAAGATCGCGCTCGAGGCTTACGATTTTATCCACACGAACACCTTTCGCCGGGTAAACTTCGTAGCGCGTGATCGTGGGGCCTTTCGTGATGTCGCCCGCCGCGACCGCGATCCCAAATTGCGCGAGTGTGTCGATCAAAGTTTGCTGCACCCGCTGCAGCTCGCTCGGATCCGTGCCGCCGCGGCCTTCGGGATCGTGTTCGTTCAACAAATCAAGGCCAGGCAATGCGTAAGTTTTTGGATCCCAGGCGCGACCAGCCAACGACGGCGCGGTAGACGTCGATCTCGCAGCGGTTGCTGAACCGCGTAGTTCGGCAAGCGACGGCTTCTTTCGCGCAACGGGCAGTTCTTCCGGCAGCGCAGTGGTGTCGACAACTTTCGGCGCCGGACGATCCGTCAATTCTTCCGGGGAAATGAATGCCACTGCGGGTTCCGGAACGGGCGCGCCTTTTTTCTTTAATTGCTTCTCGATCGATCGCCGTTGCTTCGCCAACTCCTTTCGGCTGATCTCAAGCTGGCCTTTGATGTCCGCTTTGCGTAGTCTTCGATGCAGTCGCCATTCTTGCAACTTGGCGAACGCCGAACGCGCACTCACGACACTCTCCTGAATAAGATGGATCGGGCGCAGACCGGTCATCAGGATCAGACTCGCGAGGTAAATTCCGCTCAGCAGAATGATCGAGCCCACTCTGCCCATCGAAGTCAGCAGTAGCGTCCTACCGAAAAAATAGCCGACCCATCCGCCAGGTCCTTGAATGTTGAAAGCCCGCTTCCAACCTTGCAGATGCGTCGTTTGTAATTGAAACAAGCACCCGCCCGACGCGATGAAGAGCGCGATCCACGGCAAACGCGGCACGACCCGAAGGTTCGCGTGCAATAATTTTCCGCTTCCGAAATAGAGAAGAACACCCGCCAGGAAATACGAGGCTGCGCCGAGCGTGAGATAACAAAAGCCGGCCAGGATGGCGCCGAATGGACCAATGAGGTTTTGTGCAGGCCTGTTTGGCGGCGACAGATAACTCCACGGCACCCACGACGGCAGGTCCTTCGGGTTGTAGGAAATTAACGCGAGAAAGAGCAGCGTTCCGACGCCGAGTAAAATAATGGCGACGACTTCGTTCCAGGCGTTGTTCTTTGAGCTGCGGGACACCGGCGATCGCTCATACTAATGCTGCAAGCGCGGCGTTTATCAACAGGCGCGGCACGCTTTCATCTTGCGCGATACGCTGATGCCCCATTAGCTTGCGAGCGCGTTATGCATTTTGGTGTTCACGAAATCGCCGCCGCAATCTCCGCCGGCGCGCTCATTTTCTGTGGCTCGTGCGAGAAGCATCGTCTTGGGGAAGATCTGGAAGTGCAAAAGGAACATGTCGATTCGGCGAAAGGCGGCGAAGAAAATCCCGCCGCGCCAAGTAAGGAGGATGTTTCGAATAGCGCGACGCCGAACCCGACTCCAGCGCAATTCTTCCCTGAAGGCACGCCGCATTAAGCGGACGTCCATTATGGCTAAGACGCAGTATCTCACGTCGCCGCCAAAAATCACGACGATGCCGCCGGGAGTTCCCTACATCATCGGGAACGAAGCGGCCGAGCGCTTCTCCTATTACGGGATGAATTCCATCCTTACGATCTTCATGACTAAGTACCTCCTCGACAAAATGGGGCACCTGAGCGCGATGCAACCGGCCAACGCCGAGGCTTGGTATCACACCTTTGTCACGACGCTTTATTTTCTGCCGATCTTCGGCGCGATCCTCGCCGACGCCGTCTTTGGGAAATTCAAGGTCGTCTTGTGGCTGTCGATCGTTTATTGCGGAGGCCATTTCACGTTGGCGTTGATGGGATCGCCGGTGGCGCATGCGATTGAGCCGCGCTATTTACTCGCGATCGGCTTATTTATGATCGCGATGGGGGCGGGCGGAATTAAGCCGTGCGTTTCGACAAACGTCGGGGACCAATTCGGGGAGTCGAACAAGCATCTGCTGACGCGCGTCTTCAACTGGTTCTACTTTTCGATCAACGCTGGCTCGGCGCTCTCGACGCTTCTTATTCCGTGGTTGCTCGAGCCGGGTTCTATTTGGGACTGGCTCAAGAACATGTTGCCGGCTTCAGTTTCAGGTTTTTTCGTCAGCCCAAAATTGCACAGTCCGGACGTCGCTTTCGGATTGCCCGGCATTTTCATGGTGATCGCGACCATTTTCTTTTGGTCGGGCCGCAAAAAATTCGTGCATATCCCCCCGGTCGGATTACGTCCGTACACTCGCGAGATTTTTAACAAAGAGACCGGCAAAATTCTGCTCAATATCTTAATGCCGGTCCCGTTCGTGGCGATTTTCTGGGCGTTGTGGCAGCAGAATTTTTCATCCTGGATCGTGCAGGCAGAATCCATGGATCGACATCTATTCGGCGTCGAGTGGCTTTCGTCGCAAATCCAGACTGTG
>Ga0182033_10002103_pt1 | contig 10090 bp, 7 predicted proteins | sample tim00Cox0000000H_FD_125968 | JGI IMG/M metagenome (GOLD analysis project Ga0182033, IMG submission 125968) | Lab enrichment of tropical soil microbial communities from Luquillo Experimental Forest, Puerto Rico - timezero.00C.oxic.00.000.00H | ecosystem: Environmental > Terrestrial > Soil >...
CAGGCGCCAGCGATGGTGGGGAATTTGTCCGTCCAGTCGAGGCCGGTGCGGGTTTTCAGGACTACCTCGCCGCCGGCGAGGCGGGCCTGGACGCGGTAACCATCGAACTTGATCTCATAGCTCCAGGAGCGACTGTCTGGCACCTTTTCACGCAACGTGGCGAGGCTTGGCGGGATAAAGTCGGGGACCTCCGATTTGCGTTTGTGCGAGATTGCTTTCTTGGGCAACCTTGGCATGGCTTTCAAAGCCGACTTCGGCGACGGTGCGCCGGTGTGACGGTGCGGGGCGCCGGGTTTTTGGCGCGGTTTGAGTGCCGGGCTTTCTTCATTGTCGCCGGCGATCTGCGACATGGTGCGGCCGGTCGCCACCGAACGGTCCTTCTGCTCGAGAATGCCGCGGTCGGATTTCTTGCGGGCATACTTGTCGTCAGATTTGATCAACAGCCACGGCTCTTGCCGTTCGCCGGGGCGCTTGCGGATGCGCACTAGGTGCCAGCGGCCTTTGAGTTTTTCACCATAGAGTTCGAAATCGAGATGACCCTTCTGCATGGCGCGGTGCGGGTCTTGCTCGGGTCTCCAGGTGCCGCGATCCCAGATCATCACGGTGCCGCCGCCGTATTCGCCTTCGGCGATGGTGCCCTCGAACTTGTTGTACTCGATTGGATGGTCTTCGACGTGGATGGCGAGCCGCTTGTCGCCGGGAACTAGGCTCGGCCCGCGCGTAACCGCCCAGCTTAGCATCACGCCATCAAGTTCGAGGCGCAGGTCGTAATGCAGCCGCGTCGCGTCGTGTTTCTGGATGACGTAACTGCCGCCTGTGCTTTTCAATTTGACGTGTGACAGACTGCCGCGCGGCTCTTTGGTGCGGCTGAAGTTGCGCTTGGCGCGGTACTTGGCGAGCTTGGCCACGGATCAATTCGGTTTGTTGCAAAGCTTCAGGTCGCGCACGAATGCCTTGTATGCCGCGTGGTGGTCACTGCGATCGGGAATGCGCAAGAGATACGACGGATGCATCGTTGCAATCATTCGCTCGCCAGACTGCAGCGCGATAGGACGGCCGCGGATCTTGTTGATGGCCTGCGGTTTGCCTAACACCCCGCGGACCGCGGTGGTGCCAAGCGCGACGATGATCTCGGGCTTGACGATCGCCCGCTCCTGCTCGAGCCACCATTGGCAGCGGTCAATTTCGTAGGCGTTCGGCTTCTTGTGCAACCATCGTTTGCCGCGTTGCACGAATTTGAAATGCTTGACGGCGTTGGTCACGAAGACCTGCCGGCGGTCGATACCCGCATCGGCGATCGCCTTGTCCAGAATATTGCCCGCCGGCCCGACAAAAGGACGGCCTGCGATGTCTTCCTTGTCGCTCGGCTGTTCGCCGACGAACATGACGCGCGCACGCCCCGGCCCTTCGCCGGGCACGACTTGCGTTGCATGCTTATAGAGCGGGCATCTCACACACTTGGCTTCCGCCCGTCGCAGACTCTGCAGAGTTGCAATCATCGCCATCCGTTAATTCCAGCCCATCTTAACCCGGGGACGGGACATATTCTAACGCGGCAGTAACGAGACCGGACAGGCTGACCACAAAACGTATCAAGGTGGCGATTGGCGCTTAACTATAAGCGCCCATCAACGCCAGAAATCACAGATTACCAGGATGGCGTCGACCAGTTCGCCCGGTCCATAACCCCAGCCCGCGCTGTAAGGCCAGCACGGCGATCCGCTTTGCAACGATTTCGACGCATTCGGGGAACACAGTTGTGCGCTACCGTGACCAGCGATGAGAGGCATTCGAAATGCCGGGCCGCAAACCCAAGCGATGGTCTAGCCGAGTTACCAAGCAGAGCAACGCACTCGATCTGGAACAGGGCGTCTTTAAATTGCGCAGTCCGAAACGCATCGCTGCTTCGCTCAAGCGCTCTGCCGAACGCAGCAAGCGGCGCAAGTCGGATCCCTATCGTTCGGCGATGTCGATGCTCACCTTCTACATCAATCGGGCCGGCAAGAGCCTGCCGCCGGCGCGCAAGAAGGTGTTGCAACGGGCGAAGGGCGAGCTGCGCAAGCAGTTCGGCAAAGCCGGTTAGCGGAGCCTGTCAGTGGAACTGATGACCATAGTCTCTTTGTCTTTCCTGTAACCATCTGAATCTTTTGTAGAATCGTTTGATGCTTGACTCTCGCTCACAGACGGGAGTTTTATTAGAACAAAACATGAACATTGATGGTGCCGATGTTTGCTGGAGTGCCAGCCACCCTTTGCCGCCTGCGGGATGCGGTGGCGAAGATCGAAGGGCATGAGACCGATCTCATCGCGGCACGGATGCTCAGCTTGGGCGTCCGTCCGATCGACAACGTGCTGCAGGGCGGACTGACCCCGGCCAGCCTGCACGAGGTGGCGCCAGCAGGGCCACGCGATATCGGCGCGACTATTGGTTTTATCGTGGCGATGGCATCGCTTGCCGGCCGCCAAACGCTCTGGATCCAGACCGACTTCGCGGCGCGTGAGGCCGGCACGATCTATGGCGCCGGTTGCGATCCTTTCGGCTTGCCGGCGCGCGAGCTTCTGATCTTCAAAGTCGCGCGTCCACTCGATGTGTTGTGGGCGATGGAAGAAGCGCTCAAGTGTCGCGCACTTTCGAGCGTCGTCGCCGAATTGCCAGACGATGCATCAATCGCTGATCTCAACGCCACGCGCCGGCTGACGCTCGCGGCGCGCGCCGGCGGCGGCTTCGGTTTCCTGCTGCGCCATCGTTCGTCGTTGCTCACCAGCTCGGCGGAAACGCGCTGGCATGTCGCTGCAGCAGCAAGCCGTCCCGATCGCTTCGGTGGGCTGGGCCGCACCGCCTTCGTGCTCTCGCTCACCAAAAACCGGCGTGGCCCCATCGGACAATGGACCATCATTTGGAATCACCATGAACGCGTCTTCTCGGCGTTTTCTCTCGGTGTGGCTCAGGCGGCTTTCGACCGACCGGATCGAACGCCGCTTGCCTGCGTCGGATGAGACGCCGCGCATTATTGTCAGGCCGGTCAAGTCGGCGTTGCGCATATGCGCGTTCAACAACGCGGCAGCGGCGCTCGGCTTGAAGCTCGGCATGCCACTCGCCGACGCGCTTGCGATGTATCCCTCGATCGCCGTTCATGAGGCCGACCACCAAGCCGATTCCGCGCTCCTTGAGGCGGTCGCCGACTGGTGCGACCATTATACGCCGCTGGTCGGTCTTGATCGGCCCGATGGATTGATCCTCGATATCAGCGGCTGCGCGCATCTGTTTGGCGGCGAGACGGTGCTTGCCCGCGACATCGTCGCGCGGCTCGCCCGCCAGGGATTGCTGGCGCAGGTGGCGATCGCCGGCACGGTCGGCTGCGCCTGGGCCATGGCGCGCTACGGCACGGCGTCGCTAGTGCCGGAAAATGCGTTGGGCGAGGTCTTGTTGCCGCTGCCGCTCACCGCCTTGCGGCTCGACGACGAAACCGTCGCCGCCTTGGCGCAAGCTGGGCTCAGACAAATCGCCGATGTGGTGGATCGTCCGCGGGCGCCTCTCGCCGCGCGTTTCGGCGAAGGATTCCTCCGCCGGCTCGACCAGGCGTTAGGGCGCGAAAATGAATCGATTAGGCCGCGCCTGCCACTGCCCAGCTACATGGCGGAGCGCCGTTTTACGGATCCAATTGTGCTCGAATCTGACGTACTCGGTGCCCTTGGACAGCTCGCGCGCGAACTTGGGCATGTCTTGGAGCGGCGCGGCGAGGGCGCGCGGCTGTTGCAGGCCGTGCTGTTCCGCGCCGATGGCAAGGTTTATCGACTGGAGGCACGAACCGGACAGCCGTTGCGCGATCCCGAACGCATCCAGCGGCTTTTCATCGAGCGACTGGCGGTGATCGGCGACGAGTGCGATCCCGGCTTTGGTTACGACGTGATCCGGCTGTCGGCGCTGGTTTCTGAGCCGTTCGAGCCAACGCAAAGCGGCTTGGTCGGACCTGACACCCAGGCCGAGCTCGCGCATTTGGTTGATCGTTTGAGCGCTCGCTTTGGGTCGCGCCGCCTCACGCGGTTGGTGCCTCAGGACACCCATATTCCCGACTATGCGGTAGCCGCGATCCCGGCGCAGGCCGCGCGCCAGGATGCCGCCGTTGCGCCGGTCGAGCAGGAAAGCCTCGCTCTAACGCGACCGCTGCGCCTGTTCGAGCGACCCGAGCCGATCGAGGTGGTCGCCGAAGTGCCGGATGGCCCACCGATACGGTTTCGCTGGCGACATGTGCTGCATGACGTGGCTGTCGCGGAAGGGCCGGAGAGGATTGCCATGGAATGGTGGCACGACGATCAGGGCCATGCGCTCACGCGCGATTATTTCCGCGTCGAAAGTAAGGAAGGCGCGCGTATGTGGCTTTACCGGGAAGGGCTATTCGAGCGGGAGACCGTAAAGCCGCGCTGGTTCCTGCACGGTCTGTTTGCGTGAGCATTTGTCATGAGTGCGTATGCCGAGTTTGCCGTAACTACCAATTTCTCGTTTCTGCGTAGCGCCTCTGAGCCGGAAGAACTGGTGGCGCGGGCCAAGGCGCTGGACCTTGCCGGCCTCGGCATAGCCGACCGCAATTCGGTTGCCGGCGTGGTGCGCGCTCATGTCGTGGCGCAGGCAAACACTTTCAGGATCGCTCCCGGCGCCCGATTGGTTTTTGCCGACGGCACGCCAGACATCCTCGCCTTTCCGAAGCATCGCGCCGCTTGGGGCCGGCTGACGCGGCTGTTGTCGCTCGGCAAGCGCCGCGCCGAGAAGGGCGAGTGCGTTCTGAATCTGCCCGACCTGTGGGAGTTCATCGCGGGACTCAATCTCATCGTGATGCCGCCGGTGCGTATCGATGCTGAGGCGTTGGGCAGCCTGCTCAACAAAGTGAGAAAAAATGCCTCGCGCCGTTCTCTCTGGCTTGCGGGCAGCATGCTCTATCGCGGCGACGATGCGCGCCGCCTGGCTAGACTCGCTGACATTGCGCGTGATGCCTTGGTGCCGCTGATCGCGGTCAACGATGCGCTTTATCACGTACCGGAACGGCGCGCGCTGCAGGATGTCGTCAGCTGTATCCGCGAGCATGTCACCATCGACGCTGCCGGCAAGCGGCTTGAGGCCAATGCCGAGCGGCACCTCAAGAGCGCGGGGGAAATGACGCAACTGTTTCGCGTCTATCCGGACGCAATTGCCGAGACGCTTCGCTGCCTCGAGCAATGCCGGTTTTCGCTCGACGAGCTCAGGCACACGGAATATCCGGAGGAAACACGCAAAGGCTTTGCCACGCCGCACGAGGCTCTCATCCATTACGCCGAGGAGGGCGCGCGGCGACGTTTCCCAGAAGGCATGCCGCCCAAGGTGCGTCATGCCCTTAACGAGGAATTGCGCATCGTCGGTGAACTCAATTTCGCGCCGTTTTTCCTCACGGTGTATGACATCGTCAATTTCGCGCGCCGCGACGACATCGACATCCTCTGTCAGGGCCGCGGCTCGGCCGCCAACTCGGTGATCTGTTATTGCCTCGGCATCACTGAGATCAATCCGGCAAGCGTGGATCTATTGTTTGAGCGTTTCGTGTCGGCCGAGCGGCGCGAGCCGCCCGACATCGACGTTGATTTTGAGCATGAGCGGCGCGAAGAGGTCATCCAGTACATCTACCGGATCTATACGCGGGAGCGCGCCGGGCTCGCCGCCACCGTGATCTGCTACCGCGGACGCAGCGCTATCCGCGACGTCGGCAAGGTGTTCGGGCTTTCCGACGACGCGCTCGGACGGCTCGCCGGTCTGTGGGGCTGGTCGATGACCGGCGTCGCCGATGAGCAGGTGCGTCACACCGGTCTCGACATGGCCGATCCGCGGCTCGTCAGGATGATGGCGCTGGCCAAGGAGCTGATGGGTTTTCCGCGTCACCTTTCTCAACATGTTGGCGGCTTCGTCATCACGCGCAGCCGGCTCGACGAGGTCGTGCCGATCGAAAACGCGGCGATGGAAGACCGCACCGTCATCGAATGGGACAAGGAAGATCTGGAAGCGCTCGGCCTGCTGAAGGTCGACGTGCTCGGCCTCGGCATGCTGTCTTGTCTATACCGCGGCTTTGCCTTGTTGAAATCGCATTATGGCGTGACGCGCGATCTCTCGATTCATGACGAAGACGAGGCGACCTACCGTATGATCTGCCGCGCCGACACCATCGGCGTGTTCCAGATCGAAAGCCGCGCGCAGATGTCGATGCTGCCGCGGCTTCGCCCGGAGATATTCTATGATCTCGTTATCGAGGTTGCGATCGTCCGCCCGGGGCCGATCCAGGGCAAGATGGTACATCCTTATCTACAGCGGCGCGCCAACCCCGCCTTGGTCACTTATCCGTCGCCCGCGCCGGAATGCGGCGATCCCGATGAGCTGCGCGACGTGCTCGGGCGCACGCTTGGTGTTCCGTTGTTCCAGGAGCAGGCGATGCGCATCGCCATCGTGGCGGCTAAATTTGAGCCGGGCGAGGCCGACCGTTTCCGCCGCGCCATGGCAACGTTCAAGCGGGTCGGCACCATCCATTCGTTCAAGCAGAAATTCGTCGAGGGCATGACGCGGCGCGGCTACGCATTGGAATTTGCGCAAAGCTGCTTCAAGCAAATCCAAGGCTTCGGCGAATACGGCTTTCCGGAAAGCCATGCCGCGAGCTTTGCCAATTTGGTCTATGCCTCGGCCTGGATGAAGTGCCACTATCCGGACGTGTTCGCCGCCGCGCTGCTCAACAGCCAGCCGATGGGTTTCTATGCGCCGGCGCAGATCGTACGCGACGCGCAGGAGCACGGCGTCGAAGTGCGCACGGTCGATGTCAACGCCTCGAACTGGGACTGCACGCTGGAAGACGGCCGCAAGGCTGCCGGGCATTTGTGTCCGCGGCACGCCGATATGAAAACCGATATCCATTCGGACAAAGCCTTGCGCCTCGGCTTTCGGCAGATCAGCGGCTTTTCGGAAGACGAAGCCCGCCTGATCGAGACGCTGCGCGACAATGGCTTCGACTCGGTGCGCGACCTCTGGCTGCGCACGCGGCTCAAGCCGTCGACGCTCGAGCGTTTGGCGGCAGCCGATGCCTTCCATTCGCTCGGTCTTACCCGACGCGAGGCGTTATGGGCGGTGTGCGCGCTGAGAAGGGCGGGGGATAAAGACGACCTGCCGCTGTTCGGGCGCGTCAGCATGCCGGAACTCGAACCGGATACGGAGCTGCCCGTGATGCCGCCCGGCCAGCAGGTGGTGGAGGATTATCGCAATCTCCACCTGTCGCTGAAGGCGCATCCGGTATCTTTCTTGCGCGCTGATTTCGCGGCAAGAGAAATTCTGCGCAACGAACAATTGCCCGGCATCGCTTCCGGATGCCACGTGACGGTCGGCGGCTTGGTGCTCGTGCGCCAACGCCCCGGCACCGCCAAGGGCGTTATTTTCGCAACACTGGAAGACGAAACCGGCATAGCCAATGTCATCGTCTGGCCAAAGGTATTCGAAGCTTTTCGCCCCGTTGTGCTCGGCGCGCGGCTGATCAGCGTCACTGGTAAGCTGCAGAATGCCGAGAACGTAATCCATGTGGTGGCAGAAGAGGTCGAGGATCTGACGCCGTTGCTGCGCTACTTGTCGGAGGATGCCACCGCGGCGCCGGTTATCCGCCGTCGCCACCCACGCGCCGGCGATGCGCTGGTTACTCTGTTCAGAGAGCAACCGGCCCTGGCGGGCCCCGAGGAAGCCATACCGAAAGGGCGCAATTTTCACTGACTCCGGGCAAGTTCCAGCCCTCGCATTTCGCATGCGGCAAATTGACCTAGCTCAAGGCGACTGCCGCCTACAGTTCTAATGATGCGCCCATCATGGCGGCCGACTCTTCGCCGGGCCGACACGCCACGCGAGGCTCAATGTTCCAAGTCCGCATCCATGGCCGTGGTGGGCAGGGCGTCGTCACTGCCGCGGAAGTCCTCTCAGTCGCCGCCTATCTCGAAGGAAAGCACGCGCAGGCCTTCCCCAGCTTCGGCTCCGAGCGCAAGGGCGCGCCGGTGGTCGCCTTCTGCCGCATCGACGACAAGGAAATCCGGCTGCGCGAGCCGATTCTCGAGCCTGACGCGCTGATCGTGCAGGACCCCACGCTGTTCAAGGCGATCGACGTCTGCCAGGGTTTCAAGCCGGGCGGCTATCTGCTGGTCAACAGCAACCGCAGCCTGAGCGAGCTGCATCTCGATGCCGTCGTCAGGCAAATGCCTGCGGGTCATGTGCTGACCGTGCCCGCTTCCGAGCTTGCGCTTAAACACATCGGCCGTCCGCTGCCGAACGCTGCGCTGCTCGGCGCATTCGCCGCACTCACCGGAATCGTCCATCTCAAATCGGTCGTCGCCGCCATCCGCGACGCGTTCGAGTCTGAAAAGATTGCGAACGCCAACGTCGCCGCCGCCACGGCCGCGCACGACGCCATCGCTAGCGTCACTGCGGCCGCCTGAAGGATCTCCGCCATGCGCAAGCAGATCGAAGGTTCACGGGCGATGGCGGAGGCGGTCGGGCTGTGCCGTCCGGAAGTGATCTGCGCCTACCCGATCACCCCGCAGACGCATATCGTCGAGGGCCTCGGTGAGATGGTGCGCACGGGCGAAATCAAAAACTGCGAGTTTATTAACGTCGAATCAGAGTTCGCAGCGCTGTCGGTCGCGATTGGCGCATCCGCCGCTGGCGCGCGTGCCTATACCGCCACGGCCAGCCAGGGCCTGCTGTTCATGGCGGAGGCGGTCTACAACGCTTCCGGCCTCGGCCTACCGATCGTGATGACGCTCGGCAACCGTGCCATCGGCGCGCCGATCAACATTTGGAACGATCATTCCGACGCAATGGCGGTATGCGACTCCGGCTGGATGCAGCTGTTTGCCGAGACCAACCAGGAAGCCGCCGACTTGCATATCCAGGCCTTCCGCCTTGCCGAGGAATTGTCGATGCCGGTGATGGTCTGCGTCGATGGATTCATTCTCACTCATGCCGTCGAGCGCGTGGATGTTCCCGAGCAGGCCGACGTCGACGCTTACCTGCCACCATATGAGCCGGTGCAGGTGCTCGATCCAAACGATCCGATCTCGATCGGCGCCATGGTCGGGCCGGACGCCTTCACCGAAGTGCGCTATCTGCAGCACTACAAGCAAACGCTGGCGCTGCGGCTGATCCCAGAATACGCAGCCGAGTTCAAGAAGAAGTTCGGGCGCGATAGCGGCGGTCTGCTGCGCACCTACCACACTGAGGACGCCGAGCTGATCGTGGTGGCCATGGGTTCGGTCAACGGCACCATCAAGGACACCATCGACGAGATGCGCGCCGACGGGCTGAAGGTCGGCCTCGTCACGCTGGTTTCGTTCCGGCCGTTCCCGACGACGGCACTGCGCGAAAAGTTAGTGCGCACGCGCAACGTCGTGGTGATCGAGAAGAGTCTGGCGGTCGGCATGGGCGGCCCGCTCGCCAACAACGTCGACCTCGCCTTGCGCAATGTGGCTGGCGCTCCGCAGGTGCATTCGGTCATCGCTGGTCTCGGCGGCCGGCCTATCACGCGCGCTTCGCTGCACCGCGTGCTGCGCCGCGCTTTCGTGCAGCCCTGGGAAGGCTCGCATTTCCTCGACCTAAACGAGGAAATCGTTGCCAAGGAATTGCATTACGTTCGCAAGGTGCGGCGCTCGGGTCCGACCGCCGAAAATATTCTGCGCCGCCTCGGCCAAGCCGCCGAAAAAGCCGCCGTATAGGGAAAAGCCGGTGCAACAACGTACGACAACAATGGATGCGACGCAGAAGTTGCACTTCTACCAGAAGGGCACCTTCACCGTCGGCAATCGTCTCGTCTCAGAAGAGCAACGCTCGGTGCAGGCTTCGACTGATCGCTCGAACGCGCTCACCTGCGGCCACCGTGCCTGCCAGGGCTGCGGTGAAGCGCTTGGCGCGCGCTACGCTATGGACGCCGCAATGCGCGCGACCGGCGGCAATGTGATTGCCGTCAACGCCACCGGCTGCCTGGAAGTGTTCACTACGCCTTATCCGGAAACCTCATGGCAGACGCCCTGGTTGCATTCGCTGTTCGGTAACGCC
>Ga0182033_10002105_pt1 | contig 10088 bp, 7 predicted proteins | sample tim00Cox0000000H_FD_125968 | JGI IMG/M metagenome (GOLD analysis project Ga0182033, IMG submission 125968) | Lab enrichment of tropical soil microbial communities from Luquillo Experimental Forest, Puerto Rico - timezero.00C.oxic.00.000.00H | ecosystem: Environmental > Terrestrial > Soil >...
AAGGGCGAAAAGATTGTCGTCGACACCAATGAAGTGACCTATATGCGGCGGGCTGACTAATCGCTCAAATCCGAGATTGAGTTGCACGGCCTCTAACTTCAAAGAGAGTGGTGCATGATGAACCCCGCGCCACGAAAGGCCGAAGAGACTTTAAGATGATCAGATCCGCCCTGATGAATGTGATGACTGCCGCGGCGCTTAAGGCGGGGCGCGGCTTGAAACGCGATTTCGGCGAGGTCGAAAACCTGCAAGTCTCGGTGAAGGGTCCGGGCGATTTCGTCTCCGCTGCCGACAAGAAGGCCGAGAAGACCCTGTTCGAGGAACTGTCCAAGGCGCGGCCGGGCTATGGCTTCGTGATGGAGGAAAGCGGCTCGGTCGAGGGCACCGACAAAAGCCACACCTGGTACATCGACCCGCTCGACGGGACGACCAATTTTCTGCACGGCCTGCCGATCTTTGCCATTTCCATCGGCCTTGCCCGTGAAGGACAGATTGTCGCCGGAGTGGTCTATAATCCTGCGACCGATGATATGTTCATCGCCGAGAAAGGGCAGGGCGCCTATCACAACAACCGGCGGCTGCGGGTTGCGGCGCGGCGCGACATGGCCGATACCTTGATCGCCTGTGGCATTCCGCATCTTGGCAGGGCCAAGGAACATCCGAAGTTCAAGGCCGAACTTGCCGCCGTCATGACCCGCGTCGGCAATGTCCGCCGTCTCGGCGCTGCGGCCCTCGATCTCTGCTATGTGGCCGCGGGCAATTTCGACGGGTTCTGGGAGCGGCATTTGAATTCCTGGGACATGTCCGCCGGGATTGTCATCATCAAGGAGGCGGGCGGCTTTGTCACCGATGCTGACGGCGGCCCTGACATGCTGGCCAAAGGTTCGATTTGCACAGGCAATGAATGGATCCACCAGCAATTGCTGGGATTGATCCGGCAGGCTTGAGAATATCCATCAACTGGGCGTTTGCCGCTTGCACCAAGCCCAGTGAGCCGATATACCCGCGTCACAATCGAGCTGATTTGTTCCATACCGGCGGTCATTGCGAATGACCATGGGTCGCGCTTCGCGACCGATATGAGACGAAAGCTCGGGCGCGTAGCTCAGCGGGAGAGCACTACCTTGACATGGTAGGGGTCACAGGTTCGATCCCTGTCGCGCCCACCATCTTTCGGGGATTTCCACGAATCCGGAGCCCCGGCCCAGCCAGGGGTCAGTTTGCACGGTGGCAGAGAGCCGATAGCAGACCTGAAGCCGTGGAGTTTCGGGATGTATGCCCTTCGGATCGCTCTCGAATCAAGCGCTTGGCTTCAACATATACCGCCATTCGGAAGGAACCGCAGTGCCGCTCCGGCCAATGGCCTTGGCCGGTCACTCTTTATACCCTGAATCCGTGAGGATTCAGGGTTCCTTTCCAGCAAATCGCTTACGCGAGAGCGATTTGGCTCAAGTGGCACCGCCTGTTCCTTCGGAACGGCGGTATATGAACGGTGGGAAGTGTGTCCAATAGGCCGCAACCTGTCTTGCCGTCGCCCGTTGCGCATTTCAAAAGATGCAAATTGAAAAGTTTAAGCTATTATTACGAGCGTTTGACTCGATAATGAACCGCCGTTCTGAGAGAACAGGCAACGCGGCTCCTGCAAGGTGCTCTCGCCAAAGTGATTTGCGGGAACGGAACTCTAGTGCATTCGGTTTGTGCGGCATAAATTCGGTGCTTTGAATTTGTGTTTGCTGAGGGTGGGGACTGGCCTGAAGGGCGAGCGAGGCGTAGTGGATGCGAAATATGCCGGTTCAGGAAAAAAAGCCCACGGAGACTAAGCCCTCCTTTGACATCAGCGCGCTGCTCGCCGAGCGAGAAGCGGAACGCTATGGGCTGCATACGCGGCACATGAACGAAATGATGGTCAAGGTGCTGCAAACGATCGGTTTCGATGTCGGATTTCGCAGCGGCCATGGGCAATATTTGTTCGACCGCGCCGGCGATCGCTATCTCGACCTTTTGAGCGGATGGGGCGTTTTCGCGATCGGCCGTAACCATCCGGTGTTGCGCGAAACCTTGAAAAGCGTTCTGGCGAGCGACCTGCCCAATCTCGTGCAGATGGATGTGTCCGCGCTCGCGGGCCTCCTCGCCGAGCGCCTGCTGTCCTTCGTCCCTTATCTCGACAAGGTGTTTTTCGTCAATTCCGGCGCAGAGGCGGTGGAGGCGGCGATCAAATTCGCACGCCGGGCGACGGGGCGGTCAGGCATTGTTTATTGTAGCCACGCCTTTCACGGACTTTCCTATGGCGCCTTGTCCTTGAATGGCGACGCCATTTTTCGCGAAGGTTTTGGCCCGACCTTGCCCGATTGCGCGGAAGTTCCGTTCAGTGATCTGGCCGCGCTCGAAAAAGCTCTCTCCCGCCGCGATGTCGCGGCCTTCATTGTCGAGCCGATTCAGGGCAAGGGCGTCAATATCCCGGACGATCTTTATCTGCGCGGCGCGCAGGCTTTATGCCGCAAATATGGCACTCTATTCGTCGCCGACGAGATCCAGACCGGATTGGGCCGTACCGGGCGCTTCCTTGCGATTGAACATTGGGGCGTCGAACCGGACATGGTCCTGATCGCCAAGGCTCTGTCCGGCGGGCATGTGCCGGTCGGCGCGGTTTTGACCCGCAAGGCGGTTTTTGAGAAGGTCTTCTACCGCATGGATCGGGCGGTCGTGCATGGATCGACTTTCGCCAAGAACGATCTCGCCATGGCGGCGGGCCTTGCGACCCTTGAAGTGATCGAGAGCGAGCGGCTCATTCAGAACGCCGCGCACACCGGAGCCCGCCTGATCGCCTTCTTCCAGGATCTCAGCCAACGCTACGAACTCGTCAAATCGGTGCGCGGCAAAGGGCTCATGATCGGCGTCGAATTCGGGCCGCCGCGCTCCTTGAAACTCAAGGCGGCCTGGACCCTGCTGGAGACCGTCAACGCCGGGCTTTTCTGCCAGCCCCTAACGATCCCCTTGATAAAGGACCATAAGATCCTCGTTCAGGTCGCTGGCCATGCGAGTCACACGGTCAAGCTCCTTCCCTCTCTCGTCATCAATGATGCCGATTGCGAATGGATCGAGCGCGCCTTTGCCGCGGTGGTTGCCGACAGCCATAAGGTGCCGGGCGCTGTCTGGTCGCTCGGCAAGACTTTGGCCGACCAGGCGCTGAAGGCACGTGCATCTTAAGTTCACATTCCTTTCAGCGCGGAAATGCGATCCTGGACCTTGGGCAATTCGCGAGCCGCGATCGCCTGAAGACTGGGATCATCGCCCTTCGTGATAAAGTCGTTGTAAATCGCCGCCAGTTGTTGCAGCGCGTCCATTTGCGTCGAAATATAAAGGGCATCGAATTTCCGGCCCTGGGCTGCGGACAGGCGTCTCAACTCGTCGACCTGAGCCGGCAGAAGCGGCGGCCCAGCGGAGACGATGCCGGACTTGGCCGTGGCGCCGCCATAGGCCGATCGCGCAGTGACAATGGGGCCGACCTTGTTGATGAAACCCGCCAGCGAGCGGGCGACAAGGGCCTGCTCATCCGATATTTGCTGGGCGAAATTGCGGATCTTGGCGCTGCTCGCCTTGCCAATTGCAAGCCGGCTTGCTGAATTGACAAAATTCACGGAGGGGAGTGCTTGCGTAATGAATTGCGCAGGGGCAATTCGGGGAGGCGCTGCGTCCTCAGGCGCGGCATTCTGAGGCGCGGTATTCTGCACAAAATGCGAAGAATTTTGTAAAGCCTGAGTCTCGTCAGGACTGGCGGCCACTGAAGCCGCGAATGATCCTGCCGCAAGGAGGCCTAGAATCGCAAAGAGAGCCTTCATGATTTCGCTCCCGGTTGGCTGTGCCGGTATAATTTGCAGGCGAGCCGGGTGGTTCCAGCGAAGTCTTGTCGCTCTCGTGCAGGATAAGGGCTTGCGCCAACGGAGCTTTTTTGCGCCTATTCAGGCAAGGCCGCGCCCGGAGACGGAATAACCTCCCTCGGTTTCGGTCTCTGTTTCATTGAGGCTTTCGTTACGGGCTTTGCGGCCTCGTGTTCCTTGGCATTTCGTTGTATTTTGCTTCGAGGGCGAGCGCGCGCGCCTCGGTCATCCGAAGGGCGCAAAAGCCATGCACTTCCTCGCGTGCGTAATTGCGGCAGGCGACCTCGCGCTCGGAAGAAAATCCGGCCTGTTCGGCGGCAATCGTCTTGATCGCGGTCTTGTCCTTGCCCGCGCTCGCCAGCACGGCCCGAAAATTGGCGCGCACATTGGATTCGGCATGGGGGCGGGCGTGTTCCATCGCCTTTGCCTCCTTGTCGCCGATCGAATCGCCCGGCGGTCCCCAGAGGCCGGTCGGATCGACGCGGCAATCGGCAGCCACGAAATCGCATTCCGGCTTCTCGCGGCTGATGAAGACGGCGCCGTTCAGAACATCGAAGGAAAAGGGGCAGGCCGCAAGATCGACTTCATAGCGCGATACCCCTGCCGGGCGGTCTGCAAATCGCGGCGTGATCGGCTGATTTGCTATGACATCGACCCGGCATTGTTCGGATGGCGCAGAAATCTCTTCGCCCGCAAGCGACAGGCGGGTGATGGTGAGCGCCCTGTCGGCGCCGCGCGCGAAGGTAATTGCTCCCGTCGAACCGTTTCGGACCAGATCGCGGCCAATGATCGTTTCTTCGCCCGGAGGTTTCAACCCGATTGGTTTCGGCTTGTTTTTGACGCCCGGGACGGGATTTGCGTGCGGGTTCGCAGTTCCTCCGGACGAGGGCTCAGCCGCGTGAATGGCCCCCGGCAGCACTAATTGAGCGCCCGCCCGAGATCCGGCGAGAAGGATTGCACACAGGGCCATTGTGAATCCAATAGCCGGACGGAGATCCATCGATTTTGCCCCATGATTAATATCAAGGATCGCAAAAGGCGGCCCTTGGTTCCTTTCTCGAATTTTCGTTTTTTCAAAAGGTTAGCGAAAATTCGAGAGTGGCACCACAGGTCATTCTTGATGACCTGTGGTATAAGAGATTGGGAATTATAATCCGCCGCGCGACATTAAGGAAAATCTTCAGCCTGACCTTGTCCAGGCTTTTCAAAGCATACCCTGAATCCGAAGGAATTCAGGGTTCGTTTCCGGTAAATCGCTGACGCGATGGCGATTTACCGGAGTTGTACCGCCTGTTCCTCCGGAACGGCGGTATACGAAGCGAAAATTTCAGGAACGTCCGGCTGGCATTCCCATGACCGTTGTTGCCAGACATTATTTTCACAAATTGGGCGAATAATGCTTAAGAAAAGGCGGTGTTTTTGCGGTATGTCCTTGAGGGTAAATTTGCGGCCGTGTCCAAGGCAAACTTGGGCACGGGGCGGGCCCAAAAGACAGGCCGCGATGACCGCAATCTTGGCTTGCGCGGCAAAATCCGCCGCCTATATACGGCCCATCTTGCGTTCACGCGCGGTGATACCAAATTTGAACATAATCGGGGACCGGGCGGAAATACCGTCCGCCCACTAGCCGGTTCGCTTCGGGAGCCGGTGGTCTTGCGAATCGAAAGGACGGGATCATGGGTAAGGTAATCGGAATCGACCTCGGCACCACCAATTCCTGCGTGGCTGTCATGGAAGGGACGACGCCGAAAGTCATTGAGAATGCGGAGGGCTCGCGGACCACACCGTCGATCGTCGCTTTCACCGATGATGGCGAGCGCCTCGTCGGACAGCCAGCGAAACGCCAGGGCGTCACCAATCCGGAGCGGACATTCTTCGCGATCAAGCGGCTCATTGGACGCACCTTTGACGATCCAATGACGAAGAAGGACATTGGCCTCGTTCCCTATAAGATCGTCAAGGCGCCGAATGGCGACGCATGGGTCTCGGCCGATAGCAAGCAATATTCGCCTTCGCAGATTTCGGCCTTCGTTCTGCAAAAGATGAAGGAGACGGCTGAGTCTTATCTCGGCCAGCCGGTCACCCAGGCTGTCATTACCGTTCCCGCCTATTTCAACGACGCTCAGCGTCAGGCGACCAAGGACGCGGGCAAGATCGCGGGCCTTGAGGTTCTGCGCATCATCAACGAGCCGACCGCTGCCGCGCTCGCTTATGGGCTCGACAAGAAGGGCTCGGGCATGATCGCCGTCTATGACCTTGGCGGCGGCACGTTCGACATCTCGATTCTCGAAATCGGCGATGGCGTTTTCGAGGTGAAATCGACGAACGGCGACACTTTCCTCGGCGGTGAGGATTTCGATACCCGTCTCGTCGAATATCTCGCCGATGAATTCAAGAAAGAGAACGGCATCGACCTCAAGAAGGACAAGCTTGCCCTCCAGCGCCTGAAAGAAGCGGCTGAAAAGGCGAAGATCGAACTCTCCTCTGCTTTGCAGACGGAAATCAACCTTCCCTATATCACCGCCGATGCGACCGGGCCGAAGCACCTGACCTTGAAGCTCACCCGGGCGAAACTTGAGGCTCTGGTCGACGATCTCATCCAGAAGACTGTCGAACCCTGCCGGAAGGCCTTGAAGGATGCCGGGCTGACGGCGGGCGAGATCGACGAAGTCGTGCTCGTCGGCGGCATGACCCGTATGCCCAAGGTGCAGGAGGTTGTGAAACAGTTCTTCGGCAAGGAACCGCATAAGGGCGTGAACCCCGACGAGGTCGTGGCGATCGGCGCGGCGGTTCAGGCGGGCGTGTTGCAGGGCGATGTCAAGGACGTGCTGCTCCTCGACGTGACGCCTCTGTCGCTTGGCATCGAGACGCTCGGCGGCGTCTTTACCCGGTTGATCGAGCGCAATACGACCATTCCGACGAAGAAGAGCCAGGTCTTCTCGACGGCGGAAGACAATCAGACCGCGGTCACCATTCGTGTCTTCCAGGGCGAGCGCGAAATGGCGGCGGATAATAAGCTCCTCGGCCAGTTCGATCTGGTCGGGATTCCCGGTGCGCCGCGCGGCGTGCCGCAGATCGAGGTCACTTTCGATATCGACGCCAATGGCATCGTGAACGTGACCGCGAAGGACAAGGCGACGAACAAGGAGCAGCAGATCCGGATCCAGGCGTCGGGCGGTCTCAGCGAGTCCGATATCGACAGGATGGTGAAGGATGCCGAGCAGCATGCCGCCGAGGACAAGCTGCGCCGCGAATTGGTCGATGCCAAGAATCAGGGCGAGGCGATGATCCACTCCGCCGAGAAATCCTTGGCGGAATATGGCACGAAGGTCTCCGAAGCCGACAAGAGCGCGATCGAAGGCGCGGTCAGCGCCTTGAAGACCGCGCTTGCTGGCGAGGACCTCGAGGGCATCAAGGCCAAGACGAACGATCTCGTGCAGGCTTCGATGAAACTTGGCGAGGCAATGTACAAGGCGGGCGCGGCCGAAGGCGAGGCTCATGCCGAGCAAAAGGACGATGTGATCGACGCGGACTTCAAGGAAGTCGGCCCCGACGATAAGAAAAAGTCGGCGTGACGCAGGCATTGGCCCGCGGTTTGTATAAAAGGCCCGGGCCTCCCTTGTGGGGGCTCGGGTTTTCCCTGCGTGACCAGGACTGCGCTCTCGATTTTTCGTCAGCCTTTTGAAAGCGAAAATTCGAGAAGGGAACCAAGCGTCGCGTTTCGCGGCGCTTGATATAAACCATATATAATCCATCCCTTGGAATAGGCGGTAAGCGCCCTCGGCGCCTTTGATTGGAACGCGAATTACTATGGGCAAGCGCTGTTTCTACGAAGTTCTGGGCGTTTCCAAGACCTGTACGGATTCGGAAATGAAATCCGCCTTTCGCAAGGCGGCCATGCAGTGTCATCCCGATCGCAATCCGGGCAATGCGGAAGCTGAAATTCAGTTCAAGGAATTGAACGAAGCCTATCAGACCCTATCTGACGCGCAAAAGCGTGCCGCCTATGATCGCTATGGCCATGCCGCCTTCGAGCAGGGCGGTTTCGGTGGCGGACACGATGGCTTCGCCTCGTCGATGGCGGATATTTTCGACGATCTCTTCGGCGATATGATGGGACGGCGCGGCGGCGGCCGCAATGGCCCCGCGCGCGGGTCGGACCTGCGCTATAATATGGAGATCGCGCTCGAAGAGGCCTTTCACGGCAAGACGGCCGAGTTGAGTCTGCCATCTTCCATGACCTGTGAGGCCTGCAACGGTTCTGGCGCCAGGGCGGGTGCCAAGCCCAAGGTTTGCGGGACTTGCGGCGGGCATGGCAGGGTCAGGGCGCAGCAAGGCTTCTTCGCGATCGAGCGGACTTGCCCGCATTGCCATGGACGCGGCGAAGTAATCGACGATCCTTGCCACTCCTGCGGCGGTTCGGGGCGGGTCACGCGCGAACGCAAGCTCTCGGTCAATGTTCCGGCAGGCGTCGAGGATGGGACCCGGATTCGCTTGAGCGGGGAAGGCGAGGCGGGCACGCGCGGCGGGCCCGCTGGGGATCTTTATATTTTCGTCTCGACGAAGCCGCATCCCTTCTTCCAGCGCGATGGCGCCGATCTTTTCTGCCGGGTTCCGATTTCGATGGTTTCGGCGGCGCTTGGCGGCGAGGTCACTGTGCATACGATCGACGGCGGCGAGGCCAAGGTGAAGATTTCGGAGGGGACCCAGTCCGGCAAGCAGTTCAAGCTCAAGGGCAAGGGGATGCCGGTCTTGCGCTCGCGCGAGGTGGGCGACCTCTATATCCAGGCGACGGTTGAAACTCCGCAAAATCTCACCAAGCGTCAGCGTGAATTGCTCGCCGAATTCGATGCGGAATCCTCAACGAAAACGCACCCCGAATCATCCGGCTTTTTCGCCAAGATGAAGGATTTCTTCGAAAATCTCAGTGGCCAGTGAAGCGACCGGCGGACTGCCTGAATCCGACAGATTTCGAAGATTTTTCCAGAAAATCGCTTGACAGAGGGCGGTTTTTCCAAACGCGCGCTCCCTCTTTCCTCAAAGAGCCGGGTTGCCTATATAGTGCGCGCCAATTCCTTGACGAGGGGCTGTTTTATCGGCAATTTCCCCGCGTGAAAGATTTATGACTGTACCAAGGGCCACCTTTTGCGACCCTTGGCGGTGCCACTTCAGCAAATCGCTCGCACAGAGGCGATTTGCGACAGGGTTGGAGAATGGAGCGCCTGTTCAATCAATTGGAAACGGAAAGCGCTCCCAAGCAAGGACATTGTCGTTTGACCATCGAATCCTTGCATTCGAAACGAAGCGGCGCATCAAGGCCCGCGAGCAGAATCGAGGAACGCCTTGCGGATGAGGCGCGGTTCTTCAAGTCCTGGCTCGATAATCCCATCCTGACCGGGGCTGTTTCCCCATCGGGGCGGTTCCTCGCCCGGACGATGGCGCATTATGTCGACCCAAAGGCCGCCGGCCCGATCATCGAGCTTGGGCCGGGAACCGGACCGATTACGGAAGCGCTCCTTCAGCGTGGCGTTGCGGCAGAACGGCTGTTTCTCGTCGAATATGATGGGGATTTCTGCAAGCTTTTGCGGCAGCGTTTCCCCGGCGTCCATATTGTCCAGGGCGACGCCTATCGTCTCGCCCAGACTCTCGGCGACCTTCTTGAGGAACCGGCGGCGGCGGTGGTCTCCAGCCTGCCGCTTTTGAACAAGCCTGAACGGCAAAGGCTTGCTCTTCTCGAAGACGCCTTCCATTGCATGGCGCCGGAGGGCTGTTTCATCCAGTTCACCTATGGGATGCTTTCGCCGATTCCGCGCCATCTCGCTGGCTCGCGTTTTGAATCGCAGGTCTCGGCTCCGGTCTGGCTCAATCTGCCGCCCGCCCGCGTCTGGGTCTATCGGCGCGCAACCCTCGGAGCCGCGGCAAGGCCTGCGAAAGTTTTGGATTTCCTCGATAAGCTCAAGGCGGGTACAGGCAAGATCCAGCTTGACCTGAAGCGCGAAATAGAAGCGGCCAAGGCGAGGCTCAATCTGCACGCGGGCCGGGTGAACCCGCGCGGCGGGCTGAAGCTTGACCCGGCCCTGCGGATGCTGCGAAAATTGCCCCATTCCAATAAGTCACGCGGCCCGTGAGTGAGATGTCCGATCAGTGCGAGGCGACCGAAGTCCCAGCCATTCAGCGCGAAAAACTGATCGTTGCGCTTGATGTTGCAAG
>Ga0182033_10002114_pt1 | contig 10067 bp, 8 predicted proteins | sample tim00Cox0000000H_FD_125968 | JGI IMG/M metagenome (GOLD analysis project Ga0182033, IMG submission 125968) | Lab enrichment of tropical soil microbial communities from Luquillo Experimental Forest, Puerto Rico - timezero.00C.oxic.00.000.00H | ecosystem: Environmental > Terrestrial > Soil >...
AGTTGCCGGCCGTTCTCGGCGTTCCCGGTCGCAGCAGAGGGTTGCGTCGCCCCGGGCGGCTGCGCGCGCGTCACGCCCGGCGCGCATATCAGCGCGGCGATTCCCACGAGAAGCGTTAGCCGGCTCACATGCGCCTCCGACTCACCGCGGCTGGGTGATGACATCGATCAGGGCCGGCTCGCCGCGCCGGACACGTTCGAGCCCGCGTGCAATCGCGCCCGCGAGATCTTTCGGATCGGCAATCGGTCCCTCAGCGTACATCCCGTACGTTTGCGCCATCTTCGCATAGTCGATGAATGGGTCCCTCAGGGTCGTCCCGATGTGCGCATGGTCGGCACCGCGATTGCGCACGCTCATCACGCGCTGGACCAGCATCACTTCCGCGTGATACCCGCGATTGTTGTACACGAGCGTCAGGAGCGGGATCTTGTGGTGCACCGCGGTCCAGAGCACGCCTGGCGCGTAGTTCAGATCGCCGTCGCCCTGAATGTTGATCGACAGTCGTCCATGCTTCTTGTTTGCGAGCGCCGCGCCCACGGCTGCCGGCGCGCCGTAGCCCATGCCGCCGCCCCCTTGGCCGCCGAGATACTGATAATGCTTTTCAAAGTTCCACATCCGGTAGGGCCAGCGGCTGATGAAGTTCTGCCATGAGACGAGCGACCAATCGTCGTTCTTGATCTGCGCCCACAGCTCGGCCGACAACCGCGCGAGGCTGATCGGACTTGCATCCCATCCGGTGGCCGCCGTCTCGAGATCCGTCGCGCGGGCCTGACGGTGCGCGTCCGCCAGCTTCGCGCCGCGTGCCTGCGCAGCGCGCTTGCGGTCCGGCGTGAGTTGGCGCTTGACCTCCTCGATGAGCGACGGCAGCGTGGCTTCGGCATCGGCCGCGATCGCGAGATCGACCTCAGCCATCCGCTGGAAATCCTGATAGTTGCTTTTCAGGAACAGATCTTCGGCAGAGATGCTAATCGACTTGCCGCCACGTGCCGACGCCGATCGCGCCGCGTCGGACATGTCCTGCACTTCCAGGCCCAGCGTCACGTCGGGTTCGTAGCCGGCCCAGCCTGCGCCGCAGAGCGGATGACGCGATGGGAAGTTCATACGGTCCGAGACGCTCGAGCCGCCTCGATCCACGCCGCCGGCGCCGACCGGCGCCTGCAGCGCCTCCGCCAGCTCGACAAGGAGCGCGATGCCGGTTGGCGTCCGGGCACATCGCTGCGCCATGATGAACGGCATCTCGGCGTTCACAAGCATCCGCGCCGCTTCCCTGACCGCGCCCGCATCGCCCATTGGCGGCGAGGTCATCGTCAGCCGCGGTACGCGAAGCGTGCCGGCCGGCCGCGGCTGCCCCTGCAACTCGACATCGACGACCAGCACCACCGGCGCCATCGGCGGCGTCATCGCGATCTTATAGGCGCGCACGGCCGACTCCGCGAAGTGGCCGAGCGACGCCGGCTCATCGTCCCATTTGATGAAGTCGCGAACCATGAGCGCCATGTCGGTGGCACTGTGATACCAGTTGACGCCGCCGCGTCGGACCGCCGCGTCCATGTGATTGCCGACGATGATGAAGACGGGCACGCGATCGGCGTAGGCATTGAAGATGGCCATCGACGCGTGCTGCAGCCCGACGTTGCCGTGCAGCATCACCATGATCGGCTTGCCGTCGACCTTCGCGAAACCGTGCGCCATCGCGACCGCCGACTCTTCGTGCAGGCAGGTCAGAAGCTCCGGCATCGTGTTGCCGCCATAATTGACGATCGACTCGTGCAGCCCCTCGAAGCTCGATCCTGGATTCGCCGTGACGAATTCCAGCTTCAGCGACTTGACCACGTCGAGCATGAAGTCGGATCCCGGCTGCTCGATGAAGCGGGGCGAGACGGGAACCAGCGGCGCGCCCACATCTGGCGCGAGCGCGCGTGCCGACGGGACGACAGCGCTCGGACGGGTCGGACGTGGCGCCTGCTCAGCGCCGGCAACTGACGGCGCCGCCGCAACGACTGCCGCGCCCGACACCGCGGACTTCAGGAAGGTGCGCCGATCCACTGACCGGGATCGTGATCTGGCCATGGAAGCAACCTTTCGAAAGAACCGGATTGTACTCCACTGACCGCACTGCTTTTGATGCCGCCGGACGGCCCTCAGCGCATTCGGCTTCGACGGATGACCACATCGCCGGGGTCTCCATCCGTCTGATGCACCAAGAAGTAGAACTCGTCGCCGGACACCGTTACCACAGGATGGTCTGTCGCGGAAAGATCAGTATCGACGACGTCCATCGCTACGGCGCGCCCGTCAACAAGCTTGATATGCACCGCGCGCCGGGTGCCGTCGGACAGGCGCTGGACGCCGACCAGTGAATCCCGCGCCCATCGAATCCGCTCGAATCCGATCAGCTGCACGTCACGTGAGCTCGAAAGCGATTTCACGCCACCTGTCACGGTGTCAACTCGCGCAATTCCCGCCGGATGTGCGACGTAAACGACGCGATCGCCTGCCGTCGCGATACTCGTCGGTGACTCCAGGTGAAGCGTAGCCACCCGCGTCAATGTGTGTGCCGCCGGACGGAAACTCAAGAGGCGGCTTCTCGCGGCGTCGAGCACCAGCACGCTTCCTTCGTGCGTCACCGCGACGTCCACTAGCCGGCAGGGCTGCAAATCGACCGGGATCGGAATCCGATCCAGTGGATGGCCGGAGACCAGTTGCAGTCTGTGCAACGCAGACGCGGCCGCCCGATCGCCCGATGTCGCGGCCGGTTCTGCGCTGACCACCCAGAGATCGCCGCGCAACGGATCGATCTCCAACCCCGTAATGTCGTAAAAGCCGGCTGAAGCAGATGTCACGAGATCGACGAGATGACGCGAGCGTTCGTCGATGATCATGAGCTTCCGCAAACCGGCATCCGTTACGACAAATCTCGATGAGACGCGGTCATAGGCAAGACCGGCCGATCCGAGACCCGTTGCGTGAATCCGCAACGCCTCCTCGACGTGAACCGCCGCAGGAACGAAGGGCGCGGAGATATCCGCCGGTCGTGTCACAGCCGAGGGTGAGGCGTTCGCCGACCGAGCACCCGTCGTCATCGCCGCCTCGAGCTCCACCCATTGATGGAGTTGGCGAACAGCCTGAAAGTCGTCGCCAGTGGCGGCATCCGTGACAAATCCCACATCGGACAGCCGACCAAGCATCACAAGCGCGTCGTGCGGACGACCGCTGAGGCTTTGCGCACGGGCCAGCAAATACATCAGGTTGGGATCACGTGCGGGTCCGGTCTGCACAGTGCGCCAGGCGAGATCATGAAATCGCTCGTACTCGCCGCGTGCGTATGCGTCCAAAGCCAATCGCTGGCAATCGCGCCACTCCTGACAGGCGGGCACAGGAACGGGAGGATTGTCCTGCGCAGCCCAAAGCGAATTCGCCGCCACGACGATCGCAGCGAACACCGCGGCCGCGCGAGCCAACTCGCAACAAAAATACAACCTGGCTGACCGCACACGAACTCCGTGGATTCAGAATGTCAATTGCGCGATGGTCACATCCACGCTGGAGGTACTGCGAGGATTACCGAAGATTCTACAGCGGTGAGACGTTCAGAGCGCACGCGATCATGCACGATCGGCGTTCGTGCAAGACTCGGGTTCACGATTCCGCGAAGATCAGCGAAATTCTGCCGGACCAGAGTTCTTGCGGACGACACCCATTCCAACTCGACGAGGCGTTGTCGATGGCGAAGGAGATCGCCGAGGCTTCGCGCCTACGCTTGGCGTCGTTGCCCCAACCGACCGGCGAGCCACGCGATCAGCATCCCAAGTTGGATGCCAACCCCAAGCGCCAAGCCAACCGCTTTGAACGGCTGGCGCTTCACATAGTGTGCGCCCTCGTCCTTGAGGTCCTCCAACGCCTCGATACGACGTTGTACCCGCCGAAGGGCACGCTTGGCCGCGTGGATGCCTTCCTCGCTGGCATCCCTGGCCATCGATCTCACCAGGTGCGTTTTACGAGAGAGGTGCGTCGCTTGGCGAACCGCGTCAGCGACGCGGTCGGCCGCCGAGGGCTTCGGGACAATCTCGATTGTCTTTGCATTGGGAGGGACCATGGCAATACCTCGCTGGAGACACAGGCTTGTAGATCGGTCGTGCAAGATTCCCGCCGGTGGCTGAGCGAGCTGGTCCATTCCAACCTCATGCGCGGCACGATAGCTCATCCGTTTGACCCACCGTCCGAGTCACGTCTCGTCCCGACACCGGAGAGATTGTCGAACCCGACGAACTACCGGCATAACTCAGCGACGCCGTTTCTAAGCCGTATGAGTAGCTTGATGTTCTCGCACAAAAGTTGGATCGACGCCTCTGCCTTCTCTTCAATGATGTAATCCCACCCCTGTCCCGAGGGCCACAGATGCTCGTACGCTTTGCGGAAACAGAAGACCTGCTTGCTGTCGTCGGGAATGGTGACTCCGTAACGCAGCTGCAAGCCTCTGCCCGGGAAGTCGATCCACACGGTCACAGGAGTCCCATCGAGCGTCCCTTTGTAGGCCGTCTCTCCGCCAGGATTTTTCTGCTTTGCCGTTGCAAAGAGATCTCTGAAGGCCGTGCCGATGAGCCGCCGTAATTGCGGCGCTTTCGCGGGATGGATGTTATCTGGATCGGGCACTAGCGCAGGGGGCATGTCGTCTCGAGGCTCGAAATCGAGCGTCGAGCGCGTCTTCGCCATCATCTCCAGGCTCATCTTGTCCCCAAGTATGGCCTTCCGCATGCGCAAATCGAGATATCGCAGGCCCATGGTGAACCGCGGCGAATTAGCGGCCTCGCGATAGCGAAGCAGCGCGGGATCCAACTCGAGGAACTCCATGGACGCATCCCGAACCGCCGGAGGGGGCAGGAACCCCAGAGCACCCAGCCTGGCCCATGAACCGATCAGCGCCTGCCGTTCCACCGGTGTGAACTCGCCAATGCAGTCGAGAAGCCGGATCACGTCCGAGCTCGGTGTTCGCGCTAGTCTCGGAAATCCGGCCTCGGCTTCTTGCGTCAAGTGGGCACGGACCAACGCAGTGAGTGCCGGCAACTTCTCCAGTGGCATCATCTGCGTGCAGCCCCGTAACTTGGCATGGCGTCTCGACGTCCCAACCGGAATGCTCGCATGGCGAGCCGTTGTCGGTCCTCATCTGTGAGGCGCAGAGACTCCAGGCGACACCTCAAGGTAAGCGCCGACCTGGAGCGACATTTTCCAGTAGCCTGACGCACGATATGGGTCATATTGTTTTGTCGCACTTTGACCCAGATCGGATGTTTGCGGATCACAGGGCGGCGATGGGCGAACGATCCGTTGGTCAGCGATGTCATTCGGCGCTACGGACTGGTTCGGATGCGTCCCGGCAATCTCGCGCACAATGCATCCCGGCCTCAAGCGCGACGCCGCAGCTCCCGAACCTCCTCCCGCAACCCGTCATCCAATCCTACCCGAACGCCGGTGGAAGGACTGGGAGCGCTGTTGTCTTTGGTTTCAGAACCGACCTGGAGTTCTAGATCGAACAAGGAGAAAGGCAATGACAGACATGCGCAAGGAAACGGATAGCCTCGGCGAGGTCGACGTTCCGGCCGACAAGCTGTGGGGCGCACAAACGCAGCGATCGCTCGAGCACTTCAGCATCGGCAAGGACTTGATACCTCGCGAGATGATTACCGCCTATGCCATCCTGAAAAAGGGCGCAGCGGGCGCCAACTATGCAGGGAAGCGCCTCGACAAGGAGCGGCACGATTTAATCGTTCGGGCATGCGATGAGATCCTCGACGGCCAGCACCACGACATGTTTCCGTTGCATGTTTGGATGACGGGGAGCGGCACGCAGTTCAACATGAACGTCAATGAAGTCATCGCGAACCGCAGCAGCCAAATCGCGGGCACGCCCCTGGGGAGCAAAACGCCAGTGCACCCCAATGACCACGTGAATATGTCCCAATCGTCGAATGACTCATTTCCCTCGGCGATGTACATCGCGGCCGCGCTCAATGTGAAACAGCGCCTGATCCCGGCGGTCAAGCAGCTGCATGACGCCATCGCCGCGAAAGCCGCTAAGTGGGACGACATTGTCAAGATCGGCCGCACGCACATGCAGGATGCGACGCCGCTCACGCTTGGACAGGAATGGTCGGGCTATGAGGGCATGCTCGCGGATGATCTGACTCGGATTGAAGACGCGCTCAGGGGGGTCCATCGCCTTGCCCTCGGAGGGACGGCCGTAGGTACCGGAATCAATTCGGCACCCGGCTTCGCGGAGGCCGTGGCCGCGGAGATCGCGAAACTCACGAGCCTGCCGTTCGTCACCGCGCCGAATAAATTTGCGGTGCAGGGCGGCCATGACGCCCTCGTCCAGCTGTCCGGCACGCTGCGCACCCTGGCCGTGTCACTCTACAAGATCGCCAACGACATCCGGCTCATGTCCTGCGGGCCGCGCGCAGGTTTCGCCGAACTGAGGATTCCGGAGAACGAACCCGGTTCCTCGATCATGCCAGGCAAGGTGAACCCGACCCAGGCCGAAGCTCTCACGATGATCGCCGTGCAGGTGATGGCGAACGACGTGGCGGTCGGGTTCGGGGGGGCCGGCGGCTACCTGGAAATGAACGTCTATAAGCCTCTGATCATCTTTAATGTCACCCACTCGATCACCCTTCTGACCGACGGCTGTACGAATTTCCGCACGTACTTGATCGAGGGCACGCAACCCAACATGAAGAAGATCAACGAGTACGTCGAGCGGTCGCTGATGCTGGTCACAGCGCTCTCACCGGTGATCGGCTACGACAAGGCATCGAAGATTGCCCACTACGCGATGGATAACGACCTGACGCTCAAGGCGGCCGCCCTGAAGCTCGGGTTCGTGACGGAGGCCGAATTCGATCGCGTGGTCGATCCGAAGAAAATGGTCAGACCCTAAGTGGCGACGGCCGCTGCATAGGACAGGGCTCTCAGTGCATTTTGGGATAGCGAGCAGATATGACGTTGGAGGAGCGTGCCAATCTTGTTCTCGCCTGTACGCGACTGCTGTACATTAACGGTCAATCCACAGACGAGACGCTTGCAGCAGGGCAGCGACTCGGCGGCGCTCTAGGACTGGGTGCCGCGATCATCGCGCGCTGGGGAGAGCTGGAACTTCAAGCCGACGACGGACACTCCAGGCTCGTCACCGCCGATGATGCCGATCCGACGGGCGTGGATATGGATCGTGTCGCATCGACAATGCGTGTAATAGATGATCTGAGCGCTGGTCGGCTCGCGTCGGCCGCCGTGATGGATTCGGTCAGCGCGATCGCACAGGCGCCGCCGGCGCCGACGTGGTTGTTCGCGTTCGCGGCCGCGGTGGGTGCCGTCGCTCTAGCCGTGCTGTTCGGCGTCCAGCACCTGCCGGCGGCGGCCCTCATCTTTCTAAGTGCAGGCGCAGGCGCATTTCTCAGGCGTGGCCTGGCGCAATTGAGCCCGAATGTCTTCCTGCAGCCATTCTGTGCGGCATTCCTCGCCGGCATCATCGGTGCGCTGGCGGTTCGGTTCGACCTGAGCTCAACGCTCCGCCTGGTCGCCGTCTGTCCGTGCATGGTCCTGGTGCCGAGCCGCACGTGCTGACTCATCGCTGCGACATTCGCGGACAGCTCGACCGCCATCCTCATCATCCTGGGGATGAGCCTGGGGCTGATTGTTCCTAAGATCGTGATCGATTCCCATGCCGAGCGATCGACATCGGCGAGGCCTCAGCGCGTGACGCACCAGCGATGACGCGATTGGAAACACGACTTCCGACGTTGCTCAGCGTCATCGCAGGCATGGTCGACCTGACCGGCTTTCTCAACCTCGGGAATCTATTCACGGCGCACATCACCGGAAACCTGGTGGTGATCGGAGCTCTGGTAGTGCGGCGCGGACAGGTAAACCTGGCATCCCCACACAGCCTGATGGCGGACATTGCCGCGATGATGGCCGTCTCAGCCATGGCGTGTCAGTTCGCGCTCTTGCGGGTGGCCTTACCCGTCGCGCCTTCAACAGCCGTCATGACCGGCAATTTGACGAACGTTGTGCTGTCCGCGCTGAACACGATTTCGCGAAGCCAACTGTCAACAGCGAGTGATATCGCACGATTGGAGGCCTCCCTTCAATTGCTCGTCGGTTTCTTCGGTGGGTGCGTGGCGGCCGCGACAGCCGTCAGTTATGTCGGTGACTGGGCCTGGGCATTTCCTGTCGCGCTGGCCGGAGCGGCGGCTGCGCTGCCGTAAGGCCAGTCTGTCGTCACCTGGCTCAGCGTGCTCTCGATTCGGTGCGTTTGCTCGCGCCGATCTGCTTTGTCAGCGGGTTTCAGCGGACGGCCTGTGATGGTCGGCGGTTCGTCCTTTCGATTGACACAGGACGTGACTGGCGAGACGATTGGCGCCTCTCGGACGTTGTAGTTGTAGAGGAGGAGCCGATGCAGCCCAGGCGACGCAGTCGGAGAGGGTTCCTGAAACATGGCGCCGCATTCGCCGGCGTGGCGCTCGGGGGCGTGGCGTCCGCAAGCGGTCAGACACAGGATTCGCCGACGTCTGAAACACCCCAGAAGAAACTGAAAGAGTTGATCGCGTACGGCGAGCGCTCCCGCTACGTGACGTCCATCCGCGTCCCGGTCGCCGAACGCATGTCACCCGACATGTTCGGCCTGACGTTTCACGTGTCGACGCCGCTGCAGGACCAGTTCGGGATCATCACGCCATCGTCGTTATTCTATGTCGCGACGCACCGTGGCTCGTACGTTCCGGAGATCGATCCCACCGAGCATCGCCTCCTGATTCACGGGATGGTGGACCGGCCGCTGATCTTCACGATGGACGAATTGAGGCGGCTGCCGTTCGTGACGCGCGTGCACTTCATCGAATGCGCCGGAAACCGCGCGCAGTCCCGGCACACTACCGTCCAGGAAACGCATGGGTTGACCAGTTGTGCCGAATGGACGGGCGTGCCGCTCTCGCTGCTCCTCCGGGAAGCCGGTGTGCAGCGCGGCGCGTCCTGGATCGTGGCGGAAGGCGCCGAGGAGGTGAAGGGTGCGTCGAGTCTTCCGCTTGCGAAGGTCATGGACGACTGCCTCGTCGCATACGGGATGAATGGCGAACCGCTGCGTCCGCAGCAAGGGTTTCCGCTACGGCTTATCGTGCCGGGCTTTGAAGGGATTCATCAGATCAAGTATCTGCGGCGCATCAAGGTGGTCGACCAGTACTATATGACCTATGACGACTACGGCCACATCAATGCGGATCCGAGGGCGGCCGCGTTGGCTCTCCAGATTGGACCGAAATCGGTGATCACCTTCCCATCTGGCGGACAGCGGCTGCCCGGCGCCGGCTTCTACGAAATCAGCGGCCTTGCGTGGTCGGGCGCGGGTGCGATTCGGAAAGTCGAGGTATCCGCCGACGGCGGGCAGCACTGGCACGACGCCGAGCTTCGATCGCCGGCGTACCCGATGGCGCACACACGCTTCGGATTTCACTGGCAATGGGACGGGAACGAGTGTGTCCTCGTGTCGCGCTGCACCGACGAACTGGGCACGGTTCAGCCGACGCGCGCAGAGGTCGCGAAATACTGGAATGAGCCGCCGGAAAAGGGACGGGTCCGAGGCAACGACAATACGGTCCAACCGTGGAAGGTCATGAGCGACGGGAGCGTATTGAATGGACTTTCGTAGACTTCTCCCGCTGCTCGTCTTCGGAATGTGCCAGATCGGATCGGCGCAATCGCCCGCTTACGGTGTTGGACGTTCGCCAACCGCCGACGAAATTCATGCGTGGGATATCTCGATCAGTCCAACCGGCCAAGAACTCCCGCCGGGACGCGGCACGGCCAAGGAAGGCGCACAGTTGTTCATTCAGAAAGGATGCGCGGGCTGCCACGGACGCACGGGATCGGGAAGCCAGGCGCCGACGCTGATACGCAGCGACGGCTCGACGAGAAGCTCGACGCCCTGTCTGGTACCGTGTGTGAACGACAACAACGTGATGGCTCTACATTCGCCGTTTGCGACGGTGATGTGGGACTACATCAATCGCGGCATGCCG
>Ga0182033_10002120_pt1 | contig 10056 bp, 8 predicted proteins | sample tim00Cox0000000H_FD_125968 | JGI IMG/M metagenome (GOLD analysis project Ga0182033, IMG submission 125968) | Lab enrichment of tropical soil microbial communities from Luquillo Experimental Forest, Puerto Rico - timezero.00C.oxic.00.000.00H | ecosystem: Environmental > Terrestrial > Soil >...
GAGCCGCTCCGACAGCCACTGCCCGAACAATCGCGCCGTCATGTCGGCCGAGCCGCCCGGCAGATAGCCGATGATTAAATGCACGGGCCGCGACGGATAAGTGTCGGCGCACGCCGGGCGCAGCACGACCGGCGCGGCGACGGCGCCAGCGGCAAGATGCAGAAGTTTTCGGCGAGGAAGATTCATGACGGCGTCCTGTTCGTCCACGAAGAAGGGGCTACTCGACCCTGATATTGGCTTCCTTGATGATCGGCCCCCACAGCGCGGCGTCGGCTGCATTCTTGGCCGCGAGCACCTCCGGCGTGGAACCCTGCGCCAGCACGCCGAGCGGCGCGAACTTTTCCTTGATCGCGGGCTTAGCCAGCAACGCGATCATGTCGGAATTGATCTTCTTGACGACGTCGGGCGGCGTCTTGGTGGGTGCATAGAGGCCGTACCAAGACGACACGTCATAGCCTTGGACGCCACACTCCACGACGGTCGGCAGCTCCGGCTCGTCGGGGAAGCGCTGCGCCGTCGTCACCGCAAGGCCGCGCAGCTGCTTCGAGCGCACCGGCTGCAGCAGCGAGCCCGTGGTGTTGAACATGATGTCGACGCGGCCGGTCATTAGGTCGGTCATGAGGCCGTCGGTCATGCCGCGATAAGGCACGTGGGTCATTTGCAAGCTGGTCATGTGCTTGAACAATTCGCCGGCAAGATGCGGCACTGTGCCGACGCCGGGCGACGCCCAGCTCACCTTGCCGGGATCGGACTTGGCATGCGCGATGAAGTCCTGCAGCGTGTTGAATGCCGAATTGTTAGCGACAGCAATAATGTCGGGATAGGTGCCGATCAGCGATATCGGCGCGAAGTCGACCGCCGGGTCGAAGGTCAGCGACGCGAACAGGAGCGCCTGGACTTGCGGCGATCCCGGCGCGAGCAGCAGCGTGTAGCCGTCGGGCGGCGCATGAGCGACGGCATCAAGCGCGAGCCGCGCGCCGGCGCCCGGCTTGTTCTCGACAATGACCTGCTGGCCCCAAAGATCCGACAGGCCGCTCACCACGATGCGCGCTGCCAAATCCGCGCCGCCGCCGGGCGGGAAGCCGACCAGGAGTCTGACTACGCGCGACGGATAGATGTCGGCGCGTGCGACGCCCGGGGCGGCGGCCGTAATTGCGGCACCCGTCAGTCGCAGAAAGAGGCGGCGTGCAATGGGCATTTCGCTTTCTCCTTTGCGGTGAAACGATCCCCGAAACGGGCCCGGCAGCGGAGCCTGGCGAGGGCGCCGGGCGTCGGTCAGGCTACAGGAAGCTACAGGAACCGGCAGGCCCGGCGTAAGGGGCGCTCACGCGGCACCGTGCCGCGAGCGGCGGCGCGAGGATGCGGCACCATCGCTGTTTTTCAGCGCCGGGTTCGCCGGTAGATTATTGTCTGGATAGCCCGCCGTTTTCGGCGCTGGAGGAGAGTCATGGCCAACCACGCCGCTCGCAAATACCGCGCGCTTGTGCTCGGGACATCGCTTGCTGCGCTGGGCGCTCTCTTGTCGGTTGCTGCGGCGCAAGCGCCGGCGACCTTCTTCGCCGGCAAGACCGTGATCATGTATATCGGCTTCGGTCCGGGCGGCGGCTATGACCTTTGGGCGCGCGTGGTGGCGCGCCATATCGGCGCCCACCTGCCCGGCAATCCCACGGTGGCAGCGGAGAACATGCAGGGCGCCGGCAGCTACCGCGCCGCCAATTTCATCTACAACGTCGCGCCGAAGGACGGCACCGCGATAGCGTTGATCGCGCGCGACGCCGTGCTCGGGCCGTTGACCGGCGCGCCCGGCGCGCAATTCGACGCCACCAAATTCTCCTGGCTCGGCACGCCGGCCATCGAGACAAATGTCTGCATCGCCGACCACACCGCGGCGGTGAAGACGTTTCGCGATCTCACCGAAAAGCAACTTATCGTCGGCGACAACGGTCCCGGCACCGGCACGCATTCCTATCCGCTGGCGCTCAACGTCATCCTCGGCACCAAATTCAAGATCGTCGGCGGCTATCCGTCGTCGGCCGACGTGTTTCTCGCCATGGAACGTGGCGAGGTGCAGGGCATTTGCGAAAGCCTCGACAGCGTCAAGAATCGCCGGCCCGACTGGATTCCGAAGGGCACGATAGCACTGCTATTCCAGGGCGGCATCAAGCCCAATGCGGAGTTGAAAGACGTGCCGTTCGTGCTCGACTTGGCTCAGAAGCCCGAAGACAGGCGGGCGATCGAGTTCCTCTACGCCGGGCAAGGCATCGGCCGTCCCTTCATCGCGCCGCCCGGCTTACCTCCGGACCGGCTGAAAATGCTGCAGGACGCGTTTGCAGCAACGCTGAAGGATCCCGACTTCATCGCCGAGACCAAGCACTATCATCTCACCCTCGATCCGTCGGACGGCGTGCAGCTCGAGGCCTTGGTCAAGAAAACCTACGCGACGCCGAAACCGATCATCGATCGGATCGCGAAGCTGATCCAGTAAGCGGTGGCGGAGGCGACGGCGGCGGCCGCCGCTGCAGGCGGGCTTCTCTGAGGAAGAGGAAGAGGCCGGTCAGCACCACAATCGCCGAACCAATCAGAAGGCTCACGGACGGGACATCGCCCCAGACCAGGAATCCGATGACAAGCGACCACACCAGCATCAGATAATAGAACGGCGTCACCGCCGCGGCCGGCGCGAGATGCAGCGAATGGGTCCACAGCCATTGCCCGATGGCGTTGGTGAAGCCGGTGCCGAACAGCATCACCGCGTCGAGCGGCGTCGGCCAGCGCCAGCCAAAGAACAGCAGAAAAGCGTGCAGCACGGCGAGCACGCTCAATTGCCAGATCACGAGGGTGTTGGCCGATTCCGAACGCGTCATGCCGCGCACCGCGACCGTGACGCTGCCGTACATGATGGCGTTGATCAGCGCGAACAGCGCGCCGAGCGTCAGGGAATTCGCGCCGGGATCGGTGACGATCAGCACGCCGACGAAACCAGTCAGGAGCGCCGCCCAGCGCGCGAGGCCGGCGCGTTCCTTGAGCCAGACGATCGAAACCAGCGCCGCAAACAGCGGCGAGGAGAAATTGATGGCGACCACGCCAGCGAGCGGCATCAGGCTGAAGGCGAGCAGCAGCGAGAGTTGCGAGATGGCCTGCGACAGGCTGCGCAGGAAGTGGTCGCGTGGTCGCTTGGTGGCGAACGCCGAGAGCCCCGACACCGGCAAGATCATGACGGCGCCGGCGATCAGCGACGACAGCGAGCGCAGGAACAGCACCTCGCCGACCGGGTAAAGGCCGACCAGCCACTTGCTCGCCGCCGACGCGCCGGCGAACAGGATCGTGGTGAGCACCATCAGCACGATGGCGCGCGGCACGTCCTCGCGGCGCCCGATTGCCGGCGCGGGTTTTTCGCGTGCGATAGGCGCGCCGGCGGCTGTCGGTTTGTTGGCGGTGATCTCGTCCATGCCCGGGCCGCGGCTCGGAAGCGTCGGCGTCGTCGCCCCTGCCCCACTGCAACGGTCTAGGACGGTGACGGCGGTTTGGCAATTGCGCACCGCTCGTCAGCCGCGCTGGAACATTTTCTCGACAGCGGGTTTGATCGAGTAAAGCCGCGGCATCGGCTGTTTCGAGAGGAGACTAGCCATGTGCGATTACAGCCTTCACCTTCTCGCCTCGCGGCCGGCCCGGGTCGGCGATAAACTGGTCGCGACCGAATTTACCCAATCGATCACGCGCGGTTTCTCCGCGATCGGCGCGCCCGATGTCGCCGTATGCCTGCTTCCGGGTACGGAACTCGCGTTTGAGACTGAGGTGCAATACGACCGCGCCATGAGCCTGTTCGGCAAGGCGCGCGTGCCTCACACGGTTGCCCGGTTTCGGCAGATCAACATGGACGATCAGCACGTGCATCACGACGCGCTGGAGTTTCCCGATGGGCAGCTGGTCCTGCTCACGCGACTGGTCCCGGGACAGCGCGCCAGCGTACTGCAGCTGCCGGCCGGCATCGCCGCGCCGACGCGGCACGCCGACACGCGGAGCCGGTCGCGAATTAGCAGCGCGGCTTGATCCACGCCTTCAGGATGCGCTCCAGCACGACTCCTCGACCACCGCGTCGGGATTGCCGGAGACCGGATCGATGATGACCATCGGCGTCAAGCCCGACGGCGACCGGATGGCGATCTCATAGCGGCTGCCGGCGCCGAGCGCGGATAGTTCTTCAGGCAACGCGTCGGCCTTAAGCAACAAAGCCAGATCGTCGTGCAGCAGTTGCCGAAGCTTGGCATTCTTCGGCATCGCCTTGAAAGTCTCGCAGGAACGGCCACACCGTCGGCTCGTCATCGGCAACGAACATTATGACATAGGCTTTCGCTCCTCTGCATTGGTGTGGATTGCCCAACGCCAGGGCGGAAGCTGAGCGCAGATTCGTGATATTTGCAGAATTCGGTCATGGACGGCCATCCACCCTGTTGGCTGTCGGTGGCAAGTCCCGGCGTCGTGTTAGCGCACGGGCGTCAGGGCGCTATCATCATGCGCCGCGCCGCGATTCGCCGTCAACTGGAGATCGGGCCTAAATCACACGTTTAGACGGCTGAGAGATTTTCACCAATGAATGAGCCCAATAGCCCTGTTGTAACGAACCTGGAAGTGCAAATTACGATACGAAGGATCGCCGATTTTTTTGAGGCGTTGAGCAAATTGGATGAACCAGACAGGGGGATTTTATTACAGGAAATTTCAAGGCAAATGCATAACCACATGCCTGACGCTCCTGTTAATGCAGTCGTCGCGCCCAGGAAATCCTCCCCGCAAAGCTTTGCCGATCGCTGCAGCGACCTGGCAGAATCAGCGCCCAATGACAGAGTGCGAAGCATCTTGCGCAAAATAGCGCTTGTTTTTGAAGTTGAAGCCGCAGTCGAAGCTGCCGGCAGCACGACTTTTCCGGACGCCGCCTAGTGGCCTCAGATTACAAGTTCAAGATCGGTCAGGCGGTACGTTTTCACCCCATAGCCAGCCGCGAGATTAATGCGCCCATGAACCAACAATATCGGATTACGCAGCGATTGCATGCTGCATCTGGTGAACCGCGATACTAAATCAGATGCGCGGACAACCGAACATAACTTTGCGGCGATTGAGAACCAGCTGCAGTCAGGTGGGCGCTACTAACCGGTATTGGCACCGGCCGCGCTCTGCGCAAAATGACAACCACGCCCTATTCCGCCGATCATAAATCCCTGCTGTAATCCCGCTGGTTTAGGGTCAGGGAGGAGTTTTATGCGTACCCTCATCGCACCACTGACGACGATCACCATTTTATGGGGCTGCTGTGTGGCGCAAGCGCAGAGCGTTCCGAAGCTATGCGATGCTGAATGCATACAACGTCTTCAACAGAGCATCAGCGACCTTCAACAAAGGGTTCGTGTGCTAGAGCAAGAAAGTGATAATCGGTTGACCACAGGAAATGTAGCTGCTCCGGCTGCTACCGGGCCCGATATTTCGACTTTCACGTTCATACCAGACCCGGCAACGCTGACGCCGTACATATGGGCGCTCAGTTGTCAGCATCACGAGCAGACCGGGACGGTGCCGTCAGAAGGTGGCGGGGCCCAGCAGATTACTGTCAGGCGGTGCTAGACAAATACCGCGACCGCACGCGCTTAGACACGGGAGCTTCTCATGGCGAATAAGGTCGTATGTTTTCGCGGTTGCGTTGGCAGCAGCTCTCCTAACAATAAACGAACAGCTCTCTGCGCCGGACGCCTTCACTCTAAGAAAAGGGCATCGGTAGAGAGGGTTCTTATCGATATGGAGATGTCCCGCCGGGCGCGGTGATCCGCACTGACGTCCCTCCGAAATCTCTAATGCCGCGTCGCTTACGTCATCGGCGAAAACATCGCTCTCGGTGTCCTCCATGCGCAGAGTACCCATGATGTGACCCTTTATCTTTAGGCCCCGACAGCTTAGCAATATTAACGGCAATCCGTCGCGTCTCATCGCAGCTCAGCAGTCTGGCCGCAAATCCGCCGTCCGGACTTATGCAACGTTCTGTCCGCCTCCTTTTTGCTGCACCGCACTTTGGTCGCTAATGGCACTTGTCGGTCAGACAAGTGGCATCGCAGTTGGCGGTACCGTTCCGTGCCGATGGGTGGGCAGGGAGACCAATTTCATTCACTGGAAAGGATCGCCCTGACCCAAACACCTGGCGGCTAGTCATTTGGAAGCAATCGTTCGGCCTTCCGCTTCTTGCGCCAGCCGAGCGGACCTAAGCCGCCGAGGCCGGTTGCGAAGAGTGGAAAGGCAGTGGCGAGAAGTGGAAGAGTGCTTGGCTGGGGTGTTGTAGTTACTTCGTGTAAGTGGATGGGTTGGACCCAGCATTTACTACATTGCTTCCCGTAGAGCTGATTCCACCTAGAGATGACGCGGAAAAGAAAATGGATGAGGAGTTGAAAACCAAATCAATGATATTGCCTCCCTGGACACCACCACCCTGAAATGCTGAATCAGCAATAACCCCGACTTCTGAAGACATTGTCTGACGGCTCGGCGTCGATGCAAACGCTACGCGGTTGATCGTAACGTGCCCGGTCTGATTCAGCTTGATCGCGCGTGCCGCGGCCGGCGACAAATCTATTTGCCTACCCCGTACAAAAGGACCGCGATCGTTGATCCGCACAGTAACGCATCCGTTGTGACAGACCTCGACAAGAGTCCCGAATGGCAACGTCCGGTGCGCCGCCGTCATAGCCGCGCAATTTAGACGCTCGCCATTTGCTGTGCGCGATCCGCAAAGGCCGTCTGGGCCGCCATAGATACTCGCAACTTCGGCACGCACCGTGCCGGTGACGGCCAGACATAGCGCTGCCGAAATAAGCGGGACCCCTAAATAGCGCTTCGAGTGATCCCGCTGGACCATCAAAATCCCCCTTAGATACCGCGAAATGGCAAGTGTCCCCGGCCGATCATGATAGGAAGAGCTTTCAGAACTGTTAGCGTTGCTAGGCAGGTTGTGCCGAGCGCAGCTCGGTTCACTTGCGACGCAATCGCCGGCCCGCCGCGCGTCCTACCCGAATGGCAACCAAATCAGCAGCTCGGACTAACGTTGGCGCGGTGCCGCCCAATCGAAGCCATTAGGATTAGCTCCAGGCACTTTGCGTCAGGCGGCCCTGCAAGGTGTGTGATACATTGAGTTTCAATATCCGGGATCCAAATGCACAAGGGGGAAACCACCATGTACAAAATCACCACAGTGCTTTGCCTCGGCATCTTCCTCACAATCAATGCCGGTAAGGCGCAACCCTCTTCAATCCCCCAGCTTCATGGACAGTGGACGTGTGTGCGGGGTTGCGGTTGCGAGCCCGTATCTCGTCGGTTTAATTCGGTTGCTCAAGATGGGCGCCACTTGCACGTTACAGACGTGTGCTCCAATCAATATGACGGCTACATCAAAGAGAACAACGAAACGGTCATTTTTTTCTCATCCACCGGAACTTGCAGCATTAAACATCGCATAACTGTTCTAAAATGTCAGCCCTCGAAGTGGATCAAAGTGCGCGAGCGCCATAAGTCTCCGCGAAACCAATAGATAAATTGACGAGAATTCGAGATGGCGCGGGGCATGCCGGCCCGAAATCGACTAGGCGGCTTCAGCCGTCGCCCTTCGCTTCCTGCGCCACCAAGCGAGAAGGCCACCGCTCGCGAAAATCAGACCGGGCAAGCCGGTGCCCACGACGGGGCCGGGGACGCCAACTGTCGTGTCAGTAAATGACGCGGTGATAGGACCGCCGGGGGGCTGCGTGTAGGTCGTAGTGTAGAAAACCGGGGTTAAGGCAAAACCGGTGTCCCCGGTTTCCTCACCTGTAAAAGATATCGTGCCGGTAATCAATCACGAGTGAATTTGGCGTACTAGTGAGCTTGTTCCCGTCGGGGCCGCTGGAAAAGTAGCCGCGGAAAAGAGCCGTAGTAACCATCAGAGTCTCAGTGAAGGGACCCGAACGACTTCGTGAAAGCAGAACCGGGAGTAACCGGCGTGGGGCTGGTAAGAACAATCGTTGTAAAGTTTCACGCGAACGCCACAACTACGGCAACTTAGCGACGTTGGTCACTATCTACGGCGTCTCGTTGAGCGCGATTGACTAGATTGAGTAGAATCGCTCAGAACCTTGGCGCTCTTCGGACTGATGTAGTGGAACCGTCCGCACGCAGCGCACTTCACTGGTTGGAAACTTTCACCGTCTTCGATATCCGGTGAATCGGCAATCCATCCTTGAACATCCCTGCCAGTCGAAGGACAGCGGAAGTAAATGATGGGCATAAGATCCCCTCATAGAAAATGGCTCCTTCGAGTTCAACTCTGGAGCCTCAACATGAGTTTCTGGAACTCAGTCGGAGTTCCCGACGGCCTCCTTTCGGGCAACGCAGAGCCGGCGCGAATGCTGGCCCACGGCCCCATTTATTGAGGTGCAGAGTGGCTGTTCCTCATCGCAATTTCGTAAGTGTATTGAGCCAACACCACGTCCAATACGTTTTACACTTACGGAAACAACGCGATCGATTTTAATGGAACTAACGTCGCGACGGATCTTTGCCACCGCGATTTCCGGCAGCACGGTGAAATTGGCGAACGTCGAGCAACCCATGTAGTGATGCAGCTTCTTGCCGTCGAGCGAGAAGCGCGACGTGCCGTCGGGCATCACGCCTTGCCCCTGCGTGGCGCGGATCGCAGTGCACAGATTGAAGGCGGACACGTTCGACGAGATACGCTTGGCCTACGGAATCTACTTTTCCGATCCACGAATTTTTGAGGAACTTGGGGGCAACGGCTGCGCATGAGATGGTGGCCTTATGTGTATCGTTGAGTCGTCTTACCAAGCGCTCTACGGCACATAAGCTCGCGGCCCAAAATCCGTATCGAAGTGGCTGGCAGGTAGTTGGTAGCGAGATCAACGCATAAAGCAACGTGGCTCTTTATAAGTATTTGATTTCACTGGCGCGCTCGGAGAGATTCGAACTCCCGACCCTCAGATTCGAAGTCTGATGCTCTATCCAGCTGAGCTACGAGCGCGGCGTGGCACAATAACTCCTTCGCCGCAAAAGTCACGGCGCAAAGGCCACTGCGAACGTGCCGCGTCACGGCATATGAAACGCCATGAGCTGGTCGGTGATGCCGCCGCCACCCGGACCGAGCGCGCCGCCGACCAAATAGGCGTTGTCGCCGATGACGCCGCCGCCGAAGCCGTGGCGGCCGTGCGGCATACGCGCGAGCTGCGCCCAACTATCGGTCTTCGGATTGAAGCCTTCATTCTCCGGTGACGTATGGTCGGGCGGCCGCTCGCCGCCGAGCACCAGAATCAGGCCGTGATAATAGGCGCCGGCGAGGCCGGAGCGCGGCGTCGGCAGCGGCGCCGCCGAGGTCCATTTGTCGGTCGCCGGATCGTAGACCTCGTGCAGGCCGGTGCGGTCGACCGGGCCCTTGAAGCGGCCGCCGATGGCGTGGATTTTGTTATCGACCGCAATGACGACCATATGATCGCGTGGTGTCGGCAGCGCCGCGGCGTCGGTCCACTTTTCGGTTTGCGGGTCATAGACTTCGTGCGTGGCGACAACGACGCCGTCGAGACCGCGGCCACCGATGACATGGATCTTGCCGTCGACGCTTGCCGCGCCGGCCGAGCCGCGCGCGGTCTTTATCGGCGGCAACGTGCGCCAGGTATCGGACTTCGGATCGTATTCGAAGGCGCCCGTGCCGGCGCCCTTGTGCACCGAGCCGACGAAACCGCCGAAGGCGTAGATCTTGCCGCCAGCAACCGCGACGCCGAGATGGTCGCGTCCGTCCGGCAGCGGCGCCCCCGCCCGCCAGGTGTCGGTCGCCGGATCGTATTCATCGTGATAGGGCCCGGCGACGCCGCCGACCGCGCCGCCGATGGCGTGAAGCTTGCCGTTGAGCGCCGCGGCGGCGACCTCGGCGTGCGCTGCCGGCAGAGGCGCCTTCATGGTCCAAGTGCCCGGCGGCGTGCCGGCCGGCGTCTGGCCGCTGACCGTGGCGACGGCGCCCAAGCTCAAGGCCACGACCGC